>SDBV01001117.1_pt1 | contig 39875 bp, 43 predicted proteins | sample 2277081 | NCBI WGS metagenome assembly SDBV01 (sample SAMN10402039, study PRJNA504765) | marine sediment metagenome | isolation source: marine sediment core GS10_PC15, 223 cmbsf | place: Arctic Ocean: Southern Knipovich Ridge | collected 2010
TGGCTTTTGAAAAACAATATTCAACCAAACCAAAGAGCAGAAACTTTAAATGTTCAAGATTGGATAAGTCTCACAAAAACAATTAAAATGAATTAATGTCAAAAAAATCTTTTTTAAAATTTCTGTTTTTATTCTTAATCATCAGTTTTTTAGGTTTTGGACAATTTGTTTTAGCCTGCGCGGAAGGACAAACTCGACCTGGCAACCCATGTGGAACTCAAACCTGTGATCAGGATTGTCGTCAGGAAATAATTGATTTCGGTATAGAAATAATGATAATAACTGTTTGTGATTGGGGAAGCTGTGAGTCTGGTGGTGAAACTCAAAACTGTGGCACTTGTGGTGTTCAAGAATGCCAGTCTGGCAGCACATCTTGTTCGTGGAGTAGCTGTGATGAAACATCAAAACCAAAGACAAAAAAAACTGATGACTGGAATGAATATCGTTGCCAAGGAGAAGGTTGCGGTAACCAATATATAGAGAAGAGAGAGGTTTATCAAGATTATACTCGAAGTGTAAGTTGTTTGGGCGGAGGAAACTGGAAAAGAGGAGCATGGAAAAAAGATGGAAGCCCTTATTATGATATAACATCCACTATTGAGCAATGTGACTTAGATTGGCAGCTTTGTTATGGAAGCAATGAATGGAGTAAATCTACTCGTAATTGTAATTGTGCAGGAACATGTTTAGAAACACCAAAGAATCCAAGATATTATAATAACCCAAATTATCCAATTGACCCTTATAAGCCAGAAGAATCAGAAGATGCTAGTAATATCTTTTTGCCAGTCAAATTAGATTGGGACAATGTTAAAGCATGGAAAAATGATTGGGAAGAAAATGGAGAATTAAAAGAATGTTCAGAAGATTGTTTTCAATCATACCTGATTGAAATAAGTAATACAGCTTCTGGTAATTTCTCAAAAGCTTTGACCCAAGATTCTGAATATAATCCAACACAAGACCAAGGAGCTTGTTTCTTAAAATCGGGAATAACTCATAATTTAGACGTAAGCGCTTGTTGTAATGCAAATGGTACTAATTGCGGCTCTAAAAGCAACTGGAGTTTTGATACTAAATCTGCCCCAGAACCCATTTTGCCGGCTGATTCTGATTGGAAAGAAGAAGAAATTAAACCTGGAGCTGAAATCCCAGTATTCCTTGATTGGTGCGATGTTAATAATACCAAATCTTTTAGAATAAAAATTCATTATATTAAAGATGGTCAAGAACTATGCCATCCCTGGCTTGTATCAGGACAAAGTTGTAGCTCTAAAATAATTACAACAGAAAACAGACCTCCACCATATTATGATCCCACTAAAGATATTCTATATTCTGATTTTCAAGATAATGAGGGATTTTTTACTAAAGATACAGAATATAGGTGGGAATTAGCAACTTGTTTTAATGAAAATGGAACAAATTGTGGTAATTTTGGTCAAAAATGGGGTTTTGATACTACTTTGATTTCATTACCCGATCTTCAATTAGAGTCTCCGCCCAATGACCCTGATGGTGAACAAACAGTAGGTTTTCCAGTCATTTTAGAATGGAAACATGAACCAGGAATGAATTCTTTTGTTTATGATGTTTATAAAGAAAATCCAGGAGAACTTACTGGCAATCTTAATCTTTCCCAGAAAGTTTTTGATTATCCAACGCTTTCTTTAAACACTTTTTATACTTGGAGAGTTAAGCCTTGTTGGGATTATGAAGGATTAGATTGCGAAGATTGGCCAGTAGACCAAGAATGGGTTTTTAAAACCACTGGAGCTGCACCAAATTTAATTTATCCAGAAAATAATGATTCTAATGTTCCAATTCCAATAAAATTAGAGTGGGAAGGCATGTCAGGCGCTAAATCGTATAAATATTGGGTATATTCTGGCGGAGAGTTAATTGCAAACAACATTGTTAAAGACAACTCTGTTTTAATTAAATACGATCCTGTTTCAAAAGAACCTAAGCAAGAAACTAATTATTCCTGGCAAATTGCAACCTGTGCTGATGAAAAGGGGGAAATTTGTGGCCTTCCTACAAGTCTGTGGGAATTTACAACCTTTAAACTTTCTCCTCCATCAAACTTATCACCAGAAAATAATGAAACAGTTTTTACCTATCAAATGCCTAAAAGCTTTTCCTGGGATTCAGATGCAAAATATTTTAGATTTACTTTAGATTATATTCAAAAAGCAGAACAAGAGGTTGGGGATTGTGCTCTCGGAAGACAAGAAAAAATCACTGATAATAATCTTTATTCTCTTTCTTTAGGTTGCTTAGGAGAATACCAATGGCAAGTTCAAGCTTGTTTAGATGAAAACTGCGATCAAGAAGGAACCGCAAGCCCTGTTCAGAATTTCACCTTAGATCAAACTACTCCTCTAACTCAATTTGGTTTGGTTCCTTGTGGCAGAAGTTCAGACAATCCAAACACTCCTTGGAATGAAAGAGACAGTTGTCAATTTAAGCATCTTTTTATTCTTTTTAAAAATATTATTGATTTTCTTTTATGGAGAGTAACTTTGATTATTTTGCTTTTACTAGTCATAGCTACAGCAATAATATTTTACTTATCAATAGGCGCCCCTGCTCTTATAATTGACATCAGAGGTGTTTGGAGAGCAGCTGGAAAGGGTTATGCAATTATTTTTATGTCTTGGATAATTATTAATCTTGTTTTAAATATTTTAGGATATCAAATTGGAATTTTTGGCCAGTGGTGGCAAATTAATTTCTAAAACAATGAGTAAAGTAATAAAAATCCTTGTCGTTTTAGTAATTGTTCTTTTGCTTATTATTGTTTTGGGCAATTATTTTTTACAACAACAACTAAAACAAGTAGGGGAAGTAGATTTTTCAGAAATAATATCCCAAATTGAAGGATTGTCGTCTGAGCAAATTTTTAAATCTCAAGTAGAAAAAGAGAGTAGTAAAAAGTTTATTAGTCCAGATAAAAAACTAAAAATAGAGTATTCTTTGAAGTGGATAGAAATACCGAGCGAAAGTTTAGAAAGAATCGTTCCAAATGAACAAATTCAAAAATACAATTTAACTAATTTGCTTCGGGCTCAACGATTCGAAATTAGCGGAGAATTTGCTCAATTAATTATTGACCAAGCATTTTTTGATATCCAAAAATCTTTTGAGCAAATTATTAATGAAATGCAGAAAGCTAATCTTGAACAAGGATGGAAGATGAAGATTATTGAATCAAAAACTGAGGACAATCACATTACTTTTGAAGCAAGCTATGAAAAAAGCAAAAGCCATAGTGTTTATTCCAAAGAAAAGATAATATTTCTTAATCCAGAAGAAAGCAATAAAAAAGCTTATCTAATTAGTTTTATTACTTTTGATAAAGATTGGTTAAAATTCAAACAAGAAGCAGATAAAATTTTTGACTCAATTCAAATAAGCTTTTAATGTTTTTCTATTGACAAAGAAATAAAAGTTAGGTAAAAAAGAAGTAGAAAGTGTTAAAAATTGAATCAAGGAAAGCAAAACGAAACGTTTGGCAATCTTAATAGGTCTAGAATGATTGTAGTTCTCTTTATAGCAACAATTGTGATTGGCGGTATTGTTTACTACACCATGTTCTATAAACCAAGCCAATCAGAACCACCCACCCCCTCGGCAACCTCATCATCGGCCAACATTGGTAAGCAAACGAATATCACTACAGAAAGTACTGAAACAACCCCTGAGCCAATAAATACAACCTCTCCCGAGCCTGAGATATCTAATGTTACAGATACTTCTACTGTTTCTGAAGACGAACTAAATGCAACTCAACCTGAAATACCAGAACCTGATTCTGCAATTATCACAATGAATGTTTCTGATCTCTATGACCTCTATATAGATGCTTATTTCTCCTACAGTTATGGAAAAGCGAGAAATAAGATAGAAAATCTAACTGGTAAGGTCATTCGAGTAAGAGGGATTTTCAGGATGATGGCAAGAAAAAAAGCAGAAAACAATGAAACCTATGAACTAGTAATCCTGTTTGGAACCAATAATGAAAGTAATCCCAAAGACATCTTCATTTACTTACCTTTTACTGAGGAGGTCGTCCAAGAAGTAGATGCTATAAAATATCAAGAGATAGTTGTTGTACAAGGAGAATTCTATCCAGGGCCACCTGAACCTTCGCCATTTATTCCAAGGAAGATTAGGTACAGTGTAGTTGCACGTTTAAAGAATTGCCAATTAGTACCCTAAGGACTTTACAGTCCTGTTTTTTTATTTCTAAAAAGAATAAATAATGATATAATTATGATATAATATTTAAAAATGAAAAAGCTTTATAAAAAAGTCATTTTTGTATTAATATTATTTGGAGTTTTAGGTATTGTTCACAATGCTTTAGCTTTAGAGTTAGTTTGGCCTGATTCCCCAGGGAAAACCCCACTGACTGATGAAAGCAATATATCAGAAATGGTTAAATACTTCTATGAGTGGGGAATATCTTTGGGCGGAATAGCGGTATTTTTTTCTTTGATAATGGCTGGTTTTAAATATTTAACCTCAGTTGGAAACGAAAGCAAAATGAGAGAGGCCAGAGACAAAATTAGCTCTTCTCTTTTTGGACTTTTGCTTCTTTTATCTTCCTTTCTTATTCTTAATATCATTAACCCTGAATTAACTATTTTAAGAATGCCTGATGATATAGGATCTCCTCTCCAAAATCTGACACCTATAGACGTAGGTAAACCAGATACTTCTAATCCTTGTGAAAAGGTAATTGTTTACAGTCAGGCTAATTTTCAAGGCAATGCATTTGAAATTCTGCCAGGGTTAATGTCTGGAAACCTGGACAATAAGATAGGAGGAGATGCTCGCTCAATTGATATTCGTGGCTTTTGTAAGGCAGAATTATGGTCATCAAGAAGCTGTGAGTGGAAAGAAAACCTAATGACCACAATTTACACTAGTTTACTTGATCTTGATTCTGTATACCTAAACGATCCTGTTGTTTGTGTTAGAAATTTAGCAGGAGTCGCTTCTTCACCATGCGATACTATCTGTTCTAAGTGTAGTAAAGAAATAGATTGTATAACCAGTACCAACAATTGTGTTTGGCAAAACTTCTTATGTGTTCAATCAACATGCAATACAAATTGCAGTGAATGCACTACCTTAGCGGACTGTATTTCGAGTTGGGCTGAGTCTGGTTGTGTCTGGACCCCATATGAAACGTGTGAACCAGAAATGTGGGACTAATAAAACAACAAAAAATAAATTAAAAAATGCCAGAAAAATTCAAAAGTTTTTTCTCTAAAATAATAACAAATAAAAGATTAAAAATTGTTCTTTTCTCTTTTATTGTTTTATCCAGTATTTTTATTCCCTTAAAAGATGTTAATGCTATTTGGGGAATCGGAGATATTGGGCTTTTTGATTTGTCTCAAACTCAATTAGATGCTTTGGATTTTGTAGATAGCGTAATCTTAAGATTAGTTATCTTTATTGCTTTACTTATTATAGAATCAGAAGCCTTTATTTTTGTTACAGCTAATCTTTTACAATGGGCAATGAAATTGCCAATAAATCTTGGGATCGGTGCTACAAAGAATCTTCTTGTTGCTTCAGGCTGGCAATTTACTCTTGGTTTAACTAATCTCTTTTTTATTTTAGCTTTTGTTGTTATTGCTTTAGCTCATATTTTGGGTTTAGACACCTTTGAAATGAAAAAGTCATTGCCAAAACTAATCATAATTGCTCTTTTAGTCAATTTTAGTTTAGTTTTTATTGGAATATTTGTAGATATTGTTAATATCTTTCAAACTGCCATTTTAGATGCGCTTGGAGAAAATTTGGTTACATTGGCTATCCAGCCACTTGTGGCTAGCGCTAAGAGTGTTGCTGCTTGGTTCATTCTTATTCCTACAACCTATTTAATTACTGCCCTAATTCCATTTGGTAATGTTGTTGCAGCTGTAGCGGTTGGAAGCACAATCCTTACTGACATTATATCGGGAGGTGTCTTACTTAAGGGTCTATTTTTAATAGTTATAAATTTCCTTGTTGGAACCATTTTCTTATTCTATTTCGTCTTTTTTTTAATGAGAATAGCTATGATTTGGATTTTGGCTATTTTTGCTCCTTTAGCTTTTTTCAGCTATATTCTGCCTCAAACTCAAGGTGTTTGGAAAGAATGGCTCAAAACTCTCTCAGAATGGTTGACCTTGGGAATAGTTATTATTTTTCTAACAGGTTTAGGATTAAAATTATTTGCAATAACCGGAGACAATGCCATTCTTGAGTGGGGAGAAAATATAAATACAGGAAGAGGATCTTTACCAGCTTTTATTTATAATTATCTGTTTTTAATTGTATATATGGGAATAGCTGCTTATTACAGCATAAAATATACTCCTCAGATGGCTAATACCTTATTAGATTATGGAAAAGGTTTTGCTGGTAGCGTTAAAAAAGTAGCAACCACGAGGACAATGAAAAGAGATGTTTGGGGACCAACAGCTGAAATAATGGCTGGAGGGCTGGGAGGACTGGGTAAAAGATTGACGGGAAGGGCTGAAAGAGAACTAGGAACAGCGGGTACGGGTGGCAAATTATTCTGGGGAGCCGTAAAGGGAGCTGGAAAAGGTATAAAAAAACCAGCCTCATCTCTTATTGAATACTCTGCCCAACAAAGAAAAATTGCTACGCCAAAGGGCTGGGATCAAATGACTATTGACGATAAGACCAATTTTATTAGCAGTCTAACACAAGATGGAGAAAAGCTAGTTCTAGCAAGTAAAATGAAGGGAGAAAAAACCTATCAAAAATCTACTGATGCCTATTTCAAAAAAGAAATATTGGCAATTCGAGATAACTTTGCAAATGATCCTCGTTATGCAAAAGAAGTTGGCGATCTCATGGACGCTGAGCCCGATAAAGTCACTTTTGCATTAAAATTAAACTCTGAATCAGTTGGGCTTACTGGCACAAAAAGAGCAAAAAAAAGAAAAGAAACCATGGAAAAGGTAAACGAAATAATTATTGAACATATAAAACCAGGCGTACCCGCACTTACGCGAAATGAAGCTGCTGGAATTTTGCACGCCCAGGGACTTAGCTCAAAAGATATGGCTGAGCTTAATAAGGGCTCTATGAAATCTTTACCTGTTCAATTAGCGTTACGAAAAATGAGCTCATCACAACTAAGGGCTCTTCAAAACAATTTTGATGAAGGAACGGTGCACGCAACATTAGATGAGGGAAGGGGGCTAAATACAATTAATCAGAATGAGTTCAAAGACATTATGAGGACAAACCCAAGACTAGTTAGGTGGGCTTTCGAAAGCCCAGGTGGTAGAGAAATGTTAAATTGGTCAAGCAAATTCCGTCAGTTTAGAAGACAAGCAATAGGAGGACCTGCTCCAGGGGGACCTCCAGTGGCACCTCCTCCAGGGGGACCTCCAGTGGCACCTCCTCCAGGGGGACCTCCAGTGGCACCTCCTCCAGGGGGACCTCCAGTGGCACCTCCTCCAACAGCACCTCCAAAAATTCCAACGAAAAAATCCCCTAATTATTTGAAAGCAAAGAAGAGGCTTGATTATATAATATTAGAAAGAAGAAAACTGAATAGATCTATAGACAAAGTACGTAAAGAAAAGGCGAAAGCCGAAGAAAGCGCCATACCCGCCACAAAAGAATGGAAAGAAGTGGAGAGGTTGGAAAAAGAACTTGGGAAGCTAATGAACATTAAAGAAATTCAGATAAATAGAGAAATAAAATATTTACGAGGTGTTATAAAAAAAGAAACATCTCCATCTCTTTCTCTCCCTTCGACGAAAGAGGCAATAAAAAACAGTTCTAATTTCGATGAATTGTTTAAAGCTATTAGTGATTCTAAGGGAATTCAAGGAAGTAAGAGAGTTTATTCTTCTGAAGAACTTGAAGAAGTAATTAGAGATGTTGTAGCAGGAAAAAAGGGACTTCGTTATATAACAAGAGCGCAAGACCTAAGGAAGACAGTTAGAAAATTGATGGAATTAGAAAAAAAGAAAAAGAGCTAGGTATTCAAAATAAAAAAGAAAGCGGGTGAAAAAATATACATCAAAACAATTTTGGAAACTATATGATAAACTTCCTGAGGAATTAAAAGATGCTGTTTTCGCTGAGGAAACAGGTGAAAATATTTATGATGTTTGTAAGAGAAATGAGGTTATAAAAAATCTTGATTCAATCGTTGAATATGTTGGCCAGGTATTAGTTGGGGTTTTGCCACCAAGCGATTTTAAGGAAACCTTAGAGAAAGAATTAAAATTAAAAGAAAAGGTTGCTAAAAGGATTACTCAAGAACTTAACCGCTTTATTTTTTATCCAGTAAAGAGCAATTTGGAGGAGCTTTATAAAATAGAAATTACTGCTTCGAGCAAACCGAAAGCCACTCTACCTATTGAAGAAAAACCCTCCATACCGCCCAGAAAAGATACTTATCGAGAAATTCTTGAATAAATATATGAGATTTACTGTTCCTCAATTTATTGAGCATGAAGCAAAAATAGTTGGGCCCATGACTTTTAGGCAGTTTATTTTTATTGCAATTGCTGGCGCTATCTGCCTTTTTATTTATAGTATTGCTCCTTTTTATGTCTTTGTAATATCCTGTATTGTTTTTGGTGGAAGTGCTTTGGCTTTGGCATTTTTAAAAGTACAGGGAAGATCTTTACCTGTTGTTTTATCAAATCTTCTAAGATTTAATTTTGCCCCTAAAATGTATCTTTGGAAAAAAAGCAAAATTCAAATAAAGGTTTTCGAAAAAGAAAGCTTATCGGTTAAAGAGAAAAAAGAAGAGGAAGAATCTCCATTAAAAATAGCTGAAAAGAGTCAATTAAAAAAATTAAGGACTGAAATTGAAACCAAACCAGAATAATATGGTTAAAGCATCAACTCAACAATTTTTAGAAGTTAAAGAAATTAAACAAGGAGTGGTTGTTTTAAGAAACAAAGCTTTAAGAGGAGTATTAATGGTTTCTTCTTTAAACTTTGCTTTGAAATCTCAAGAAGAACAAAATGCTACTATCTACCAATTCCAAAGCTTTTTGAATTCTTTAGATTTTACAGTTCAAATAGTAGTTCAGTCTCGAAAACTCAATATCACTGGGTACTTAGATAAATTAAAGGAGTTAGAAAAAGAGCAAAAAAACGAACTCTTAAAAACTCAAACAGCGGAATACAGAAATTTTATTAAAGAATTGATTGTTGGGAGCTCTATTATGTCTAAAAATTTCTTTGTTATAGTTCCTTTTGTTTCGATTAAGATTCCTGGCATTACCTCAAAAGGCTCTGGAAAAACACTTACTAAATCAATCGACGATCAATTTCAAAGAGCAAAATCTCAACTTTGGCAAAGAATGGAATTTGTATCTATGGGATTAAGAAGATGTGGATTAAAGTGTATTCCCTTAAATACTACTGAGTTAATTGAGCTTTTTTGGTCATTACATCATCCCGAAGAAGCTGAAATAGGATATTATCCTGAAATACCTCCTGAATTAATAAAATGAAAATACCTTTTTTAAAAAAGAAAAGAACATATCAGTTGGTTAAGGAAGATACTAGTAAGATTTTTGAAAAAAAGGCAATGGAGCTTAACGATATCATTGCCCCCTCTTCAATTACTATTTCTTCTGACAACTTAAAGCTTGGCAAAATGTTTGCTAAATCTTTTTTCATTTTTTCCTATCCAAGATATTTAAGCACTGGCTGGTTTTCTCCAATAATTAACCTTGATGATCCAATGGATATCTCCATTTTTGTTCACCCGATTGAAACAGGAACGATTTTAAAACAATTAAGAAGAAGGGTGACTGAAGTTCAGGCCGAGATTTCAGAGAGACAGGAAAAGGGATTAATCAGAGATCCTGTTTTACAAACAGCTTATCAGGATTTAGAAACTTTAAGAGACCGGCTCCAGACAGCTCAAGAAAGAATGTTTAAATTAGGCATCTATTTAACTACTTATGGCAAATCAGAACAAGAATTAAAAAACATTGAGAACACTTTAAGATCAATGTTAGAATCTCGTTTAATATACATTAAGCCTGCTCTTTATCAACAAAGAGAAGGCTTTAATTCTTGTGCTCCTTATGGATTAGATCAACTTCAAGTTCATACTTCAATGAACACAGGACCTCTTTCTTCTGTTTTTCCTTTTGCTTCATTTGATTTAAGTTCAAACGAAGGAATCTTATATGGAATAAACAGGCACAACAATTCCTTAATTCTTTTTGATAGATTTAGTTTAGAAAATGCCAACTCAATTTTATTTGCAAAGAGTGGAAGTGGAAAGTCGTATGCAGTCAAATTAGAGGTTCTGCGCTCTTTAATGATAGGGATTGATGTAATTATCCTTGATCCTGAAAATGAATATGAATTCTTGTCTGATGCTGTAGGTGGTTCTTTCTTTAATATTTCTTTAGGATCTGTAAATCACATTAATCCTTTTGATTTGCCCACGCCAAGAAAAGATGAAAAACCATCTGATATTTTAAGATCTAATATTATTAATTTAGTTGGTTTAATACGAGTTATGTTAGGAGGGTTAACTCCTGAAGAAGATTCTATTATGGACCAAGCCCTTACTGAAACCTATGCTGCTAAAGACATTACTGTGAAAAGTGATCCAAGTACTTGGAAAGAGAATATTCCCTTGATGGAAGATTTGGAAGCAATTCTCAACACTATGGAGGGAACTGATTCTTTAGTAAGAAGATTAAGAAAATTTACCAAGGGAACATTCAGTGAATTCTTTAACCAAAAAACCAATATTTCAACTGACAATCCTTTAATTGTATTTGGAATTAGAGACATGGAAGACGAATTAAGACCAATCGCCATGTTTATTATTATGCGTTATATCTGGAATAAAGTCAGATCTGAGCTTAAAAAAAGAATCTTGGTGGTAGATGAAGCCTGGTGGATAATGCAATCAGAAGACGGAGCTTCCTTTTTATATGGTATGGCTAAAAGAGCCAGAAAATATTGGCTGGGAGTAACCACTATTACTCAAGATGTGGGAGACTTTATGAAATCTGAATATGGAAAACCAATTATTACTAACTCTTCTTTACAAATTTTATTAAAACAATCTCCAGCCACAATTGATTTGGTAAAGAAAACCTTTAATCTGACTGAAGAAGAAAAATATTTATTATTAGAAGCTGAAGTTGGGGAGGGTATATTTTTTGCAGGACAAAAACATGTAGCAATTAAAGTAGTTGCTTCGTATACTGAAGATCAAATTATTACCACTGACCCAGAACAGGTATTGAAAATTAAAAAAGCAAAAGAAGAATCAATTTAAGAAGGTTTAACGACCACCTTTCTTTCATCTCTTTCACCAATACTCTCTGTAATAACCCCGCTTCTTTCAGCCAATTCCATATGAACAATTCTTCTTTCAAAAGCGCGCATTGGACTGAGCGCTTTTTCTTCTTTGGATAAAATAACATCATCAGCAACAGAATTAGCTAATTCTTTCAAATACTCAGTTTTCTTTTTCTTGTAATCATTAACATCAACGTTAACATAGAATAACTCTTCTGTTTTTTTTCTTAAAATAATTTTCAAAAGATGCTGAATATCAGATAAAGTTTGACCTCTTTCTCCAATCAAAATTTGAGGGTCTTCAGTTTTAACCTCAATCAAAAGAGTATTTTCTTCTTGGGTCGAAAAATCAAGACTAACGTCAAAAGTGGTTTTTTGAAAAAACTCTTTAGTAATTTTTCTTATTTTTTCCAAACCTTCTTTTGAAATCATGCTTTTCTAAAGATTAAATATTGTTGGCCGATTGAAAGAACAGTAGTTGTTATCCAATATAAAGCAACTGCAGACGGCATTCTAATAAGAATAAAAATTGTTAAAAAAGGAAACATAAAAATCATTTGATTAGAAACTGCGCTTGCTGCTTGCCCCGCTTTTTCTTTATTGCTTTTCATTTGAATGAGTTGGGCAAAACCAGCTAATATTGCTAAAAAAATACTTGGTTGAGAAAGATCTATCAAATTCAAAAAACTAAAGCTTATTATTTCAGGTCTTGGAATAAAACTATAAAGATTACTTAACTCTTCTGGTTGTAATCCTCTCCAAAATACACGATAAAGAGCAATCAAAAGCGGTAACTGAATTAAAACAGGAATAAGACTATTAAGAGGATTAATCTTTTCTTTTTGGTAAAGCTCTAAGATTTCTTGCATTTGCTTTTCCTTATTGTCTTTGTGATTATTTTGAATCACCTTCACTTTTTTTTGAATTCCGGATAGAGCTTTTTGCGATCTTAAAGATTGAGCCATTAAAGGAGACAAAACTAATCTGATTAAAGCTGTTAAAACAATTACTGCTATTCCAAAATCGCGTCCTGGCAAAAATTGATATAAAAAAAATAAAGCATTAAACAATGGTTGATACAATATTTTGTTAAAAAATTCGGTTAAAAAATTCATTATTTATTATTAATTATTTTCGCTTTTTTAAAAAGCTTACTAATCATTTCTTTTATCTCTTTAAAATCTTTAAACTCTAACCCTGGACTTGTTATGATAATGATGTCTACTCCTTTCTGGATTTTTTTAAGATTCAAATAAATTGTTTCTCTAAGTTTTCTTTTTACTTTATTTCTAGTAACAGCTTTTTTAGAAAACTTTTTAGATACTACAAAGGCAAAGCGCGATTCATCTAAATCATTGGATAATATTTTTAAGATTAAAAGATCTTGTTTAAAAATCCTTCCTTTTTCAAATACTTTTTGAATATCTTTATTTTTTTTGAGTCGGTTAATCTTTGCTAACATTTCTATAATAAAAACATTAGCCTAAACTGTAAGCTTTTTTCTTTTTTTTCTTCTTCTATTCACTAAAACTCTTTGGCCTGATTTTGTTTCTTGCCTCTTTCTAAAACCGTGAGTTCGTTTTCTTTTTCTTTTTTTAGGCTTATAAGTTATTGACATGTTTTTATTTTATATTGTTTTAATCTTAAAATCAACCTTAGATTAATTCCACAAAATATCCACAGGTTATTAACTTTAATAATCTTATTGTGTTTATTTTGATTTTAGCTTGGTTATAAGATATAATGATTTATTATTTATAAAAGATTAAGGATTTATAATAATATGAACAACCAAGAATTGTGGCAAGCAACTTTAGCTCAAATTCAACTTAATATTTCTCCTGCTAGTTTTGCTACTTGGTTTAAAAATACCAGCATTGTTAGTCAAAAAGAAGGCAAGACGGTTGTTTCAGTAACTAATTCTTTTGCTAAAGAATGGCTTCAAAATAAATATGGAAAAACCATTTTAAAAATTTTACACGAATTAGACTCTAAAATTAAAGAGGTCAAATATGAGGTCAAGCATAAAGCAAGTAAAACTGAAGTAAGGGTTTTGGATAAAAGCTCTTTTCTTTTTTCTAGAGAAAGACAGCTTGATCTTCAGAGATTTAAAACTCAAAAAGAAACAAATATTAATCCAAAATATACATTTGAAAGTTTTATTGTTGGCCCTTTTAATGAATTAGCCCAGGCTGCAAGTTGGGCAGTATCAAAAGATCCAGGTAAAGTTTATAATCCTCTTTTTATTTATGGAAGAGTGGGTTTAGGTAAAACTCATCTCTTACAAGCTATTGGAAATGAGGTTGTAAAAAACTTTTCGAAAAAAAAGGTTAAATATATTCCATCTGAAACATTTACTTCTGGGATGGTTTCGGCAATCAGAAAACAGAGTATTGAAAATTTTAAAATAAAATATAGAAACATTGATGTTTTAATTTTAGATGATGTTCAGTTTTTAGCTGGAAAAGAAAAAACTCAAGAAGAATTTTTTCATATATTTAACCATTTGTATGAACAAAACAAACAAATCATTCTTTCTTCTGATAGACCACCTAAAGCAATTTCTGCTTTAGCTGAGAGACTAAGATCTCGCTTTGAAGGAGGAATGATAGCTGATATTAGTTATCCTGATTATGAAACAAGAATGGCTATTTTAAAAATAAAATGTGAGGAAAGAAAAATAGCTCTTCCAAAAGATATTTTAGATTATATTGCTTCTAGTATTCAAAAGAATATCAGAGAATTAGAAGGAGCGCTAACTCGTGTCTCAGCTTATCAAAAGTTAAATAATAAAACTCCTGATATTGAAACAGTAAAATCTCTTCTTGAAAATCTTATTTTTTCACCCAAACAAAGAATTACTCCTAAAAAAATAATTAAGATAGTAGCTGATTTTTACGACTTAAAAGAGAAAGAGATTTTATCTTCTTCAAGAAAAAGAGAAATTGTCAGACCTCGTCAAATAGCAATGTATCTTTTAAGGGAAGAACTTAAAAGTTCTTATCCTTTTATTGGTCGAAGGTTTGGGGGAAGAGATCATACTACAGCTATTCATGCTTATGAAAAAATTGTAAAAGAGATCAATAAAAATGAGAATATTGCAGAAGAAATTAACCTTATTAAACAGAGAGTTTTTAGTGTTTAATTATGGGAAATTTTGTGGAAAAATTGAGTAAAAACACTTATTAAAACATAAATAATTATATTTACACAAAAAGAAAACATAATATTCATATAATAAATCACCATTTTTACCCAATTAAATTGAATTAAAAAATATAATAATTCACAGATATAATATTAATAATAATTTAATAATTTAAATAATAATTAAAATAATTAAAATGAAATTATTAGTTTTACAAGAAAAATTAAAAGAAGGATTAAAAATAGTTAGTCGAGCTTCTTTTAAATCTCTTTCTCTTCCTATTTTAAATAATATTTTATTAAGAACAGAAAAAAACTTTTTAGAATTAGCGGCTACTGATTTAGAGGTTGGAATAAAATGGTGGTCTTTAGCAAAAATAGAAAAAGAGGGAGAAATTATTGTTCCTACTCAAGTTTTTTCTAATTTTATTAGTTTTTTACCAAATAAAAAAGTTAAATTAGAGGTTGATAAATTAACTCTAAATATTGAATGCGAAAATTATAAAACTAGTTTAAAAGGATATAGTACAGAAGAGTTCCCTATTATTCCGCAAATATCTGAAGCAGAAATCGTTATTATAGATAGTGAAATTTTTTGCCAAGGATTAAATCAAGTGGTAAATATAACTAGTCCATCTACAACTAGACCGGAAATCTCTGGAGTTTATTTGATTTTTAAAGAAAATTCAATAAAAATGGTAGCTACAGATAGTTTTAGATTGGGAGAAAAAACAGTTATCCTTGACAAGAATACAAAACTACGTCAAGAATATTCTTTAATCCTTCCTCAGAAAGCAGTTAAAGAAATTATTAATATTTTTGGAGAAAAAAAAGAGGAACTTAAGATTTATTTAACCCCTAATCAAATTTTATTTGAAAAAGTAATTCCTGAATTACCATCACATCCAGAAATTCATTTAGTCTCAAGATTAATAGAAGGAGAATATCCAAACTATCAAGAAATTATTCCTGAAAAATATAAAACCCAGATTATTCTTAAAAAAGAAGAATTCTTAAACCAAATTAAAACAGCTAGTATTTTTAGTGGCAAGATAAACGAAGTAAAGTTAAAAATAGATCCTAAAGCACAAAAAATAACAGTGTTTAGTCAGAGTCCTGATTTAGGAGAATATAATAGTTTTTTCTCAGCCAAAATAAAAGGTAAAGCAATGGAGGTTGCCTTTAACCACCGATTTTTACTTGATGGACTTTTAAATATAAAAAGCTCACAAATCACTTTTGAGCTTAGTGGTGAAGATGGCCCAGGAGTTTTAAAACCAGTTGGAGATAAAAGTTATCTTTATATTGTAATGCCTATTAAGGCAAGTTAGTATCAGAAAGTTCGGGTGGAGTAAAGTTTTCTTGAGGATATTTTTTTAAAGCTTGCTCCATGAAATTATGAAAAATAGGACCTGCTAAAACCACACCTGGTTCTTCTTCCATAGGAGTATTGTCATTATTCCCAACCCAGACACCAGTTACAATTGAAGGACTATAACCTATGGTCCAAGCATCTTGATAGTTTTGGGTCGTTCCTGTTTTAGCAGCTACTTGATAGTCTCTAAAATAAAGTGGAGAGTTCCATCCAAACATAGGAGCTCTTGTCTCATTGTCTGATAAAATACTATTAATAATTCTACATGGTTCAATTGATAAAACCCTTTTCTGGGTTTTTTTATTTTCTTCTATAATATTTCCTTTTGAATCTTCTATTCTTAAGATAGTAACTGGAGAAACTTTTAACCCTTCTGTAGCAAAAACCCCATAAGCAGAAACCATGTCTAAAAGCTTAACTTCCCATCCTCCCAAAACAATTGAGGGGCCATAGGGTGGCTTTAGAGTGGTAATTCCAAGATCCTGTGCTGTTTTAACCGAGTTATCTATCTCTGGTCCAGCCATTTCTAAGAGAACCTTTACAGAAGCCACATTGATTGACTGAGAAAGAGCTTGTCTAAGAGTTATTTCTCCCCTATAAAGCCCATCATAGTTTTCAGGCACATATTCTTTTCCTCCCCAGACTCCAAAGTTTGTTTCTTCATCAATGACAGTTGTATCAGGAGTAAATCCATTTTTAAAAGCAGTAGCATAAACAAAAGGTTTGAAAGAAGATCCTGGTTGTCTTAATCCTAAAGTAGTTACATTAAATTGAGGGCTAAATTTACAAGTTTCTTCAGAAATACAGTTTGGAGGATAAGGGTCTTCAAAATAACCAGCACCTCCAACCATGGCTAATATCTCACCAGTTTTAGGATTAATTGATACCAAGGCAGCATTGTGAGCATTATTGTATTTATTTGCTTTTACTCCTTGTTCAATAATATATTCAGCTGCTTCCTGAAGCTCCCAGTCTAAAGAGGTATAAACCCTTAACCCTTTTTCTCTTAAAAAGTCTTGTCCATACTTATTATCAAGATAACTTTTAACATATAAGGTAAAATAAGGCGCTTTAAGAATAATGGGCTTTTTAAACTCTAACTCTTCTTTTTTTATCAATTCAGCTTCTTGTTTAGTTAAATACCTTTCTTGAGCCATTCTGTTTAATACATAATCTTTTCTTTCAAGTAATTTTTGCTTGTTTTGATAAGGAGATAAGTAGCTTGGAGCTTGGATTAAAGAGGTAAGAATAGCTGCTTGAGCTACAGAGATTTCTGATACTGGCTTTTGAAAAAATGTTTGACTGGCAGCTTCTACTCCATAAGCATTTGAACCAAAAGGTACTTGATTTAAATACCATTCTAAAATCTGGTCTTTAGAATAGCGACGATCTAGTTCTAAAGCCAAAATAACCTCTCTGATTTTTCTTTGAGCTGTTTTTTCAAGAGATAGAAAACTTGATCTAATTAATTGTTGAGGTATTGTTGAACCTCCATAGACTGGCCTTCCTATTTTTAAGTCAGCTAAGATGGATCTAATTATTCCTGGGATATCAATTCCGAAATGATTATAAAAATTAGCATCTTCGGTCGCAATAACAGCTTGTTTTAGATGTTCGGGCATTTCATTTAAGGAGACATAAGTTCTTTTTTCTTCTCCGTAAATATCGTATAAAACTATTTCTCCAGTTCGGTCATAAATTTTAGTAGACTGAATAAACTGTTTTTCGCTAAATTTTTCTGGTCTAGGCAAATCTTTTCCATAATAAATAAACAAGAATAATGAACAAAGAACAATAAATAAAGAACAATAAAAAAACAACTTAACAATTTTAATAATTGAATTAAGGTTTATTCTTTTTTCACTCCTTTTTTTTCTTTTGTAGGTTTTTCTATAAATTCTTCTTTTTGCCATAATTTTGATTTACAGACTTATGTTTTTATCTTAAAATAAAAATATATGAAAATAAATAGCTGTTCTAAAAAAATTGATGAAGTTTTGACAAGAAGGGTAGATAAAATCCTGCCTACTAAAGCAGAGCTCAAAAGCTTAATGTCCAAGAAAAAGATTAGACTTTATTTGGGTATTGATCCTACTGGTACCAAGCTTCATCTCGGCCATTCTGTTGCTTTAAGAAAGCTTCAAGAGTTTGCTGATTTAGGGCATGAGGCTATTCTTTTGGTTGGAACAGGAACGGTTTTAGCTGGAGATCCTTCAGGCAGAGATAAAGCCCGACCTTATATTACTGGAAAAGAAATTAAAAATAATATTGCAACTTGGAAAAAACAAGCTAGTAAGATTTTGGATTTTTCTAAAATAAAAATTAAATATAATGGAGACTGGCTTTTAAAATTAGATCTTAAAGGAATTATTGAAATTGCTTCCAATATATCATCTATTCAGCTTTTTAAAAGAGACATGTTTCAAAAAAGGATTAAAAGAGGAGACACTGTTTGGATGCATGAAACTTTGTATCCCTTACTTCAGGGGTATGATTCAGTAGCTATGGATGTTGATTTAGAAATTGGAGGGACAGATCAAACATTTAATATGCTTATTGGTAGAGAGCTTCAGCAAAAAATGAAAAACCGAGAAAAATTAGTCTTAACTGTTCCTATGGTTCTTGGTATAGATGGCAATCAGATGAGCAAAACTTCTGGCAACTGTGTTTGGTTAACCGACTCTCCTAAAGAAATGTTCGGAAAAATTATGTCTATTCCTGACAAGTTAATTATTTCTTATTTTGATGCGCTAACCAATGTTTCAATTGATTTAGTTAAACAATATAAAAAACAACTTAAGTTAAAGAAAGTAAACCCAATGACTTTGAAAGAAGCATTAGCTTTTGAGATTGTTCAAGCCTATCATTCAAAAGGAAAGGCAAAAATTGCTCAATCAGAGTTTACAAGAGTATTCAAGCAAAAGAAGTTACCTCAGAAAATATTAAAAGTTACAATTAAGAAAAAGGCAATTAACATTCTTGATCTTTTAGTCAAAACAAAATTAGTATCTTCAAAAACAGAAGCGAAAAGATTGATTTTACAAAAAGGAGTTAAAATAGATGGAATGGTTGAAAAAGATTGGAAAGCAATTATTAAGACTAAAAAAGGACAAGTTATTCAAGTTGGGAAAAGAAGATTTGCAAAGATTAAATAACAAAACCGCCTCTTGAATATGGGCGGGTTTTGCTTTTATAATCATTCTTCTGGATCCTATTCTGATTTCTCTTCTGAGCTCTCTTCTGATTTCTCTTCTGGAGTCTCTTCAGAAGATTTTTCTCCTTCTTCTCCTTCTTCTCCTTCTGATACATTTTCAACACCTTCTTTTGGTGTTTCTTCGGAACTTTCTTCTGAAGCTTCTTCAGTTTTTTCTTCTTCAGTTTTTTCTTGGTTTAAAATTTCTTCGTAAATCATTTTTATTAACTTGTTAAGATTTTTAATTTCCCGACCTTTTCAGTTAGTTAGAAAAGCCTATATTCTAGGCTCATAACAAGCATTATATATTTTCAAAAGGACTTGTCAAGAGGAGTTTTAATTAACCTTTTCTTTTCTAAACTTTTTTCTCTTTTTATCCCAGCCCCAAATTTGGACTGACATTTCTATTTTAAATTTTTTAAGGAATTTTTGTATTTTTTTTCTTCTTGTAGAAACATTGGTCAAAGTGGTTAGCTGGATTTTCTTCATCCTTTTTCCTTTAATGGCCAACAAATCAATAATCCCGAAAACATCAGTCTGTTGATATTTTACTTTTGGGGCAAACCAGACTATCCATCCCTTATCTTCCAATATTTGAATTGCTTTTTTTCGAATAATAGTTTCTTTTGGCATGTTTTTCCTTACTTAATATTGTAATAAATTTCTTGAACAGAATCGCTTTCATCTAAGCTTTCAAAAAGCTTTTCGCAAGCCTGTTTCTGCTTTTCTTCTATTTCAATTTCTTCTTTAGCGATCCATGCCAAAGAGACTGATTCAATTTTTTGTCCCTGTTTCTCTAAATCACTCTTTATACTTTCAAGATCATTTGCTTTTGTATAAATCTCTAAGAATCCATCACGCCAAAACACATCTTCTGCTCCAGCCTCAATTGCTTTTAATTCCAACTCTTCTTTGAATTCTGGTGTTTGGTTTTCAGCTTCAATAATAATCACTCCTTTTCTTTCAAAAAGCCATTTTACTGAACCTTCTCCAGCTAATTTTCCATTATGCTGATTTAAGATTTTCTTAATCTCACCTAAAGCTCTATTTTTGTTGTCGGTAATGCCCTCAATAATAATAGCTATACCTCCAGGACCATAGGCTTCAAACAAAACTTCCTCCAATTGAGCTCCTTCTGTTTCTCCAGCCCCTTTTTTAATAGCTCGCTCAATATTGTCTTTGGGAAGATTAATAGCTTTAGCTTGTTCTATTGCTAGACGCAATTTAGAATTAGTCACTGGATCTGCTCCGCCTTCGCGGACTGCAATTGCAAGAACCCTTGCCATTTTTGAAAATATCTGACCTCTTTTAGCGTCAGTGATAGATTTTTTATGTTTGATTTTTGAGTAATGAGAATGTCCGCTCATGTTTTTTTATTCTATTCTAGTTTGTTTTTAAAATCAATTAGACCTTATTCTTTTTCTAAATATTAGAATTATTATTCCTGAAACAAAAGCAAGAACTATGGCAGGGGACAAAACATTAAGAAAATTGAAAGGTTCTATAATCTGTTCGCTGATTGCAGCCAATTCTTTTTTAGAAAGATCATTATCTGTTCCATTTTCAAGAGATATATTTTTTATCTCTACCTGAACAGATTCTTCTTTTATAACAATATTTTCTTTTCCTGGAGTAAGAGTTGAGCTCCAAAACCAGCCAGATTCGGTTTGATTATATGATTGCCCTAGACGAGCTTTTTCAAAATCTACTCTATCTATAGTTTTTCCATCAGGCTGGATAAGATTTAATCCGTCACCACCATTGTTTAAAGTAATTTTTGTTATTTTTCTTGAGAGAACCAAGAATTCCTTAGCCAAAATTTGAGCTGTTTTTGAAAAAACAAAAGTATGAATACTACCTTTTGAATCTTTGATTTTCCAATCGGCAAGTGAAACTATAAAATTATTTTGGTTAAAAATCTCAATCCATTCATTTTCTGTGTCTGGTCCTTCGGGAGAGGGAAGAATTTCATTAATAATAATTCCAGAAGAATAATTTATAGGTTCTTGGGTTTGTGTTTCAATAATAGGTTCTTGAATGAGTTGCGATCCTCTAACCCAAGCTAAATCTTGTTTTTTAATGTCTTGGACTCTATCCTCACCTATACCTTTTATTTTAATAAGGTCATCTAAGGAAGAGAAGGGTCTTAAAGAAATTAACTTCAATGCTCTTTTTTCTCCTATATGGATAATCTTGACTAAGTCTTCCAGTGGTGCAGTATTGATGTCTATTTGAATAGCATTAAGAGGTTTGTTAGATGGTAGTAAAAGAAAAAAAAGAGACAGAAAGCTTAAAAGAACAAGTCCCTTTCTATTTTGCTTTGAAGCCCTTGACAAATTTTGCATAATTTGCTATTATATTAATACTAACACACAAGCCCCATGGCTGGGGGTTTAGGAATTGCTCTTAGCCGGACAGTTTGGCTTAGGCGAAATTACTCCTCAGAGATGTTCCGCACTTATGTTCCAAATACTTGAGTTAGCCCCCAGCCATGGGGCTTTTTGTTTTCTTAACCCATTACTTTTTCTATTTCTTCTATTGTTGTTATTCCTTCTAAAACTTTTATTAATCCGTCTTGTTTCATAGTAACCATTCCTTTTTTAATTGCTTTTTCTTCCAAAGAAGCTATTGAAGGATTGGTTAGTATGAATTTTTCCATTTCATTATCAATAAAAAATGCTTCAAAAATTCCTATTCTTCCTCTAAAACCAGTAGAATTACAATCTTTACAACCTAAAGTTTCGGGGATTTTAAATCCTTTAATCAATTTCGGTATTTTTATTTGTTTAGAAAGTCCCTGTAAATCTTTTTTAATCTTTTTTAATTCTTGATCTGAGATACTTCTTAATTTCGAACACTTTTTACAAACTTTTCTTACTAATCTTTGAGCAATAGCTATATTAATAGCTGGGCCAATATTACTTGTTTTAGCTCCTAAGCTAATTAATCTGGCTACTGTTCCAGCAGCATCATTGGTGTGTAAAGTAGTGAAAACCAGGTGACCTGTTAGGGCAGCCTGAAGAGCTATTTGAGCTGTTTCTAAATCTCTAATTTCCCCTACCAAAATAACATCAGGATCTTGTCTCATGATAGACCTTAAGCCATTGGCAAAATCATAACCCTTTTTAGGATTTGTTTGAGTTTGAGAAATTCCTTTTAAATGATATTCAATTGGATCTTCAATAGTAATAATTTTATTTTCTGGACTTTGCAGTTTTTTCAAGAAAGCATAAAGAGTAGTAGTTTTTCCAGAACCAGTGGGTCCAGTAACAATAATCATTCCATTTGGTTTTTTAATTTCTTTATTAAAAGCAGTTTCTAAATCTTTTCTTAGGCCCAAAGTTTCAATGCCCATCAAGTTTTTTGGATTTAAAATTCTTAAAACAATTGATTCTCCGTGTTCAGCAGGTAAGCTTGAAGCCCTAATTTCAATTAAGTTTTGTCCCCAAAAAACAGAAAATCGACCATCTTGAGGTCGATCACTAATATTTAGCTTAAGTCCAGAAAGAAGTTTAATTCTACTTAGAATTCCTTGAAAGATTTCTAAATCAAAAATTATAATGTCTTGGAGAACTCCATCAATTCTTGCTCTCAGACGAGCTTGTTTTTCAGTAGGTTCAATGTGAATGTCAGAAGTTTCAAGCAAAATTGCTCCACCTAAAATTATTTCTAAAATATCAGTAATTCTTTCTTTTGATGCTTTTTCAATCTTTTTTCCAAATTTAGAAATATTTTTTATCTCTTTTTCAATCTCTTCAACAATTTCAGGAGAAATTTCTACACTACCTGTAATTTTTTTTGAAATTTTCTCCATTAAAAGATAAAATTAAATAAGCTTTTGATTTTTTAATTTATCTTAAATTCTATTGAAAGTCAAATGATAACAAATAGTGTCTTAGAAACAAAAAAAATAGGGAGTAATTTAGCTCACCAAATCCTAAAAAACAAACTTTCAAAACAAGCAATTGTAATTGGGTTAGAAGGAAGTTTGGGAGGAGGAAAAACAAGCTTTGCTCAGGGTTTTGCTAAAGGATTAGGAATTAAACAAAAGATTTTAAGTCCTACTTTTGTTATTATGAAGCGATTTGCGATTCAGAATCTACGATTTACAAACTTATATCATTTTGATTGTTATCGAATTGACAAACCTTCAGAACTTTTAGAATTAGGATTTAAAAAAATTATTCAAAATCCTAATAATATTGTTATTATTGAGTGGGCAGACAAAATTAAAAAAATATTACCCAAAAGAATAATACGAGTTACATTTGATTTCTTGGCTGAAAAGAAAAGAAAGATTATCATTATTAAATAATATAAAACAATGGCACCCAAAAAGATAAAACGTCTTATTGTCATAGATGCTAATTCAATAATTCATCGGGCCTTTCACGCCCTACCCCCTTTAACCAATAAAAAAGGCGAGCAAATTGGTGCTGTCTATGGTTTTTTATTGGCTTTTTTAAAATCCATGAAAGATTTTAAACCAGACTTTGTTGCGGCCTGTTTTGATGTTCATGCCCCAACGTTTCGTCATAAAAAGTTTAAACAATATAAAGCCAAAAGGCCACCTGCTCCAAAAGAATTGTATAATCAGATTCCTAAAGTGAAAGAAGTTTTAGCGACCCTGAAGGTGCCTGTTTTTGAAAAAGAAGGTTTTGAGGCAGATGATATTATAGGAACTATTGCTAAATTAGCTCCCCGAAAACAAGTGATTCCTGAGTTAGAAACAATTATTTTAACTGGAGACAGAGATGCTTTACAATTAGTAAACGCTAAGACAAAGGTATTTGCCTTAAGCAGAGGAATTAAAAACGCTATTTTGTATGACCAAAGTCAAGTACAAGAAAAGTATGGGATTTCTTCTCAACAAATTATTGATTACAAAGCATTAAAGGGAGATGCCTCTGACAATATTCCCGGAGTTACTGGTATCGGAGATAAAACTGCTGTTAAGCTTCTTCAACAGTTCGAAGGCTTAGAGAATTTATATCAAGAACTTGAAACTGGTTCGAAAAAAGCCAAAGAAATTAAACCTAAGTTAAGAGAGTTATTATTACAATACAAAGACCAGGCATTTTTAAGCAAATTCTTAGCTACTATTGATCAAAATGTCCAAATAGATTTTAATTTGCAGAAATGTAAATGGGGGAGGTATGATATGAAACAAATTTCAAAAACATTTGAAGAAATAGGCTTGTATAATTTAATAAAAAGATTATCAGAATTAGACAATAATATTGTAGACCAGCCAGAATCAAAAAAAAGAATTAAAAAGAACCTGAGATTATGGTAAAATATGGTTAAAGAAAGAAAAAATGAAAAACAATAAAAAGCAGCCACTTGAAGAGTTTGATGTTCTTACGAGAGAAGAAGAAAAACGATTTTTTAACTGGCTTCTAATCGGTGACGTTTTTTTCTTGGCAGCCACTTTGATTTTGATGTTTGTTGCTGAGAATATTTTTCATATGAATATTCTTAGCTGGAAAGAATACTGGATTTTATTTTTTGGTAATGTGATAATGTTCAGCTACCTTATTTTGTCATTGAAGAAGAATTTTAAGGTTTGGCTGCTAAAATATTTTTTAGCAATTTACAGCCCATTACTAGCTGGAGGATGGATTTATTTTTCAAATCCAGCATACATTAAAATGTTATTCATTCTTTCCGTAATGGTGCCGGGAATGATGGGATCTGTTTTTTATAGTTCCCAAGTTCTTTTAATAGCTTCTTTTACAACTGCTATTATGTTTGGATTTCTGTTTTTTCATTTTTTAAGAATCGGTTTCCCCTTACAACTCTACGAGACTTATTTAATGTATATTTTTCTTGGGATGGGAACAATACTCTATTTTACCTTGATAGAAAGAACGAAAATCTTTTTAAAAGCTCTTTTAAAAACAAGAAGTGAGCTTGAATAAGCAAAAGCTGTGCTAGAAATAAAAGTTAAAGCAAGGACTGAAGAATTAGAAGAACTAACTAAAACCCTTGATAAGAGAGTTGATCAAAGGACAAAAGAGCTAGGGGAAAGTGAAAAGATTCTACAAAATAGAGTCAATGAACTGGAAAAACTTCACAAGCTTACTATTGGTAGAGAACTTAAGATGTTAGAGTTAAAAAAGGAAATTAAAATATTAAAAGAAAAAAATTAAAAATTAATATATTAAAAAACATGATAAAAAAAAGTACTATTTTAATAATCTTCGTAATTCTTATCAGTACAATAATTCTCTTTAACACATACAAGTCACCTTTGGAAAAAGAAGATGTTCAAGATCCTCTTTTAAAAGCAATTCAAGACCGAGGTGAAATTATTATAGGCACTGATGCTACTTATCCACCTATGGAAAGTATTGATGAACTGGGAAATTTTTTAGGTATGGATATAGACATAGCTAATGAAATTGCATTAGATCTTAATGTGAAAACAAGGTTTGTAAACATTGCCTGGGAAGATATTTTTAATACGGTAAGAGGTGGTATGGTAGATATGATAATATCTTCCATTACTATAACCAGTGATAGGATTATGATTATGGATTTTTCCGATCCTTATTTTAATGCCGGCCAAGTAGTTATTGTCAAGATAGGTAGCAAAGATATTAAGGGAGTAGAAGACCTTAAGAACTATAATGTAGGTGTTCAGTTGGGAACAACTAGTGAGCAGGAAATTAAAAAATATGTTAGCTCCCCATCTTTTGTAGAGACCTATGAAAATTATTATATAGCTAAAAATGATTTATTGAATGGAAAAATTGATGCTATTGTAATTGATTATCCAGGAGCAATTGGATTAATAGCTGAAGAAGAAAGCTTAGAGATAGTGGGGGAACCTTTTACTCAAGAATTTTATGGTGTAGTTACACAAAAAGACCAACAGGTTTTACTTTCTGAAATTAACAACACTATAAGACGGCTTAAAAGAGAGGGAACGTTGAAAGTTTTAGAGCAAAAGTGGTTGGTTCAATAAATAAAACCAAAATTTGTTTTTTCAATGACAATTAAACTTAATCTTCAGTTTAAACTACTTATTGCTGTTGCCACAATTATTATTGTGGTTTTAGTAAGCTTGGGTTATCTTACTATCAAGACCCAAGAAGAATTTTATCAGACCCTTTTTCGGGATTCAGCTATTACTTTGGCTCAGGCATTAGATGCTAACATTGGCAGTAAAGAAGAACTAAAAAATCTTAGTAAGTTGCAATCTGATATTTATAAAACCATGTGGCTTAATTCTAATATTGTACAGATTAGTATTAGTTTACCTACAGATGATGGTTTCCTGGTTGTAGCATCTAATAACACTTCTTTAATAAACACTATTGCGATTCCAGAGTATCTATCCTCTTATCAAGAAGGAGTAATTTTAACGCATATCTTAACTGATATAGATGGGAAGAGAATATTTAGAGTAATTACTCCGGTTCATATAGGGGGTCAGCGAGTTGGGACATATGATTTAAGGTTGTCATTAGAGTCTTCGGAAAAAAACATTACTGAAACACAAAACATACTTTTGTTTGGTGTACTAATAACTATTTTAATAATTATCTATACACTTTCTCTTTTGATAAAAAAGACAGTAATAGTTCCGATTAAAGAATTAGAGAAAGGAATTAGAAGAATAGGTGCCGGTGATTTAGATTATAGAATAGATATTGGCGGAGGAGATGAAATGGAAAACTTGGCTTCTGGGCTTAATGTAATGGCTTCTAAATTAAAAAATAGAACAGAAGACTTAGCAAGAGAAAAAACACATTTAGAAGAAAAAGTTCAACAAAGAACAGAGGAGCTTCAAGAAAGAGTTAACGAGCTAGAAAATTTTCATAAATTAACCATAGATAGAGAGTTAAAAATGATAGAATTAAAGGATGAGATTAAGAGATTAAAAACAAAAAAACAAAAAAGGTCGAAAAAATTATAATTAAAAGAAGAAATTTATAAATGTATATATGATTAAAGCAGGTATAGGAAAAAGTAATAATCCCGATGCTTTTAAAGCTGGAGCTGAAGCATGTGAGCAGGCTATGAAGCAAATTGGTGGAGAACCAAAATTTATTCTAGCTTTTTCTACAGTTTCCTACGACCAAGAAAAGGCTCTTGAGGGCGTAAGATCCGTATCTGGTCAGGTCTCTTTGGTGGGATGTAGCGATGCTGGAGAAATTACTACTGAAGGGCCAGTATTAAAACATATAGTTGTTATGGCCCTTGATTCATCTGATATTGAGTGGACAATTGGAGTGGGAAAAGGCACAATCAAAGATTCTTTTCAAGCAGGAAAAGAAGCAGCTGAAAGTGTGAAAAGTAATTCCAAGAAACCAATTTCCTTGTTTATAATGCTTTTAGATGGTTTGTCAGAAAATGGAGCAGCAGCAGTAAGAGGGGCTCAGGAGGTTTTAGGGAAAAATTTTCCAATTATGGGTGGTTCAGCAGGAGATGATTTTCTCTTTGAAAAAACGTATCAGTATCACGATGATAAAGTTTTAAATGATACTGTTATAGGAATAGGACTTTCTGGAGAATTCTCTTTTGGTATAGGAGTGCGGCATGGTTGGCAACCAATTGGTGTACCGATGAAAGTTACAAAAGCCGAAGGAGCAAAATTAATTGAAATAGATGATCGTCCTGCCCTTTCTATTTACGAGGACTATTTTGGTAAAAAGGCTGAAGAACTAACTAAAGAGCCGATTGCCAAAATGGCTTATACTTATCCTTTGGGAATGAGTGTTAAGGGAAGTTCCGAGCTTTTAATTCGAGATGTGGTGATTGCTAATGAAAAAGGAGAAATTAATTGCGCGGCTGAAATTCCTCAAGGAGTTGAGATCCGATTAATGTTAGGAGATTCGGAAAAAGCCATGCAAGCTGCTAAAGAAGCAGCAGAAGGGGCTCTAGCTCAACTTAAAGGAGCAAAACCAAAAGTGATTTTTGTATTTAATTGTATAGCAAGATGGAAGCTCTTGGGACCAAAAATAGGGGAAGAGATTAAAGCTATTCAAGAAGTTTTAGGAAAAGATGTTCCTTTGATTGGTTTTTATACTTATGGAGAGATAGCGCCGCTGGGAGGATTATTAGGTTCAGAGTGCTTTTCCGTATTTCATAACGAAACAATGACCCTACTCGTCTTGGGAGAAAAAAACCAATAAATTCTAAGGTTTTAGTGCAAAAAGATTAAAGCAAGAATATTATGGTAAGGTTTTTAGGTTTTGGCTTCAACGGTAAAAAAACAAAAAAGCAGATTAAAACAATAGAAGAACTGGATAGAATTGCCAAAGAGCTTATCCGAAGGGATTTAGAATTGTCTTTAATTCGAGAAAAAAGAGAAAAAGAATTTAAAGAACTTGAAGCCAAGACAAAAGAGTTAGAACGGGCCAGAAAAGGATTGCTGAATATGTTGGAAGATGTAGCAGGGTCAAGAAGAGAAGCAGAAGAAGAAAGGAATAAAACCTTAGCAATTATTAGTAATTTTACTGACGGCGTTTTGGTTTTTGATGAACAAAAAAGACTTTCTTTGATTAATCCTCAGGCAGAGAAGTTTTTAGGAGTTAAATCAAATAAGGTTATTGGCCAAACAATAAGCGCAATGAGCAGGATGTCGAGTCTTAAAGGATTAGTAAAACTGTTAGGTAAACAAATTAATCCTATTTTTAGGAAAGAACTGGAAGTGAAAAATGATTTGGTTTTAGAGGTTTCTGTTCTTGCCATATCAAGAGAAGAGCAAGTTGAAAACTTAGTGGTTTTGCACAACATTACTCGAGAGAAACTAGTTGAAAGAATGAAAACAGAGTTTGTTTCTATTACTGCCCATCAACTCAGGACTCCATTGTCAGCAATCAAGTGGACGCTTAAGATGTTATTAGATGAAGATTTAGGAAAAATTACTGAAGAGCAAGCAGAGTTTATCGAAAAAACATATCAATCAAATGAAAGAATGATTAGTTTAATCAATGATCTTCTAAACGTTACTAGAATAGAAGAAGGCAGATATGTTTATAATCCTGTTTTGTCTAACATAACAAAGTTAGTTGAATCTTTAATAGACCAATGCAAGGATGAGATTAATATGAGAAAAATTAATCTTGAGTTTGAAAAACCAAAGAAAGAACTACCTAAAGTATTAATAGATGTTGAAAAAATCAATTTGGCTGTTCAAAACCTTTTAGACAACGCCATTCAATATAATAAGCTCGGAGGCAGTATAAAGATTTCTCTTAAATCTAATAAAAAGGAAATTGAATTCAGTATTGAAGATTCTGGGGTTGGAATTCCTAAAAAACAGGAAAAAAGGATATTCACCAAATTTTTCCGCGCAGCCAATGTTATGAGAATGGATACTAGCGGCTCAGGTCTGGGGCTGTTTATTGTTAAGAATATAATTGAAGCTCACAAGGGTAGAGTTTGGTTTAAATCCAAAAAAGGAAAGGGTACAACTTTCCACTTCACCTTGCCTGTTCCTATTTACAAATAAGTTTTAATAAATTAAAATGAATTAATATGGCTAAGAAAATTTTAATTATAGAAGACGAAAAAATCATCTGTGATCTTCTGGAGAGAAAGTTAACAAGAGAAGGATATAGCGTGGTAATAACCACTAATGGAATAGATGGTTTGGTTAAGATGAGAGAAGATCGACCAGACATTGTTTTGTTAGATATTATCATGCCTAAAATGGGAGGGTTTGAAGTAATGGAAGAAATGAATAAAGATGAGACATTAAAAGACATTCCAGTAATTGTTGTTTCTAATTCTGGTCAGCCAGTAGAGATTGATCGGATTAAGAAAATGGGCGCTAAAGATTGGTTGATAAAAACTGAATTTGATCCTCAGGAGGTACTGGAGAAAGTGAAAAAACAAATAGGAATTTAGTTTATTTTATGAAGAAAATTTTAATAGTTGAAGACGACAAGTTCTTAAGGGAGTTGATTGCTCGAAAGGTTATTGATGAAGGCTTTGATGTTTCTGAGGCGATTGGTGGGGAAGAAGGGATTAAAAAAATCAAAGAAGAAAAACCAGACATGGTTTTACTAGACCTTATTTTACCTGGCATAGATGGTTTTGAAGTGTTGACTCGTATGAAAGAAGATCCAACTTTATCTTCTATTCCGGTAATTATTTTCTCTAATTTGGGTCAAAAGGAAGATATAGAAAAGGGGTTGAAATTGGGAGCAATAGATTATCTAATTAAGGCCCATTTTACCCCTGGCGAAATTATTGAAAAGATTAAAGCTAATTTATAAGGGTTTTACATGGTTATTTTTCTTTACGGACAAGATACCTATCGACTAACTCAAAAATTAAGGGAAATAATTGAAGAATATAAAAAAATCCACAAGAGTGGACTTAATTTAAGGTTTCTTGATTTTAGTGGATCAGCCGGAGAGTTGAATTTTCAAGATTTTAAAGACGCTTTTCAACAAAGGTCAATATTCAAGGAAAAAAGATTAATAGTCTTAACAAATATTTTTTCCAATAAAGATCTTAAACAAAGTTTTCTAAAAAACATTCAAAACCTTACTGATTCCAAAGATGTTATTGTCATTTCTGAGAAAAATAAAATTTTAGCTAATAATCCTTTATTTAAAATTCTAAAGAAGAAAGTAATCTGTCAAGAATTTAAACCTCTTGAGGGAGAAAGTTTAGAAAATTGGGTCAAAAAAGAAATTGAGAAATATAGAGTAAAAATTGAACCCGAAGCACTACAACAAATAATTGATTTCATTGGCAATGATCTTTGGCGATTTTCTAATGAAATTAAAAAATTAGTTAACTATAAAGGTAAAAATTCAAATCTAATAATTACAAAACAAGATATTGAACTTTTAGTTAGACCTAAGATTGAACCTGATATTTTTCAAACAATAAATTTTTTAGCATCAAAAAATAAAAAACAGGCATTGAGTTTATTGAAAAAACACCTAGAAAAAGGAGATAGTCCTCTGTATTTACTTTCAATGATTAGTTTTCAATTTAGAAATCTTTTGATGATTCGTGAGCTTATTGATAAAAATAGACCATATTTTCTTATTTCAAAAGAAACAAAACTCCATCCATATGTTGTTAAGAAAAGCCATGCTCAAGCTCAAAGATTTTCTCTTTCTGAATTGAAAAAAATCTACCAAAAAATATTTGAGGTAGATTTGAATATTAAGACCGGAAAATTAGAACCAGAAACAGCTCTTGAACTATTGATTACTCAGATTTAAGAGCTTTTACTTATTAGTTTAGTAATCCTTGATTTTTTTCTAGCAGCTGTATTTTTTTTAATCAATCCAGTTTTTGCTGCTTTATCTAATAATTTATAAATTTGAGGCAGAATAGATTTTGCCTCTTTTATCTTTTTTTCATCAAGAAATCTCCTTATTTTCTTAAAGGCTTTTTTGATCTTCTTTTTCTTCTGAAGATTCCTGGCTTTTCTTGTTTCACTTTGTCTGAAAGCTTTTTTTGCTGATTTAGTAATTGGCATATAAATTACCATTATCATTTTTTTTTATTTAAATCAACTCCTTATGTTTTGCCGAATATATGATTAGCAGATATAATGTTATTAGATACATGAAACATTTTCTTAAAAAATTTGTTCCTATATTTTTAATTGATAGATACCATTGGCTGCAAACATTTTTAGGGGCTTTTTGGTATAGATTTCCCTCTAAAAATATAAAGGTAATAGCAATTACAGGCACTAATGGAAAGTCTACAACGGTTGATCTCACAACCAGAATTTTAGAAGAAGCTGGTTTTAAAGTAGCTTCTGCTTCTTCAATCAAGTTTAAAATTAAAAACAAAGATTGGCCAAATAAACTAAGAATGACCATGATGGGCGGTTTTCAATTGCAAAAGTTTTTAAGGCAAGCAATAGATGCTGGTTGTGAATATGTTATTTTAGAAATAACCTCAGAAGGAATAAAGCAGTATCGCCACAAGTTTATCAATTTTGAGTTAGCAGCTATAACCAATCTAACCCCAGAACATATTGAGGCGCACAAAGGATTTGAGAATTATAAAAAGGCAAAGGGGAAACTATTTCAAGCAGTAAAAAACATTCATATTATTAATTTAGATGATGAGCATGCAGAGTATTTTTTGCAATTTCCAGCTAATAAAAAATACACTTACGGATTAAATCAAGGAGATATTAATACTCAAAATACTCAATTTAAATTAAGACTGATTGGTGATTTTAATATTTTGAATAGTTTGGCCGCAATTTGTGTTGGTTTATCACAAGGTATTTCTTTAGAAATTTGTCAAAAGGCTCTTGAAAAAGCAGAAGGAATTCCAGGAAGAATGGAAACAGTAATTTCTAAACCATTTAGAGTAATTGTTGATTATGCTTTTACTCCAAATGCTTTAGAGCAAGTTTATAAAACAATTAAAAATAATTTTAATCCCCCAAAAATGATATGTGTCTTGGGTTCTTGTGGGGGAGGAAGAGACAAATGGAAAAGGCCGGTTTTAGGAGAAATAGCTGCGAAGTATTGTGATGAAATTATTATTACCAATGAAGATCCGTATGACGAAGATCCAATGGAAATTATTAATCAGATTTTTAAAGGTACTAAGGGAAAAGCGCTTAAGATATTAAAAAGAAAAGAAGCAATAAAAAAAGCTCTTAGTTTGGCAAAAGAAGATGACACAGTTATTATTACAGGTAAGGGTTGTGAGCCTTCTATTTGTTTTGCTAAAGGAAAACAAATTCCCTGGGATGATAGAAAAGTAGCAAGAGAGGAATTTAATTTATTGAAAAAATAAATCAATGATATCAAAATCTGATTTTAAAAAAATAAATGATTATTTATGGGAAATACCCAGGAGTTTTAGATATGATATGAGAGTTCCAGCCAGGATTTATACTTCAGAAAAAATGTTAGAAGATATTTTCCGCGATCGCTCTATTCCTCAATTAATAAATGGCACTACTTTACCAGGAATAATAAAATATGCTATTGCCATGCCTGATTGTCACGAAGGTTACAGCGTTCCAATCGGTTTTGTAGGAGCAGTCAGAGTTTCAGATGGAGTTATCTCTCCCGGAGCTTGCGGTTTTGACATCAATTGTGGAATGAGATTATTAAAATCAGATTATTTAGAGAAGGAAATTAAGCCACATTTAGATAAATTAGCTACTGAGATTCAGAGACAAGTGCCTTCTGGTTTAGGTAAAGGAAGAAAAATAAAATTGAGTATTGAACAAGTCAGTAGAATTTTAGAAGGAGGGGTTCCATTTCTGGTAAAAAAGGGATATGGCACACAAGAAGATATTAAAAACTGTGAGTCTGAAGGAAGATTAGAACAAGCCGATGCTTCAACAGTTTCTGATAAAGCTAAAAACAGAGGCAGAGGCCAGGTTGGCACTCTCGGATCTGGCAACCATTTCTTAGAAGTTCAGAAAGTTGAGGAAATTTTTGATGAGAAGGTAGCCGAGGTTTTTGGGTTGTTTAAAGATCAAGTTGTAATAATGATTCATTGTGGTAGTCGCGGACTTGGCCATCAGGTTTGTACAGATTATTTAAGAACAATGATTCCAGCAATGCAAAGATATAAAATTAATATGCCAGATAGAGAATTTGCTTGTGTTCCTTTCAAGTCGGATGAAGGGCAAAAATATTTTTCAGCTATGGCTGCAGCTGCTAATTATGCCTGGGCTAATCGCCACATGATAACTCATTATGTAAGAGAATCCTGGAAAAAAATATTAGGAGAAAAAGAAGAGCTTGAATTATTATATGATGTGGCTCATAACATTATTAAAAAAGAAAAACATTTAGTTGATGAACAAGAAGCAGAAGTTATTATTCATCGAAAAGGATCAACTCGTGCTTTTCCTCCTAAACATCCTGAAATTCCTGAAAAATATAAAGAAGTTGGACAACCAGTCATAATTCCAGGGACCATGGGAACTGCTTCTTATATTTTAGCTGGTACAGAAAAATCAAAAGAAGCGTGGTATACTGTAAATCATGGTGCTGGTCGAACAATGTCTCGAGGAGCAGCCAGAAGAAGATTTTCTGGCCAACAGGTTATTCAAGAGTTAGAAGCAAAAGGAATTATAGTAAAATATCAAAGAGCAAGAGGTATTGTTGAAGAAGCTCCTTTGGCTTATAAAGATGTTGATAGTGTGGTAGAAATAGTAGACAAAGCTGGTTTAGCTAAAAAAGTAGTTAAATTAATTCCTTTAGCAGTAATTAAAGGAGAATAATTAAAAGGTCGTAATATATTTTAAAATTTATTTTATATGGAAATAATTAATATTATTTTAATCGTTGTTGCTGTTTTGATTCTTTGGGTTATTGGCATTTTTAACGCTCTGATAAAACTTCGTAACAGAACCAAAGAAGCCTGGGCAGATATTGATGTTCAGTTAAAGCGCAGATATAATTTAATTCCTAATTTAGTAGAAGCAGTTAAGGGTTATGCAACTCACGAAAGAGAACTTTTTGAAAAAGTAACTGAAGCGAGAAATAGAGCAATGGGAACTCAGAGCCCTAAAGAAAAGGGAGAAGCAGAGAATACTTTAACTGGTACACTTAAAACCCTTTTTGCCGTAGCTGAAAATTATCCCCAATTAAAGGCCTCAGAAAACTTCCTTGAGCTTCAGAGAGAACTTAGAGATGCTGAAGACAAAATTCAAGCAGCCAGAAGATTTTATAACAGCAATGTCAGGGATCTAAATATTAAAATTGAAAGCTTTCCAAATAGTATAATCGCTAAACTTTTCAATTTTAAACAAATGGAGTTGTTTGAATTAACAGCAGTTGCTGAGAGAAAAGTGCCAACTGTAAAATTCTAAATCCGAAATCCTAAATTCTAAATAGGTTATGGCTACTCTTTATACTCAAGCAGATTCCAATATCCGCAAAACTTGGATTTTAATCATTTTGTTTTTAATTCTGATTATTACCCTAAGTTGGTTTTTTAGTTACTTATTAGGCGAACAAACCATTTTATTAATAGGTGTGTTTTTTAGTATTGTCATGAGTTTTTCTAGTTATTGGTTCTCAGACAAGCTTATTCTTTCAATGGCTCGGGCAAAATTAATTGAAAAAAAAGACAATCCAGAGCTTTATAGGACTGTTGAAAATCTTTGTATTACAGCTGGTCTTCCTTTGCCCAAGATTTATATTCTTAATGAAGCTCAGCCCAATGCTTTTGCTACTGGTCGCGATTCCGAACATGCTGTAATTGCTGTTACAAAGGGGCTTTTAGAAAAATTAGACAGAAATGAGTTAGAGGGAGTAATAGCTCATGAGTTAGCCCATATTGGGAATAAAGACATGCTTCTGGGCAGCGTAATAGTAATTTTGGCTGGAATTATTGCATTAACATCAAGACAATTTTTAAGAATAAGCAGTTGGGGAGGAAGAAGTAGTGATAATAGAAAATCAAGACCTGCTTTTTTATTTGTTTTTGGTATTTTAGCTGCTATTTTAGCTCCAATTGTAGCTACTTTAATCAGATTAGCTATTTCTCGAAAAAGAGAATTTTTAGCTGATGCTACTGGAGCTCTTTTAACTCGTTATCCAGAAGGTTTGGCCAGTGCTTTGGAAAAAATTTCAAATGATTCTTCTGTTTTAAAAGTGGCTGATACATCTACATCCCATTTATATATTTCTAACCCCTTTAAGGGAAAGGAGTCTAAATCTTGGTTTACAAAATTATTTATGACTCACCCTCCACCCGAAGAAAGAATAAAGGCCTTGAGAGGGATACAGATATAGTGTAGAATGCGAAATACGTTATAAATGAGAAATAAGATTCTAAAAATCGGAAACTCTAATTTTTATGAAAAGAAAGCGGCCCTCAAAAAGCTTGCGCAAGCATATACGTTTAGAAAAGGCTCGGATTCGTCGAGAGGTTTTAAGTTTAGAGGAACAGCAAGAAGAAATTTCTAAGCTTTTTCAAAAATTTTTTAAAAAGAAATGAAAATTAAAGAAATCTACAACTTGGGAATTGAAATGGGGATTAATGCTGATTTTCGAGGAAGAAAAAAGATAGAAGAGCTTTTAAAAAGAAGAAAAGACAAGTTTGAGAAACTTTCCGATAAAGAGAAGCAAGAGTTTGATAGAGACAGATTAGTAAACCCTTATTCAGATTCCATAATTTTAAATATTTCTGAAGACAAAGAAATTAAAAAAATTTTAATTGGTATTGATATTGGGCCAGCTGAAGTTTTATTAGCGAAGGAAATTGGAGAAATTGATTTAATAATTTCTCATCATCCTTTAGGTAAAGGTTTAGCTAATTTAGCAGGTGTAATGGAACTTCAATGCGATGTTTTAAACCAATACGGAGTTCCAATAAATATTGCTGAAGGTTTGATGAAAGAAAGAATATCTGAAGTAGCTCGAGGAGTAAATGCGATTAATCATCAAAGAACAGTTGATACAGCTAAAATTTTAGGATTTAATTTGATTTGTCTTCATACTCCTCTTGATAATCTATCAGCTAAGTTTTTAAAGGATAAAATTGAAAAAGAAAATAGTTTGATCAGAATTGAGGATTTAACTAATCTTTTAAAAGAAATACCAGAATATAAACAAGCTGGGAAGTTTGGGGCGGGTCCTAAAGTTTTTGTTGGTAGTAAAGAAAGTAGATGCGGTAAAATTGCGGTTACTGAGGTAACTGGAGGAACTGAGGGTTCATCCAAGCTTTATGAAAAAATGGCCACAGCTGGTATTGGCACTATTATTGGAATGCATATGTCAGAAGAACATAAAAAAGAGGCAGAAGCAGCCCATATTAATGTTATGATTGCTGGTCATATGTCTTCTGATTCATTAGGAATCAATTTGTTCTTAGATGAATTAGAAAAAAGAGGAGTAGAGGTTATTTCCTGCTCAGGTTTAATCAGAGTTTCTCGTGCTGAAAAGTAAAACTAAAAATACAATTCTTGAACAATAAAACTGGCACAAGGCCAGTTTTTAATTAAATAAAAAAAAGACGGCAGAAATTTCTCCCTGCCTAAGGTGCTATAATGAGATTTTTGTAGGTTTTATCAGTAACTTGTCTGCTCTTTTTAAAGCTTTATATACTCCGAAACCTTTTTCAGTAATGAAGACCGCCCATTTCTTGTTTCTTTCGATTATTTGAACTAGATTTTGTTCTTCTAGTCCTTCAAGGTAGTCGTCTATCTTACGGGAGTTTGTATTGATCCGCTGCATTATATGCGTCCTTAGCATGCCATTCTCGCCATATGTTACAAGTATAGCTAAAATCTCTATTAAAATGAACAAACGACTTCGGTGTTTTATTGTTAGGCTTTGGTTTTCTAGTATTTCGTTTTTTCCTACATCCATCTCTTGAAGCCCAGGCATTAATGGTTTCCACATAGCCATAAGCAACACTATTTACCTTATAACACTATTTTCTTATTTAGTCAAGAGCTTTAACCATGTAATCTCCTTTTAGTTTATAGCCCAATTTTCTAAAATATTGTCTTGCTCCAATAGCTGAAATAACAGATATTTTTTTTAACCCAAATTCTTTTTTAATTATTTTTTCTGCCTCTCGCATTAATTTCCTACCCAGTCCTTTATGTTGTGCTGAAATCCCTTTCTGTCTCAAAGGCAATTGTTGACCATAAGTATGAACTTCTCTAATAATGGCCGTACCTTTTAGAACCGGAATAAACTGTTTTTGAGAAAGTATTCTTAATCTTAATAAACTATAAAGTCTTGTTTGGTTTCTATTTTCAAAACTTAAAAATATTTCTTTTCCCTGAGAAGCATCATAATCTTTTCTAAATAGTTTTAATTTTTCTTTTGGTCTATAATCTTTCCTTATTTCTCTGCACCTTATACAATGGCATTTCCAACCCTCTTTTTCTATTTCTTTGTTTACAACCTGTCTTAGGTTTGAAATCTTGGTTGGTCCAGTAACAATGCTTTGAGCAGGTATGTCTCTAATTATTCTTTGGATTCTAACATAATAAGGAACCTGTTTTTTAATTGCTTTAATAAGATGTACTAATTGTTTTTTAGTATAAGGTTTATATTTTTTCTTTTTCCACCAGCGATATAAGGGAGCTTCTTTTAATAGGGCTGTTGGGTATATTTTTAAAAGGTCTGGCTGAAAGTCAGAATTGGAAAATAATTGTTCAAACATTGTTTGATCTTTTTTCAGAGTAGAACCAGGCAAATTAGGCATCATTTGGTAGCCAATTTTAAATCCAGCATCTTTTAGCAAGCGTGTGGCTTTTATTGTAGATTCTATTAAATGGCCTCTTTTGTTTAATTTTAAAACATTATCATAAATACTTTGAACCCCAAGCTCTACTCTTGTTATTCCCAGTATTCTCATTCTTTTAATTTCATTTTTATTAATAAAATCAGGTCTTGTTTCAATGGAAAATCCAACAATTCTGCATTTAGTTCTTTCATTATTTTTTTGAGCTTGTCTCAAACTTTTACTGTTTTTTGAATTACAAGCATCAAAACAACGCTTAATAAAATAGGTTTGATATTGCTTAGGATAAAAACTCCAGGTTCCTCCAATTATCCTTAATTCAATTTTATCAACTGGATGCCCGCTATTTTTTAGAGCTTCAAGGCGCATTTTAACTTGCTTGAAAGGGTCATACTCATTTAATATTGCTCTCATCACAGCTGGTTCATTATCAAGATAGCTTTTGGGAACATTTTCTTGAGAAGGACAATAAATACATTTGCCAGGGCAGGGATAAGGTTTGGTTAAGACTGAAACATTAACAATTCCAGAAAGAGAGCGAATTGGCCTGGTTTTGAGTAAAACTTCTAAGATTTTTGATTTATTAATTCTTTTGTTTTGAAGTAATTTGTGATAAGTTTTCAATAGAACAATGTTGGTTTTACAGGTAGTTTTGTATTTTTTAGCCATTTTTCTTTTTAAGGACTCCAAACCAGCTCGAGTTCTTACTCTAGTTTTTATTAATTCTTGAATTATTAATTTGTTTTTTTCCATATGAAAGAAAAATACGCTCAATTTTTACTTGAAAAAACCATTAAGGATTATAACCTGCTTGCTGGGGACTTTTCAAGAACCCGTCAATTTACTTGGGATGTGGAACCCTTATCTAAATATGTTTTAGATGGAGATAGGATTTTAGATTTAGGTTGTGGTAATGGTAGATTATTAAAAGTATTTAAAGAACAGAAAATAGATTATTTTGGACTTGATGCATCTGAGAAATTAATTAAAATCGCAAGGAAAGAATATCCAAAAAGTAAATTCAAAGTGGGGGATATCTTAAGTTTACCATTTCCAGACAACTTTTTTGATAAAGTTTTTGTGATTAGGACATTACACCATGTTCCTTCTCAAAAGCTTCGAGTTGAAGCTCTTAAAGAAATCAGAAGAGCTTTAAAACCAGGAGGCATTTTAATTTTAACTGTCTGGAATGTCTGGGGATCAAAATATAAAATAAATTTATTAAGGGTAATAAAATATGGTTTTCTTAAAATTATTGGAAGATCAAAATTAGATTTTGGCGACGCTTTTATACCTTGGTGGAAACTTGGAGAAAAAACATCTCGTTATTTTCATTTTTTTACCAAAAGAGAATTAAAAAATTTAGTAGAAAAAAGCAATTTTAAAACAGAAAAAATGTGGAGCTCTAAATTTAATGGTCATTCTGACATTTATTTAGTAGCTCAAAAGACCTTGACAATTATTTAGACAACTTTATATTAAGAATGAGAGGGTATGAGACATGTTCTCTACGGACAAACGGTTCTTTGTGATGGAGGTCTAAAGCAGCTGCCTAGTGTGTCCAATTAGACCGTGGAAAAGACTAATATTTTAAAGGGTCGTTCCCTCTCAACTAAACCCTGTTAGATAAACATT
>SDBV01001118.1_pt1 | contig 39864 bp, 60 predicted proteins | sample 2277081 | NCBI WGS metagenome assembly SDBV01 (sample SAMN10402039, study PRJNA504765) | marine sediment metagenome | isolation source: marine sediment core GS10_PC15, 223 cmbsf | place: Arctic Ocean: Southern Knipovich Ridge | collected 2010
AGAGCGGCGGAAGAAGGCGCTGGTGGCGATTCATAAACGTGCTACTCCTCGCAGCCAGGACTTTCTCCACCCTACTAAAGAGTTTGCTGACGATGTGGCATCTATGGCCCGTGCCGCCATCGAGGAGGGGAAGCGATGAGAACCTTCGATACAATCACGGCCCTAATGCTGTGGATTTTCTTGCTGTACGCCTTCAATCTGGATGACAACCTAGCACGGTGGGTGGGGCAATTCGCGGCGGAAGTCGTTCAAGCCTATGCGGAGGTTCGGCCATGAAAGAGGCACAGAGGCTGGAGGATTAATGGGGAGCATACACTTTAAGGAGAAGATCAGAAGAAAGTTGCTCAAGGATCGTGGCCTAGTACGTGCAGGTAAAGGACACCTTGAGCCTATGCCTGATGAGCCTGAGGACCCTAACAAGACGTTAGCTATGAGGCTGATCGAGGCTCGACTAGGGATACTGATTGAGGAACTGTTGTCGGAGGGTAGTCTAAAGGAGGTTGCGGTATTGTTAGGTGTGAAGGAGAGTACGGTGAGTAAGTGGAGGCTGAGGCTAGGATTGAGGCTGTGAGCAACGATACCATAGCCCTACTTATATGCATTGTCCTGGGGATATATATTGGTGTAATAGCTATGGTGTTGGGCTATGAGGTCTTCTGAGAGTGGAGCCCCAAAGGTTGGACGAGTTCCTCAAGTGGAAGCCAGACTATCCAGAGGCTATTGTAGGAGGGGGTGTACTGTATGCCAGGACCAAGATGATTATATATGGCAGGTACAAGACTCTAAAGTCAATGACCTTGCTACACTTAGCAAGGTGTATAGCCGCAGGCCAGCCCTGGATGAGTTTCAATACTCCGAAGGCAGGCAACAGAGTTATATACCTACAACTAGAAATCCCTCACCCGCTCTTGCACAAGAGGATGACCAAGATGGAATTGGCGTGGGATGCAGTAGATAGGAAGGAGCTGATAGAAAGGATAAAGACTAACTTGTATATCTGGACTGAGCCGTTCCTCAAGCTAGACAGACCTGAGGGAATCGGCACTATCAAGCAGTACGTGGAGATGATTGAGCCTGCGGTGATAATGATAGACCCTATATACAAGACTATCAGTGGTAACATCCTCGATCCGAACCACGTGAGGGAGGTGTGTGACCAGGTTGACATAATGTTGAGCCAGTTCGAGGTATCAGTAGTGTTCGCTCACCATGCCAGGAAGTCTGCCATTAGCGAGGAGAACTCGTTTGACCTAGGCTCAGACGATATGCTAGGTGCTGCCGTGTTCTCTTACTGGGCGGACACCGTTGTAAAGATAACGAAGACGGCAGAGAAGGCTAATGAAGTAGGACTGACACTGAACTTTGACATCATTAGACACGCTGAGGACCTTATAGAGCCGAAGGAGGTGGTGTTCAACAGGGATGATCTGACGTTCCATGAGGGTGAACGGCTAGTAGTTGTGAAGTAGGAGAGAGGAGATGGCCATACCAGCAGATAAATCACTGCACATAGCAGACCTCCTTGAAGGATTCAGCGGTAGGACTACAGCTATAAAGGCAGACCGATGTGTTGATGAGCCTATAGGTTGTGGTGAACCTGCGATAGTCTTCAGGGATGGTCTAAGCAAGAGAGAGTACCGTATGTCTGGCCTATGTCAGACGTGCCAGGATAGTTTGTTCGGTAGCTAAGGAGATATGATGGTACAATCGTTCAAGCCTAGTGTGGACCGCCCGACAGGTGGAGAGTCTCCGTTGATTAGGTTCAAGGGGGTGCTGGCCGAGTACGTTCCTGAGGAGAAGGTACGACAGTCTGACAACAATAAGTACATGGTAATTAGCTTCAACTTCAAGGAGGTTGAGGTGATAGACTCAGAGGAGCCGTACCCCTTCCCTATCGTGGTCCTTAAGATAAGTTACAAGCCACCCAAGGACTCCAGAGGTGGGACCAAGTGGGACGCTTTCTCTGGTTCACTGAGGAAGCTTTCTCCTACAAACCCTGACCTGGACTTACTGGTAGGGAAGAAGCAAGAGTGGGCAAGGTTGCCTTTCCTAATTCGCTCACCTCTGACAGACGAGGATGGCAGTCCCCAATTGGATGGCAACGGCAAGCAACTGTGGGGTGACCTAGATGTTCTCTGCTGGAAGGTAGTGTCAGTAGAGGGTCTAGGCTCGGCAGCGGAGAAGGATGCAGACTTCAACAAGTTCCTTGTAAACTTGGCTGATGGCAAGACCGAGCCTAAGTTCCATGAGGAGGCTTTGCAGAACTCTGAGGTAACTAAACGCTCTAACATAGTGGATGCTATAGTCAAGCGCACACTACTGCCTAACCTCACAGAGATGGGGTTGATAGAAAGAGATGCCGAGGGTATCCTCCACGCACTAGCGGCACAGCCTGAGAAGTCCTGATGCTAGCCCCGTTCTCAAGCAGTAACCTTACGGACGTACACGACCTGCCTGCCGGTGGCACAGTCGAAGGTACAGGGCTGAGTATTCAATGGCAGAATGGACCTCTGGGCAATGAGGATACAGTTCGCGTTGAGCCTAATGGTGCCTTCGTGGAGACTGTGATAGCAGCGGCGTTGCAGAGGATGAGGTGGTATCAGGAGGTGAACGATGGTAAGTTTGCCTGTAATGAAAACAAGTGGGCCATCCAGTGCCTGGGTTCGGCACTCGTCCACTTACAATTGCACCAACTGGATAGAATAGCTAGGGGTGTGGAAGGCACCCATCAGGAGTAGTTAGTACGGGGTGTCTCCAGGGACAATTTGTTTAGGTTGCCTGCCGACACGATGCCGCCCTTGGGGGCACCCCATAACTAAGAGAGGAGTATCATGCAAGCAACGGTTCACGTATACACAGGTGACAAGTATCATCCTGAGATGCAAACGTGGCCTGTAGAACCCATAGAGGGTGAGGTCACTTGGGATGAAGGTGGTGTGCGAGTTCGGAGGCCAAACAAGGAAGGCTTGCAAATCTTCCAGATTCCCTGGACATCGTTGAAGTATATTACATGGAGGCAATCAACATGAGCTATGGCTTAAAGGCCAAGTGGACGAACAAGCACGACATTGATCCTGTCATAGCACGGGCTGTGATGGAGGACGACTATGAAGCTGTAGGTGACATATCAGTTACTAGACTGGTGAGGCCACCACAGATTACCTACCTGGAGAGTGTGCATGAAGCTGAGATGGTACAGGATGTGGTTGACGGGCTGTACTCTCTAGAGGGGAGGGCCTTGCACCATATCATAGCTCAGGGTAAGGGTGGCAGCATACGCGGTGAACCACTGCCCGTGATGCAGGAGCATCGCATGACAGTGGAGTATGCAGGCTGGACTATCTCAGGTCAGTTCGATGTGCTGTACACTGATACTCACACGCTCAAGGACTACAAGATGTCCTCTGTGTGGTCACATATACTGGGTGGCAAGGCTGACCACGATGAGCAGTTGAACTTCTACGCCTACTTAGCGCAGAGGAACAAGCTACAAGTGGATAAGCTGAAGGTGGTCATGTGGTTCCGTGACTGGATGGCTAGCCAGGTGGAGAGAGACAAGCAGTATCCTCCCTTGAAGGTTATCGAGCATGAGATACCTATGTGGTCACTAGATAGTCAAGCACTGGCCTTTCAAGACAAGGTGGTGCTGCACCAGAAGGCTATAGACGGCGTGTACCCTGAGTGTACTGCCTTAGAGAGATGGGCACGACCGGACTCATGGGCCGTGATGAAGCCTGGAGCTAAGAGAGCTTATCGGGTGTTCGAGGAGCAGGCTCTGGCTCATCCTATGGCTGCTAGTATGCCTGGCTACGTGGTGGAGTACAGGCCTGGTGAGAACGTGCGCTGTGCAAGGTACTGCCCTGTAATGCAGTTCTGTGAACAGGCTAAGGAGCTAGGCGTAACGAAGGGGGAGGTCTAATGAAACTCATGTTCCTTTGCAACAGAGAGGTTAGAGTCATACCTAGGGGATGGACCTTGCCTAAGGCGGCAACCCTCTCAGAAGATATGCCCGATGTATCTGGCCTAAGCAAGGCTGACTTAGACCTCTCAATGACCCAGGAAGATGCTGATATAGGAGAAGAGGTGCTTGATGCCTGACATCTACAGTGTAGCCTGGAAAATACTGGAGGAAAAGATAACCAAGTCAAGGAGACAGTCCATATCCAAAGCTGACCTGATGGAGTGGCAGCTAAGGGCATTGGAGGCAGCAGTGGATAGGTTCTGCCTTGAGGCTGTTTATGCGGAGATGCAGCGTGGCGTCAAAAAGGAGACTTAGGAGACGCCAGTGCAGGCGCAAGAAACGGTATGCGTCTAAGCAGGAGGCTAGACAAGCTGGACTGCGGCCTAGCCTAGTGATATACAAATGCCCGTTCTGTACCGGATTTCACGCAGGACACAAGCCGAGAAGGAGATAACAATGGACATAGAAAAGATGCTAAAGGAGACGCCTCAGACGGACGTAGCCAACATATTGGAAAAGGCCATAGAGCTGAGTGGCACACAGATGGTTGTAGGTGTCGCACTGGATGTAGCACCTATTGCTCTCCTGGGTGTAGGCATTCAGACTGGCCTAGAGTTTGCTAGGCTGTATCCTAAGGCGGCCGCCAGATTCCTAGAGCACGCCAGAGCTAGTGAGATGACGCTGGCGAGTAATCAAGGAATAATATTGAAGACTCCTACCGTCACTGAGCGGTTGGCTACGGCAATCTTTAGTATTGCTGAAGGAGATGACAATGACTAACCCTGAAGGACTGGCTGCTCTGGATGAACTGCTGAAGGCTGTAGGACTACTGCCACTAGGTCAAGTGACTTCTCGGCCCGTGCTGCACAAGGCAGTAGACAAGGGTATGGAAGTGCTGGACAGGGCTGTAAAGGAGGGCCGGTATGTCCCCCAAGACTGAAGCCTGCTGCTCATTTATGGCGGTACTCAAGGAGCCTGATAGCCAGTGTAACATACGACTAGACTCCGGCGACATCATCGCTGAGGATAGAGGTAAGCTAGCTTCGTGTGATGACAACGGAGACAGGCTGCCACCACTCAACTACTGTCCCTGGTGTAGGAAGGAGATAGTTAAAGATGTCCTTCCACCCTGCTAGTGACAAGCAGATAGGCTACGCCGAGTCCTTAGTGGATTACCTGGAGAAGGAGCAGCACTACCAGGCTGCTCGGTTCAGAGCCAATGTAGAGAACTCACAGGACTGCATAGGTGATATGTCCAAGCTGATTGACAACATGAAGGGAATCAGGACAGAGATACAGGAAGCTGATAAGGAGATGAGATGATACTCAGCATTGAAGGAGATGAGGCGACTGGCAAGACTACACTGGCCTACTCCGCACCACTGCCTATTGTAGGTTTCGCCTTTGATATGGGCATAGAGCGGGCCATCAAGGGAGGTAAGTATGAGGAGTTATTCGCAGGGTTGGGCATCAATATAGTACCGTACGATAAGGACAACAACGAGTATGCTACAGCCTGGGAAGGTCAGGACATAACAATCTTTGAGTTGCCTTCCCCCATCCAATTGGACTCCATGAGGTTGCAGGGCAACACTGCGTTGTGGCTGTACTCCATTAACGCTATGGCTGCTGCCTTCTCTGACCCTAGGATAGTCAGTATAGTAGTGGACACTATGACAGTGGCTAGACGGACTAAGGCTAGCTCTCACTTAGAGTACCTACAAAACGCAGCGTATGATACAGAAGGTAACCAAATAAGTAAGCCTAGAGAACAACTCATACAGATAGAGTATGGCAAGATCAACGATGCTATCCGTGACATCTATACTACAGGCGCGGGGGTGAAGAAGAACCTCATAGCTACACACCATCTGACTGATGAGAGGAAGGCTGCACCAGGGCCGGACGGGAAGATTGAGCAGGTGCTGACAGGTGAGAAGATATTGGAGGGCTTGGCTCAGACTCACAGGTTTGTAGACGTGGCTATACGGACTAGCAAAGAGGATGGACAGATCAAGGGTGAGTTAAGGAAATGTGGGTATAGTCTAGCGATGGAAGGCACAGTGATAGCTAACCCTACATGGGACAGTCTAGCTAACCTGATAGCAATGGGGACTGGGGATAGGATAGATGTAGGGAGACGTAATGAAACAGATACCGAGTGACAGGCCTCTAGCAGGCAAGGTCCAAGAGACTTGGCCGTACCGACACGGCGGGAAGAGAGCTTGAAGTGGCTACTTGTCCATTACACCGATGGGGCACCAAGGAGAGGTGCACAGCGAAGGCTAAAAACCTGGAGCATCTTCTGGGCCATGTGCGTAAGGTCCACGGAGCCGTGGCTTGGATGAAGGCTACACTAGTGGACGCCATTAGGAAGAGGACCTAATGAGTTGCGAATGGTTGACCATGAAAGAGGCAGCTAACCATATCAGGGTCCACTACACCACCATGCAGAAGTATGTCTTTACAGGTAAGCTGAAGTCTAGCAAGCCTACGGGCAAGCTGATTAGAATATGCCTGGAAGACTTGAATGATTTTATGGAGGGCAAGGATGAATAAGTCTTCAGGACTCTTCTCAGCTAGGGGCAGGCTACTCATTGAGGTGGTGGATAAGCCTGGTATCATAGTCAGTGCACTAGCAGGTAACTTGTTCCTGACCAAACGAACAGTGTGGGGAATTGTGGGTGAACTTCGTGCTATGGGATACCTACTAGTCACAGCAAAGGGTAGGGTACATCACTATTACGTCTCTGACCTTGCATTAACCGAGTTGAGAAAACTGACAGAAGGAAAAGGTAAATGGTAAGCGGTGAGCTGTTCGGTATAGATGTCCATGAGCCTGATGAAGCTCTACCTACTCTGTCACCTGTCATACCATGTGCAGTGCAGCCTCTTAATAGTGACGGCTATGCTGACTACCTGTGGACAGGGGTAGACGGTAAACAGCAGGTTGAGCGTAAGACCTGGTACGAGATACTGGGAGGGCTGGACAGTATTGAGGATCAGCTACGCAGACAGCTAGCAGCCCATCCTAGTGTCCGGCTCATACTGATAGTGGAGGGCGTGGCGGTGCCTACATCCACAGGCACTACAGTATTCAGGGAGACTACCAAAGGTAAGAGGCACCTGTTCTACGCGGGTAAGTCTTACTTCTTAGGGCCGATGAAGGGAGCATATGCGTGGCTGTATGAGGTGGGTAAGTATATAGAGGTGTACCAAACGCCTACATATGGGGCCACGCTGAGTATGCTGACTGCATTCTACAAGGCTGACCAGAAGGCTAACCATAACACCTTCCACAGGTATCTCAAAGATATAACCTTCCATCCCAACCCTATGGTGCAGCGCCTCATGGGTATGGGTGGACACTTGGGTATAGGTGCTGTCAGGGCTGAGGCGTTAATCAAGCGGTTCGGGACAGTGTACAACGTGGCCACAGCTACACCTGAAATGCTGGCTAGTGTCGATGGTGTGGGTAAGGCTGTGGCTATTAAGTTTCTGAGAGGAGTTGGAAGGCCCGATGTTTAAGTTCATACGCTGGTGCTGGAATATGATGTGGTACAGAGACCCTCACCGAGACTGTCCTGCTACTGCTATGTGTGGAGGAGGCGCTGGTCGGGGTGATGATCCTTGCAAAGCGTGGCGACCATGACTACTAAAGTATTCGCCGAGAAGTACGAGCGAGAGAGGATGGACAACATGGACCTCATCCTCTTCCCTAGAGATACTAAGTGGAGGCGTGAACTGTTCCCTTCTGGTGTGTTCGACCATCCGGCCAAGAACAATATGTACTTGACTCAGGCCCTGATCGACTACTTGACTGAGCCAGGAGACACTATACTTGACCCATTTGGCGGGACAGGCACTACTCTGATAGGAGTCCTCAGCGGGCGCAACGTGGTCCTCATTGAACTGGAGCCTCACAACATTAAGTTGTTACATGAGGTGGAAGCGATGTGGAAGGAGGGAGTGCCTCTGTCTGTGACTGGTGAGGTCAAGGGCCCTGGGAGAATCTTCATTTACGAAGGGGACTGTAGACAGAAGTTGCAGGACATAGACTTCCTCAGCGATGCTGCCATATTCAGTCCTCCATTCAGTACCTCGATCATGCGAGCCAAGCCACTACCTTCGATAGCAAAGCAGGTGGAGGGCTACGCTCCGAGTCCTCAGAACTTAGGTAACCTCAACCCCTTTTACTTCCAGCGTAGTATGCGTATGATTTATGAGAGGTTGCACAAGAGGCTAGTGCCTAACGCTCCCGTAGCCATTATCATTAGAGATATGGTGAGGGGTACTAGGCAGTTCCTCTCTGCTGATATGATTAAGTTCATGGACAAGGCGGGGTTCAGTCTGGAGGAATGGTTCAAGTGGAAGCCTCCAGGGTCAGCACAGAGGAGGATACAAGAGAGTAGAGGAGCGCAAGTGGTCAAGGACGAGGACATACTTATATTTAGAAGGAGAGAGTAATGGCAATCAAGCAAGGACAGCGGGAGATTGCGTTAGATGAGGGCGTCGTTAGGAAAGCCCTCCAAGGACCCTATCGGATTGGCTTCGATGAGGAGATAGTAGGAGTGAGAGTGGTGGACGGTGTGCCTTTAGTATTAGTTTTCTTGACAGAGAAAGTAGATGAAACAGCCTGACATCCACGACCTCATCCGCTCCTGGGTGGAGACTCACGGTTGGCCCGTACATGAGGGCATCCGGATAGGACCAGCTAAGTGTGGTATTAGGAAGTGTAGGAAGAAACACGCTTATGCCAGGTCAAGACTGAAAGGTAACAGGGGTGGTCCTATTGTTAACTGGGTCTATGAAAGGCCGTGTGACATCAATGCACCTATGGGCTCAGATAGGGCGAGGCCGTAATGTGTGAGGTTATAGACGCACCCACAGATGACCTAGGTGGTGACGTACCTTGCCCTGAATGTGGTCATCCTCTCTGGTTCTATCGTGTCTACTCAGAACCACTAATAGCAGACAAGGACATCGTAGAGGTAGGCTACTCCGAGTGGGATGAGGAGTATGTGATATGCAGGCGATGCAAGTGTAAGCCTGACCATGAGTGGTGGGAGGATAAACAGGTGATACTTGCCTGACATAGCCTACATCGGCCCACACGATTACACTGAGGAGCAGTTGATAGAGAGGCTCAAGTCAGAGCAGCCTACTGTCATAGCCATAGACACGGAGACTATCTCCCTCAAGGATCGCACTCTCATAGGTATAGGCATATCTCTTAATGAGAGGGAGGCGGTCTACTTCCCGATACTACCAGACCGCTCCAAATACCTGTACCTGGCATGGAGACTGATGAGTGCCCCTGGGTGCGTCAAAGTGTTTTGCAATGCGCTATACGACTTGTATGCGCTTACAGAGTACAGATCAGATACGGATATGGGCAGCGCGGAACAGATCGCCAGCTTAGATGGTTGGAGGCAGGCTAACGTGCAAGAGACCACACTACCAGCCTGGTTGGGCCACGGTAGGCTAGCTGACATCTCCACTATGGCCCACATACAGGCCTTACCATCTGGTGCGCTAGGTGATATGTCTCAGGCCTATGTAGGCTTCAAGATTGATGCTATCTCAGACATCCTACCTGCACGTAAGAATATGCTAGACCTGGAAACGGTGGCAGTAGCGAGGAAATGCTTAGACGACTGCCTAGCCACTCACCGTGTATACAATAAGCAGGGTGGACCTGCATGGTGGGGGCCTGACTCGCACACCTGGGACTATGAAACCAACTGGTATGACGGTTGTGACCCCTTTGAGCCTACCAGCTACACTGTGACCCAGGCGATGAAAGACTGTTACCAGGTAGATATGAAACTGACAATACTCCTCATGCGGATGTCCAGACGAGGCATTGCACTACGCGCTGATCTAGTAGAGGACTGGTATGAGAGGACTAGCAAGGCACGACTGTTCATGGAGGACATCTGCTTAAAAGAGGGCTTCCAGCCAGGGAGTAATCAGCAGGTGGGCTATGTGCTGGCGGAGCGAGGCAGCTTCCTACCGTTTACTAAGTCAGGTAAGCAGTTGGCTACGGGTGAGGATATACTCAGCCAGCTTACTGATCCTCTAGCCGGAGTAGTCCTCAAGTATAGAGAGTATACTAAGCTAAAGACTACCTACCTGGAGAAGATGCGGGGACAAGCCAGGGATTACACGCACTTCCGCATGGATTTGAGTACAGCTAGGCTCGGCTCCTACGACAGCAACCAGCAGAATATACCTGAGCGCATCCGAGAGATATTTGCTCCCGACACAGGCACATGGACTGACGCGGACGCCTCGCAGATTGAACTGAGGGTGTTCGCCTGCATCACTAAAGACCCTGTGATGTTACAAGCCTATGCGGACGGGTCTGATATACACGCCACCACACAGTCAACCCTGTGGCCCAACAGTGATCTCAAGGACAAGGAGATGAGGCGTAGAGCTAAGACCTTCAACTTCGCCAAGATATTCTACGCCATAGTCCGGACCCTATCTGCCAACACTAAGCTGCCTGAGGATGTATGCAGGAGATACAGTACAGTGTGGGATGAGACATACCCCACGGCCCACCAGTGGATGAAGAGTCAAGAGGAAGGTGAAGACTGGATAGAGAATCTGTATGGTAGGAGATGCCTACTGCCTCACGAAATCTACCATACCTGGAAACACATAGTCAACTGCAGGATTAACTACCCTATACAGAGTGGAGCGGCTGATATCATTAAGCGAGCCATGCTGGTCTGTGAGGTACAAGGCTTTGACCAGGTGTTGCAGGTTCATGACGAGATACTGATAGATGGCAAAGTGGAGTTTCCCAAAGAGCTAGACAACATTTGCCCTGACCTTCACACTCCATTCAACGTGAAGGTCAGTCCTTATTGGAGTTAAAGTACGCCATCCACACTAGTAAGGCCACACCGCCTAGTCCTGCTAAGGCAGCAAGCGTCCAGCCTATTACAGTAACTACCTCCACTAGTCCTTCATCCGTAAAGCTAGCTCATCGACTACGGCCTTAGCTAGAGCAGGTACGTCTACTTCGCCACCCCCAACCTGGAGATTATCTATCTGGGCTTTTAGCTTTAGGTGAGCCGCCTCATCGACTGCGTGAATCTGGTTCTGGCGCGTCTCCAGGTGCTTGGTCTGCTCCCGTATGAACTCCTTGAACTCTGGTGATAGCACTATGTCCTCCTTAAATACTAACTGCGGAATAATGTTGTACAGGTTGTCTCCAGGGCACGATGTCCAGGTTGAGGTGTCATTGGGATCGCGGAAGTCACGATGACCGTAGGCGATTGCACCTGGATGCTCAGAACCTAAGTTAACCATCCCCTGGTCATACCTTAGCCAACCCCACCACCTGGACATCCCTGAGATGTATGCACTCAGGTCAACGGGTAGCATGAAGTTCCCTTGTAGCGCCGTTGCCATACCATCCGTGTTATGTCCATGCGTGTGAGCGCCGGTCCTGTCCAGCCCACGGCCTTCACAGACTATGATGGAGCCATCCTCCATTAGGAACATCACAAAATTGTATGGCACGTCCATGCCTAAGTCAGGCCGAATAACTTGTAGCTGCCTCATCTTGGACTTAACCTCATCTAGTGAGGTCCAGAGGTTCTTGGTGGCGTCGTTGTCTACTACCACAGTATGATGAATAATCGCCTTGGTGCGCTGACTGCGAGACACAGTATAGCCCAGGCGAGGAATAGTTTTGTTGGCTCCCCACCCAGAGCGAGTAAGGTAGAGTAAACCAGGTTGTACTAGCATCTAGCTTCCTATCAGATACCCTAGTATCAGCACCTCAAGGCCGAAGATGGGAGGCAGCATCCAGCGCAGGATGAACAGCACACGCTCGTCTGTGATGGCCTGTCTCTTGTCCAGATGGAACAGGAATCGCCATAGAGAAGAGTGTGCCTCCATTATAGGCTCGTCGCCGTTCAGTGTAGGTGGCTCCTCACCCTGAGGTCCTGGATTGTCTCGGTACTTGCGGAAAGGACTAGCCACCGTTAATTACCTTCTTGCCGAAGTTGTGTGCACCACTGGCCGAGAGGCCCACCATGATGCCTAAGAGAATAGTGCCGGTCCAGGTGGTTTCCGCAAAGTCAATCCAATGGTCCAGCTTGAGGACAACGTTCAAGGCTATCCCAATGGCTATTGCCAGGGGAGTAGTGAAGCGGTCCTTGATTATGTTAGCACCTATGCTGTTCCGCAACATCTGTACCACAGTCCACACCACACCGGCTCCACCTAGCCCACTTATCCCTAATAGTTCAGCTTCCATGATTACCTCCTACTACTAATCCATTATTAAATCATGCGGCTGGTGGGCTAGTACATCATCACTCGCGGAACAAAGGCTGCTGGGCTGGGGTCTGGAAGTCCCCCTGTGTAGTCGATGTCCAGGTGGGGCCAGTTTGAGGGCGCGGGGCCGGTTAGCTTCGCCCACCCTAAGCGGTGACTGAGGAAGGCGCTGTTGTTCCCGTCGTCATGCACGAACATGGTGAGGGCCTGGTTGGAAATCCAGCCTGCACGGTCAATCACTTCCTGAACAACGGTCTTGCTTTCAGGAGTCGTGCCGTTCGTAGTGGCGTTTTGAGTCCAAGTCCCGACACCGTTCCACGAAACTGACGCGGTAGTCTTTGTTATCGCATCCCACTCCCCGTCACTCGTTATTCGTGGTGAATCGTCCGCGTCGTCAGCCTGAATCTGTAGATTGACGTTGGCGCTGGCCTGTGTTTCTCCCGCGTTGAACGTCATCGTGGCGGCAGAGATGGTCGCCTCTCTTAGCATAGGGACGTTGATGTACCTGTAGCTGCCTGAGAGCTTGTAGAGTCCAGTAATGTCAAGGATGCCGTTAAGGTTGCCGAGGCGTATCGCGGTCTTTGCGGCACTCCAATCGTGAGCGTAGGGGCTTGTCGCGTCCTCGAAGTGGGCGGTGTCGTCAAGGGCGTTCACCTGTACGAGGTTCGCGGTAGTCACTTCTCTACGTCCTTCATCGCCATCACGTCACTCCGGGCCAATACCCCGTGGGGGTCGTTGCTGGTTAGCCTAATACGCGAAGTGTGGTCGGCGGGGTACTCGTTCTTCTCCGCCCTGTCCCAGTACGCCCTTATATTTTCTTCAATGATTGAAGGTAGGTCGATGTCGATGGTCTCCCACTCCCATTTCGAGATGCCGTCTATCGTCTCCGGTTTGTCCACGAACGTCCCGTCTGACTTCTTCCACTGGCCGTTCTTGGTCACGATGCGGGTTAAGGTAGGCCGGAGCTGCATCACGAAATCGTTGACTCGATCAGGCTTCGGCCCGGCCACCGTGCGCCAGAAGTGGACGAGGAAATAGGTCAATCCCGTTTTCTCATCAGTGCTGATCGTCTCTATCCTGTAGATCACGGCAACCTAAAGATGAGTTCAACGAACAGACCCTTACCACCTGTAGGAACGCCATCAAGGTCAATGATGATGGCATCCCCTGTGACCACATCATCATTGGAGGCGTTGATGGTGATTCCTGTCGCAGCGTCAATCGAATCGTATTCCGTGGCGTCCGTCGTGAGTTTCACTGTAAGCATATCGACTTCGGAGCGTGACGTAGCCGTACTCCTGCGCGAGCGGCGAAACTGGATAGTAACTCCCGTTGACGTTCCTGGAGTGGACAGATGGCAGGATGCGTCTATGAGGTCAAAGCCGTTCATTGACGATGGCACCCTGAAAATTACTTTGCCGTTGCCCGTGGTGATAGCGTCCCCGCCAGGGTCAGAGACAAGGACACCTACGACACGCTCTCCGTAGTTGGAGTCGCCAAGGGCGTCCGTCATTACAGCCCTAGCAGGAGTAGCTGCGTCTATCTCGGCAACAGTAGCCAGCTCTATTTTACCTGCAACGGCAGTGGAGGCAGCCGCGACAAGCTGCTCATACCTAACAGAATCCCCCGCACTTGACCCCGCTGCTAGGCCAGTAAGTTTCTTAGAACCCACAGGCCAGTTTGCAAGCAAAGGCTTGGTGCCATCCTGCCTCAGAAATACGTGATTCAAGACATCCGTAGTTACAGGAACTTCAAACCTGGAAGCGTTAGTCCCCTCGGCGAATAGTTCAACTATTACATCAGAAGCAGGAGTGGAGTCTACATTGGCGAGCCACTTGATGATGAGCCTATCGGTGGTGGCGATTGTGGTATCAGCCACCACAGTAGCGTGTAGGTTATACTCAGTGCTGCTATTAGTTAGGAAGCCTGTCTCCTCAGAAGTCGCCACCAGAGTTTCTGAGCCGTTGGTTCTGAAGTAAACCTTAAAGTGAATCTTGGTTGGCCTCTTGTTAGATAGCGTCACCCTTGCGTGGATGTGTCCTGTGTACACACCGGCTTCTAACACTGTCACCCCTGGGAGGCCAGCATCGGTAGCAAAGTTGACAAGGCCCTGATTCTCGCCCTCGCCAAGCGAACCACTCTGAAACGTGCTTTCTGCCTCCCCCGTAGGGGTGTCGAGCATCTTGTAGTATTCACCGCCGTTATAGTAGGACGATTGAGTGTCGTTGAAGAAGTAGTCCTCAATGAAGTGAATTGCTGAGTCCACGTACTCCTTAGTGACGAGGTGAGCATGTTCAGTAGGGAAGATTCCACCTACCACGCCTGTAAATGCACGGTTGCCATTTATGAGTGAGGCGTAAGCGTGGTCGGCTATGTCACTCAGACCCTCAAGCAAGCCGTGATTGGAGAGCCTGATGTCAGCAGCACCACCACCACCAATAGCGGTGAGGCGGGTGTTGGTTTCGGCGAGGGCTGTTCCACCAGCAGCATTCTTCTTAGCCTTGAGTTCAATAGGAGTATTGATAGCAGTGGTAGTGATCTTCCAGCGTTGGGGGACGGTGGCGCGGTCCAGGTCTGTAGCGGGCCAGAAGACGGCTACGCGCGACTCAGGACTCCCTGAGTCATTAACATAGAGTTCACCAATCAGGGAATCTGGGTCTGTGGCAGTGACATTGAAGTCGAAGGTGGCCTCAATCAGCCAGTCTCCTGGCAAAGGCAAGATGATGCGAACCTTAGAATCATCACCATCTCCTATAATAGATTGAGCGGAGGTGGAGAGAGTAAGATCAGACGTGCCGGTGGCAGCTAGAACCTGCACCTTCTGAGTTGGGTCTTCTATGCCATAGAGGATGTTGCCTAGGCCTACTTCACCGATGAGCTTGCCTAGCAGAATATCATGCCTGCTGACTATATCTTGCAGGATATCGTCACCGTCACCTACCATGCCTAGCAGGTGCAGACGGCTCAGGCGCTTCTCCTGTACCATTAGGCTACTTTCCTCTCCTGCAACATAACTTCCACCAGGTATTCAGCTTCTATGTCAGGCTCCTGTATGACGCTTATTAGATTCAAGGACTTGAGCCACATATCCTTGGCCTCACCCCAGGGGCCGCTGACCTTCAGTGGACTGGCTGACTCATCGAGTGTGTGTAGGTCATTGAGCTGCTGGGCAGCGGTCCTGACCTCACGCCTCTCACCACCTGACTCATCCGCTACCAGATGTAGCTGGATGATGTTGATAGGCACCTTCTTACTCTGTGGTACGGCGAAGGGCTCGAAGTAGGATAGCTCAGGAGGAGCTGAGGTTGAGTCACCTGTGAAGTCGAAGCGGAATTGTATCTCACGACCTACAGCAGTTAGCGGTAAGTGGAAGGTGTGCAGGCCATCAGAGTTTACCCTCATATTGCTCCCGTCTATGTCTAGGCGAGAGAAGGCCCCTCCGTCTACGCTGAAGTAAATGTCTACGTACCTGGCCGCCGACAGAGTTCCCTTGCCCACCACTAGGACCTTGGGGAAGTCCTTACTCTGCCAGTCTCCAAAGTTGTATTTGGGAGAGAAGCGGACACCTGACAGAGCGAACCTGTATGCGGAGTCGTTGATGTCAGTGAGTTTAAGATAGGATATGTCATTGTCATTGCCAAACCATAGGCGAGGCGGGGAGGTTAATGTGGACGGGTACAAGGATTGCGAGGTTGTGGTTGCCAGATACACCCAAGTGTCCCAGATCAGAGGTCCGAACCCTGGCTCACCACTAACTCTGTCCCTGGCTGTCATTAGATAGATGGCAGAGCCTACAGTTAGCACACCTATAAGCCACTGGTTGTCAGTAGCGAAGTCCTTGAAGGCGCCTCTAATAGGACTCTCGTTCATCAGCTCCTTCTCTAGTCCTATACTTTCTACAAGACCAGGGACGTAGCGGTATGCTCCTCTACTGTGAGGTATGATTGCGTGAGGTTCATGTATGCTCATGCCGAGGCAGTTGCCATCATCTCTCAGCATACGTTTGATAAGAGGTGCGCCCTTGCCTTCAGGACTAACTCCAAAGAGTCCTTCAGGCTTGCCAGCCAGAACAGTCTTCTCAAAGGCTAGCAGGCCTGTAGGCTTAGTGGATGTTTCGCCACATTGGATTTCATCAGACCAGCTAGCGGCGAGCATAGGGTCTAGTCCTGAGAGGCAGTTACGGAGGAGTCCGCTGTCCTCTATACCAAACATACGGTCAATGCCGGCGGCCAGCCTGTACGACTTAACACCTGCTGCTGCTTGTGCCCAGGTGTCGGGAGTACCTATGGCTGTGACCTCCCATTGAGATTGGTCGGCGTCGTCAGTGGTTACCAGGCCTGTATCATCCTCCCAACGTAGGCCATCAACGCCTAGTGTGCCGCCTGCACCGAAGTCCTTGGACTCTACTACACTGTCGTCTGAGGGGTCAACCCTGAACACATACCTACCTGCTACAATCCATATGTAGCCTAGTGCCTCAAAGATGCGAGTCGGATTGGAGGTACTGCCTGTAAGAGTGACAGTAGTAACCTCAGGCCCAGGGAGTAGACGAAAAGGAAATCTGCCATCTGTGTTCTGGCCGTACTCAGAGGTGCCAGGGATCCCCTGCTTGGACTTTAAGCCTCCCAGATGCCACGTCTCAGCAGGCTCAGAGAGACTTGATGGTAGGCCCTCAGACCAAGGAGGCTCATGTAAGTATTCCTCTCGCCAAGCCTGTCTCTTATCGGTTTGTACTAGCTGATATGATTCGGAGCCGATCTTAACTGTACCTACGTGCTTAGGCTTGACAGTCATCGGGCGCTCCACGGGGCAGGCACTACGGGAGGCCACGGCATCTGAGGCCGGCCCTGGCGTGGCTTAGGCCGGTGCTCTATTAGGAGACGATGGAGTTCGCTAGCGTGTGTAGCTCTGGCAGTACGCCAGGTTGCCCTAGCATCGACTGATCCTCTGCCTGGGGCACTGAGATACGATAGCACCTCATCATAAGCAAGGGCCGCTACCAGTTCCTCAGCAGCGCTCGCGGGTGCGGCAGATGCGTCAGTGTAGAGAGGCTGCATAGGGCGAGTACATTCTAAGTAGAGAGTCTGTGTAGCTGCTATGGCAGGGTGTATTTGTAGAGTTAGTACACCTACATCTTCTCTGATTCTCCACCAGCGACCATCTGTACCAAAGGACTCATCCACGTCTATTCCTGATGTAGGATACCAGCGGACATCATGGATGTGCTCCTTGTCCCTAAGGAATGGTATACCTGCCAGACTGTACTCTTCTTGGCTAGCGACACCTACTATAGGCACTATCTCCACATACCAGTAGCGGGCTAGACCTCTGTTGAGTGAGTCATTCCATATAGTAGGATCAGCTAGTGTGTGCCACTCTATCTCGTCACCATCGACGAAGGCACCAGCCCATGTAGGCAGTACGGTTATAACACCAGTAGAGACAACGCTGCTTAGGATGAGTCTAGCCTTCTCAGCATTGTTACCTGTGGTGGGCCACAGCCATGTGCCTTTGCCCAGGTCATCGCGGAACAGTGTAGTCTTGACACGGTAATCGGCAGTGGTGATCTTGTTGCTATCGGTGCCTGTGTTAGTGAGTAGTATACCTGCACCATACTTGGCTAGTGCAGCCTGCCGCGCTCGGAGCCTAGTGACACCCTCAACTCGGAAGGGGGCTGACTTGTCGGACTCTGCTGGGCCTGTGGAGTGGTAAAAACTGTACTTAAACCAGCTATTGAGATCACCTGAACTATCACTGTAGGAGTAGTAGTATGTTCCTGCAACTAAAGTCACAGTACCTATAACCGAATAAGTACCTGTGAGAGAGCTAGCACGGTACACACGTATAGACTCATACGTGGCGATTTGAGTAGTGATGTCCTCTACAATGAACTTTAAGGTCACTGACACGGTAATGCTCTCAATTCCCTAAGTCCCAGTAATATTTTCTGTCGGTCACCCCTCACGTACTCAGGTAGAGTACATCCTGATGTCCACAACGGCCACGTAAGTCCTAGCTCAGCCTGTTCTCTCTTTCCCTGCAACCAAGGTAACACGTCAGTTAGAAACTCCAGTGCGTGATCGCCAGTGACCATCCAATGGTACATGATCCTACCGGTAGTGGTCTTCCCGTTAGGTAACACGTCATTGCCCCACCTCGAAGCCAACAGGTGCAGTGGACCTTCATCGGTCATCTTAAAGTCTATCACTAACTGAGACGTGCGTCCATTGTTCCTTACGAAGATGCAGCCTTCGCCATCTAACAATGCTGCTGCGTAGGCTTCTACACACATGGTTAACTCCTTGCAGAGCCTTGGTTAGGTATACCGTCTACAGAGGCTCCCACGTATGCGTCCCTGAGTGGCAAGTTGGGTGCAATAGATACATCATTAGTGCGATTAGTGAACAGGTCACGTAGGTCATTGTTGAAGAACACAGGCTGGAATCTGCCTCCGCTTAGGCCCACACTAACACCTGCCCAGAGAGCGCGGACATCATCAGCAGACGCTTCGGAGTAGTCCTGCTCATCTCCCCAGGTTGATCCTCCATCTGTGGACTTTTTGTATTTGACATCCACTGTGGCCTCCCAGGTGCCACCTTTGAGGTAGGCCACATAGATGTCGTCGGTTTGCTGGTCTATGAGTACAGCTACCTGAGCAGCCTCGTTAGTATCGGTCAACACATTTGTCAACGCCGTGATACTGCCACTGCCTCCAATGTCCCAGGCCTTCAGGTCGGCGGTAGCAGCATCGAGCTCGCTCCAGGCAACTAGGATTACGTGGTTGTCCCTGTGACGTGGTGAAGCTGACATCTGGTAGTAAAAGTTACTATCAGCCACACTGGTCGCAATCGAGGTTTCACTCCAAGAGTTATCTGAATTGTCGTACACCTTAAGACTGAGAGCATTGGCTGACCTGTCCCAGTAGACACACCAGATGTCATCCTCATCAGTCTCAGCTCCTGGCATGAGTAGGATGCCGTCAGCCTCGTTACCGTCAGCTAACTGAGCCCTGCTGGTCCAGTTGTCTCCGTCGTCAGTTGAGCGATAGAATCCGAACTCTCCTGCGCCATCCCCCCAGAAGCCTATGTACAGGTTGCCTCCTCTTGCCCTCACAATGTCTACCGTTGCCACTGCCCACGAAGACGTACTATCGAACGTTGACCCTGTGAACACCGTTACCTCTGAGCTAAGAGTATCATCAAAGGTGTCCAGGCTACGGTAGTATACGTTGTCGTCATCCACTTCGCAATATGTCATGTGGATTAGTGTGCCTGCGTTGCCTGGAGTCCATTGGTCGTACCAGACACTAATCCTCTCAGGTGAATCCGAGTTGATGTCAACCTCATCACCCCAGGTGACACCTCCATCGGTTGTCTTCACGTACACAAGCTGGAGGCCTGACGCAGCACTACCTTTATAGAAGATATAGGCAATGTTAGTGTTGACCCAGATAGGACCTGCACGCACACTACGCAAATGTGCGTTGAACACTGTAGGGCTGATGGTGACGTCAGCCATTAGGCTATCCTTCGCTGGCTAACTGAGTTCTCGGACTTGTATGAGCAGGTATACGACTTCGGCGGTTAGTAGGTCTATCTCCTTTTGTTGGCGTGAGTGAACGTTCTCATCATCCTCGATGACCTTGCAGGCGTCTAGTGCAGCAGCTAGGGTGCGCTCTCTGCTAGGCATTGTGTACTCCTAGTTAACAACCCTGAGCAAACCTGTGAATGTTATGTCGTAGACTGCCTTGGTTGTTATGGTGTTGGTCATCTTCTCCACGATGCGGATGCGGTCGCCCCAGTGTCCAGCGACAGCCTGACCTGCTGATAGTGCGGCATGGGTACGCGCAATATCGCGGGAGCCGCTTTGGAGTTGGGTTGAGATGGAATCTACAGGCAAATGAGCGAGACGTTCCACGGTGGATGCTGCAACCTGACTAAATGCAAACAGATCAGTCCAGTGAGTGTCATCGGTAGGGTCAGGGTCCTCAACTAGAGCCCTCTGAAGGTATATGTCCATCTTCGGGGTTGAGCCTACTAAGGCCGTGTTGACATCTAGGTATATCAGTAGTTCGCTGAACTCATCCAGGTCATGCCCTAGTAGCTCTGTGATAGTAGTTACTACAGCGGTGCCTGACGAGGCTGAAGTACGAGCATCTACTACCTTCTTCCGTACTGTCCATGTACTCATTGAAGTCTCCTTTAGTCTTTAGAGCCCTCAGCAGCAGGCATACTACCCATGATAGCCTCAGTGGTGCGAAGAGGCACAGGCTCCTCTGAGGGATGCTCGTTGTCGGAAGCAACCTTCTCAGTATCCGTTGCTTCCTGGGGTGGCCAGTCCTCCCCCTCTATGAAGTGCTCATAAAGAGGGAGGAACTCCACCTTCAGTTGCCCCTGTTGGTCAAGCTGCCTAAACGCTATCTTGATGATACCTCTGGCAGACTCGTTGATCTCGATTTCCACAGGCTCATCCTGGCTCTCGTCCCAGGTATAGGTATCACCTTGGCGCTTCACTTTGAGGCGTTGGAGTTCCTCATCGGAGAAGCTGAGACGTTCCTGCTGCTCCCTGATAACTTTGAGTTCGATGTAGTTGGACTCACTAGGAAGGATGTTCAGCAAGAGTAGGCGCTGCTTGACATTGAGGAGCATTACTTTCTCCTTATCCTGCTACTGCTACGAAGTTGCCGGAAGTGATGAACTCCTCCACAAGGTTTTCCTCTACCTCGTAGACACCTCCATCTTCGTCCTCGAACAGTTCCACTACAGGATTCGTGGCACCTTTGACTCTGCCCTTAGGCTTGATACCTGTTTCCATGTAGCAGGTGTTGAGACATTTTAGTTGGGTCATGTTTGTCCTCCTCCTAGTTGGCGTACAGCGCGATGTGATACAAGGTTGCGCCGATGTAGACCTTCAACGTACCGTAGTCGGTTCCGCCTGTTTTGTCATCCGTTGTGGTCATGCCTGTGTTAGCACTGTCCAGGTTCAGGAAGCAGTCCCAACCCTTGATGTTCACATCCCTGACTCGCAGGAATGAAATGAGACCACTGTAGGTGTAGGTGCTTGGAATGGCCAGGAATGATGAGAAGGCTGATACGTCGCCTGTAATGGTACGTGTACCTGACACACCGAAGTCGATGTTGGCCTCGAACGCTACCACCTGAGCAGCGATGTCACCGGAGCCAGCCTTGAGAAGAGGGCTTCCAAGGATAGCTCGCAGGTCATTGCCACCCATACCAGCCTGGAACCTAGGTGAGACCTCAAGACCAGTAATACCACCTGAACCATCGGCAGTCTTGCTAGGCTTAATGCTGACAGCCGTGTGATCGCCAGTAGCCTGTGTGACGTTGCGGCTGTTGATGCGGACGTTCTTGCCGTCCTGCATAGTCTCTATGTAGAGATGGTCGGCAGCAGCAGCCTTCAGTCGTATGGTACTGTCCTCTAACTCCAGCAGGGCTGCACCACCTGCAGGAGCACTAGTGGGAAGAGTCTTGTTCTGGATTATTTGGTAAGGCATTGTCTACCTCTTTCCTCCTCTATGGATAATTTTAGGTTAGCTTCTCTACACCCTGGGTCAGCTCCAGGTCGATACCTGGACCAGCCAGAGAGACGAGAGGCTCAAGGAAGGCCTGGTTGACAGGGACTACAGGGCTTCCGCCGCTAGAGACCACTGTGTTCAGGCGAACCTTGGTTGTGGTCACTGTACTGCTGAGAGTTGGCTTAGGAACCCAGACCACACGAGAAATCTCAATGTCATCATCATCCTCATCTAGGATAGGGAACTGTCCTATGTGGAAGTAGTTGGAGCCTCCATCAATGGAAGCCTGGACTGCCACAGAGACCTCAGGCGTTCCTGTGCAGGTTCCCAGTAGCATACTCACGAGGGCAAAAAAGCCACCCTCAGTATCTACTACTGAGCCTTTCACTCCGGTGCCTGCCATAGCAATAGCGCCGGATATTAGTTGTAGGTTTACGTCACGTACCATTTCTATGCTCCTTCTGATTCAGCTAGTGCTAGCTGTTCTTGTTGGTCAGGTGTGGCAATGACTACCTCTGATGTGTCTGCCAGGATGTCGTTTACGTCCCTGTCCTTAGCCAGCTTGTAGCCTTCTAGTATCCACCCGAACTTAGGGTGATACCAGTCCCAGTGCCTGAGCTTGGCCTCGCCGAGTGTAAGGGCTACTAGACGATGCTGTGTCCAGGTTTCAAACTCCTGATCCTCGCCCTCCTTAGGAGTACCTATCAGAGAGTTTCTTTCAACATCTCTGAACAGTTGACCACCCTTCTCGTACACACCTTCAGGTAGTTCTGCCATTGTTGCCTCCTTTAGGCGTTAGTGATCCCGTAGAGCCTTGCAGCCGCACGAGGATGCTTTAGGACTAGGCCAATGTACCACTCGATTCGGCCCAAGTGGAAGGGGCCAGCTTCTACCTCACCGAAGTCCTTGACTGTAGGGAGGGACTTGGATTGTATACCGTGAAGGTACTCGGAGCCCATGCGAGTACAGTAAATCGAGGCCGTGTCGTCACCAGCGTCTCCAGGGTCCTCATCGTAGCCGAAGAAGGATGAACCGTCATCCTCACGGCGCACGATACGGATTGGAGTACTGGCATAGGCCATCTGCTGCTTACCGAACGCGTCCTGAGTGAAGTTGACGAAGCTGGAGCCTGTCACAGCCCTAGCAAGAGTGGTCACCTTGCGCCTCATGGTAGGAGACATCCAGAGTACCTTGTCACTGCCGTCTCCGATAACAGTGTCAAGGAGTTGGTCGAGGAGAGCTAGAGTTAGTGGAGTACCAGAGGAGCTAGCCAGGATTTTCTGAGTACCAGTGAGACGCTTCCGAAGACCATCGAATGAGAAGGCGTCTACAGCAGTGTCACCCTCGAAGAAGGTTTCGGAGAACGTGATGCCAGCCTGTCGAGCCTTCATCCGGTACTTCTCGGCCTTGAGGTTGAGTAGATTAGACATCACTTCGACCTCGAAGTTGTCTACCTTGACCTCACCACCTAGAATGACTAGGGGCTCGAATATGGGGTTGATGACACCTGCATCAGGAGTGTACGTTCCGCCTACACCACGGAAGTTCATGCTGCCTAGAGATGCTTCTCTGTGGTATCTGAACGCAGGCCCGTTGATTGTCTTCTGAGGCAAGTACTCTAGGACTGGAGAGGTTTCAACGATGATCTTTGCCACCGAAGCCTCTAGCACATCCTTAGAGTGCTTTGCCGCCTCAAGCATGGTTATGTCCATTGCCTACTTATCCTTTCTTAGGTTTTTTGCTAAGTGCATGTTCCAATAGCACCGTGCTATCGGTTTTCAGCAGATCAAGGCCAGGACCATCTGTTCTGCCTGTAACAATAGCAGGCCTCTCACCGTCTACCTCAGCCATGAGCTCTTCGTTGATGGTCTCCTTCTTGTCGGCTATTTCCTTGGCTGCTATGGCTGATGCTTCGTGAGTGACTAGGGCCTTCCACACAGCCTTCTCCCATACCACAATGCCCTCAGCCTTTAGATGTGTAAAGTTGTCAGACTTTAATGTCTCCAATACCTCAGGAGACAGGTCTGAATCCTTTAACAAACCTTGGACTACAGCAACTCTGGAAGCATAGGAGTAGATTTGTGAGGCCTCTGTTATTGCCTCGGCATTAGGCTGGCCAGCAGTCTGCTTACGTTCCTGGTATCTGGCATATGCTGTGGCAGCCTTGTCGTCACCGGCTATCTCCTCGGCCACTTGTTCCTTGGTCATGGAGGAGAAGTGCTCATCCTCAGCGCGTACAGCATCGGCCTTCCGAGTGTCTGCCTCGGTGATGGGCTTTGCCTCTGCCAGGGCTGTGGCAACTCGGCCACCTGATGCCTTATCCAACCAGCGGTTGAGGATAGGTCCCAAGTCGGGATGCTCAAGAAGTGTCTTCAAGGCCCCATCTTTGTCAGCAGCTAGGTCCTTGAGAGGATCCTCCTTGTCTGCATCCTTGTCTCCACCTTCCCCAGGTTTGCCATCCCCTTCAACCTTAGACTCAGGCTTCCCATCAGAGGCTAGAGGCTTCCCGTCCTCGGGCTTGCCATCCTTCCCCTCAGAGGCAGGCTTGTCTTGAGGTGAAACGGAGTCTTTACCTTCAATTACATCTGGCACCTCTTCGCCTATGATAGACGCGGCCAGTTGAGCCATCTCAGGATCGACCTGAGCGGTGTCTGATTCTTTGTCTGTCATGTGGATTCATCTCCCCGTGCTATGGGCTGCTACAGTCATCTTAGCGCGTCTGCTGCTATCTGTCAATGGACCCAGTTCATGTTTTCTAGCTGTAGACTTGTAAACGCCCCTGATGGTAATACCCATAACCTGAGCGATCCATTCTACAGTCCGGCCCTCGTCTCTAAGGAGCTGTATCTGGAGGTTCCTCATGTAGGCTCTGACAGCTTGGACACCTTGAGTAAGCTCCTCCTTGCAGACTGGTAGAGGACAGGTGAGGCAGGCAGAGTGCAGTTCACAGCCCACATCCTTGTACCTGATGTACTCCGGCAGATCATCCATTACCTCTGTGTCCTCTGTCCCCTGCTTGACCCTGGTGGCTTAGCGGGAGTCAGGCCATACCACTTGACTAGGAGAGCGTCTGTGGTAGGATTGGTTAATCGGTACCGAGTGCGAAGTTTGGCTACGTTGGATGTTACACGGCTGACTATTGCTAGTTTGGATAAGGTGGATGCAGCCTGGTCTGTAGGCACACCGGAGTCTAGGAGTGCCTGCATCTTGTCTGCAAGGTAATCGTTGAGATTTAGATAAGGACTAAACTCAGCATTCTCTCTGAGGCGACTCCATACTAGGTCCTCAATGGCCCAGTATTCATCTAGGTCTGACTGAGCCTTACGAAACTCTCGGACTGTAGGTGTGTCATAGCGGCGGAGATACTCTTTGACAAGTTTGAGGTTGACAGGAGACAGCTCATCTAGTGTGGCATCCCTGGCCTCAAAGAACCTGTCCCAGTCTATTCCTCCTGTCATCAGGTTCTTGTAGTCCTCGCCATCTATGTTGAAGTAGGACTCTATTGCAGCGTTGACGCCTATCTTATCAGTACCGAACTTGAGTCCGAAGTCCTGTACTATCTGGTCGCGCCTAGCAAAGAACTCACCCTGGCGTCCTCTAAAGTTATCCTTCCAGACGGATATAGCCATCTCATCTGTATTGAAGGACTTGTCATCCTCAAGCTGTTGCTGCTCTTGTAGGACACGGGTTTCCTCCAGCTTCTCAAAGCCTATACTCACCTGATCTTTGGTGCGGTAACGGCTTTCGTGTTCTAGACGTTCCTGAGCGCCTTGCACTCTAGGGTCAGTATTGATTACCGCGGTGGCAGGAGCGTTAGCTTTGGACATATCCTCAAAGCTGTCGTAGTCTACGTAGGGTTTCTCACCTAGTGTCCTCTTCTCCTGGAAGACTGATTCCTGAGCCTCCTGGAAGAGTGCAAAGGATGAGCGAGGGAAGGAGCGTCCTCCAACTGTTTCGGTAGTGGCGGCAAGGATACGCTGCTCTAGTGGACCTCTGGCCTCTATGAGAGCCTCTAAGTTCAGTGGGAGGAACTTACCCTGGGCGTAGTCTAGGATTCTGCCAGGGTCATCAATGAAAGCATTGAGGTCTACCTCCTTGCCCATGAAGTCCTCACCCTCGATGAAGTCTAGTAGGGTGCCGGTAGTTGGTGCTGTGCGGGAGCGAAGGTACTGGAAGATGGGATTGTCGGTGGATGTCCAGGTGGACAGGTTCAGGTTATCCTCTCGGATGAGCTGGCCAAGGAAACCCAGGCTGGAACGGTAGGCGCTACCGAAGCCGAACTCGTTGCCTCCCATTGGCAGGGAGAGGAACTTGCCACCGGATGTAGGATTGATGCGTTCGACTGCATCCTCATGCGACATTCCTGTAGCACGGGCAAAGCCGTAGAAGGCTGTGAGGCCACCGAATAGCATGGTGCCAAGGGCTCGTTGAGCATCACGGGCAGGTACGCCATTGCTCATGGCCCATCCTAGCATACCGAAGATTGAGCGGGTGTATCGAGGTGAGTAGAGGAGGAAGGCTGATTCGACCTGGCGTTGTGTTGTGGACAGGCCTAGACCCATAAGGTCTGTAGTGCCTAGTTTAGTCTTGACGTAACCAGCGAGCCGGAACAGTTCACCTTCCAGGTCTTTAGCGGCGACTCCGACAGCAGCACGGCCTGTAGTGGGTAGGCCGGTGGCAGCTTTGCCTACTGCTCCCCGCTGGATACGGGCTAGGCTGTTGAAGTTGAAGATGCGACTGCCTTCGATGAAAGTCTCAAAGGAGCGAGGTGCAGCACCGAAGATTGCCTTGATGATGCCCGCGCCAGGGGCACGACCTAGAGCAGCAGAGCGTTTGGTGATTTCCAGGAACTCGATACCACCTCTGCCTATGCCATACTTAGCGGCCTCTATAGCTTCAGGGCTAGTCTTAAGGAACTTGCTCCAATGCTCAGGAGAGACCAGGGCAACGAGCGAGTGTCCTACTACACGGCTCCATGCAGCGGGGTCAGTGGCTAGTAGTGTAGCACCCTGGATGAAAAATTGGCCTACGTCCATAGCGCCAGTGACTACAAAGCGAGGTATAGAGGCTAGCCAGGTAGCTCCGCGCAGACCCTTGCCAACCTTACCACCAAGACCAGGACCAATGATGTCCTGCATTACTTTAGCTGATTCAGGCTCTAGTAATTCCTTGCCGAAGCCTGGGCCTAAAGTTTGCTTGGCAGGGATTAGTGAGCGGCGTCTGGAGGCTCTGACAGCCTGGAGATCAGCAACCTTGTTCCTGAGTACCTCTACTTCTAATCTCTGGGTGGCTGTAGTAGGTTTAGCGGACTTGATTTGTGATTTGAGAGCCTTGATCTGCTGCGTGAGGTGTTTGATTACAGGCCGGCCTATATTGTCTTCCTTGATGACCTGTATGAGCATCTTGTCACGGATCATCTTCTGGATGGCACGACCGTAGAGCTGGACTGTCTCGGTAGGAGAGGCATAGGGTACACCTCGACTGATAGCATCCTCCATCTCAGCGATCTTGCGGTCCTTGACAGGAGACTGCTTGGCTCCGACTCGGCCCTTGATGGTGACTCGGCCATCGTCACCCTGGACGAAGCGAGGCCAGTAGTCGTCACCTAATAGCCTTAACTGTTCGCCGCTGACGTGTTCATATTGACGGGCCAGGTCATCCATGAGAGCCTTTTGAGTTATCACCCAGGAGCGTTGAGCTTCAGTGGCAGCAAACTTACCATGCTTGGCACCTATGCGAGGACCCTTGAGGATAGCAGTGGCTACGTCACCGAAGGCTAGCTCAGAGCCTTGCCAGACTACTTTGCTGGTGTCACGGCCTAGTGTGAAGGCAGCATGGAAGGCTTCCTCCTGACCGACTAGACGCTGGCCTAGTTCAGCTTCCATGACGCTCTGTAGGCGACGGTAGACTACACCGGCTCTCATCTCAGGTATGATACGGGCTAGTGCAGCAGGACCAGTAAAGGCCTTCATAAATAGTCGGACCCCAGGAGCGTCACCAACTAGCTCGGCAAACTTGCGCGTGAGGTCTTTAGCCTGAGGAGAGAGGAACAGACCGGACTCGATGGTGCGCCAGAGGCTCTTGGAGGGGGCTTGGCCTCCAGGGAGTAGGCCTGGGGGCTCACCAGGGAGACGTGGTGGAGGCGGTGGTGGAGGGTTGCGACCTTCACCTGCTACTGTGTTGCGTAGGTTCTTGACCGTGTTGCTTTCATGTATAGGGACTTTGGCAGTGAGGGCCTTGGCCTCTTCACCTGAGAGTGCACGAGTGCCAGGAAGGTCTTTACCGAGGATGCGACGAGCTGCTTCGGGGCCAGTAAGAGCCTTGCCCACGGGCAGCTTCTCAGTGGCCTCTTCACCTAGCCTGATAGTAGCTTCTCTCGACATAAGCTGTTTAGCCACAGGTGTAGCCTTACGCAACAGTTGAGTGTCCTTGAGACTGAGACGCCCGCCTTTGAGAGCCACCTTAGCGATACTCTTCAGGTGCCTCAGCTTAGTGAAGCCTATGCCAGGAATGAGGTTGATCGGGTCTGTGATGAATGACAGGACCTCTACTGCTGTGGCACCTCGGAGCTGGCCTCCAGTAGGGAAGATGCGGGGTAGGACTGAGAGGTTATCTGGGGAGATAGCATCGGCAGCCTCAGTCGCCAGGGCTAGAGGTTCTAGGAAAGCCCTAGCAATGGGCTTACCTATCTCTCGTCTAGGTATATCGGCAACGTCTAGAATAGAGAGGGCTACCTTGACAGGTGCCGATCCCAGTACGTCGCCAGCAACACCGGCTACCTCACCTAGAGCCTTCTTGAGAAAGCCTCCGCCAGACTCCTCCTCGGGCTCCTCCGTCTCTATGAATGTGGTTCTAGGCTTGATCTGCAAGGCTGTTTCAGCAGCCTGGACACTGTTCCTAGGCACCACATCCTTGATCACTTCCCTGTCCACAGGCTTAGTCACTGACGGGGGTGCAGACAGGTTGGGGATTATATCAGGATCTAGGCCACGAGAGATCAAGGAGTCACGGAGCATCTTGTGAAAGCCTGAGGTTTGAGTGCTACGAGTGAAGTCCACACGACGGGAATCCCGCTGTGAGGTCCTGCTCTCGTACTCCCATAGTCGGCTCATGTTTACCTACGTCTTCTCACACTACCTAGTATACGCTGTAGTATGGCTTGGCCCTGAGCTGTCTTAGCAAAGCCTGCGGGTCCTGGCAGGTCAAGGAAGCGGGAGCCTAGAGAGCCTTGGCCTTGCTGACCAAAGGCTCTCTGTTGGGCTATAGATGCAGCCTGAGAAGGCAACTGCTGGCGCTGCTGTCCTTGAGGTGCCTGGCCTGCAGGCTCACCCCCCAGGAACTCCCTAGTGATGTTCAGAGCATCTTCGCCTGGAGTACCAACTGCCGCCCCTGCCTCGACAAGTCGGGCTTTCCTTTTTCTCTCGTTCAGAGCGTCCTCTACTGGGTCATGGAGTGCCATTGTATCCTCCTAGAATACAAACTGAGTTCGCTGGCCTGGGAGTACAGGTACTAGGCCTTCTTCTAATTCAGTGAAGTAGTCCGCAGGATTGATGCCCTGGAACTGGCCTTCACCAGTGTCAACTCCTCCACGGAGGAAACTAGAGAGTGTGTCTATGGCGGTCTTGCTGAGGCCTTGTAGCTCAGATCGGCTGATGGATTGTGTAGTAGGAATATCCACTCCGAATTGGCCTACACCAGCACTTGTTCCTTCGTTGAGGTCTAGTGCTGTGCTAAAGAGGTTCTGAATGTCAACATCAGACCGGACAGCACCCTCAGGCTGGAAGCCCTGCTCTACCAGACTCCTCTTGTATAGCTCATAGGCTACAAAGTCGGCAGGATTAGCCCCAAGTTGAGCCTCCTGGAGACGACGGAGATCGGCCTGCCTCGTCTCCTCTATCTCCTTTTGTTGTGTCAGTCCTTTCTCCCCCAAAGCCAACTGAAGAAGGAACTGCTCATGCGTCAAGCCTGGCTGAACAGGCGTGTCAGTGAGAGTATTTACCTGGTCACCTACCTGTAGCAGACCAAAGCCTGTGCCAGGTGCGGCACCAGGAGCACGTCTGTCCAGATGAGGATTAAGAGACATAAACTGTTCAGCAGTCATGCCTAGTCTGGGAGCGAGGTCCCAGAAGTTGTCTCCGGCTTTCACAGTGTATGGCATCTTAGCCTCCTAAGAACTCACGGGCTATACGATTAGCTTCGTCAAGGGCGTCACCACTAGGCACTCCTATATCTGTTATGGCAGGTGTGTCGGCCACTATTTGAGTAGCCTCAGCAAACGGGTCACGGTAGATAGGAGCAGCCTTTCGAGCTGCCAGGCCAAGACGTGTACCAATACCTCCAGGTTCAAGGCCAGGTATATACTCCGAACCTCGAGGAATACTGAAAGGTTGTATGCCCTCAAACTGTCGGCCAGCCTCGGAGAAAGCATCTAGGCGACGATTGAACTCACCAATGGCCTGTTCGGTACTGAGGCGCTTGGAGTCCACTTCTATTTCCAGTTCGGCAATAGTACCACTGATGAATGTGGCGAGGTTCTGAGCATCTACCTGAGAGCGTTGTATGGCTAGCTCGGCTGCTGTAGGGCCAGTACGGCCTCCTCCAGTAGGGAAGCCTCCTGCAACATCGGCTCTAGCCTTGTTAGCCTCAGCCCACCAGGTATTGCTAAATGTGGCTCCTCGTTCACCTGGCCTGGCTGGTACCATACCACTTATGGTATCATCCCATTTCCAGTAGAAGTCGTCAGGGTTTAGTTCGGGGACCACACCTGGCGCTCCGCCACCTCCGCCGTCCAACTGGCGGGACCGGAACGCAGGGTCTATACCTATAGTCGTTGAGCCTCCTGAGGGCCTAGTAGTTGATGGAGTAGGAGATACCGCTCTAGCTCCTGTAGCACTAGGAAAGCCTGAGATGTGCTGGTCAGCGAACGGGAACAGTTGCGCGTCCTGCTCAGAGTATGGGCCTGATGGCGTGAACTGTTTGTTTACACCGGAAGGCTTCTTATCGGCATACGCTCCAGTCTGGAGATTGCGCCACGGTGGTATGCCACTAGGATCAAACACCCACATTGCGCCGCCTTGAAAGTCAGTCCAAAACTCCATTACACACCTCTCCTCGAGAAGGCCATGTTGTTCATCTTCTGAGTGTACTCCTCTAAGTCTTTGCGAGCGAGAGCTTCAGCATCAGGCTTGCCTCTGTGCCTATCAATCAGCTTGGCTGTCAGGTCTTTCCAGTCTTCGGGAGTCATGGAGATAAACTTGTCAATCTGTTCTCTAGGTGTGAGAGGTGTGCTACCATACGGGTAGCCTTCCTCAAGAGCCTGGATGAGAAGTTCTCTGGTACTGATATACCATGCGGTTAGCTCCTTAGCCAGATCGTCCAGTGTAGGGCCAGTTATGAGAGGCACTAGAGCTGCTCACTCCCAGGCAACGAGCCTGACTCTTCTGGAGGCTGGCGTGGCTGACCTTGGCGGGTGCGACCTCCCATTTCCTGCAACATCTGGACTATGTTGGCCCTAGTATCGCCGCCTCCACCGAGCGTTGTACTAGGACTATTGCCATTAGACTGTATCGGCTCACCGTTAGGACCTACAAGCTGGGATTCAGGTGGAGGTAAGACGCCTACAGTCTGCAACACATCTTGCATAATTACAGGCATTATCATTGTTTGGAGGTCTTCTAGCCAGCGAGCCCTTATCTCCATCTCAGGCTGATCCATGCGGAGGCCCTTCTCTAAGAATGTGCGCCTTGTGATGTGGCCCTGCGTGTGCATCCGGTCGTAGAACTGTCCTTCTGCTATAAGGTTCTGCGGGAGTAGAGGTTCAATGTTGACCTCTATAGTGACAGGAAACTCACGTATAGCCTTGGGAGTGAGAGACAGGTCACCAATCCAGATTTCCTGTCGGGCACGGGAGACTGTCTGAGCCTCTAGCCATTCTATCAGGTTAGTCAGGCAATTAGAGTATGACTCTATGAGGTACTCAAACTGGCTCTTAGCCATCATGTAGAGGGAGTTGTCACGGTAGCCTGAGCCTGCCGCACCAGGTGGCTCGCCCTTGAAGATGGGAGATACGCCATGCTGACCCATGATCTGCATGAGGAGTTGAATGTAGGGCATAGCGGCAAACACGCTCTCGACACCTGCGAACGGGTCTATGACCTTGGCACCAGGTGGCAGAGCTGTAGACTTCTCAGCAGTGAACTTGTATGTTTTAGGTACTAGATCGTTGCTTTCACCTTCGGCACCACCAGTAGCCTGTACCTCTTCAGGTTGGAAGTCGTCAGGGACTTCTAGTGTGAGGCGCTTGCGAACTAGTAGGTCCACAGCCTCACCCATGCGAGTCAGAGAGCGGTTGATGAGAGGCTCATTGTGACGGAAGGCCTCAGCGACTGAAATGCCTATCTTGTCAGGGTCCTTGCTGGATGACGTACGACCCACACAGAGGAAGTAGCGGCAGCTAGGGTCACCAATTTCCTGGTAGACTAGACGGCCGTTGAGGTAAACCTGGTAGATGCCTTTAGAATTGGGCATACGTTCGCGGCGGTACTCAGTGACCAGCACCATAGTCTCGGAGCTGAGGCCGGAAGGGAACGGGCGTATGGTTTGTTCGGGCTGACCTGGAGTAGCTGCTACAGCCTGAGTTGTCTCTTCACTGAGAGACTCAGGGAAAGCATTGAGTTCAGCATCGTCGTTAAGCCCATATGCAGGATAGACCTCGCGCTTGGGCTTCCAGGAGTGTTCAATACACTCACTGATTTCACCAGCAGGGCCTCTCCGGAAGTAGAATGTGAGAGGATGTACAGTGGTGACTCGGAATGGAGGACCCCACTTGCGCTTGAGGGCTCTAGTCCTGTCCCTGTATGTCTTGTCATCCTCACCCTTAATCCGCTTGCGCTCCTTCTTAGGCCACGGGTAGTATGTGGCTTTAAGTACGCCGATGCCCAGACCAGCCTGTGCGTCTACCACTTCGACTAGGAACGGTGCGAACTTTTGCACCCATTTAAGGAACTGAGTCCAGAACGCCTCTCTATTGCTGGAGTTCTCTGTTGCAGGATCGCCAGTGCGAAGGTTCGTGAAGACTATGTTAGGCTTGTTAGCTGTGAGGGATGCCTTAATGTTCTCCACTAGCTCGCTAGTAGCACCGATGCGGACTTCTAGGCCGGATGATTTTTCACCCGTGGGTAGTTGTATGACGTCCTCATAGTGGCGCAGTAGGTCCACTTCGTTCATCTTGATGTGGAGACCCTCAAACTCCAGCTTGAGCTCCTCTAGCAGACGGTTGACGTATTGAGGAGAGACTGCGGCTTTTAGTTCTGTAGTGTCAGGCATTACCACACCACCCGTAACGATTGCTCACGATAACGTATGAACCAGTTGCCACACTTGCAAGGACCGACATCGCTAGTAGGTATTTCGTAGGTGTGTTTGTAACTCCTTGTCTCGCCACAGCAAGGCAATTTCATCTCCAGAGCTTCCACACCGAATCTCCTGATACCAAACATTGATGGCACCAGGCTAATGTAGCTCACCAAAGTTTCCCAATCATTTGCATAGACGGCAGTATCTATCTCGTCAGGCATTAGAAACCTTTTAGGCTAACTTCATAGTTGCCACCTGCCACTAGCGACTCTGCCATGACTGCGCCTATAGCTAGGGCATCCATGCGGTCATCATTGCGGTGACTGTCTGTGGGGGAGAATGAGCAGAGTTCATCCTCTAGTGAAACACCGTCTAGTAGGGGTAAGTCCTTGGGTATGAACAGGCGACCGGAGGCGAACAGCGCGTCCAGGTACATGGCTCTGCCAGTCTTGTCCCTATCTATGCCTAACACCTTGGTCTGCACGTTCTTCTTAGTCCTGTAGGGTATCTCCTTGAACGGCAGATGGTAGCGACGGCGCATCCCTTGGAGGAGGCTAAGCTGGAAGCCTACCGTCTCTAGTGCTACAGTGCGGAGGCCTGCTGTGCGCTTGGCTATTTGCACGATCTTGGCCTCTAGGTCAGGCGTCTCCACTCTGCCGGCCCACATATCTACCAGGTATATCCACTTGCTCTTAATGTCCACGCCTAGCGTTGCAATAGCGGAGTAGTCCGCATGATCCTTAGTGGATACGGCAGGGTCTACCGCCATGACGAACTGCATGGGATGTTCAGGTATGAGGGCTTCTGTCCAGTACGATATGTGATCCCTCAGAATGACATTACCTCGGACAGCCTGCGGGTTGCACATGAAGGTGAGGGAGAATAGAATGTCTCCCTTGTCATTGTGTATCCTCTGGACCTTCTCCATAGGGAACCGTGTGGGAGAGAGTGTAGGACCCCAGGGATAAGGGCCGACAACAGGCATCTCGTAGACAGTGAAGCCCATTTCCTTGAAGACAGGTACTAGGTCGTTCTGTCCCCAACGAGTCAGAATAACTACTATGCGTCCTGGATGAGGATAATGTACGCTGCCATCCTCCATCAGGCGATCTAAGATGACGCCTCGAATCTTCTCCGTCTGGGCAAGCATTGTGGTAGGACTCTTCACGTCATCCTGATCGGTAGGGTCATCTATGATTATGATGTTGAAGTGGAGACCCTGATAAGGACCGTTGAGTCCGGTGCCCATGAGCGTAGGGTCAGGGTCTCCAATGTCACGCTGGACGAACAGAACATTCTTAGTCCACTGTGCTTCCGTGTCCTCTCGTATGTCAAAGGCAGCCTTGTAGACGTTGTTGCTATCAATGGTGGCCCTGATAGCCATAACCTGTATCTGGGCCTGCTCACCGGCGTTCATTATCCAAAGGATACGAACGTTAGGGTTCTTGCCTATCTCGCGCTCCACGAAGTCACGGACTGTGGTGGACTTGTAGGTATCGGGAGGGCAGACGATTACTGTCCTGTTGCTAGTCTCTAGCGCCTCAGCCCAGGCATCCTGGTATAACTCGTACTCACGGCGATGTACAGCCTTAGCATAGGTGCGAGCATCACCGTCACGGGCTGCCATAGCCTTGACAGCGAGATCATTAAGAGGAGCTGTAGCTACAGTCATTAGTTGACGATCTCACCCTCAAGCGGCTTGTCCCCGTTGGTAGTTCTCTCTGCCAGTTCTGCCGCTGCTAGGGCCCTCTTACCTGACTCAAAGTTATCTAGTAACGCTCTTGCAGCAGCTCGCCTAGCGTTCTCACCTTCAACCTCTCTGCCTTCCACAGTGACAGTAAGTGTCTCCCTGTAACTACCTGGCGGCATCTGGTCCGGTTCAGGCTGAAGTGCCCTCTGCACAGCCATGATGTCTGAAGGGGTGTAATGCTTGCGGATGACCTTAAGAACTTCCATCTCTCTATCAGTTAGCAGGTCCAGGCTGAGTGCGGCCCTGTAGAGCACCTTCTTGTCGAGCCTGAGACACAGACGAAAGTTTCTCATAAACTCCATCTGTATGAGGTCATGCGCTACGTTGGACTGTAGCCAGGCCAGCCTCTCCCCAGACTCCCAGCCTCTAAACTCCTCATCGTCTCGACGCCAAGCCTTGACAGTGCCGTGGGTGACAGGGACTAGCGCACAGGACTCCCTCACTGAGAAGCCTCCTGCACGATAGCTCAGGTATGAGGCCTTCCTCGGATTGTTACTCAGCGGTATCCTAGCCTTCAGCATCTCCTCGTAGTCGTCAGCCTCTATGTCGGACTTGCCGGACTCCACGACCTGCACACCATACTCTGGTTCAGGCTTGGGCCCTGACTCTATTTTAGCTATTACCATGTTGTCCTCCAGGAGGGCTGACAGACCTACCACCCAGAGAATCTGCCAGCCCGAAAGGAGATGATGGGGATGTCATCTAATTGTCCTCCACTATCATTATAGCACAGTCGCGGGCGGGAGTCAAGGGAAAAGCCGCTAGTATGGTGTAGTATGCGATAGTAGTTGGTAGTACGGTGTAGTATGTCATAGCGTTTCTGAGGCTAGACGACCCCAATACTATACTCATATAGTATAAGTAGAGGGGGTTGCTTTCAATTGCTAACCCGCTAACACACCTGTTCCATATTGACAATACGCCCACACTCTGATATACTATATGAGTAGAGATTTGGAGTCGTATAGGAGATAGCATGAGGATAGGTATACTGGATGTCAATATAAAGAACAAGAAACCTGGAGAGTGTTGGATATGTAAGCAGGAAATTAAGACAGGCGAACTACACGCTGTAGTGATAATGCGGTACGGGAAGGGACAGCAGGCTGTATTCAAGCTGCGAGCCGCCCAAGGTCAAGCAATGTCTAAGAAGTCAGGATTGAAATATAGAAGGCTACACTTGGCTGATTGCCTTGCTAAGTGGCTGATCGCCGTACACCATTATCGCACAGAGGCTAGACGCGAGCGCAAGGGCCGGCCTGAGGGCTCCGGTCAGTTACCACAGATGTCAGACGAGGAGAAGCTGGTTAGGCGACGGCTGGTTAGACGCAGGGCTGCCACATTGAGACTCATAATAGCAGAAGAGGATGACCAGCGCCTGGTGAAGCTGTACAAGAGATTACAGTCTCTAGGCCGACTAATAGAAGTGGACGTAATTGAAGATATGGCTAGGCGAGGTCAGAAGAACATTGTTTCACTGAATAAGAAACTGCGTAGAGCTAAGGAGTTAATAGGATGAAGGACACAGTGACCGCTATACTAATATGGATTGTAGTGCTAGGCCTGATGTTAGTTCTAGTATTGTTTCTTAACTGGGCACTAGAGGGTTATGAATCTGCCGGTCACTGTAATATGTCTGATGGCTCATGTTATCCGTAGACAGACAGGCGGCAGCCCTATGCCCTCCATCACCCACAGGCAAGCACCACTGGATGATACCCTCAACAGGCGCTGAACCCATCGGTATATGCAGGTTCTGCTCCGCGGAGAGGCGGTTCAAAGGCTGTGGTATGTACGACTGTATGGACTACTCTCAAAGCCGCTAGAGGACCTACAAGCTGTATGTGGAGCAGCAGGAGGTTGGTAAATAATTTTGAGAAAAATGTCACAGTGGGTCTATATTCCGAGTTGTAGGAGAGCTGGCGTAGTCTAAGCTATAGGGGTAGTAGGATGCTAGTATCATCATGCCGGTAGTAGGCTGCCTAGGTTGTGGGGGTTACACTGGCTCATTAGTGATTTCCTTCACAATGTTAGTGACCGAAAGAAAACCCCCGTAGCAAGTGGCATACCACGGGGGTTAGCTAGGCTATTCGATTGTGGTTACGCTACCTTATGCCCCGCATTGGTGAGCTTGCTTATGATGCTGTCACGGTTGAGCGGCCCACTGCTGGGGAAGAAGGCCCTGCAAGCGGCGCTAGCGGATGCGTACTCCTCGCCGTCCACCGTTAGCGTCTGGCCTCGTGAGCCCGTACCGCTACCGGCAGCGCGTGTCCGCTTGACGTTGGGGCCTGCGCTGTTAATGACCAGCTTGCCAGTTTCCTCGCTGATTTCCACTGACAGCTTAGTGACGCCCATATCCTGAAGCTGCATGAACGCATCGGGCAGATTGGTTTTCGCGTCGCGCAGCAGGTTGTGGATACCTGCAATCTTCTCAGCGTTGGCCGAGTAGTTGGCGCTAGTGACCGCGTTCCTGGCGGTTTTCAGCTGGCTTGTGGACTTGTTCAGAGCGGCCAGTAGAGCCGTGCGGGAGTCGGTAGCCGCCAGCACCTCGTCCAGCGCACCGGACTTCATGGCTCGCTTGACGGCCTCATCTACGCCAGCGACAGCTTTAGTGTCCGTTTCCACTTGTGTTACTAGCCGAGCGACTTTGGCCTCCAGCTCTGCTACTGTCGGCACTTTGGTTTCTGTCTCGTCTGCCATATTCATCGTCCTTCCACTACTAACCCGTTTCGCCACTAACATCATATTACCACAAACCGGATTCATTGTCAACCCCTTCAGAGGTTAATTTTCAAGTGGTTTTGTAGTAGGTATTATGTCAAGTGGGGTAAGTGGACTAGTAGGTTTAATTGTATAAGCAGGTTATCATTTGGTCAAGTGGTGAGGAACTGTTCATGTGGGTATACGATAGTGCTGGGCAGACTAGCACATTAGTTTGTATGCTTATGTCAAGCTAATCACTTGACACCGCCAAGTATCCTATGGTATAATGAGTGTGCATTGGTAATCAGATGAGGTGTGTCATGTGAAGCGGAAGCGGAGTCCCCTTCCTTAGTGGTTAGTAACGAAAGGAACAGCCCATGTCCTATGTAGACCCTGACTACAAGACCAAGAAGGCGTTTAAGGAAGCGGTCAAGGCTGGCGTGGAGCATAGGCCCTACAGCCCAGCCGGTCTGTTCCATCCTGCGGAGAATGGCAGGGAGACCATTGAGGGGCCACACTACCCCAAGCCTCACACATGGTACGCCTCAGTCAACGTACTGAACGGCGTTGTCACCTCAGTGAGCTAGCCTCACCAGCGTAGCCTCTCACTGTAATGGTGAGGGGCTACTTTGGTTGGGTTAGTAGTGAGAGGAGATCACAATGCTTAGAGCCATAGGATACATCATGTTCACAGGTGTCATAGTGGTGTACACGCTGAGTATGTAGTTATGAAGTGCAACAGGTGCAACGTCCAGTTAGTTTACAGGTACGGCCGAGTGGAGTGTCCAGGTTGCCTACGGATTGCTATCTTCTGTGAGTGTCCTAGACAGTAGGCTGGTCGATTGAGCGCCGCTGCTGAGGCGGCATTTACAGCGAGGCCTGTGCTGAACACATTACGCACAGTGGTTCCTTGGTGGCGGCGCTGAGTCGATCAGTAGAGAGGAGGTGATACAGATGCGTAGGCTAGACAGCAGTGTGAGCGTGATGGTTGCCACGGAGGAGCAAGCTGAGGCTATTGAGGCTCTACTCAAGATGAGACCGATAACACTCCTCACCTCGGACGATGTACATGGAGGAGACAACTTCTTTGTGGTACTCCTCGACGAGACGGAGATACACGCAAGCGAGGCAGAGGTAATCCTCAACAAGTAGAACCACAAGATGTTAGATGGAGGTGATTGTCAATGACAGCGGCCTACAGAAGAGTAACAGAGGTTAGTAGTCTCATAGGAGAGTTGTGATGGATGTTAAAGCCAGGATTGCAAAGGCTGTTCGTATGTGTGAGCAGGCCGAAACGCTCAAGAGAGCGGCGGAGTTTGCAGAGCAGGAGCTTCTTCTTGTAGTCAGGGAGATACCCTCAAACTATATGAATGAGTATGTTCAGCAGACTGAGGAGTTACAGGAAGCAATAGAGGCTCTGTGATGCCTGATGAGCAGGGAGACCTGATCTCACAGTTCCTCAGTGATGCCGATGCTAGTGCTGAGGATAAGCAGGCACTCAGTTGGGCACTTAACGGGCCAGCAGTAGGTGACACGCAGCTAATGCGTCTAGTGCTACTCCTGGCCGACTGGTGCTACGATGAGGGGTATGATGATGGTGAGGCAGGTCGGCAATAATGGAGACTCCTAACACAGGACTACGAGCCTGCCACGCTACATGGGCTAGAGGCCTTGAAGTGGAGTGGTGGGACTGGGAGTTTGACGAGGACAAGCAGGCCTATATCAGGCATGGTGAGGTAGTGACTCCTGTGCGCCTGCTGCTGCTGGTGGCTGAGATGCGGGAAGAAGGGTGGCAGCTATGCCGGCAAGTAGTGTAGAGGAGAAGATTAGGGCGCTGCTGAGGCTAGCTAATGATGCAGGAGCGAGTGAGCATGAGGCTAGCCTAGCAATGGAACGTGCTCATGCGCTGCTCCTCAAGCACAACCTGGATATGATGGAGGTTGAGGCCGGTGATGATGGCGAGCAGCAGGTTGTAGACGAGGAGTTCGACTATAGGTACGCTGACAGGTGGCGGCCTAGCCTCGTTAACGTAGTCGCCAAGCATAACTATTGCAGGGTTGTGAACATGAGTAAGAGAGGTTCCTTGCAGGTTATTGGTCGGCCTCACAACGTAGCTGCGACCAAGGAAATGTCACGCTGGCTGATGGGCCAGGTGGCTGACCTGACAAGGGAACGGTGGGGGATTGAGGCCAACGTGCTAGACCAGACAGGTGATACCAGAGAGCAGGACTGGAAGGATGGCTTTGCTTATGGTATCAT
>SDBV01001119.1_pt1 | contig 39858 bp, 58 predicted proteins | sample 2277081 | NCBI WGS metagenome assembly SDBV01 (sample SAMN10402039, study PRJNA504765) | marine sediment metagenome | isolation source: marine sediment core GS10_PC15, 223 cmbsf | place: Arctic Ocean: Southern Knipovich Ridge | collected 2010
AGAAGTTGAAGGAAATGTTATTGCTCAACGTTTTGCTACAAAATTATGGGATGTGGCTGGAGGGCACTTTGAGACTGCAACTACCGGAGTAGAATACTATAGTCCCAATCAACATGGTGGAATCTACGGAACTATTTATAGACAATACTTCCTTACTACACTTCCCGCAAGCTTAACAAGCGGAAATAATGTCACTGGTATGATTGATTATGCTACTCAATTCAAATATACAGGAGCTGATCGTGGAGTTGGACACGGTAATGCTACTGCATACGGTTCAAGTGACAATCATGTATATATTATGTTAAGTGGGGCTTCGGGTTCGGGGAATCTATCATTAGCCACTACTGGCTATACTTTACAGAAGGGTTGGGTTGATTATACAAAATAGAGCAATGCTCACACTTCAATCCCTTTGCTTTGGCTAGTAGACATGGTGCAGAATGATTACATTGAAATATGGGCAACGTCGGATACAAATGGAGATGATATTATTATAAATAACCTAACCTTATTTATAACCAAACATTAATGATCTCAGTCTACATAAATAACTGTTCAAGAAATATTCCGGGAAATGTCGGGCTATTTATTATCGAGGTTGATAATATTGTGAGCGTAACCATTACCGCCGATGAGGTTTCCGAGATCGTTCTGACTGCAGGCACTTCATTCAAACACGTGGATGTGGATCTTGATACACTCAAACGGGACGAGATCCAGCAAACGAAATGGCCTGAGTCGTGGACGCACAATTTGAATTTTAAGCTGTCAAAGCCAAGTCTTTCCATTTCGGACCTTACCAACCAGTTAAGAACAGCATCACCCTGCGGCATGGCTGCTATAGTTATTGATAGTAACGGCCAGGGATGGCTTATTGGTTGGAATTACATTGAGAACTATATCAGGGCACTTTACCTGAAGGACTACAACCTTGACAGCGGCAGTGCAGATGAAGTCGCTGGTGTTGATTTTGGCCTGACCACGTTGAGTGAATTTAAGGATCTTCCATTTGATAACGCTTTAAATTCTTACCTTGCAGCTAATATTGACCAGGACGAGCTTTTATTTGTAAATCCAGCTAGTTCCACCACGGTTGACAGCACAATAATAACAGTAGACAGCACGGTAATAACAGCAGACGAGATATGAAAAAAATACTGATATTCTTATTAATTTCTCTTGGGGTGGCTGTATATGCTCAACCCGAGACGGTTAATGTAGGCTCCTCGCCAGACGACGGAACGGGAGATCCATTACGGACGGCAATGCAAAAACTCAATACGAATGATGTTGCCGCGTTTGATTCTTTAGCAGTGCAAAGGATAGACTCGGAAGCCAACCGTGTTACGGGATCGGATAACTCTGATTCGATAGGCGTACATGATCCTAAGATCCAAACGAATATAGCAACAGGCTCTGCTAATACGACCAACACAGGGGCAAACAATCAAAGCATAGGTGAGCTTAATGAATCAGTATCTACATTATTAGATGGGGGAATCTGGGAGATAACAGACGGGGGTGATTCTATTAAGCTAACTATTGGGAGTAGTTATGTTAAGACGGCTGTTGACCGCGCTGTAATAGCTGACAATATTGTACCTACTATCTTATCGGGTAACATTGGACAACAGGGGAATGACCAATTGTTTATTCTGTTCTCTGAGAATATGAACGGTGATTCTATCCCAACACATACGCACGGAGTTAGTGGAATCTCTATTTACAATACAGATGGTGATGGCGAAGTGCTAATTAACGGAACTTACTTATCAAACGATACTTGTATAATAACACTGGATAGCTCTATTGTATCAGGTGATGTTATCTATATTGATCACATAAAACCTACGGCTAACAAATTTCAGGATCTAGCTGGAAATAATCTCAGTTCATTTACTAATGTCGGGATTACATTAACACTTTCTACACTCACGACTGCGTATGAATCATGGATGTTCAATGATAATTCCCTTGGAACGGCAAACATACCAGGGACGGAAGGAAATTTAACTCTTGAGTGGTATAATACAACCGGTCCTGAATATTATTTACCTGGTTATGAAGGGGCAGCCGCTGCTAGTTCGTTGGGTGTAGCTACACATTTAACCAGCACAGAAGATATAGACTTGACTGGCGATTTTACTATGGGTAGTTGGTTTAAGGGTAGCACATCTGAGTTCAGATATATATTTGCTATTGAGGATACATGGTGGGTGTTTCTGGATTATGTCGCAGATCAAATACAGGTGTGGGAAAGGGTTGGCGGTACTACAACCGCAACCAGCTCAGCGGGGTTAACAGATATGGATAATGAATGGAGGTTTATAGTTATTCGTTACGATTATAGCGAAGGGCACATGGCCACGTTTTACGATGGCGTGAATGTATCTTTAGATTCTGTTGTAGATGCTGCAACTGCAAACCCTGCTGAGTTACGAATTATGGGTATTGGAGCCGCTGGTAGTGGTTACATTCTTGCGGATGCTTTTCAAGTATATGATAGTTATCTTACAGAGGCAGAAATTCTAACATGGTTTAATAATCCGTCAAGTGGCATCTCTGAAGATCCAGGTGATCCAATTGAACCGGCATCTTCTGATGTATACTTTGATACGCAGTTTACCCATGCTTTAGGGAGCGAATACACAAAGGTTTTACAGGAAATAGACTTTGGTGATAATGCATTTACAAACTGCACAAATAATGTTCATATAGTGTCTTTCGATGGCAATACAGTTCTAAGGAATGAATATGAAGAAGGGCACTGCTGTAACTGTGGTGTAGATTATCACCCATCTGGCCAGGGCACGGGATTGAACGCAAGGAACTACATTAAAGCAAACCACACGGGGTATGATCATTTTTATATGTCATATAATATTTATCTGACAGATCCATTTAATATAGGGCAATCAGTGGAGGCGTGTGCTGGGAGTTGTGAAATGAAACTGCCAGGTCCAACAGCCTTAAGCACTAGTGGGGTGTGGAATGATAATTGTTTTATCAGATTAAAGCTATTTAACTATAATGGATATGATGGATACTGGAGGTGGATAGGTAAATTTACTGGTGAGTCAAGCTCACAATTCCCAACGGTAAGGTTTGAAAGCGATCTTATCCCCAGAGGACAATGGGTGAATGTTACTATTCGTGTATCTAATAACACAAACTATACATCAAATTACAATGGCATCCTTGAGTTGTTTATTGACGGTGTTCTGTTAGGCTCATGGAGTGGATTAAAGTTAACAGGATATAATGGACAGGTGTTTAATTGCGTTGAGTATTCCACACACATGGGCGGTTCTGGATGGGCGCTCACAGCACCACAGGATCAGTATATGTATCTTGATGACATGGTATGGTGGAATTATAAGGATGAAATTGAGTGGGCTATTCCTCAAGGCGAGACAAGCCCAACAGGAAGGACGCTGGTATTTCCAGATGAATGTAACGTCCCGAAATAAAAAAGAGTAATTAATATTGAACTAACGCCTTCGGGCATTTTATAAACCAAAATAACAGCACAATGAAAAAAGTAATCGTAGTTTTAGTACTGATGGCAGTAGTTGCCACGCCTGTAATCTCCCAGGATGGAGGATCTATTGATCTCAGTGGAATTTTAACAACAGTTTTTGGAATCCTCATGACGGTGTTCGGGGGTGCTGCGGCCTGGCTGAAGCGGAAATCAAATAAGCTGGCTACTTTTGCCAGGGAATCCATGGAGGCGGCAGTCAGCGCAAATGATCTGGTGCAGCATCATAATCTTGCCATTGCTGACGGCAAGCTCACAGAGGAAGAGCTTGTTCAGTATGCTTCAAAGGCAAAATCTATGGCGAAGGAAACCAAGGATGTCATCACGGCGTTTAAAGCGTTGTTCAAAAAGGATGTGGTTTAATCCATAAAATTCCATATCTTTGGGCCATCTTCATCCATAATACATCTGTATTTTTGTAGTTAGTTAGGAGCCGAGCCTTGTCAGCCGGCTCCTTTTTTAATTTAAGCAACATGAGAGAAATTAACTTAGCTGTTTGGCATTGTTCAGCCACAAAAGAAGGTAAAATCTTTTACGCTCACAATATCGATGAGTGGCATAAAGAAAGGGGCTTCAGGAAAATAGGCTATCACATTGTAATACTACTCAACGGTAAAGCACGGTTTGGCCGTGACATCTGGGAGAAAGGAGCCCACGCCAAAGGGTATAATAAAAACTCGATTGGTATTTGCTATATCGGCGGCCTGGACCTGAAGGGTAAGCCAAAAGATACCAGGACGGATAAGCAGATAGCGACTATGAAGGATCTGAAAGCATATTTAGATTACATATATCCTGGGATAAAGCACGTCGGGCACCGTGACCTTTCAGTTGATCTTAACGGCGACGGTGTTATAAGTAAGAATGAATGGATGAAGGAGTGTCCCTGTTTCCCTGTTTCTGACCTGTGAAAAATTAAAGCACCATGAAAAACTCATTTTGGAAAGTAGTCGCATTTATCCTAACCGGCGTCATTCTCGGCCTGATCGGAGCGGATAAGTTGAGTATGGGTGTAAAAACCCTTTTCAAAGGCTCTGTGCGTATAAAGCAGAAAGGTAGATCAAACATACAAGACAACGAGATTAAGCCCGAGATCGTACAGAAAACCCGCAAAGCGGACCGAATTGTGGCTAAACTGGAACGTCAGAAGGCCAGAGCGGAACGAAAGATCAATAAGCAGCACGATTGAGAAGGTCCGGAGGGAGGTCAGTCGATAAGATCCGGGGGTGCTGCTCCGGGCCTGGTAAAGTCGCTGGCTTTCCTCTTTCGGAAAAAAGTTGTATATTTGCTTATTAGATGACGTGAAAGCGTTAATCATAAAAATTAAACGTTATGAAATAGATAATATCCGTAGGAGTAGATTGACAACAGGCGAGGTTTTAAGGCCCGTCACGCGTAGTATGTTTCATCGGGGTGAAACACTTTCTAACTATTAGCCCTTCTTTAATTAGAGGGGCTTTTTTATTCGAATTAAATAACTTACCTTTACAAAAGTTTCTGATAGTGACAAGTCAGGAGTTAAGAAATTTAAAGTAGTTTAGTTTTGATTTTCCATATACCCCTGTTTGTCACCTGCGAAAGCAGAGGGGTGCATACAAAGCCTTTTCCGGAAACGGGGGAGGTTTTTTGCATTATGCTCCTTTGTGTTATGAGCTGCGAACACCAAAAACGCGGAAGGGTACAGTAAAATTAATGTGGACCTGTTCTTTTAGATATGGTGCAAAAGGGTAACAGAACTATCCAACCGGGTTACCTCCTTGATGGCATTGAGTTAGTCACACCATAAGCGACGAATAAAATCCTTGTATGATAAAGTGTAGTTACAGGGTCAAGGGGTGGAAGTGCTAAGAGAGTTGTGCAATCTATGATTTGAATATCCATCAAGGGGTTAGTTCCTTCTTTGGGAAATACTCAAAACTGAAATCATACCCTATCCACCCTAATCTGAAAAATAAACCAGCTCTTTAGTCAAATAAATGGTAAAATGTTTGGTAGTGGTAAATAAAGGCTATATATTTACAGAATAAACTACAAAAAACGACAGGATGACAACACCCCCCTCGATCAAGAACCGCAAAGTAATCATGCTTTGCCTTCAATTCATGCGCATGGTAAACGAAGACGGGCCGGCCCCGGTATTCGCCAATATCGAACTGAACGAAGAAGACAACGAAATCAGCTTCACGGCTAACTCTTCTCACAGCGTGGCCCTTGAATTAACCATGAGCCTCTGTTTCTTATTCAGCTTAACCATATATCCATATGCGGAAAACGGGAAAGTCAAATACACACTTTTAGGAAACTAACTATGAAGAATAAACCCGAATCAAAAAAGGCATTAATTCTGAACCACCTCAAAGGAGGCCGGCCACTCACTCCTCATATAGCGCTTAGTCTATACGGGGTATTCCGTTTAGCCTCTGCGATCAACCGATTAAGGAATGAGGGGCACGACATTAAGATGACAATGCGGTACGGTTTATTCTACAGAGAACAGTGGGGTGAGTATCACATGCCGCGATTAAAGTAATATAATCATACTTATTGTACATTGGTGACTATATAATACTTATATTTACAATATGATTTTAGGCGGAACATATAAGACTCTAACCGAACCCGTAATTTTCGAGGATGGCAAGACCTATCTACGTGGTGGCCGTATTCATAAGTTTACACTCAGGGACCGCGTGCGTAATGTAGATCATATCAATGTACTGGTCACAATATTTCTGAACTAATGAAATACTGCTTTATTCTATCAATCCAGGGCGGGGATACCGTATACAGGAACCTGCGCCGCCTTATGTCCGACCTGGGACGCCTCAGACAATATCAGACATTCCGTCGCGCATTGGCTAAAAATGAAGAGATGAAACTGGGTGATGTTACAATAAAAAGAGCTATATTTATAACAAGTACTCGATCATAAACTACAAAAAACGACAAACGAAATGGACACAGATGAAAGATTTTCCATGCTGGAAGAGAGCCGTATGGCAAGCGATTTGCAGCTTTGCGAATCATGTATCAACTACCACCCGCATTACGATTTAGTTCAAAACACTGAAGGTGAATTTATCTGCCCTGAATGTGTGGCGAAGTATACCTGTGATGAATGCGGCAATGCAGACCCCACCACATCTATCATTCACGAAGATGGCGAACCAACCAGGATGTGTGATGGATGCTATGAAAAGATGATTTCATAATAATCTAACTACAAACGACATGGAGACAGCACAAATCTACGGTAAGATCCTGGATATCCAGGATGAAATACCGGCCATTCTAAAAAACAGGGAGTTCAAACAGGGCGACCGCACCGTTTATAAATTCAGGGGCATTGACGATCTTTACAATGCACTCAATCCTCTTTTCAAAAAGCATCGGGTGTTTATGACTCCTGAGATCCTGGAGCACGATTCAAGCGAAAAAATCACAGCTGCAGGAAAAACGCTATTCTATGAAAAGATGGTGATTAAATACCGACTGTTCACTGAGGATGGATCAAGTGTGGAGGCATCCACTAAAGGAATCGGTATGGACTCCGGAGATAAAGCCGGGAACAAAGCCATGAGTGTCGCGCAGAAATACGCATTGATTCAGATCTTTTCCATCCCAACGAATGAGCCTAAAGATCCGGAGAATGATGGCCACAACGTCAAGCAGCGCGTAACGCTTACCCCGGATCATTACAGGTGGAAAGAGGCTGTGGATCATCTCAAGAAGCCTAATTCCAAAATGGAGGACATCACATCAAAGTATGATGTATCTAAAGACAATCAAACAAAATTACAGGAGGATGCAATATGAAAAGGAAATTTCACGACATCCCACAGGATGATAAGTGGCTTAAGTTAAGAATAGGCTTTATAACGTCATCTAATTTTGCTTCGATCATGGCAAACAACCCCGGAGCCTTCGGTAACCCAGCTAAGGAATACGCTATGAGGGTAGCTATAGAATCCAAAACGAATAAGATCATTGAAACCTTCCAAAACAAATACATGGAGCGCGGTGTTGAGTTTCAGCAAGATGCTCAAGAAGCCTATGAAATGGCAACCTTTACCGATGTGCTACCTGGTGGATTTATCGAATATGGCCGATTTGGCACAAGTCCAGATGGATTTGCAGGGGATGGACTCATTGAAATTAAGTGCCCAAAATATAATACTCACTTTTCGCGATTATTAAAGGGTGGAATCAATCCAGCCAACAGGTGGCAAATAACTGGCCAAATGTGGATAGCTGATAAACCCTGGTGCGATTCCGTTTCATACTGCCCCGACTTTCCTCCAAACAAACAGCTTTATATATTCCGGGTCGAGAGGGATAAAGCTGAAGAGGAGCACATGATAGCCCGGTTAAATTCATTTGTTTCACAAGTAGACTTATTCATTCAAATATTAAACCAATGACAAAACTACAAATTAATGCGGCCGATTACGGGCTGGAAGAGACTAAGGCAAAGCAAATATCTGAGATGTTTAAGCCCATGTTAGATGAAATGACTACGCTTGAGGTTCAATACAACGAGGTTATTGGGCGTGCAATGGAGCCGGAAACAATACAGATGGCCCATGATCTACGGTTAGCTTATGTAAAAGTGAGAACCGGCACGGCTGCCATCCATAAAGAATTAAAGGCTTTCTACCTTCAGGGTGGCCGGTTTGTCGATGGATGGAAGAACGCTCAATTAATGGCATCCCAGGGCATTGAGGAAAAGCTAAAAGCAATTGAAGACCATTTTGTCAATATCGAAAATGATAAGATTGCTAAACTTCAAGAAGAGCGCACTATTGAACTTCAGAAATATACTGAGTTCATTCCCGGTGAATTAGGCCAGATGGATCAAACTGTTTGGGATAATTACATCTTAGGTGTAAAGATGAACTATGAATCTCAAAAGGCTGCTGAGAAAAAAGCGGAAGAGGATAGGCTGGCTAAGATCAAAGTGAAAGAAATAAAGCGGAAGCAGATGATTAAGGAAAATGCACGGCTGAAAAAGAAAGCTGAAGAGATGGAGAGGCAACAGAAGATTGAAGCAGAAAAAGCAGCAGCCGAGCGGAAAGCCAGAGAGGAAGAGCAGCGAAAAGAACGCGAAGCTCATGAGGCTGCATTGAGAAAAGAGCGTGAGGAGAAGGAAAAGATCGAGGCTGAATTGAAAGCTAAGGCCGAGGCCGAGCAGAAAGCCAGGGAGGAAGAGGCGGCGCGTGTTGAGGTTGAACTAAACAAAGGTGACGCTGCTAAAGTCCGGGATCTTGTTTCTGACCTTAACCAACTCAAAGCAAAATACATCTTCAAGTCCAAAAAGAATCAGAAGATTTATTCTGATGTTGGCTTGCTCATCGATAAGGTAATTAATCATATTAATCAATAATCACCCATGCTGCGATTAGATCAGGATAGGCAGAACACTTTAGAACCAATCCGAATGACCAGCACAAAGCAAGTACTGGAAAATCTCGGTTTTAAGGTTACTGTCTTTGGAAAAACCAGATTAGAGTTTATTTATAAGGGATCGATTGTTATGTTCTATCCTTACTCTGGATGGTTCACAGGTAAAGCCGTGAAAGATGGGCGTGGATTTAATAAACTACTTACACAATTGATATGCACCTCGATTTCCGCAATATAACCGATCAGAAGAAAGCTCAGGTCTACCTTGATAAGCTCATCACTGATCAATCAAACGCTGAATTGACCAAAATCAACAAAAAGCGAACTAACAATCAGAATCGGTATTTGCATGCGATTTTAACGCTATATGCTGGTGAATGGGGATGGACAACGGATGAGGCTAAAACATATGTTAAGCGTACGCTAGGGTACAAATATGAAAAGAATGGTGAATGGTTTCTTTGTCACACTTCAGATATGGATACTAAAAATCTTTCTATTTTTATTGACCGGTTTCGCAACTTATCAGCTAGTCAAGGTTTTTATGTTCCGACAAGCACGGAATTCCAAGAGAACTACACTGAATTAATGAACCAGATTTCTATTATCGAAAGCATGCAGAATAAGTATGATTACTGATTATTATTAGTATATTTATAGTGTCAAAATCTACGTAATGAAAATCAACCTTATTAAAAGCCCAGGCAAGGAGCGCGGACCGGAAACGGACGTGGTGGTTATTACGGCCATTTGACCTCCTTCGTCTGGGTGTTTTATTATGAGAAAGATTGAGTATAAAAATGGCGATACTATTGGTAATTGCATTTACATTAAGGAAGCGAACAGAAAGCATAAATATAATCGTAGGTGTTTTTTTAAGTGCATTTGTGGTAAATATTATATAGCACAAATAGGAAATGTAAAATTAGGGCACACAACGTCATGTGGGTGTTTATCGTCAAGATATAAAAAGATAGGTTTTAAACATGGTCTTAGAAATCATGTTATTTATAATAGGTGGAATTCTATTAAAAATAGATGCTATAATAAAAACCACCCGAGATATAATGATTGGGGCGGTAGGGGTATAATAATGCACGAAGTGTGGATTAATAATTTTAAATCATTTTACGATTATATCACTAGATTACCAAAATATAGCGAATCTAAATTGAATGGCAATAATGGAATAACTATAGATCGGATAGATAATAACGGTAATTATGAACCAGGAAATATAAAGTGGTCAACAACCGAGGAACAAAATTGGAATAAAAGGAAACATCAAAAATTGTAATGATGCGACAGGTCGAGGAAATTGAAAGACAACAAGTAAGATATGGCTACTGATGCAGAAGCACACTAAAATATACATGAAGCACTTCGGATATGGTGATCAGGACTATATCCCTTCAGAGTATTCAGGTAGTCCGGCTGTAGATATACACCACCTCAACGGACGCGGCCCTGGTAAGGATGTAATTGATAATCTCATGGCATTAACCAGAGACGAACATCTAAGGGCCGACAAAGACAAAGAGTTCAATGAATATTTAAAAGTGATTCACGCTAAACGACTAAGGACATGAAAGCAACACATAAAATAGTAGACATTAGCCCTTCCGATGCTTTTTATGAGGACAGAGAAAAACTTATTGGTAAAGAAGGTATTGCTACAGATATATATACCAGACTTTCCGGCTACGTTGGTTGTGCTTTTGATTTCTTAGAAGCTCCTGATGTTGAGGGTGCTGAAAATGGAGCCGGATTCTACATGGTTAAATTAGAAGAGCTGTGAAATCCTGGTACTGCAACTGCGGATGGTCCGGCATCGGCACTAAGTCAAAGATCACTAAGCAGGGCTATGGTATAGTAAGTGAGCCACATTGTCCTGAATGCGATAAACGATTATACCCACGACACTTAAAATAAACGAGATGGAAGAAGAAACATTTAATTCAGTAGAAGCGTGTGTAGCACAATTTAATTTATGCCATTTAAAAGGCTATCCAAATTTTGCTCCAGGTAATGGTTGGTGTTATTCTTGTAGAAGAAACATATATACTAAAGTTGATTATGGTGGTTATTCAAGTGGTATTTCCGTTGAGTCTGCAGGGAAGTCTCATGTTACTGGATGCCCACACTGCCATCAATCTTATTGCGATTAATCACCTAAACACTTAACACTATGCCAGATATCCAATACAAATATCCAACTACCTCCACCGCTAAGATGCACGAGTTCGTTAATGAGTTCGGCTATAGCAAGGATAAGATCCTAATGATGCGCAGGCTGGGACAGTTCAGAACATTCGTTCAGAAGGAGATCAGCACGGAATACACCAAAGCAATCAGCACAGCAAAGAGCGTTATCGAAAATATGTATTGAATAAATTTGGATATTACAAAAATGTAATTACCTTTACATTATGACAACAGCAAAAAAAGTATCTGATGCGCTTATTGAGCAAGGAAGAAAAAAAAACTGGCTCGCTTCTAAACTTGGCATCGGAAGGCCAACGCTTGATAAAAAATTACAGGATAATTACTGGACAGGTGAAGAGATAATTAAACTTCAATCTTTGAAAATCATCGATTGATTTTTTTTCTCTAATAAATTACAAAAATGTTAACTCAGGGCTGGATAAAATTACATAGAAAATTGATGGATCATTGGATATGGAAGAATGAAAAATATTTTAAAGCGTGGGTTTATATGATATTCAGGGCAAACTTTGATATAAATAAAATACTTATCGGATCAACCGTACATGATGTGGAGCCTGGTTCCTTTATTACATCCAGGTATAACTTCGCTGTAGATACAGGATTAACTGAGAGAGAGGTGCGCACGTTTTGGGGTTTGTTAGAAAAAGATGAGATGATTTTAAAAAAATCGACCAGTAAAATGACCAAGATAACTGTTTTAAACTATGCAAGTTATCAGGTTGAGCGACCAACCAATGACCAACCAACGACCAACCAACGACCAACCAACGACCAACCAACGACCATAGAAAAGAATGTTAAGAATGTTAAGAATGAAAAAGAAGTGTATAGAAAATTTGCACACCTATCTATTTCAGAAAAAGATTTTAATAAATTATCTGAAGTATATGAGAAGTCTACAATTGATAATATTCTCGACCAAATAGAAAATTACAAACAAAATAAAAAATACAAATCGCTATACCTTACAGTGAAAAACTGGATAAAGGGTGAGCCTAAAAAACGAAACACAAAATGGTAGAAGGAAAAATACCACCCCAAGCGCTTGATATTGAAGAGGTGTTTTTAGGAGCCTTACTTGTTGAAGGTGATAAATTTAATGAGGTAAAAACAATGCTTCCTGATGAGGCTTTTTACAAGGAAAGTAATAAATTGATATACCAAGCCATGAGGTATATAAATAGAAAAGGAGGAAAGATTGATCTGTTAACCATTACGGAGAGGATTCGGGATATCGGTAAAATAGAATCAATCGGTGGGGCATCGTATGTGGCATCGTTATCTAGTAGGGTTGGGGCCGCTTTGCATATTAAACACCACCTCGCAATAATATATGATAAATGGGTGGCCAGGGAATGTATAAAGATTGGATCTGAGCTTGTTGAACAATCTTATAATGCTGATGATATATTGGATACATTACAAAATATCCGGAATGCAATGGATGATCGTATATTACATTTCCTTGGTATTAATTCAACCGGAATATCTATTGCTAACGCAGCTGATAAATCTATTGATGACTATTATCAAAGGGAAATAGCCCATAAAGAGGGTAAAATATCCGGCATACCGTCTACGTTCCGGAAGCTTAATAAAAAAACAGGTGGTTTTCAAAAGGGCCAATTGATTGTTTTGGCTGGGCGTCCAGGTATGGGAAAAACATCACTAGCTATATCATTCATGATAAATGCAGCATCATACAATTTCAAATGTGCATTTTTTTCACTCGAAACATCTTCAGAAAGATTAATGGATAAAGTGATTTGTTCCTTGGCAAATATTAGTTTTTCAGATTACAAAATAGGGAGCCTTACTGATACACAACGAAATGATGCAGAAAATTCATTACATATTCTTGAGAATTGGCATTGCACACTAAACGATACTATGCTCACAACTATTGAGCAGATCCATGCTAATTGTAAAAAGATAAAAGACCGCGATGGGCTTGATATAGTTTTTATTGACTATTTGCAATTACTGAGAACAATGGAAAAGACTGGAAACCGGGAACAGGAAGTAAGTAATATTTCCAGAAAGGCTAAATTAATGTCAATTGAGCTGGGATTACCTATTGTTCTTATGTCTCAATTGAACCGGGGAGTTGAAGCCCGTGCAGATAAACGCCCCATGCTGTCCGACCTTCGGGAATCCGGAGCCATTGAACAGGACGCTGATATTGTAATATTTGTGTTTCGAGAGTATGTTTATAATAAAGACGCGCAGCGGGATAGGGGAGAATTGATTGTGAGTAAACACAGGGAGGGGGAAACGGGTGAATTGATTTTTAAACACAATCAATCTTTGACAAGATTTTGTGACGAAGAAGATGAATATGATATAGATAAAATGTCACCGGAAAATAATAAACCATTTTAACAAATAACTACAAAATTATGGGTACAAAAATCGAATGGGTGGATACATCATGGAATCCAATTATAGGATGTTCAAAAATCAGTCCTGGTTGTCAGAACTGTTTTGCAGCAAAGATGGCTGGTAGACTAGCTAATATGGGACAGATATCATATAAAGATGTGGTATTGTTTGAGGGTTCAGGTGATGAGGATAACCCAAAAACTAAATTCTTAGGTGTATGGAACGGCACAACTTCTCTTGTGAGATCAGTATTAGATAAACCTTATAGCTGGAAGAAACCACAGACAATATTTGTTTGTAGCATGGGAGATCTGTTTCATGATACGGTAGATTTCAATGATATTCTAGAAGTAATGTATGTGATTGCTAAATGTCCACGACACACATTCAAGATCCTTACAAAACGCCCACAGCGTATGCATGAGTTTTTTACTGATTGGATTCCGAATCCTTTCTGGATCAATGGTGATTATCTTCCAAATGTCTGGCTCGGTGTTACAGCTGAGAACCAAGAGCAAGCCGATAAGCGCATTCCAATCCTCCTGGACATTCCAGCAGCAAAGCGGTTTGTTTCAGTGGAACCTATGTTGAGTGAAGTATCATTCAGGTGGGCGAAATGGAAGAAAATAAGTACAGAACCAAGCGCGGCAACTAATCACCTTGATGGGTTACGGATGCTCGACTGGGTAATTACGGGTTCCGAGAGCGGACCAGGCCGGAGACCGATGGATATTGAATGGGTTAGATCCTTAAAGAACCAATGTGTTGAGGCTGAAGTACCCATCTTCCTTAAACAGATGTATTCTGAAAGTGATGGGAAAAAGATCAAGATGCCGCTTTTTGATGGCTATGTTTGGAATCAAAAACCAACCAAATAAAGGATGATATTCTTAATTAAAGAGGGAGGTGGGCCGTTCATTATCATATGTATCATCATACTTTTAGTAATATTAATCGGTGTAATTAAACAGGAGAAATAAATAAGCTATGGAATGGTACGACGAACTTGAAAAGATAGACCAGTGGTATCTTGGCATAATCAATAACTGGCAAACGAAACTCCACGGCTTCGCGATCCGTAGTGGTATTGGCGACCTGATTTCAAACAACACAGCCTTAATCCGGGAAACCTTTGACCGATCAGATTGGGCGTATGGTTGTCTGGAGGCATGCTTTGAACTACTGAGTTACCGTAAACGCTGGCCGGACTGGATGGACAGGAAGATTCCAAGGGATAAGCAGTGTAAAACCAGGTTATGCTCATTCCTGAATAAGTCGAAATTTTACATTGCAAAGTGGATCTACGGCGAAAAGGTTTGTGATAAGATAACCACGAAATACCGATCCCAGGGCGACATGACCAGGGACCCATACATCAATGCGATTGCCTGCGCTGTGGATATGAACCGGCTTCAACTGGTGGATACCGTTTCGATACCGTGGTATCTATGGAGGCCATCGACATGGAGATGGCATAAGTATTTAAAGAAACCCACGGATCGGAATTACAGGAGATATGTTAAAGCTGAATTGAGGTGGAATTGGTTTTGGGTGCCTGAATTTGTTGTGGGACTGAGACGGAAGAGAGTCGAAACAGCCGTGAAAAGAAGGTCAGATTTAGATTGAAACCTATGTAATGGATCTTAATAATAACATAAGCTATCCTGATATTTCCCGGACACTTCGCAGGGTGCCGCCGGTTAAGATCGGATTCATTCAGCGCAGCATAGATCGGATAAGAAGAAAGCCGAGCGCTCAGCATTGTAAGCGTTGCGCGAAGATCCTAACCGATCCGAAAAGCATTGTCCGGGGATATGGCCGGGTGTGTGAGAGGAAGATTCAGGCGAGAAATCAACTGAGATTGTTTGAATCTTGATAGATAAATTTTAACTAAACTATAAAATTATGAAACGAGAGATTTGGAAGTACAAACTTGGAGTAATTAATTCTCAAATAATAGTTATGCCATCAGATGCACAACTTCTATCTGTACAGGTTCAAAACGATCAGCCTTGTTTATGGGCATTAGTAGATCCAAAAAAAGCTGAAGTTGAAGATAGAACCATAGAAATTGTTGGAACCGGCCAAGAGATTCATTATGACATGGGTAATGCAATATCATTTATAGACACATTTCAACTCAGTGGTGGGGCATTAGTATTTCATGTATTTGAAAGAGAATATTAATAAAGTTACGTGATAAGCTAAAATAATTGTAACTTGTGATTAACCACAAAATCTACACGACATGGCACTTCTAATTTTTATCATTATAGTAATGGCCGTTGTAATTTCAGCAATGTTCATACCGCATGGATATCGAAGCGGTCGAAAATGGAGGTCACGGAAATGACTGGGAATGTGATCCGGATTAAAGAATATACAACCTAAAAAAACAGCACTATGGAAATCAACGAAATTGCACGGAAAAGTATCTCTGAGAAGTTCTTAGAGGCTATTAAACGCGAAGGACTGGGTAAATCTGAAGCAGCGGCCCTATTGGGAATGACACCGGATTATGTCAGTAAATTACTGAATGCGGTTTACAGGAAGGATCTATCTGATAATGTAATATTCAGGTTCCAGAACTTCGTTAACTCCGGGGATAACCTCCGTGAGTATTCAGAGAAGATGAAGCTGGTCCTGGATAAAGGCGTCCATCAGCCCACTGTAGACGAGACGAAGAAGCCACCGGAGAAGATTGAAGGCAATGTATCTACGGATGAGGTCCGGGAAATGCTCGACGACTGGGCTAAGGACTTGGAAGATACTGAAGCCATACTGGAATCCAAAACCACCGACCGCATGGCCATCCTTCTCGAGACGCTCGAGGAGTTTAAGGATTTGGGCTATGAAGTTGATATACATATTTCGAGGCCGTGAGATTTAACAAAGAATTCGTTATTGATTTCGCATCATTCTACCGCACCGGAGACGCCCCAATCTACGAAGCATTCGACGCCTTCCTTGGTAAGTACCTGAAGGAAGCAGAAAAGCCAGAGCCGGGAATATATCTCCAGGTCCTGCAGACTGCAGCGGAAATGTGTAACGTGACCATGGACGAGTTGTCTGGAGGTAGGAAGTATGGGGAAATCCCTACTTGTAAGCAAATGGCATCCAAGATCCTGCACGAATTGAAATGCTCAGAGGAATCCATTGCAAAGGAACTTCCCGTCATGGGAGTGAGGGGCACCGTGCATTCTCAGATCATGGCCGCATCGAAATATGAGAACAGCGAACCGAGCTATAAGGTTGTTATGATGCAGCTCCGTGAACGGTTCGGGATTGAAGCGCCTGTGAGATGACTCTGTAAAATAAGAGGCGGATTTGAACAGTAAGATAATAAAGCTTAAATTTGAGGGATGAAAAACAAAGACCGTGAAGCCCTGGTTATAGCCGGAACAATATTTATCCTGTTCCTTGCACTCTGCGCTATACTCAGACCAGATCCGGACCCGTGCACTTACCAACAGAGCGAGGCGGGGTATGTTTGGAGTGATACGGTGACGGTGGCGGAGGTGTGGCCTAAAGATGCCTTTTGGTGGCTTAATGTTAATTATTATGATTTCGATTCCACTTGGTTTGTTATAACGCCAATAAATTATCCACCACAGTAACAAGGGAGGCAAGATGAAAAAAGGAAATACAGGTAGCCTTTATTAGAACGGCCATATGTGAAGATAGTACAGGTCCTGTTGGGGAGTGAGTGAAAGGACACCACACCAGCTCACTCCCTTAATTACAAATAAAATTATCAACCATGACTAAAAAAGAATCTGAAGGATATAAAGGAGAATCGACAGCTGACTATCCGACACGGGTAGTACGATGTTATGTATGTGAAGGCACTGGACAGATTCCTCTGTTTACCGGAATAGAGACGGGAAGACTTATTTGTCCTTCATGTTTTGGGACAGGACATATAATAAACCACATATCAATAAGTTATGACTAAAAAAGCATCTGAAGGCGATAAGAGACTAGGTAACCAATTCTGGAAGCTAAGAAGCCGTCACGGAAGAGAGAAACTATTTGCGACACCTGAACTATTATGGGAGGCAGCCTGTGAGTATTTTGAGTGGTGCGATGAGAACCCATGGATGAAAACAGACCACAAAGGCAAGGACGCACTACAAGTAAAGGAGCCATTAATACGGCCTTTCACTATGATAGGGCTATGTCTTTTCCTTGGATGTAACACAGGTTATTTTCATGATTTCAAAAAAGGATTACCACCAGAAGAGAAAGATTTTTCCGATATCATTACGCGCATAGAGCAGGTTGTATTCACGCAAAAGTTTGAAGGCGCGGCTGTTGGAGTGTTCAATGCGAACATCATAGCCCGCGATTTAGGCCTATCCGACAAGAAAGATTTAAGCTCTTCCGATGGGACCATGACACCCCGGCCCAATGTAATCGTAAGCGATTCAAAGACCGCCGATGAACTCGGTAAGCTGATTGATAAACTGGATAATGATGACACTAAAACTGAATAGGATGAAAAAGCCGGGGATTTATAAATTAGGTCGGTGCCGAATCATATACACCATTGACAATGGAGAGCACCATATAAGCATTTCAACACACAGAGCCCTTCCATCTTATTCAGAAATGAAGACAATCAGATATATGTTTTGTCCTGATGATATTTACATGGCAGAAATATTTCCTCCTTCAGAAGAATTCGTGAACTTACACCCATTCACCCGGCACCTTTACCAGATCGATATAAAGAAATCAAATTATAAAGAGTGAATGCGCACGACTAAAGTATTCTCCAAAAACATCGAAGCCTACAACCAGGGCCATCGCATTATTGCCAACAAAGGCAGCAGTCGAAGCTCAAAGACTTACTCAGTATTACAGATACTCTTTCTGATTGCCAAGTACAGCAAGAGGGCCCAGATCATTTCAATTGTTTCAAAAACATTACCACACCTCAAAGCCGGGGCAATGCGTGACTTCGATGCGATCCTACTGGAAGAGGGAATATACCCGGACAAAATCAAGAACAAAACTGAGTCATTCTACAGGATAGGCAACTCCATAATTGAATTCTTCGGAGCGGACCAGCAGGATAAAGTACACGGCCCGTCCAGGGATATCCTGTTTATGAACGAGGCATATTTTATCAAGTACGAGGTTTTTCTTCACCTTTCCTTAAGAACAGCCGGGACCAGGTTCATTGACTACAACCCAATTCAAAGGTACTGGTTTGATGATGAGGTGATGATAAACGATAAGCCTTTTGTGATCCACAGCACGTACCAGGACAATGAGTACTGCCCCGAAGGTATTCGCATGCAGCTTGATAATAAACTGGCCCGGTACAACAGGGAAACGGCAAATGGTAGCATTACCAACTCATTCAAGAACTGGTGCAAGGTGTATCTGTTCGGTGAGGACGGGATATTGGAGGGTGTTATCTTTGATAATTGGAGGTATGCCGCCCCTGGTGAGATGGAAATGGCTTTTACCAATCTGCCAGTCGGGTTTGGATTGGACTATGGGTTCTTTCCAGATCCGGATGCTATGAGTAAGAACGCTATCGATAAGAAGCGTAAAATTATATACGCCCAGGAATGCATTTACACTACCAATAACGGCACGGAGGATCTGATTAAGCAAGTCGGCGAGCATTGCACTAAGGATGATCTGATCATTGCAGAGAGCGCTTCACCACGGACTAATGAGGACTTGGGAAAGCATTTCAATATCAAGCCGGTGCGAAAAACCCGGACTGTTGCAGACTGGTTGAGAGAAATGCAGGACTATGAGTTCATTATCAGCGCAGAAAGTTATAACTTAGCACGTGAGATCCAGAACTATGTCTGGAGTGATAAGAAAGCCGGGGTGCCTATTGATACGTATAATCATTTAATTGACGAGATCCGGTACTACTATATGGAAGTGTTAGGTCCCCAAGGCAGCACGATACTTAATATTCAATCGTTTTAAAAACAGCACTATGAGAAAACGAATTATTAAATCATCATTAGCAACCCTATCCACGGGTGCCTTCTTTGGTTTTATGTGGATAATTACTAAACCAGGTAGGGAGAAATATCTAATTGCATTCTTCGCAGTAGGATTGGCTATGTTTATATTTGCACTTTTTTATCTCTTGTTCTTCTCAGAAGATTCAGGACACGCTAACGGGAGGCCGCAACGATGAAAATCAAATACACCATCAAGTACCGGCGCGGCTCCAAGCCCAAGCAAGTAACCGGCTACCTCCGCATCCCAAAAGACCTGCCCGAATCATTCAACTCCACCGATGCGATTGAGTTTTTAGCCGCGAAGCATAACCTTCAGGACTATCACCCATTGGATATACGCTTACACAACCACATCAGTAAAAACTTCAAATATGACAACGCCAAACGAGTCTGAAAATAGTAAGAAGGAGCTACTTAGGAAGATTCCACAGCTTCAAAACAAGAATGCCAGGATAGGGCTGAAGCTGAACCACTTCAAAAAGCTATCCGACCATGAGTTCACAATTCTATGGTACATGCCTGGTATGGATATCGATATTGATGCAATGACCCAGATTTACATTGAGGCGCGCCGGATGGAACTGGGCCTGAAGGTTAACCAATTCGCCGGGTATAAGGTGGGGAAGGGGAAGGGATGACACAACGCGAAGAAATATTAGCCAAGCACTTTGAGAAAGAGTACGGCTTTAAGCCCAATGAGCAGCAAATCAAAGGATTCAAGTGGATGTTCTCCGCAATGGAGGAATACGCCGGTCAGGACTTTGCCGGATACACCCCGAAGCAGTTTGCACCGGACGACCCGGAGAATCCCAGGCTGCTCAATCATCACCATATTCCGTTCTATGATGGATGGATCACTTGGCGCGGACCGAAGAAGCCCACAGCATCGGCGTTAAAAGCCATTGGTAAGGTATTCCGGTTTGTCGGGGGCTTGGAGTTGAGGCGGGTTAAAAAGGCAAGGAGAGCGTCCAATATAACTAATACCTAGCCCGTGAAATGAGATTAACATATCCATTTAGTTTAGATGAAAAAGTTTTAAAGGTAGGCCTTCTTGATATCGATGGGCATAATTACCCAAATCTCGCCTTGATGAAATTATCAGCCTATTATAAAAACAATGGCGCTTCTGTAGAATGGTGTTCCACTTGGAATAAATACGATATAGTATTCAAGAGTAAAGTTTTTTCCTTCTCCCCTGATGAAAGACATTATATAAACTCTGAAAACATCTGTCCGGGAGGAACAGGTTATTATAATGATGGATTAAATAATCTTATTAGCGAAATAGAGCACATTTATCCAGATTATTCACTCTACAATACCGATAAAGCATATGGGTTTCTTACCAGGGGATGTCCAAATAATTGCAGTTGGTGTATTGTCCCATCAAAGGAAGGGGATATCCAAGCCCACGCAGATATTACAGAGTTCTGGAATGGACAGAAGAAAGCTATTCTGATGGATAATAATGTCCTGGCTTCGGAACATGGACTTGAGCAGATTAAGAAGATTATAGACCTGAAAATTAAGATCGACTTCAACCAGGGGCTTGATGCGAGAATTATTGCCGGCAATCCTCAAATAGCTGAACTACTCTCAAAAGTCAGATGGGCTTCACCTTTACGAATGGCATGCGATACTTATTCTCAGATGGAATATATCATCAAAGCCGCTGAATTACTGAGAAAGCACGGAACTACACCAAGTAGGTATTTTGTGTATATGTTGGTTAATGATATTAACGATGCTCACAAAAGAGCTATTAAGCTCAAAGAAAACAACCTGGACCCATTTGCGCAGCCATACATTGATTTCAGGAATAAAATAATGCCCACCAATGAGCAAAGAAGATTTGCCAGGTGGGTGAACCATAAGGCAATATTTAAGAGTGTTAATTTTGAGGATTATAACCCATGAAAAACATCATCATAATCGCATGCTGCCGGAGTGGTCACAACTTCATCATGGATCAGATACGGTCCTGGCTTCCAGTTGAATCTATCCTTCATAATTTTGAGGATATACTCCCAGTCCATTATCGGGATAGGCTAAAATTATTAGAGAAAGCCGGGGTTCTCAATACCAAACTTGAAACAATCCCTATCATCATAGTTCGGGACCTACTGAACTGGTGGGCGTCTTACCTGACATGGATAACTCAAAACGGAACTATTGAGATAGCTTCCGACAAACTAAACTATGCTTTCAAGATATGGACCGAGCAAGTGAAGGAGGCTTATGATAATACGCGGTTTATTCCCGGCACCATTGATATCAATTATGATATGTTCAAGAAAGATCCGAGGATCCGGAAAGGACTCTGTTTCCTTCTCGGTGGTAATTATTCAGAAGAACGGATCGACAGGGTACTTGACCCCGGGAATGGATCTTCCTTTGATAAGGGCATCCCAGGAAGTGAAATGAAGACCTCGCTCAGATATGAACAGGTAATGGCCGGATCTTCGTGGGAGCTGTATAGGGACATGCTACGATTAAACCCGGAGGCGGTTATGTATTATCGCAGGCATTTTAAATTAACTGATGATCAATTAAGGATATGCAACACTTTAAACTAGCACCACCCACCAAGAGTCCGTTCGGGGCATTCCTGGCCAGTTATTACAATCTACTCATGATGAAGATGGCCAGAAAGACAGCGCGCAATGAGGCCGTGGCGCAAAACAAAGCCATGTACGGATCCAGGATGTTCAATTCTATCCTGATATTTTCCTCCGTGGAGAAAGATGATATCAACAAGAAAGTGCCCAAGGGAAATAAGATGAACCACGCGGATTTGCTCAAACACCAGGTTTTTATCTACACTCCAGAGAGCCTCCGTAAAAAAAATACGTAAAATAATTATTGAAATTCCATAACTTACCACCTTATGAAATGGTTAGATAAAGCACAAAAGAGCCGGTTTATTCGCCGTTGGAGGTTCAAAAAAGCAACCTATTTATTCACAGAGATGGATCCAGACGAGCCGTTATATACCGGCATTTACTTTATGGACACCGGACAATATTTTTTTCAATCACAAAATTAAAAAGCAATGAGCACGAAAGCAAAGCCCCGTAAGGCGCTGACACCAGAACAGAAAGCCGCGAAAGCTGCTAAAGCAAAAGCCACCAGAGAAGCCGCAGCGTTAGCCGCAGCCGCGAAAGCAAACGAGCTGCCCGTACAAAGTATTAATCTACCTAAAGAGGTAGAGATCGATTCCGCCCCGATTATTGAAGCTTTAAAGGCTGGCGAATTTGATAAGGCGATTGAGTTGACCAACGCCATCCCAGAAGAGGATATTTCTCCCGAGAACAGGCAGAAGATTCTTGACGAGATTAAGGTGATGACTTTACTCGCGGCAAAGAAAAGTGAAGCACCACCGCCGGAGCCCCCGAAACCCGCAGCCAGCCTCCGCCCAGCCAAACAACCTAAAGTCATTACCCCAAACGAGGTGATGGAAAAGTGGGGGAGCCTGGTTGATATACTGAAACGATATCGGAATCAGCAGCAAAAGAAGGGAAAGGCTCATCGTCACATTCACCAAGCCTTTTTCAAGTCAGAGCAGTTTATGAAGCGGTTTGCAAGATTCCTTCCGGATTGATCACGTGGCGAATTCGCGGCCAGGTATATCAAGCATGCAGCGAATGGAAAGACCTAACGCTTGAGAAATTCATTAAGCTTTCACAGATCGATGTGCCCAAGAAACTGGAAAGGCTATTGTCTGCCAGCGCCCAGCTCAGCGTAGATGGCAAGAAAGAGAAGAAAGCTGCCCTTATTGAATATGAGGCGGCCACAGATAGTATTACTCAGCGCGATCTTGTAAAGGTATTCCCAGTGTTCTATGGCAAAGTGATACAGTTATTAACGGATATTCCGGCCAAGGTGGTTGACCTTTGCCATGGCGATGTCCGGACAGAGATGTTTGACGGTACGCTCCGGCCCTTTATCCTATCGCTAATCTATTCACAACCCGTTACAGCGAATCCAGATAACAATGGTGTTGAAATGTACACCCCGCCTGAGATTGAAAAGTTTGATCTGGATGGCACCTGGTATCATTTCCCTAAAAGCTTGAAGTTATATGATGATATCATTCCTATGGCCGACGAGAAGATGATCAGCTTTACCGAGGCTGCGGATATCGACCTGGCCATACGTGAGCTACGGAATGACGGGGTGATCCGGTTCCCTACTTTCATGGGTATTTACTGCAGGAAGGAAGGGGAGGAATATAACGAAAAGGTTGCTCTGGAAAGAGCTGAATTATTTAAGAAAGTCGATATGTCCATTGTATGGGCGCTTTTTTTTTGCATCGATCGACTTACAGCAACCTTACAAAGCTATATTCAGGTGTTTTTGAAGAGTCGTCTTCAAGAGATGCGCGCACTGACTCAAGAAAAAGTGGCGTAAACACGTTCGGGTGGAGGGGTTTTATTTATGAGGCGGCGGACCATGGAGGAATTGGCGACGTTGAGAAGTGTGAGAACACTAAGATTTATGATTTTATGCACTACCTGTCATGGATAAAAGCAAACCAGAAGAGGGATGAGCTGGCAGCAACAAGAGCGGGATCGAAAAGTTAAAGCCCAGGGCGCGATTGAAGCACTTGAATACATCATGGAGACCCTGTGTAGTTGCGAACTGAGTCATGGAGGAAGGAAGCAGATTAAAAAAACACTTGTAAAATACGAAGCACAGTTATGACTTTAGCAGAACTTAGAACAAAATTAGTGGCCGCGGCAACTGGAACGGATATTGAACAGGTAATCTTTGACTTCAATAAAAAGGCCAGCACATTGCAAACCAAAGATTATCCGCTTGTGTTGTGGGATTTTGTTAGTATAGATGGCTTTCACCCTATTCGATCAAATGATAAAGAACCTATTACGATGTTCGTGTGGGCTGTCAAGAAACACGTTCCCGATTCAGATCAAATAGTCGGATGGGATTTACTCATGGGGTACTTAGATGAATATCTTTTAAGCGTGAATAAACAGGAAAAGTTGACGGTGGATTCATTAAAGCCAGCTTGGGTGCCTATTACTCCGGGATTCTTTAGTGTGGATAGGGAGCTTTCAGTTAGATATCGGGTAACGTTAACGCTATGGTGCTAAACGCAAATACGGAAAAGGTACGCCTGGAGTTTGAGAGATTCATTAAAGAAGAACTGCTTAAAACATGGACGGATCAGGGCCATAAAATGAGTGGCAAGGTAGTCAGGGAAATGGATATTATCGTGGAGCAAGCCGTCGATAAGATTTCGTTTCTGTTTTTCTCCCTTCCGTATGGAGTGTACATTGAGGCCGGGGTGGATGCGAGTAAGATCCCGTTCAGCGGGTCCAGTGGTCATGGAGGTAAGTCGGCTTTTATTGAAGCCTTAAAAAGTTATGCTAAGAACCGCATGAACTTGCCAGATAAAGAGGCGTTAAGCGCCGCCTTTGCTATTGCGCACACCCAAAAGAAGCGAGGCATGCCCACCCCTGCATCTTCCAGGTTCTCTTCCACGGGCGAAAGGACTAACTGGATAGGGAACACCATGGAGCGAAACGAGGTGTTTATCCGGGAATTCATGTCAAGGTACGTGAATGAGATCCTTTCGGTACTGTTTGACAATATAATTTTGAAGTATAGCAAAGAATTTAATACAGCGATATAATGGCACTAACCATAAACACCCATCCACTCGAGGTGATAACCAATGCACCTGAATTCAATGTCACCACATCCCTGGTAGAGGACGCCACTCATCAGAATCTGAGAATCCGGGCCACAATCTACATCGGAGGTGAATCTGCTGCGGTCGCGGTCCTGCCACAACCCAAAGGGCTGCCGGCCTTTGATTTCTTCGACGTTCTTAAAAGTTTCATTGGGAAATGTGACGCCGCCATTGGTGGATCAGCGGAATTAATACAACCCGGAGTTGGATCTGAATTACTGACCGCATGGACCAATTATCTGAGTGGATTTGACACATTCAGCACTTCAGGAAAACATTTGATAGATATTCAAGATATTAACGCTTCAGGGGGGGCGTGTTTCAGTAACGATATTGGCAGTTGTGTGGTTGGTGATATTTATGTTCTGGGTTTAGACTCCACATGGAGGGATCAGGGTGCCGGAGATATTAAAGCTAATTTAAATGGAGCACCAGGAGTCGGATCCCTGCATGGTAGCGTTAATTACGCTGGGTTAAGTGCTGGGAAAATGCAAGCCAATCATATTTATTTTTTAATGGGAGAGCACACAGATTCAGCACCCGCCATAAATCTGAGTGCGGAAGTAGGAAGTAATTCAGAATTCGACGGAGATCCAACGTGTCATAAAATATCTGATTTTAAAAACAACCCAGGGATTTATTTCCATGTGAAATTCGAGGAGGTTTATGAGAATGTGAGCAATGTCGCCACTATAGGCGGAGAGTCGTGGAGTGATACCTTACTGTTCATCCCGGCCGTTGTTCGCCCAGGAGAAACCTTTGATGATTTTATGATCGATGAGGACGATAAAAAGAATATGAGCCGTGGGGAAGATGGCATGTATAAGTTTGGAATTGGTCAGGAATGTAGAGTCTTGGCTGTCTCTCCCGGCGCTTACATTCGCGCGAGAATAACAACAGATGCTGGGGTGACAACGGGTACAATCCTTCCAAATTTAGGATGGTCATTATTGATTGTAAATGATAATATAGGAAGCATCGACGCAGAGGATACCGATGTGGCCGTTGACCTTGAGATTATGACGGCTCTGGGAGGAGTGTTATTTATTGGAGCTAAAACGACTATCCCATGCGAGGTAAACTGCTATCCGGATATACGGGCATTGAGCTTTGTTGGTGACCTTGGAGAAGAAAATGTAATCTTCCGAGGCCCATTGACTGAAATAGGCAGCACTGGTAAATCATTCTTCCTGAATCAGAACAGGATCCGGAAGGTGCTTAAAGCGTATAAGCGTAAAAGCATGGTTCTCCGTACCGTTTACGAGACTGAAGGATTGAGGCGCCTGCTGCATGAATTGATTTACGCCGAACTGCCAGTGTGGATGTACAACGAAGATTTTGACGATGGATTCAGGGAGGTGACGGTCATAAGCGATGACACCGCCATTGAAGACCAGATGAAGCTGATCGAAAGTGAAATAGAAGTTGAATACTATGAATAATCAAAAATAGGAATTATGAGTTGGGGAGAAGGTGAAATAGAACGTGAACGTGAACAATATTTTAAATGTGATTGTTGTGGTGAAGATAACACAGGCCCATTTAAGAAACCAATAATAAATGGAAAAGAAGTTTGGATATGTAGCTGTTGTTTTAAACAATTTCCCGATAGGCAATTAAAAGGAATATTCTCAAAATATAGGACACAAAAACAAAGATTGAAATTAAGAAAGGAGAAATATGAAGATAAAAAAACCAAAGAAATACAAAAAAGAATTAATAAATATAGTGAAGAAGTAATCCCAGTCTATTTAAGATGCTCAAATTGCGGATGCACCACTGAGAGAGGATGTGATTATTGTTGGGACTGGCCAGATCGTAGAGTTCTTATAACTATACATGAATTTATTAAAAAATATATGTCATAAAATAGTCATGAGTAAAATTCAGTTATATATAGGCACTGACTTGCTTGATTTTAACGGAAAGGTCAATGTCAAGCGCCAGGTGAATGACTATCGTAATCCATCGATAGGCGGTAATGTCACCAGTTATACGCTCGATGTTCCCCTTACCAGGACCAACCGGCCCCTTCTGGGATTCATTGATGACATCAGGAGCAGGGTAGAGGTCACTGAGACTGCCAGGCTGGTAGCTGACGGAATGGAGATTATTCAGGGTAAGCTCCGTGTGTTGCGTGCAAATACAAACAGGTGTGTTATTATTATCGAAGGCAATGACTGGATGAATGATATCAGCGGTGTTTCTATTCAGGATTTATCATGGGCGGGGGGTGATGCCCACACGTTCACGGCAGCCAATGTGTTGGCAAGCTGGACAGCCGGGGCGGGTGCCTTTTACCGTTACCCACTTATTAATTTTGGAATAACTATAAGTGAGGGCTATGGAAGTGGGGGAACAGAATTATATCCGGCTGACTTTTATCCTATGTTCAATATTGCCGGTATTGTCACTAAACTATTTTTAGATGCTGGTTATACCTTGGATGGGAGTGGGTTTTTTGCCGGGGCATTTGGTCAAGCCCTGTACCTGTTGGCAAAACCAGTGGTTGCCGTTACAGAATTTCTGGAAGATAAATTGATGGATGTATATGTTGACGATGATTCAGATAATTACGACAGCGATTTAACGGGAGGCGGAGCACCAGCGAGCGTAAGTATAGATGCAATTGTGGATTTTGATGCGAAAACAACTGATGAGGGGAATGATTTTAATACCTCAAATAATACATACATCGTACCAGCCACCGGAACATATAGGTTTCAGGCACAGATAAAAGTGTATAGCACAATGAACCAGGTGGGTGGAAGCTGGACCGTTACATCATTATCCCTGGATTTTGCCATTAGGAGCAATGACGTTGATCTTGTGAGCGTGGTGAGTAGCAGCAACGATGCCTTTGACGCGGGGAATGAAACATATCTTATTGATACAGGCTATATATATCTTGAATCAGGTGATGATATTGACTGTTATTTAAATATGACGGTGAACGGAACCAATGATACAGGCGGATCATTAACAGCAGAATTATATGTGATGAATGGTGCGGCCATTTCCTTTTTTAATAACGTGTGGGGTGAACAAAATCTATGGCCAGGTAAAGGGTATTCAATCACCCCTGCTGAGTTTTTGCCAGATATTGATGGGCTGGACCTACTCAGAGGGCTGAGGGAATTTGCAAACCTCCGTTTTTGGATGGATCGGAATAACCGCACGGCTTATATTGAAACATCAAACGACTTTTACGGATCCACGGTGATAGATTGGAGCGATAAAATCGACTATTCACAACTACCAGTTATGGAAGTTATTAGTTCTAATTACAAGGAAAAGCAAAAATTCTTATGGAAAGCCGACGCGGCTGATAGGGCGTATATTGACGAGGTGGCTGTAAATGGCATACCATTCACAAAAGAATTGACACTTTCAAGTGAGTATATACAAGCCGGGTTTACCGATAGGGAAAACAGAGCGTTCTATGCCACGGTAAACGCAGATATGTTGCAGATAGGACACTCAGACCAATACAAGGTAGCGCGTATTTATGGCAACCAGGAGGACGCCACCACCAGACCATTCCCCGCAGATAGGGCAAAAAGTTGGCAACCGCGTTTGTTGGAATGGCAGGGACTGGTGGCCTTGACGGTTGGTAACTTTGATTGGATGGAAACACCCAGCGATCTTACCCCAACAAATTACACCACGTTTCCCAGAGGGGCCACCCCGGATATGAATGATATGTTTGATGATTACATGCTGAAGGATTGGAGGCGGATCGAAAAGAACAAAATTGTTACTGTCACCCTGAAGTTGACATCGGCGGAGATAATGAAATTTATGACCGTAGTTGGAACGGCAGCAAACGAGGGGTTTCGGGCGACTTATATAGTTAACATTGAAGGTATTGACATGACTTTTATTGTATCGGGCATTGTTACAGATGGCGACAGGGTGAAGGCTGAATTAATACAAAAAATGTAAGTCATGGTAGACGGTAAAATATTAGCTTTTCAGATAGATGTTCGCGGTGAAAGCGAAGGGGCAAGGCGTATTGCCGAGCTTGATCAGTCATTGGCAAAGCTGAACGAAGAAAGGCGGAAATCTCTGAAGATATCCAAGGAAAGCGATGCCGCAGCGAAAAAACAGGTCAAGAATATATCTGCTTTAAATGCTAAGATCACTGAACAAAAGAGAGCACGTACCAGTCTGATAGCCGAAGAGAAGAGGTTAACTAAAGTTTACCAGGCGGGTGATGGGACAGTGACTAAGCTCCGGATCAAAATGCAAGCGTTGAAGGCCACAATGGAGAAGTTGAACCTCACGACTAAGGTAGGCCAACGGGAATTTAAGAGGCTTAATGCTCAGTACCAACGTGGGTCCACTGTGCTACGGAAATACGACCAGCGACTATCCGGATCAACCAGGCTACAGGGCGCTTTCACGAAAGGCATAACCAACTCGTTTAAATCTATGGCCGTCGGGCTTATCGGTATCACTGCCTTAATTCGGGTCTTCCGGAGCGTGGTTAGTGTAATCGGTGATTTTGATAAGTCAACCGCTAAACTGGCATCTGTAACCGGGAAAACACGAGAAGAAATTGCGGAGCTTACCAAGCAATCAAAAGAGCTGGGCGCTGTCACCCAGTTCACAGCGAACGATGTGGCCACGCTTCAGATTGAACTTGCCAAGCTTGGATTTACGGCAAACGAGATCAGCTTAGCCACACCTGGAATCCTGAGTTTTGCCACGGCTACAGGGGCGAACCTAGCAGCAGCAGCGAAAACAGCAGGCGCCGCCGTGAGGGTGTTTGGTCTGAACGCTTCTGAAACAGAGGACGCCGTTGCCACTCTTGCCGTTGCTACTACCAAGTCCGGACTTATATTCGAACATTATGACACAATCCTTTCCAGCGTTGGGCCCGTGGCTAAAAAATTCGGGTTTGAATTAGCTGATGTGATAGCCCTTACGGGAGAACTTGTTACGAAAGGTTTTGAGGCGAACAAGGCCGCGACAGCGACTAGGAATATTCTTTTAAAACTTGCCGATGCCAACGGTGCGCTAGCTAAGAAATTAGGCGGATCAGTTACTAGCTTTGACGGGTTGATTGAGGGATTGATTGAGGCAGATAAAGCCGGGATTGATCTTGGTGAGGCTTTAGAGCTTACAGATGTACGCAGCGTTGCCGCCTTTGCCACATTTTTAGAGGGTGCGTCATCTGCTCGCGAGTTACGCGATAGCATTGTAGGCGTCAACAAAGAGCTTCAGATAATGGTCGATAAGCAGCTGGACACCTTAGCTGGTGACGTTGACCTATTAAAATCAGCTTGGCAAGGATTTGTTCTTGGTGCAGAGGTGGGGCCGTTGCGTAAAATAGTGCAGCTCCTGACAAACGCAGCACTTCAGATATCAAACCTGGATCTGGCGATAAGGAAATTCAATAATCAAACAGATGAGCAGCTTGAGCGGTCTTTTACCCTATTGCAATCCTTAACAAACAAACAGGGCACAGCATTTCAGGCCGTTCTTGATGCTTACACCGATGCTAATGTTATTCAGTTAAAACAGAGCAGGGAGGCTATTATTTTCCATTTCAGCGAGGTCCGGAAGGTAAATAAGAAGGAGGCTGAAGTGCTGTTTGAAGAGCTTTTAAGGCAGAGACAGGAACAGGAGGACGTGGAATTCCAGGCTTTACTTGATCAGGAAGGAAGGCTCAATGCAGAGAGGGAGAAGGCCGCAAATTTAGTGATATCCCAGGCAAAAAGGGTTCAGGATGAAAAGAATAAAGTGGCATTTGAAAAGTCAGCCAAGGAACAGGCTAAAGAACAGGAAGAGCTAAACGCGGCTCTTGAGCGTACCGTGGCTTTACTTGCCGCGATTAAAGAGCCCGGCGACTTGGAGAAGTTAGTATTTGATATTGTTAGTGAGGAATTCAGCATCGAAGATATTGAGGCGGACATTCTTAATCTTGGATTTGTAAACGAAACTGTTAATGCGCGAATCCTGGAGTCTAATGATGAACTGACCGAGGCCCTTATTGAGAATTCCAATAAGCGTTTCGATAACGAGAAGACTCAAGCTGAAAAAACCGCTGATCTCATAGAGCAGATTGAGCGAGATAAGATTAACCTGTCTGCTGAAGCTGCTAACGAAATATTCAACATCGGATCGTCACTTCTGGAACGCCGCCAAGTAAATCTTGAAAAGCAGCTAAAAAATGGGCAGATAACCGAAGAGAAGTTCGCAGAGGAAAAAGCAAAGATCAGACGTAAACAAGCTGCTATTGATAAGGTTCAGGCGCTTTTCAATATAGCGCTCAACACTGCAGTCGGTATCACAGCAGCTCTCGCACTTGGCCCTATCGGCATCCCTCTCGCTATTCTTATGGGTGTACTTGGTGCATTGCAGGCCGCCGCCGTAGCCTTACAGCCTATACCCGCGTTCACATCCGGAGGCGAGGTCCAGAAATCAGATGGCAGCGGTGGCCGTGTTAAGTCCGGCAGCGAAATGCCATGGTCCACATCCCAGGGAGACAACACCCTGGTCCTGGCTAAACCGGGTGAGCTATACCTGAACCAATCACAACAGGCCGCCCTGGGTGGGAATGATACATTCCGCAGGATCGGCGTTCCGGGCTTTGCCGGAGGTGGACAGGTACCCATCGCCCCGCCGCAATCCTTTGGAGGTGCCACGGATCTGGCCGCGCTTACATCAGCGTTTGCAAACTCTATAAATGATTTAAAGGTAGTCCTCAATGTCAATGAACTGAACGCCGCAGAGAATGAGCTTGCGGTGATAAACCAAACCAATGAACTTTAAGAGTAATAAGTGGCAGCATTTTGATTCCTTAATTAAATAACTTACTTTTATAAAAGAGGATGCAGCCTCGAAAAAGAACTTTATTAAAGCCTCACATGAAAGAGCTGCATCTCTGGATTGTGGGGTTTATTATTATGAGAAGAATTGAATATCAAAAAGGTGAGCAAATTGGGAACTGTATTTATCTGAAAGAATCTTCTGCATATATTTCCCCGTCTTTACATAAGAATAGAAAAGCATTATTCCAATGTAAATGTGGTGATGTGTTTGAGGCTGTAATTAGCCAAGTTAAGAGGGGGTGCACAACCTCTTGCGGCTGTGAAAATAGGCGAAAAATAGCAGAGAGATTTACTATTCATGGACTTAGAAATCATCCACTTTATCATAAATGGAACAATATGATTCAAAGATGTTTCAACCCAAATTATAAACAATATAATGATTACGGAGGCCGTGGAATAACCGTCTGCGACGAATGGGGGGATGATCTCCAATCATATTTTGACTACGTAATAAGCCTCCCTAATGCCATGAAACCGGGATTAACCATTGACCGCATCCGGAACAATGAAGGCTATAAGCCTGGGAATTTAAGGTGGACAACAAAGCATATACAACAAGCCAACCAACGTAAATATAAAAATAATACATCTGGTTTTACGGGTGTGCAATTTGATAAGATTAACAATAAGTGGGTTTCGCGTATAAGAATTAACTATGAGCTAATCTCCTTAGGAAGTCATTTTACAATAAACCAAGCCTTAAAGGCCCGAAATAATTACATTATTGAAAATGATTTAACTGAATATCAGATACAATAACTCTATTTGTTCATCGTATTACGATTGCTTATCTTTGCATATATGGATATCAAAGCCGAAACATCTAAACTCATAGAAAAAAACTATCAGATTTCTGCCGAGGTCACTATGTCCATGTTTGACAACGACATTCTCACGGAATTTCAATGCAAGAAAGTTCTAATCAGAGACGAGTACATTAATTCGTCGGCAAGGATGAAGAACATGGATGTTAAAAAGTCTCTTGCTGAGAAGTTTAACGTGTCCTTATCCACGGTTGAGAAGTACCTCCACGGCGTCTGATTTCAATTATCCGTAAAAAATAGGCGTTTTATTTCTGCAAAATTTACCATAAACTTGTGGGTAAATTCTACAGAAAATGAAGCTGCGATCTTCAGATCCTATTTATATTCAACAGTTTGAGGCTATTGACGCTGAGAATGGAATCATAAAAGGCGTCAAAGTTTGCAGCGAAGGAGATGCCAAAGGGCATGGAATCTATCTAAACAAGAAATTCATAAACAATGTTGTCAGACTTGGGAAAGAGCAAACCGTTGGCGTCAAAGCACGATTCGGACACCCTAATATGTGCGACACCACACTTGGGACCTATATCGGACGTTTCAAGAACTTCAAAACAGTCGGAGAACAAAACGAAGACTTCGAAGAACTGGGAAAGCCAAGAAAATCCGGTAATCGTTTGCACGCGGTTGCCAATCTCCACTTCGACGACACTGCGGAGAATCTTCCAAAGCTTGGGAATGTAAAGGAATACCTAACCAGTCTTGCTGAAAGCTCACCAGATATGTTCGGTTCGAGCATAGTTTTTCACATGGGTGAAACTGAGGTGCTAAAGTGGAAAGACGAGGACGGGAATGAGTTCAAAAGGAACGACGCCACCATTGAATCGCTATTAGCCACCGATTTGGTTGACTCACCAGCGTCCACAGATGGCTTATTTTCTGAATTCTCAACAGACGAGATGGCTATTCAAGTCACAATGTTCCTGGATCAACACCCTGAAGTGTACGAATTAGCCGTGGATAATCCCGAAATAGTCGAGATGTTCATGGGTAAATACGCTGATTATAAGGATAAAAAAGAGAAATCAACTAAAAATCACAATACAATGTCTGACGAAAAGAAAAGTTTAAAGGAGATGCTCGAAGGATTCAAAACAGGGCTCTTGGAAGAAGTAAAAACACTTCTCCACATTGGGGATGACGAAGCTATCCCTGAAGAAGTTACAACCCTCTTGGAGGAAAAATTCAAGGAATATGATGCCAGAATCAGTGAGGCTGAAGGTTCAGCAGCAGATACAGGCAGCGCAGCACAGGAGCAGATTGATTCATTGAAGGCGGATATTGAAACCGCCAACACAACCATTGACACTCTGAAGACTGATGTGGTGAAAGCCAAGGCCGCCAGCACAAAGGCTCCTGGAAAGCAGGGCCTCGAAGATCCCGACGCACTTCCAAGTAAAGAGGAAGCTGAACTTAATACAGATCTGGCAAGCCTTAAAAGGAGGTTTGAAGGAGTAGAAGAAGCCTAATCGAAAACTCATTTATTAATAGAAAAACTGAAAAGATGAAAACTTTATTTAAAGCATTACGGTGGGTTTTTGGTTTAGCCATCATAATTGCTATGATCATTCAGCCAGAAACACTTTTCGGCGCCGGTGGTGTCACCTTTGCCATGGCGCAATTTATTACTTCCAATGTAACCTGGGATGGAAAACATAATTTCGATTACTTTATCAAGCCCACATTCATCGGGAAAACTCCGTGGGAGACTCAGGGCGTCAGGGTAATCGCGGATGTTCAGTCCACAGTTAAGCTGAATTATATTGGTAATTCCACGAAATTTCTTAAAGCTTACACCAAAGGATTTACCGGATCATCTATTGGAGCCCACACCGACAGGGATTTGGACGTTGTAAGGATGCAAGCCGAAGGTTCTCAGGATAGTGAGGCGTTCTACGGTAATGTATACGAGCAACTGCTACAATTAGGCGAATGGGATGATATAACAGCCCCTATTCTTAAGGGTATGATTATGAGGGTATGGGTCGATGCAATTGAGTCCGATGTATACCGGGAGTTCTGGCTTAACGATCCGAATAAGCAAGTGGTCACAGCCGGTGTAATCACCGCTGCGGCTGATACAGATTATAACGCCTTTACAGGGATGTGGAAAAGGTTATTTGATAATTCCGCGACCTCTCCTTCTTCAACGCAGATCAAACGCTACCAGGTAGTTGATGGAGCTATTGCTCAAGTGGACACCGTTACCCTTACCGGAAATAGCGGAACAGCAAATGTGACCATAGGCGGAACAGCTTATCTGGCAACTTTTGCCACTAACCTGGATACCACTCATGCAAACTTTGTGGCTGCTCATGCCGTTGCTCTTGCACTTCGTGGCATCACATTGACCGGATCCACCACGCTGATCTTAACCTCTGCGATTCCAGGACAGCCCACCCCAACACCAGTTATTGCAAATGTTTCTGGTGACCTGGCAGGAGGAAACGTAGCCACCGTGTCAAACACTGCACCGTCTGCACTTTCATCGGGTGAATCCATTACAATACTAAAAGCACTTACCAGGAATTGTTCCCGCGAACTGAAAGGTATCCCTAAGAATAAGAAGGTTCTACTGGTAGCTGATGCCATTCTGGAGGATTATGTTGATTATCAAGAAAGCCTTGGTACTGAGATATCCCATAACATGCTGAAGTTTTCAAATGGAGATATAAATGAATTTGTATCATTCAACGGCATTACAATGATCCCAATGGGTTGGTCGGTTCATCTCGACGCTGATTTCCCACATGCATCAGGTGAGCTTTATGCTTATCCACACCGCGCGATTTATTGCGAGAACGGAATGCTTGTAATGGGCCTTGACGGTAAGTCAGAATATGCTCAGACCAGATCATGGTACAACCCGGATCAACAGGAAAACCGCTTCAGGACACAACTGAAGATTGGCACCCAGTATGTGCATAACAAGATGATCTCGGTGGCTTTTTAACCTCAAAATAATAGCGCTATGAAAGCTTTAAAATCAATACTCGGGGTTCTGTCCCTGATAGTCATTGCAATTGTCCTGGCACAAATCGCCGAGGTTGAGGGTGTAGTTCTCGGGATGGCCATCGCCGTGTATACTAAGGTATGTGCGAAAAACGTCTCAGGGAATGGCAGGGTATTTGTCACCGAGGCGGCCCTTGTCACCTCCGTAACGGTCACCGCTGGGGAGATTGCGGCCATTACCGCATCAACTGCATTTAAGGAATCTCAGGCTGAAATTGACTCGATAATTCGCACCGAAGTGGCTGCGGGTACCCGGAGAAATATCAGTTACGTACACCGCGTAGAAATGAAATACGCCAAGCCATCTACTGAACTTAATATCTTCAGGGATAGCCTCGCGGCAAGTTCGCCTTGTGGCATAGCAGCCATCGTACAAGATAGCAACGGGGAATGTTGGCTTATAGGTTACAACGAATCTGACGGCACATCTCGCGGCCTTTATCTTATCACGGACGACACGGGTAGCGGAACCGCCCCAACGGATGAGGATGGCAATGTTGTCACCGTTGGCCTTGAAACCATAACCGGTTATCTTGATCTTCCTTTCGATGACACTCTTAAAGCAACTATTATCGGAGATTCAGCAGCATTTATAACCTACGTATAATGACGAAATACAAAATCAAAGAATCAAAAGATAACAAGAACGCCAAGGGCGTTGTAAGTTATCGCACGAAAGTAGGAGCCAACATGAAAAAGGTCGTTCTTGGCGAAGCAAACCAGGCACAACTTGCCGATCTGCATTCCATCGGACACCCATTCGTCGAAGAAGTTAAAGCAGCTTCTACGGGTAAGTAACAAGGATTTTGTTTAATATTTAGGGGGTGGGTGGCGCATTCACCCCCTTTTTACATTTATCAGATGAGCAAAAAGAAGTCCTTTCTAGGTTCATATTCATATACCCCAACGGATAAGATTCAGCCCTTTACCCGTGTCGATGAAAACCATCGCGATTATATCCCGTTTGGATCGGATAACCTGTTCCCCAATGCCCTGGCTATGTTTGCCCGGAAATCCCCCAACCATAGGGGTGTAATCAACTCAAAGGTTAAGTATTGCCTTGGAGATGGTATTTTTCCAGAGGATGAAAAAAATAAAGAGCTGCAAACTCAGATCGATTCCATAAACCAGGAGGGCGAATCCCTTAACCACATCCAGAAAAAGCTATACCTGGACTGGTTCATAACCGGGAATTATGACATTGAGCTAATCACTGATGCCAGGCGGTCCTTCCTTTGGCTGAACCATATCGATGCGACTAAGTGCAGAATAAGTAAGGATCTTAATTCGATCATCATAAGCCCGGATTGGGTGCGCGACACAGGAGCAGGCGATAAGAGTAGGATTATCCGGGCTAAGTATCCGAACTTTGAAGCCGATACTCAGGGCGAGTTTGCCGTGCAGAGAAGTATATTCCACGGGTTCGACTATGAGCCTGAGTTTACCTTTTACGGCCTGCCTATATATATCGCGGGTAAGGACAGCGTTCAGATCGATTTCAGGACCAATAAATGGAATCTTGGCAGGTTAAAGAACAGCTTCCGCCCCGGTGCCACGTTAGTTGTCCCGGTAAAAGATAAGGAAGAAGGTTTAGAGGTAGCAAAGAATATTAAAAAGCACCATACCGGCGAAGAGAACCAGGGAAAAACTAACTTAATTGTAAAGTCGCGCGCCCAGGATAACGAGAAAGCCGATCAGACCCAGTACATCCCCCACACCACAGACGAGGGAGGCAGCTGGATTGAACTGCATAAGCAAAGCACGGCTGATATCATTGTAGCCCATTCATGGTACAGGGCGCTCGCTGGTATTGCAGACAACACCGGATTTGATACCGAAAGGATCCTGAATGAATACAACACGGCTCTGAGTAGTGTAATCACAACCGAGCAGGCTTCATTTTTGGAGGTTTATGCCAAGTTATTCCGTGAGGTAGTGAGCCAGGACCTGGAGATAGTATTCCGGAACAGCCCTCCACTGCAAGATGATAATTACAAATACGTGTGGGAACTCAGGGAAGAGAAGGGCCTGGAGGTAAACCTAAAAGATCCACAGCAAATGATGATGATTATTCCCGGGGTGAATAAGAATGTTGCTAAACCACAAAACCAAACTTAAATGGCATACTTCATCACAAAAACAGAAGTCCTGGCCGTTCCCGTGGTGTTCAACCGCGAAGTGGAAGAGCAGCATATCCAGGACAATTTGATTGAGTCGGTCACTCAGATGCATATTATGCCTATCCTGGGCGAGGACTTCTATGATGACGTGGTGGCCAACCCTGCCAATTATGTCACACTTAAGACCTATTTGCTGCCTATTGTGGCCAATTACATTAAATACTACATCCTGCCCGATATACACATTGAAACCTCTACGGCGGGGATGAATACCATTACGGGGCAGAATAAGCAGCCTGGACAAACCTCTAACATGGAAAAAGTAAGACAGACCACTCTTGATACAGCACATTTACACGCTGAAAGACTTTTAAAGTACCTGACCGATAATGAGGACGACCTTTCACTCTATGTTCCGGGGGCCAATCCACAGAATCAGGTTAAGATAGTCGGGGGTATGATTTTTGATAAGCGCCAGGACTATGAGGACATTGATGATTATTACTATAGAAATCCATAAAATTCAAGATCATGAGCGTAAATGATATTTCAGGAGAAAGCGGCATAGGTTATAGCACAGGAGGCGCCACGGTTGTAGCCCCTGCAGGAAAAAAGATATATGCCATTGGTGTGGTTGCCACGGCTCAAATGACCAGTTTAAAATTTACCCCGCCGAAAGTCGGGAATACTGCCGGAGTCCAGAAGACCGGAATTATTTTGTCCTGGTTCGGAGTGAGCTTACCCGTAGTCGGTCCCACTGCATTTATGCCTTTGGGTTACGATGCAGATGAGATTGTTTACGCTAGCGGAACGATAATTTACTATTTAAGACCGTAATAATGTTAGGTAATGGTATAGGTATAGGGTTTATGAAAAGTGGCGGCCCAACCGGCCCTGTCCAGCTTAGTATAGCATTTGTAGCTACCCAGTTCGTTGTCAAGTGGAAAGCACCATCAGGATCTACATTGGTATTCAATTGGGGCGATGGCACTACTGATGAGGTCAGTGGCGATGACGCAAACCTAGTCACCACTACATCAAACTACTCCGGTGCGGGTACTTATCCGTTCTGGATTACAGGTGATGTAACTGGAATTACTTATATTGATATTTCAACACAGGCATTTGTTAGTGGGGATATTAATTCAATAAGTGCCTTGACTGATTTGACATTTCTAATTGCAAATGGTACTCCAATTACATTAAATATTGAAAATCTTGCTGGATTGACGAGTTTAATCAGAGTTCGGCTTTATAATGGCGGGTCTAAAATTACAGGAGATATAAGTACGTTAGTTGGATTAACAAGCATGGATGATTTAAGAGTATATAATACATTAGTATCCGGGGATGCTTCAGCATTATCTACGTGGTCAATTGCAACTATTATTCGTGTAAGTACAACGAATGTGACTTGGGATAATACACCATCTTGGACAACTGGGGTTATCGATTTTAGAATAGATGGGTGTGGTCTTACATCACAGATGGTTGATGATTTAATTGAATCGCTATCAACCTTAACAACTCCAGCATTATTAATTGATGTTTCAGGAACAAATGACCACCGCACAGCCGCATCGAACGATGATCTGAATACCTTACTAGCCAATGGTAACACTATCACTCTGAATGATACGCTGGGGGCTGAACTGCATACGAACTTGAACGCTGCTAATGATTCAGCTACGGAGGCGATAACAGCTTTCTCAGATCATAGTGGTACTATTGATGGAGCGACCAAGGTTGATAGTGGAGTGGATTTCCTGAGTATGATTCCGCAGGGGATTAAT
>SDBV01001120.1_pt1 | contig 39841 bp, 51 predicted proteins | sample 2277081 | NCBI WGS metagenome assembly SDBV01 (sample SAMN10402039, study PRJNA504765) | marine sediment metagenome | isolation source: marine sediment core GS10_PC15, 223 cmbsf | place: Arctic Ocean: Southern Knipovich Ridge | collected 2010
TGTGGCATCACGGACGGCAGCTTCGCCCGCCCCGCAACCTCAACGAAGCTATCTCGAGCATTGAAGTAATGGTAAAGCCGGCTGATAAGGCCCGCATTTTGCAATGGTCCGAGGCCGAGTTCATCGCAAAAACTCACCATAATCTCGGTAGACTCATACGCAGTCAGTGGGGACTTTGGGACGAGAACAGCCCGCTGCACAAATGGTTCATGAGGAGTCGAATCTGGCACGCGGACGATATGTCGGGGATCATTCTGACCAGCTATTACCGGCACATACACGACCAACCGCTAATGCTTAAAGACCAATTCGACGGCTATATAGAATATTGGGCGAAAAATGCCTTGTGAGTCCCTTCTTAGAATACGAGGCCGTAAGGAGATTGACATGAAGAATCGAAAAGAGAAGAAACCCCGACTAACTCCTAAGATGAAACAGGCCGTCACCAGCAGCTACAAGCTCGGGATACTCGAAGGTGAGAGGCGTTGCGCGTACAGGCTGAATATTTTGAACAAAATCAATCGGCACCTGATGGACGAGATTGTGAGGTTGGACAAAGTAAAGCCGGTCGACAGTATAGCAATTTCCGTCGCGATTGGCCGAAAAGATCAAGGCTAATGGATGAACTCATGGACTTAGCCGACACAGAAGCTTAATACGCCGGAGGCGTATTGATATGGCCATAACCGGAAAGGAAAGGATGCAGTTAGCCGCGTTTCACGCGATATACAAGCGATTCCGCAGGGCTGAGAAACGACGCTGCCGCGAGGAGGACTTTGCGGAGGCAATGGTCTTGACGAGTGACGACGTTATGCATGACGTGGATCCGGAATTGGTCAGTCAATGGCTCCGGGAGTACGATAAAAGAGGTAGACGCCGGTGCGTGGATAAGCCGATATGAACAAGATGCCTGAACACAACTGCCCGGAAACGGGGATCCCCGCATGGTGCTACCATATCACCTGTGAAACCAGGGTGTGTGCGGACTCCATCAGGCAGCATTACGAGTTCAAGCTTGCTACGTCAAATGCCGTGACAAATCAAAAACTGCCGGGTTTGAAGAAACGATTGACGGACGATAGGAGATTAACATGATCCGCACACTAATAATCGCCCTGTTCGCTGTAGTAGCCATAGGGATTGCTTGCTGGGCTGTCAGTAGCCAACCGACCGTCCCTCTAAGCGTTTACACCCCTGACCCCGAAAGCCAGCCACAGGCGATTCTAGGGAACATAAGCGCTTATTGTCCAGGTCCATGCTGTTGCCAACAATTCAGCGATATGATAACCGCTTCGGGACATAGGATACGTTATGGAGATCGAATCGTAGCAGCCCCATCGAATACCCCGTTCGGAACTATAGTTGAGATTGAAGGCTATGGGCAATTCACGGTAGAAGATCGCGGTGGAGCAATTACTGACAATAAGCTCGACGTTCTTTTTTACGAGAAGTCTCAGAATCCAAACATGACAGATATCGAATGGTCACATCAGCAAGCATTGATTTTTGGAAGAAAATATTTGCAGGTAAAAATTGACATTCTCTGACAATAGTGTATGGTTACATCATGCTTGACAGGCACATCCAAATCGAAATAATGCGGTTCGCGGGGTTATCCACGCCTGTCAAGCGGCCCCGCGTACCGCTCTTATGGAGATTGTATTATGAAACGGATACCACTTAGTCAGGGCCAATTTGCGATTATTGATGATGAAGATTATACAGAAATCTCACAGTACAAATGGTATGCACGTCTAAATCCACATACTCAAAGCTATTATGCACAGAGAAATGTGCTACTAATAGATAAAAAGAGAACAGTGATACAAATGTCCCGCTCCTTACTTATGTTGTGTTATGGGGATAAACGACAAGTTGACCATATCAATCATAACACATTAGATAATCGACGGAAGAACCTTAGAATAGTAACAAATCAACAGAATCATTTTAATCGGAAAGCAGCTAAAGGATATCATTGGAATGTTCAATTCAAAAAGTATAAGGCTAAAATTACATTGAGCGAGCATGATACTTTTCTCGGATATCATGATACACCTGAATCTGCCCGCCTTGCATATCTTGCTGCAAAGGAGAAATACCATCGTATATAAATATTCTTATATTTCAAGATATTACTGTTCTGTGACCGGGACGGAATCTCAGGCCATCAAAGGGCTTTGAATTGGGGACGACATTATTTGGAAATAACGATAACAGAGAGGAAATAAAAATATGAAAACAGAACAAGAGATTAGAGAATTAGCCATAGACATTGTTGAAGGTAAAGTTTATGGAAGCTGGGAAATAAAGGATGTCGAAGATATAAAACTTGTTTTTATGGTATTAGCATTTTGTGCCCCGTCACAACTCAAGGAATTAGAAGCAAAAAAAATAGAGCATGTTTATGAATACCTTGATAAAGCAGGTCCGCGAAGTATCAATAAAATGCCGTCCTTTTTTAGTATGCAATGTCTTACAAAAGATGAGACTCTTGCGTTACTCCCTTTGATTAAGCAACTGAAAGAACAGAAAGATAGTTTTCTATCTGAAACTACAAAGGTCATATAAATAAAAAACGGGCCGCACCACGGCGACCCGTCCACAGGAGAGACCCCTCGATAAGGAGGAGTTATAAGCCTGCTCTGATTTCTCTCCGTTCAATCCATGCTGCGATCATCTTAGCGAGGTATTCATGTTCACGTTTTCCCAAGTCCATGCGTAGTCCGAAGTGATCAGGCGGCAAGGTATCTTCGTCGCCGTGACGAAGGAACTCGAATAGTTCTTCTTCAAGGTTCACGCAAACTCTCACATTCTAACAACCAAACGTACCGATCCCACGGGACTAGGGCAGCTTCATACTCCACCAGCAAAGTATCGCCCGCCTTAACGTGCCGATCTTTCAGCGTGGTGCTGTCTCTGTCGTATGAGACGGTTACGCTTGGCGATGAGCCGCATCCGGCGAGCGTCCAGAGACTTATGCTCAACAACATGATCGTTGCGCATAGCCTCAGTGAGTAAGTTGGTAACGTCAAGGATTTCATTGTTCAATTTCTCGATTTGAGCCCATAGCTTCTCCGCTTTAACCTGCGGAGTTTTAGTTCTGAAGAGGCCCACCAAGAAGATGATCCCCTTCAGAATTATCAGTAGTATCTTCATCAGAAGTCAAATCGCAATCCAGCCGCCACCATATTCTCGTCATTCTCATCGTTATGAATGTCACTCAGCTTGCCGGTGTACTCTTGTGCCAAGCGGCCTTCGATGACGAAAATATCCCAATAGATAGTGCCGACGATGGGACCGTATAATCCTCCCTCCCCGCCATCCGTACCGACCCTGTAGCCGACATAGGGCTGGCCGACCCAACTGCTCGGATCGCCATCGAGATGATAAATCCCATACATGGCGTAGGACTCCGGCCTGTTGCGAACACCGCTATAGTTTACTTCAATCCCGCCTTCGACATCTCCCGCTTTCTCGCCATTGCACAATCCGAAGCGTGTCGTGTAATCATTCTGCGGGTTGTCGAGATTACTCGCCGCCATGCCCCACGCCGTAAAGTGCTGGTTCTCATTACATCCCGCCGCCGCAACAAGCAGCGACACAATCAATACTGTCATCCATCTTTTCATTGTACTTCCCTTTCAATAAGAGGTTTCGTTTCTTTGTCCCTGTCCAACTTAAACTGACACCATACGCCAACGACTCCGAGTATAGATATGCCGCCGATCTGTACCCCTTTCAGCCATAGCTCCGTCTCAGGAATTACCATACTGGCAATGAGCCACATACCCATGATAACCACCAACGCCTTTCGGGAGCCGTACTTGTCGATAATCTGTTCGATAACATCAAAGTCAATCTTCATGTCTTTCTCCTTTAACTATTTTCCAAATCTTGTACTCTTTTCATAAGAGCAGCCAATTCTTTTTTGGTTATATTTGCAGGTCTGTCCTCGTCGGCTATTACTGGCGGCGGTGGATTGTCGGCCAGTATTTCGGCTGGGGTTTTTTCTACGACTTTCCCACCGATAATCTTCTGAGTACGGTCATCAGCGATTCCTTCAATCACAAACTCGCCGTCACGCGCTTGAGCTTTTACCAATTTCGCAGGGCAATGTCCCGTCTTCACAATCGCGCCCGTCACGTCATGTACGATATAGCTTTTCATTTTTTCACCGTACTCAATACTAAACTACGCCGCGATACCTTAATATCCGTATCACTCGCCTCCATTTGAACTGAATATACAAGGGTCGAATCAGTGGGCGGTGAGTCCTCAAAGGATACAGCAACGTAAGAGCCACCCTGAGCCACTATGGGAATTATAATCGTACTGTCCCATACTATGGTCGCTGGCGGATTGTCACGACTAATGCGAAGCCTCTCAAAGTTATGCGTTAAGGACGGGTCTTGATTGTCGAGAACTGCGGTAAAAACAATTCGCGTAGGAGTGCCACTAACGGCTGCTATTGTTGCGGATTGAATTTCCCCTAATGCGACCGGAACATCTATGCTTCCGGCCGTATATGCACTTACGGGCACTGTCACAGCATTGTCAGCTATTTGTAAAGTATCTACGGTCAAATTTGCAATCTGTGCTCTGGCCGCCGTTATCGTCCCGGCCTGCATGACCGCCGCATGTAAAATCTTTCCGGAGTTCGCCGGGAAAGCAGTACCGCCGTCGTTTATCGCCATGACCCAGTAACCGGCTATGTAAGCAGTGGCAAATACATTTGTCGATCCGAAGACTGTCGGCGCGGCTGGATTCCAATAGACATATTCATTATCCGTATTGTCAGGACTAATTTCATAAGTCGCCCCGGCAATGTCCAGAAGTATCGGGCCACTTGCCGTAGCCGACCATGATATCCTGCCTCCGCTCGGCGAATTGTCATTCCACGTCAGATTGTACGGCATGGGATTGTCAACGAAATACTCAGTGACCTCGCTGGGCGGTCGTTGCAGGTAATATTGGTTCCAGTTCAAGGCCGCAAGCCTGCCTGAACTCACCGGCGTGCCTAATGCCGCTACAGCTATCGTCGGGGTGGCCGCATCGTTGTCATAGATTTCATCGTGATATTCCGAGCAGATAATCTTATGCTGGAAGTTCCCCTCTGAGATAATTCCTACAATTCTCTGCTTCTTTGAGACTTCGGCTGTCGGCCCAAAGGCGTACATATCGCCCTTCTTTGGATTGTAGTCCCATGTATCGACTATAGTCACCATGTCCCCGTTGATGTTGCTGACGGTGTGTTCCTCGACAACATCGTTGCCCGTGGCCGTATCCGTTCTGCGAATCAGGATAGTATTCGTTGAGGTATTATGTTGGGTGTTGTCAATTTGAATCTGATTGTCATCCGGTACGGAGACTATCTTCCCGGCTGCGTTCCACGGGGGGACTACATTTACAACGTCGCCACGCTTGCAGACTATAGCATTGACGTGCGTTAAGAACGAAGACACTGAAAGTATCCGCCTGTTCTTCTCCATATCAAACGCCAGCATTCGCCACGCCTGTCCGGTGCTTGTGATACCCTCGCCGCCGATGGATGCGATCTTTTCCGATGTCCCGACGTTGGGATTATTGAAGCTGATGGGCTTCATTGTGTAATTCGCATCCGCATCGAGGTATGACATATTGACTTCCACAGCCCTATCGGCAAGCGGCAGCCAGTCCTGCCGGAAGGAACCGGGAGTCATATTCGCAGCGGAGAACAACTGCACCGGATCGCCGACCCATATCTTGTCTAGTATAATATCATAACCACGTCCTACTGGAATGACTTCGGCTCGGCACATTCTGGCGACTGTTTGAACGGCGTCCCAGACGTTCGTATCCTTTTGAAATTCACCGTTAAATGCAAAGCGGTCCTCCGTCGATCCCTTACCGTCGTCTACTGGGTCATCGAACCAACTGGCGGCTGCATTCCAATTAGCCAAGAATGGCGTGAGTCTCGCCGGGTCGATACCGTCAAAACGATTGATTGACCACGGCGTTGCTCCGCCGTCACCGTCTATTACGGGTCTGGTGAGAATGTCCCACATGACCCACGCCGGATTACGGCTGAATTGCAGCGTCCATGATGACCCATTATAGGTATTGATGATTCTCCCGTCATGCACTACGCTCACATTCAGACGCCCACTAAACTCCTCTCCTGCCAGGGCCGTGACCCCCAGCTTGGCGATACCCGGATGCTCGAATGCCTGTGTGATTATTTCTCTAATGGCGACAACGGCGACGGTATTCAATACCTGTGACGTTGCAGAATCAGGCGTGATCTTTGTAATCTTAATGTCGTACTGCTTGCCCTTTGTTACTGTTTGGGCGGAGCCGCCGCCGTATGTCCCAGTGTTAACCCATGTCGTTTTCGTCGTGGTTGTAAACAGTTGAAATGTACCCTCCGTTAGCGTACCCCAACTTTCCGCTCCCTTTTCAGAGATTTCGATTTTGAACTGCACAAACGCCCCTGTCTGCTTGCCGTTGTTCTTGTAAGCGTGACCTTGATAAGCTACAGTGATTTCAATTGAATCGAAATCATCGCTCGGCGTCGTCCACGTATAAGACCCGCCCGACTGTTTTACCTCTCGTTCCGGCCGGTATTCCAATTTCGTAGCCGCTCGGATAGCGGTCTGAGTCATTAGACCAAATCGTTCCGTAGTGGAAATACCGGAGAAGTTCGCTATTTCTCGATTGTCTATTTCTATCGTATTCGCAACGATACCCTCGCACGGTCCCGTACCCAGTGCAAGTTCGAGATTGATTTCTTCCTTTGGCGGGCTTGCGGGGTCAGGAACACCGACAACTTCGGTCCAGGCCGATATGATATTGCCATATTTTCTTAACCGTCCGTAGCTGCGTGGTACGTTAATTCCTTGCTGCTGGACCGTCTGTGGATTCCATGAGTAAGTGGGGTTTATTTCCACAGGATCGGACTTGTCGGGCTTTGGGCCTAACGCCTTGATTATATACGCCGTACCAATTGAGATGCCCACACTTACTGCAATAGACCACGCTGCCCCTCCAATTGAGGCTGCCGTTGCAAAGTTAATAGAGACGCTGCCGCCAACCGCTAACACATTGGCTAATGTAGCTATCGCAGCACCGATTCCAGCCTCCGGCAGCGGTATCAGAATGACTTCATCGCCGGGCTTCAATCTCCGTGACTTGACTTGATCGGGCGTGAGGAGTATCCCGTTAAGCCTGATTTGAATATTCTCGACGTTGGGTATAAAACGGGCCTGCAAGTTCTTCACCCGCTGGCGTCGATACGGAACAGACTCTATGGTCCGGTCCTGATAATCGAAGGGATTGTTGACTCGAATTATCTTAACGGGAGTCATACTTATAGAATCCCTCACAGAATAAAGACCACAATGGATCGTCCAATCGTGAAATACACACACCGCCTTTCTTGATCGTGTGGATGAATTTATTCATATCTTCCAGCACCGTACCGACGTGCCAATGTAATTTTCCGTAGTCGTCTTTGATTAAGAATGTAGCAATTGCCCACGGCTCCGCTGTGTCTAGCTTAACAAAGTCCCCTCCGTTCCGGACGTGAACGAATAGGGCGTTTCGTTTATCAAGTGCATCGGGGACGGGAAAAGAAGGAAGCTCTATACCGACGCGACAAGCAACGAAACGAGCAAGTCCCCAGCACCCGAACATATTCGGCCCTGCCCCATCGGTACGGTATGGCTTGCCGATTATATCAGCGAATGAAATCATGCGAACCTCACAGTCTTAGACCTCAAAGCTATCTGCCCGCCGAAGCGGACCTGATTGCCTTTTGTGAAGCAGTCCAAATATGTACCATTGCATACCGTATCGGCACCAGAATACCCACACTCAAGACCTCTAAACTGCTTAACGTATCGACAGTGGTCTGCATAGTATTTTCCATCCGGGAAGCTCTGTAGTAACGGATTCGGCGCACCGAGAACGAAGGCAATAAAGTCCTCAGCCGCCGACGTACTGATAACCGAAAACTCCATCGCCTTAGCCGACATGTCAATATCAATCGCACCGGCGAACACGGGAGTCGCGGTGACTACCGAATCAATAAGCCCGTTATAGTCACGAACGAAGGGATGGATAATCTTTACTAAATCCGCATTTGATACCGTCAAATTTCTTCTTGGTAAAGCTCCACCCGCTACGCTTTCCCACGGGCCGAGATTGAAATTACACGCCTTATAGAGATTTGATTGATATGTAAGGTCGACGTTATTATTGACGAAGTAAACCGTCTCACTGACAGCCTGATTATTAGCTACGTCGAAAATCCGCGAGACTTCATCGGCGGGTAACGCTTGACTGAATAGCATCACGTCATCAATAGTTCCGTCGTAATAATCGTCTATTGGTGAATCAGACGATGAACTGGAACTCTGAGACGATGATACGGAAGAACTCGATGAACTAACTGAACTGCTGGAGCTCGAAACGGAACTGCTGGAACTGCTGGCACTGGAAACTGAAGAACTGCTTGAGCTAGTCGCAGCCTGTGCATAAGCTCCACGAGCCCAACTGTCAGTTATGTAAGAATCGTCTATGATGTCGGTAGAGAACAACCCGCTACCGGGATCGTTGAGTGCTGCAACGAGAATGTTTCCGCCGAGAACGGGAGTGAAGTCTCCGCCTGCCGCATTGGTAAGCTCATTTGCCCAATTGCCGCCCGAAGGGCCGTTTGAATTAGTTCCATCGCCGTCGTCGGAGCAACAGTAATCAATAGTTATCGTACCATTGAAATCATTGCCACAATTGCCCGCAATACAATTTTTAACAGTCATCGTACCTGCATCATTACGCGAATAACCGGTAGCAAATCCGTATACATCACTGTTATAGACATTCATTGTGACGGCTAAATCGCACTGAAAACCTATGCCCCTCGCAACACTAGAAGATAGTGCCGTGCAATTGTAAAACGTACAAACTCCTCCTGCGTTTCCCGATTGAATATAGGCAGTTGCATTTGTCGTGCCATTATAAATCATACTAACAATACAGCTATCAATCCTGTTATCTGAGCCACCTGCAAGCATGTTACTAAACCTGATTCCATGCTTTGCGGATCCACTAGCGTTAGTCGCCTCTGCTTGTATTTTTTTTACCCTAACGTAATTCCTTTTGATATGTAAAGCGTGAGAAATACTCGTCTCTATTCTGTATACAGTATTGTCATAAATACCATCAGAAGGAAAATCAGTTCCTATAATTTCTATGTAATTATCGGCCCCCACTGTCCATCCTGAGTCCATAACCACACTTGTCGTGTCAGCAGTTCCACCAGATGATCTACACTGAAACGTGTACTGTTCATTACTAGCTGTAATATCCTTTTTTTCTGTATCTTGAGCTGTTTGAAGTGACGTGTAAGCATCGGTCCAGCTCGTACCGTTAGCCGCACCTGTAGCGTCGGGATCGACATATACAATTACCTGTGATGCGGGTGTCCCCGATGAACTAGAGCTTGACACGGACGAACTTGATGAGCTGTGTGAACTGGATACCGAACTGCTCGAACTGGAAACGGAACTGCTCGAAGAACTGTGAGAACTGCTTTGACTCGAACTTGATCGGGAGCTACTACTGGAACTTACTGATGAGCTGGAACTCGAAACTGAACTACTCGAACTGCTGAAACTGGACACCGAACTGCTGGAACTACTGGAACTACTAGCACTGGAAACGGAGCTGCTGCTAGAACTATGACTCGAACTTGAAACGGAACTGCTGGAACTTGAGACGGAACTACTGCTAGAACTATGGCTTGAGCTTGAATGGGAACTTGAACTATGACTGGAACTCGACCGGCTGGATGAACTGCTTGACCGGGAACTGCTTGAACTCGAATGACTCGACGAACTATGAGAAGATGAGCTATGCGAACTGCCTGAGTCAGTCTTACTGGCCGCGATAACAACATCGACCGCAGACGTATAGCTTGTAAATGTCACTCCGGACGTGTCTCCATCATCGCCCGCATCCAGGGGAACCTCGGCACCATTGACATAGATTCTTTTCCCGCCGACCCCGGCTATTAGAGAGTCAGCTACGCAAGTGATGAGAGTCCATTGCGTTGCCCCGTTCGGGAATACGGCAGCGTTCGTCGTCGCTGCGTTACCGGAGTTTCCTTCACTGCCGTAAGTAAAAGAGATTTTGCCGCTGCTCAATAATCCTATAGTGACAAATGAATTAGAGCCGGTTATATCCAACGAATGAAATATGTATTGTGTTGCCGCAGGCTGTCCGTCGTCAGGCTTGACCCAAAGACTGACCGAAAAACTTCCTTGGAGTGTCGATTGAAACGGATCGCCCGTCCCCACGTAGTCGTCTACGCCATTGAACTGAAACGCATCGCTAACTTTCCCCGCCGTATTGACATCTTGGGTATTGTCCCCGCCGACAAGGGTGCCATGATGCACGTTCCCGGATGAATCAATGACATCAGTTGTTGCAAGATCATCGTCCAGCTTCCAGTGAGCTACAAGTCCGTTCGGAACCCACGCCCGAGAGAAAGTCCAATCGAGGAACCAAAGCCAGGGGGACGAGCTCTCCTCGCGGTTCTTTTCAGCATCAATTATAGGATCGACTTCAACGGGCATATATATCTCTTGCTTTTGTCCAGGGGTTGTGTATAGTGAACAAGCCGCATGTAGAGGTTGGCTCCACATACGGCTTTAACCACAATCTTTTACAAAGGAAAAGAACATGGCTGACAGCATCGTAACAAAGACCTGCTCGAAATGCGAGAAGAACAAACCACTGGGTGAATTTTGCAGGAACCGCACTAAAAAGGGCGGTCTCGAAACAGCGTGCAAAACATGTGCGAGTGCTTATGAGAGAAGTGAGGCTGGTAAGGCTCGTCAAAAACGTTACGCGGCTACAGAAAAACGTAGAGTTACCCGACAACGTCACAAATCCAGCGAAAAATGTAAGGCCACACAACAACGTTACGAAAGAACAGAAGCAGCGAAGGATAGCCATCGGCGGTATAATTCTACAGCAAAAGGGCAAATCAGTAGAGCTAAGATAATGAAACGTCATCGAGCCACAGAAAAGTACAAGGCCACCAGCAAACGTTATCGCACACAGCACCCAGACCAGAATAATGCTAGAATGACCATAGGGCTTGCTGTCAGGAGTGGCACACTGCCACGAGCATCCACCCTCTTTTGCCACAACTGCGGCGAGCCAGCACAGCAATGGCATCACCACAAGGGCTATGCCCCAGAGCATCGGCTTGATGTGATCCCTGTTTGTAAAAAGTGCCACTCTCATTTGCATTCGGTCATGTCACATAGTATTCGATTATGATTGAGAAGGCCGGCATATCTGCCGCGGCTCCTTGCGTCACGCTCAACATAAGATGCTCACCGGCCACAAGACTCGCATTGCTGATACTGCCCAAGTCCTCGTAGTCACTCGACGGCGGCTGCGGTGAAGCATCATAGGTTTTGGTGACTATAGCATTTGAAGCATCATCCTCGACTAATATCACTACGGTATTTGCATCGTCAACCCCGGCAGGCGCACCTTCTGTCAGAATACCTATAGAATTGATCGTTACTGCTTGCGGACTGACGAATATTGGCCTGTTCGTAATATCTGCATTCGCCGCCAGGTCTTCTACTTGCACTAATGATTGTTTCATTTTATTACTCACTTTCCCGAAGAGTTCCACTTCAATCCTATACAAAGGCCCGTCGCCTAACCGAACGGTATAAATGACTGGCTTTCTGTATCGCACATTCCAATCTTGATCCGACCACGGATGCCTGAAAGCAAACTCAGAACCGCCAACGTTAACTGCATCCATGTGGTCGTCAATCAGAGTCTTATCAGCCTCGACCATCAGGTCGTACATGAACGTAATTTGTGTTGGCGGTTTCGCCGTGAATCGTGGCCTTGTAAAAACCGCACCCGTTACTAACCCCGACCGTACTGTCGGATCGACCAGAGCCGTTTCCCGCCATGATTCCGGGATCGGACCCCTGCTCAATGTTCTTGGAAATGGCTTGCCCATAGTCTACCCGAATACATCTCTCAGTTGACCGCCGCCGAGTGCGTTTTGAGCGACGACGGATAATATTAAGTCACGGCCCTGGCGCTCCTGTGACTCTACGCTAAGCGGAGTGCCTGAATTGTTATTGATTATTACGTTAACGCCGCCGCCGTCATTATTGACACCTGAAAATGTCTCGCCCTTGTGGACAATAGCTAATCCGGTTTTCAAGACAGACCCGCCTGCATCTAAAGTCGGGGCCGGGCTGAATAGACCTTTGAAAACACCGGCTACACCTTGCGCCAAAGGATCGGTTACTGTCTGCCTAAGAACCGACCGGGCAATGTCACGGCCTAATGCCTTAATTGCATCGCTTGCCTTACCCGCCCCGATGACTACTTCCTCGAATGCCGTAGCAAAACTCTCCCCAATGCTCTCGGCGATTCTATTGAGTCTTTCGGCCCTGCCTAACTCATCTAATTTCCTGTTGAATGCGTCGGCGGCGGCAGTAGCAGATTTCGTATTCTCACCGAACGCTTCCATAGCAGCAGATTGAAACTCGATTGCTTGCCGGGCATGTTGGCGTGGCCTCTCAAGTTTACCAAGCAGCTCTATCTCCACGTCGACTTCGCTGATGATTTGCTTCATCCGTGTTTGGCCGGATGACATTGACTGTTTGCTTAGCTTCTGGCGTCTTTCTGCTTCTTCTGCAAGAACTTCTACTGGTGTTTTACCTTGCCTTTCACGAGAGCGTATCCGAGCCTGGTGTATCTCGAAAAGTCGCCCTTGCTTTCCATCTTCAAAACGAGACATAGCTTCTATTTGTTCTCTACTTAGGCGTACTAATTCACGTGTACGTACCGCAGGCGATTCTAATCGTCGCCGTCTTAGGCCGAAAGCTAGTCCTAATGTGTCTGCTTCTTGGGTATTACGCCGTGTTCCTGTAGGGCCAGGTAAGAACCCTGGCGTTTCTCTCACGTCTTTTAGAAGCTCTCTGACAGGGCCTGTATAGGCATTGTCTATTGCTTTAAGAGCCTTCGCTATAGCTGTCAATCCGTCGAGAAAATTACTGAATGTAGGTGCTACAAATTCCCCGACAGTTACTCCGAACTCATTCCACTTTTCTCTGAGCTTGTCCAGCTCAAATGAAGTCGTTTGGGTGAGTTTTTCAAATGCCTCCTGACTAAACCCAGTAGACTCATATTGCAATTTCAGATCAGACAATGCTCCGTCTGCGTTTCTCAATCCCGCAGCGAGTGATGCCATGCCTCTAATATTCGGGATGATCGCCGCAAGCTGTTTGATACTTGCATTGCGGAGTTTGTCCATCACGCCCACGAGGCCGACTGTCTTCAAAGTATTCTCATCAAGAATCAGTCCGAATTTCATCGCCGCCGCTTTCGCATCGTCCGATGGGTCGATCAATGCGTTTATCACAGACCGGATACCAGTCATAGCAATCTCAGTTTGAACGCCCGCTCTTGTCAATGTAGCAATAGACGCGTTCAAATCTTCAAAGGCAACTCCCGCCGTCGCTGCCAGGGAAGCAACTTTACCGATGTTCGGCGCGTAGTCTGCAAATGTTAACTTGCCACGCTTGATAGTAGCGAACATCTTATCGGAAATCTCTGTAGCACTTTCAGCCGCCATGCCGTAAGAATTCAGAATCGTCGTTATAGCATCCGCTGCCGTTGCCGTATCTGTGATACCTGCCTTAGCTGCAATCGTCGCTACCCGCAGGACTTTCATAGCTTTTACAGGAGCCACTGATGCCGAGAGAATGTCAAACAGGCCACGCGATAGCGTATCGGTGCTCTCTCCCATTTCTACGGAGAGTTCCCGGATTTGCTTCGTATATTGCGGCATGAGCGTCATAGTCTGCTCGGTGAGCATCGTGCTGACTTGAGCCATGCCCTTTTGGAATGTTGCGAACTGTCTTACTGAAGATGAAAGACCACGGGACAATGCCGCAAAACCCAGCCCGGCCCCAAGAGCACCGGCCATAGTTTTTAGTGTCATATTGAGGCTTTTAACCTGAGAACCGAAGCCCCGAATATTCTTGCGGCTCTTATTCAGCCCCCGGTCGAATGCTGCCGACCTCAAACCCAAATTGACCCACAGATTACCGGCTGCCATTATTCAATTCCTCTTGTACGATAACGCCTTGCCTCACGAGTCGTTTGAACTTGAAATCTTCAATCGCATTGACAGTCTTATCGAAGAGGAATTGCCGGCCTATTTGCACGTCGTATTCTTCGGTCCGTTCTTTACCCTTCTGGCCCATTCAGTGCCTCACAAAACTAGATGCCTTTATCGGCTTCCTCTTTTCAGGCTCTACCCCGAACAGTTTACGCCACAATATCGTCACCATTGAATGTGCGGTCTTTCTGCTCTCGATAGAATACCCATCTGATGCTGCCTGTTGTATGAATCCAGCATATTGCATCCTCATCGTTGCTGCTGCCTCGCCCCAGGGTGCCTCAGTCTCAGCTACATGCAACAGCCTCAAATCATACGGCGAGAAATAACTCTCGACCTCATCAGGCCGCAGCCTATACCAAGTAGCGACCCTGACTATGAATCGTTCCCAAGGGCTTCCAAGTTTTTTACGATTGCCTCACGACCGCCGACACCCATACCGTTTATCGTCAAACAATCGGCAACTAGATTGACCACAATGTCATTGCCCATTGCGGCGATACGAGGCAAGTCCGTTTCCTTGAATATCGACTTGCCTTCATTGTCGCGAACACACCGGGCAATGACTTTCGCATCGTCGTAAGGGTCATCGATCTTGCCGTCATCGTCACGGTGCATCGAGTCAAACAAAGCTCTTGCCTCATGGGCCTGGAGCCGATGCACCCATACCCTTCCTGCGTTTTCGATTACGAACGGTTGACGTTTTGTCGCCGTCGCTGCCTTGAATATCTGGTCTGCTGTCGGACTTGTCTCCTGTGCCATCGTTTTTCTCCTTTACTGGTTTTACTGATTCTGGATTGCGGACAAATCCCATGCTCTCAAGACGAGCTACGATATTATCCGATAGAGCTATGGGATCGTCTGGTTTACCTTCGATGTCTTCTTTGGTTACGACTTCTGATGTCAACCTGCCATAGCCTTGTGCGGTGAGCTTTCGGGCAACCTTCGCCGGTATCATCTTAACTTCTCCCCGCTCACCTACCGCAACGGCAGGGCCAGTCACGGCTCGGTCAAAAAGAAATTCCACCATCTTCGGTCTTAGTTCTCGTATCATCGTATCTCCCTTAAACAACCGTGAAGGACCACGATGTCTTCGGCTGTAGCGTGATTGTGTAGACTTCATGACCGTCTGTGTTCCTGCTCAAACCGCTAACCGCAGCAATGAAGCCAAGTCCGACGTGCGTACTCGAATCCGACCCGGTCAGCGTCCACGTCTCTTCGGTCAAGGCGATGAGATTTGTCCGAAGCGTATTGTACAGCGTCTCTACATACGTCATTGTAATTTCCATCGGTGCTTCCCTGACGGTCATCGGGAGATTTTCCGGGATGCGGTTCGTGTCGCCGACTTGCTTGACTTCGGAGAAATCAACACTGATACCGCCGACCGTAACATCCTGAATGCCACCCGCCAATGCACCTGTCGTTCCGCCCGTAAGCGTTAAGCCATATCCTGATGTTGCCATATCTTTACTCCTTAAAAACTATTTGTGCGTCAATTCGTTTTCCGTAAATATTCAACTCCGTGTTCTCGGCGAAGAGGTCCGATACGTCTCCTTCGTCCACTACGAATATGTGGTCAATCACAAGCGAGGCTTTCGTTCCGCTTAGACCGTCAACCGCTACTCGCACTGCCGTTGCAAGGTCCACAGCTTCAATATACGTCGCCGCCCATACTGTGATTTGATACCTGCTCATTACCCATCCAATTGCACCCGATACGTTATGCTCTCGCGGGCCGCTAATCTGCTGATATGCTATCGCAGGGAGTCCGGCCCCCTGGTCGATGGTGATCGGGTAAATCCTTTTGCCGACCAACTGACTTACGCCGCCATCAGTGGAAAGAATCTCATATATGGCTCTCTCAGCCGACATTATGAATCCTCTCTATTTTCGTTGGAGCCAGTGGCCTACGTACTGATTGACGTGATATACCCGCCCGCATGGCCATCAGTATCCCCGCAGCTTCCAAGTAATTATCCACAAGGATGAATTCGTCGGGCATGGGATCATTCAGCACGCACGTGTTTTCCTTGACCGCGATTATCGGGATTCCGGCTTTCAGGCAAGCGTGGTGTGGCGTACCCACGCACCCGATGGGAGTTATCATCACATCAACGTCCCGAACTGAGAGGCCGTGATCGACAATCCGTGGGGCTTTGTGCAAACCCTTGAGGACGCAGTGAAGATATGCGAACGAAACAGCCTCCGCCGATATACGGGAGTCCACTACTTCGTTGAAGAGCTTCAGTTCTGGATCATCCGCTTCGACAGGTGCATGAGCGGTAGGCTTACCTATCTGTTCGGCTATCAATTTCGATGCAAGAGCTTCGACTTTACCCCACGGATTGACCCCTCCACTTCTATAATAAGCTAATGATCGATCGATATCACAGTCGATTTGGGATGCGATAGCAATAGCGTCGAAATCATACTGTTGGATTTGCTCGCAGAGTTCCTGCCAACCTCGCACGATTCCGCTCGCCTTGGGGCCGTCCATTGTAGCTTTCATGCGAAGCTCAGTTCTGAGTTCCACGATTTCAATGTTCGCCCCCATCGTCGCCCTAGCCGCCGAGACAGCATTGATCGTTTCATTTCGCACTGGGGAATTTACTACGAGGAGAATCTTGTTCTGTCTGACTTCTTGCAGTTCTATTGTGCCTTCAAGAAAACGATCTAATATACTCCCCTCGACATACAAAGCATTCGGCGGCATTTCATTGATGTCCGAAGCGTTGACGACGTTCGGGTGCAAGATGAGCTTGTCACAGCACTCGCCGAGCAGCTTGGCCGCTGGGGTTGCATCTCCCGCATGGCCCCCAATCTCACAGCCTATGCCTGTAGGAATTAGCATTACTACGTTCATATTCTCTCCACTATCTGACGGCGACATTCTTTCGCTTGAAACCATCCCTCAATGAACTTAGTGGCAATGTCTGCATCAAAGGGCTTACAGGAAAACAGATTTAGGTATACTGTCCCTCCCTGTAAGAGCGGCAGAACGTGAACTCTTATATCACTGGTAAGAATGAATTGAATGGCAGATATGCCAAAAGTTCTAGGGTCTTTTTCTTCGTCCGGCTCGGAAGCCCAAATGTGAAAGTCCTCAGCCTGCATATCTACTAGGCCAGCAAGCTCTTCACAGAAATCTTGGATGTCCACTTCCATCGTGGCTTTGCCGCACTCGTGCAAATCTAATATCAACTCTTGTCCGTATGCCTCAACCGACACGCCATGCCCTTTCAATATCACTGAATAACGTTCGTCTGATTGTCCTTTCAGCATTACGAACATTTCGGTCGAATGCTGTTCGCAGGTATGGTATTGCCGCTACGCTTTTAGCCCCGCCAGACTGGCCCGGAAAAGCATGGCCGTATTCAATTGCATTGGGTATGTAATGCCTTCGCCCGCTCGTCTTTCTCGTCGCCAAACTAGATGACGCCCCACGGGCATAAGATACAAGTACGTCATTGAATTTCGGATTGTGCTGGACACGTATGAAAAACTGGCCCTTGCGTTTTGCTTTTCCTACCCTTAATTGCAACGCCCGGTTAATGTGGCCGCCCATCGTACCGCCGACCATGCTCTTTGCATTTCCTTTAGCTGATGCTAATATAATCTTCGACCCATTACGTACAGCAGTCTTGGCAATCTTTTGACCGACCTTACGCCCAAGAGCAATCAACTTTGCTTCAAGGGCAGGACCGCCTTCCAACGTCATGGTGACACCAACGCTCATACGACCTCCTTGCAGAGCATTTCCTGATACTCATTTCGCTCGTCAATATTCTTGATAAAGTTCACGTCGAATATTCTCGTGCCAAACAAAAGCCGTTTCACGGTAGTCATTGCCGAGTAATATCTGATGGTGATTTTATGAGTCACTTCTGCTTTTACCTGTTCACCGGCATATAGTTCCTTGCCTGTAGCCGGTGCGATATAAGCCCATATCGTATCGTCAGTGACCCAAGTATGAACAGCCCCCCCGGCAGCATCTCTGACCGTCTGCTTCGATTGTACTTTAACACGTTTTTGTCGTTTTCCGATTATCATCAGAATATTACTCTATTCGGCCATAACAGGGCTTTAACTCCACTCGGCGAGGTGGTCAGGTTCATTTCAGTGGCGTCTTCGCGGTATTCGTACCAGCTACCTACAAGCAGCTTAATGGCGTTCTTAACGTCGTCTGGGACGTCTGCCGCCGCTCCATAGCCTGCCGTATAGGTAATTGTGATCGCGTTCGTTACGGCCCGTATGGACGGGTAGGACGTGTTATACGCAGCCGTGATACGACCGGGCTCATTTGTCGTGTCTACACGGTACAGCGACGAACTGAGCGTCTGTGTGGCCCCGTCCGTGTCTACGTAGGTGATCGAGTCAATACTCACCAGCGGGGACCACGGAGGTCTTATTACGGTCTGCCATGAGTCCAGCACCATCGTCTGTGATGCGTTGACGTAAATCCTGTTCTGGAAGTTCTGGCAGAACTCCGTTGCAGCCAGAATCAACTGGTCGATAAGGTCGTCATCCTCGTCAAAGTCTACCTTGAGGTGCAGCTTGAGTGCAGCGGTAGTCAACGGCCCGGAACCTGAGATAATCGACCCGCCGAATGCAGCCGCCAGAACATCCTGAGCGACGGGTATGTGTAAATCGCCTGTTTCCTTAGCATAGTTTTCGTATGCAACGTTCGATGTCCACACAACCGATGGTAATGACAACTCCCAATGGCCGTCTGAGGTATGAGTAGCCGCGCCAGCTATCTGCTCTGTGCCAGCCCACGTACCATCAGAGCCTTTGTACCAATTACCAGCCTCGTCACCTGTTAGGGCTTTGAGATAGAAGTTGACCGTCCCTGCCGTGATCGGTACGACGGTGGTTCTGTTGGCGATTGTCAACGTCAACACATTTGCTTGACCTGAATATACAATTATCATCTGTATTTCCTCGCATTGACTATGTAAAATGCCGCCGCAACACCCGGACTTACACTGCTGCTTGAACTCGACCGGCTGGAACTTGAATGACTCGATGAGCTATGGCTCGAACTCGATCGAGAACTTGAACTTGAACTATGACTACTGCTGGAATGGCTTGAAGAACTGTGACTGCTGGAACTGTGAGAACTTGAACTATGCGAAGAACTCGACCGGGACGAACTTGAACTCGACCGAGAACTGCTCGAGCTTGAATGGCTACTGCTCGACCGTGAAGAACTGCTGCTCGACCGGGAACTGCTGGACGACGAAACAGAGCTGGAAGAGGAACTGTGAGAGGAACTCGACCGGCTGCTGCTAGAACTTGAAACGGATGAGCTTGAAGATGAATGACTGGAGCTTGAATGTGAAGAGGAACTGTGAGAACTCGAAGATCGGGAACTGCTACTGCTCGATACAGAACTGCTCGATGAACTGTGAGAACTCGAAACCGAAGAACTGCTACTGGAAATAGAGCTGGAAGATGAACTGTGGCTCGAACTCGAATGGCTGCTACTCGAATGTGAAGAAGAGCTTCGGGAAGAACTTGAACTTGACCGAGAACTGCTTGACGAACTGTGAGATGAACTGGACCGACTGGAACTGCTTGACGAAACCGAAGAACTGCTACTGCTATGAGAACTCGAAACTGAACTGCTCGAACTTGAAACAGAACTGGAAGATGAACTGTGCGAAGAACTCGACCGGCTGGAACTTGACGACGATATAGAACTACTCGAACTCGAATGGCTAGAGCTTGAATGGCTCGATGAACTGTGACTACTGCTTGACCGTGAAGAACTTGAACTGGATATTGAGCTACTGGAACTGCTGTGAGAACTTGAAACAGACGAGCTACTGCTCGATACGGAAGAACTGGAACTTGAGTGCGAACTCGATACAGAAGAACTGCTGCTCGATACGGAACTACTCGATGAACTATGGGAGCTGGATACAGAACTGCTGCTGGAACTCACGGATGAACTGGATGAACTATGAGAAGAACTTGAGTGGCTACTGCTTGAGTGAGAACTCGAAACAGAACTGCTGGAAGAACTGTGAGAACTTGAAACAGAACTGGAAGATGAGCTATGTGAAGAACTCGACCGCGACGAACTTGATGACGATACTGAGCTGCTCGATGAACTATGGCTACTGGAACTGTGGCTGCTGCTTGAATGCGAGGAACTCGACCGCGACGAACTACTGCTCGACCGTGAAGAACTTGATGAGCTATGCGAAGATGATACCGAACTACTCGAACTCGACCGGGAACTTGAACTTGAGCTATTTGAACTGCTGCTTGATCCCGCCGCTACCGTATATGCCAGCATCACATTGACAGTAGAGCATCGCTGATCTTGTGCCCCTGCATGATAAACTCCCGCCTCTAGTGCATCGAATCGAGCCTCAGTCCACGCCCCGCCTCCACTGGGTAACGTCGCATAATATTTACTAAATTGAGTAAATGCCGTCGGGACAGTATTAGCAGTCTCAAAATCAGTGCCGTTGTCACGAACATTTGTCGAGTGAGTTGACGCCCCGCCCCCGCTCCTGTCTTGCCTAACAATAATATTGATGGCTTCTGGGATTGCCCCAGACACCCCCATCGTCGTCATTGTAGTTAAAGCGAACTGTTCCCGATTTGTAGAGTTTTGAGCATTCTCTACATAGTCAGCATCGGCGGGAAGGTTATTGCAAAGACCAAACCCGGAAGTCACATCGTAATCGTTTTGATTGCCGTTTGCTATGGGAAGGGCTAGTTGAACTCGGATGTCACCGAGGTCGGCAGTGGAATCAGTATTGTCCGCGACAATATCGTCCAAATAAATGGTCGTAGTTGTAGATGTGATAACGCCAATATTACCATCGATATCATTTTCTGTTGAACCTGCAAAAGACAACCGTTCAACACCGTTAACATATCCCTTTGCATTATTTGAAGTATCAGTAGATAGGCTGATACGATGCCATTCATCCTCATTCAGTCCTGTGTAAGAATCTCTTTGAGTCGACCCTTCATATAAATACAAAATACCTGTTGAGCCAAGTCGTAGATTCCATGTAGTAGTAGCACCTATAATTATTACAGTTGTATCCGGGTAACTATCAATATAAAAAGCTGCGGTTATCCTTTGGACATTACCACTAAGGGATACTCTACCACTCGTGACACTTGGGTTTATTAAAAGAGAATAATTACCCGTGCGAACTTGTACTTGGGACAAAGAAATTGCACCAAAAGTTGAATCAAATTCACTTAAATCATTAGTCTCAAACCCACTATGGAAAGTCAAAGCCACCAGTCACCTCCTATCGGAGAGTTGCTGGTCATAACTGTGTAGTCTGATTGATTTTGTATCGGATAATTGAAGACGTGAACCGCGATATAGACGGGCGTGATTATGAGGTTGCCGCCCACAATACGTTCAATCGGACTGAGTATGGCTGGATGATCCCTCACTGGATCGTCGCTAGGAAACGTGTTGAGCTTCTTTGTGATCTCAACCATCCGCTGGCATGTAGACGTCAATGCGTTGCTCAACTCCTCGGCGTCGCTCACGGACGGAAACTGTGCCAATAGAATGTTGACGTTCGGCAAGTCACCGACTGTCTCAATAAAGATACCACCATCAAGATTTATGCTTCTAACTTGAGGCACTTTTCAACTCCGTTGCTAATTCGTAATAGTTTCTCAGCACACGTTCGAGCCTGTCGGTAATTCCTTTGATTCCTATCTGGCACCTGTCAAGGGCGTGCGTTTCCCATGCGATTCTATTATAGGGATGGAAGTGAGCTACTCTGATAGGCTTGTCGCTCTTGCCCCATCGCTGCCGGTAGTTTGAGCAGCCGACGTTGTAGGTGAAGTTTAGCTTAGTCACTCTATGTTTGAACTTCTTAAATACACGGTTCAAAACGTTTTCTTCGTATGTGGCTTGTTCCTGTTCAAGCATCTCGATGATAGTATCGACCAAGTCCAGGGCGGCAGGCTGCCAGAAGATCGAACCGCCATTAAACTTCCTATCGTCATAAGTCGCAGCGGCAACATCTTTCATATCAGGGCAGTCAAACCATACGTTCTGCCACGCATCAAGATCGTGAGCCCACACCGCATCACCGCGTTTCAGGGCGTGACGGACTGCATACATCTTAGAGCCTGTGAGACATTGCGGATTGAACTCTATTCGTTCCGCCTTGATACCATACTTGTCATAGTCAAAGTTCGTAACGAGCAGAACATTCTCCGGTAGCCAGCCCACGTCAAAGCTGTTCATAATCTGTGTGTCTATAAGCGTGTTGATACGTTCGAGATTGTATCTCGGACTCTCCGGTGCCACATTAGCCGTCAATAGGTTTATCATGCTTTCCTCGCCAGTACGTACTCACTACGCCATGTCTCTCGAACGTGGTCGATCTCCTCAAATACGGCACGACGGCCTTCGTTTTTTCCGTTCCGGGAGCGCATCGTGTGCGTATCGAAGAATTTACTGAACCACCTGTTCCATTCTTCATGGGTGTGGTCAAAGCCTGGGTGATACTCCATGTTGAATTGAACGCAACCTCTGATAATTGCAATGGCCTCTTCGTCATCGAGTAGGAACCGCTCGCCGCCCTCGCAGTCTACCTTGATATTGTAGCGGCCTTTGATATTGAACTTCTTAAACATTTGCGGCAGAGTCATGCTCGGCACAAGATACTCCGGCGTTTCAGGCCACCACTTTTTCTCATCGCTGGTATAGAATCTGTGAGCCCCTTGCTTCTTTCTGCCGAAGCACAATTGCTCGCCATTACCCAGTGCGACGTTATAGCACCGAACATCCCACTGCCCGGCGACAACTTTCATAATCTCAAAGTCTTCCTTGCACGGTTCGCAGGCAATCACCTGAGCCCACGGATCAATGGCCTTGAATAGGACCGATGTCGTGCCGACACATCCGCCTATGTCGAGGAAATAGTCTGTGCTTCCCGGATAGAACCTACGCAAATCGTATTGGTCCCATTTCCAAATGTTTCCGCTCATCATACTTCTACTCCTGTGGTAAAATTTCTCGTCAATGCGGCCTTGCCCCAGTGGCGTCCGTCGTTTGCTTTGAATATTCCTTTTGCCAAATTCGCTCGTGATAATTCCCTATTCTCTCTTCGCGTTTTATCCCAATGTTCTTTGAGATTATCGTCCTTCTTCTTTGACCCGGTCTGTATCCGGTAGAAATAAGACCCGCCCCATTTGACCAGCGTGAAGCCCAGCCCGACCGCTCGCTCTGCTAAGTCTTGGTCATCGAAACCATAGCCTTTGAGTTCTTCATTGTAACCACCGAGTAACTCAATAAACTCATTCTTCCAGAACCCAATCCGTCCGTGCATGATGGTTAATTGTTTCGTCTTACAGAATACCGTCCTCCACGGATGGTTATCTGCCATATCACCGAGCCATGTCGCCCATGACAGACTTACAGGCGTGCCGTCAAACGTGAAATTATCCGCGTCGAGATTACACACGATGTCACCCGTCGCAACCTTGAACGCTACATTCCGTGAATGGGCCATACTGTAAAACTCAGGCTCTTCGGCTCGGTAATAAACAAGCCTGCCTGAGTCGATATGCTTCTTCATCTTGCGGGCAACCCATTTGCCGAGACCGTCCGATGAGTTGTAGTCCAGCAAGACGAACTCCAATTCGGGATAGTCCGCGTTCGCGCCGATGTTGGCCGGAAGTGTTATCATTATATCTTCCAATCGGTTCATACAAGTTGTGCAAAAGCTCAGTTTAACGATGGAGCCACTCCTTGAATGTATCCCACTCCGGTTGGAATTCCCTATCGTTCTGTTTCACGTAGGCACAAAAAACATACTCCCGTGTTTTGTTTCGCGGATCGTTTTGGTTCGACTGCAAAGACAACATTCGATATTGATTAGACCGGCATATCCTCCGGAAGAACTCGAATGTATAGTGGTAACTGCCGTGATTCTTGAACGACCCCACTTTCGGCAAGGTATGGAGATATATACAGCCAATCTTGCCCATGTCGTGAATGTTCTTCCAAGCCTGCCATTGTCCTTCTCCCGGATTCCAACCATCCGGGCCTTTGGTAGTTATCGCCCCGCCCCGAACATGCTCCATATCGCCGAAATCCGTAATGATCTTGAATGCTTTCATAAACTTGGGTATGGGTATCGGCTCACACAAATCCAAGGGAATAGCTCCATCCTCTCCATTCCAATCTATCGCGTGGTGGTGACATCGTAGACCCAAAAAATACGCCTTCGACTTGCCCGTCTTGAACTTGTATTTGCGCTTGACCTCATTGCGGATGCACTGGTTCCCCAACTCAAGAAGCCACACGTCTTTCAATGAGGTTATGCCTACCCTCTTGATCGACTCGTAAAAGAAGTCCATCGTGTCAACATTTATGCCCATAGAATCCCCATGAGTTTTTTGATTATCTGCTCCGTGTGAAATTCTTTCGATATGCGTATGGAGTTACGGCTCATTGATTCTATGACTTCTGGATGCTCAATCAGATGCACAAGGGCCTTGTGGTAGTCATCGAATCTCTTGCAGAGAATGCCGTTGTTCCACTTTAGGACTTGGTCCGATGTCCCGCCCCTGTCCAGAGCAATTATCGGCAGACCCGCAACCATTGCCTCGGCGATTACCCTTGCCCACGGCTCCTCGCGTTTGTACTGTGGGAAGAATACGAACACATCAAGAGAGTCGAGGAATTCCTTTACAGAAACTTCATTTTCTTTGAACAAGGCAGAACACCGTGCCTTTTGCATATTCTCTATCATATCAGCCTTCATCCCCATGAGCCGAAACTCGGATTGTGAATAGCGTTGGCTTATCTTCTCTGCCAACTTCGGCCACTCAGGGTTCCACTTACTGCCGAGTCGCTTAGAATGACAGCCGAAGATCGCCGCTTTAGTTCTCACTCTGCTATTGACGCTGTCGGGATTGATAGGACTACCTAATATATATCTCGGCAATATACGAACTCGTTCATATCGGTCTTGCTTTGTAATCTCATTGAAGAACTTCCTGTTCGTACAAACAATACTGATGTCTACATATTTAATCAATTCATGCAAGTGCCGCGATGGACTGATTAAGAAATTATACAGGAACAGCATTTTCCTAATCCCGACGAGTGACAATCGAGTATTGTGCCTCTGGCTTTTACCCTCCCAATAATCCAGCGTAGAGAATTCCTTGCAATCCGTATTGACGACGATGACATAATCGTCGCCTCCGAAATACTCAGGTTTCAATAATGCGTAAGGGATGACTTGGACATTCTCGTCAACTAACGGGGTCAGTGATTCGGGGAAATCCTTCTCTGCAAGAATGCACGCTTGATGGTTAGTATATTTCTCGATACCATTAGCCAGTTCTACGCATCTTCTTTCGGACCCGCCCGCCATGTCGAACTTGGAAAATATTGCTATCATATTTCAAGACTCCGCCTGTGTAATATTGCTCGATTGCTCTGACAACATCTTTAGTTTCGATCATGTCCATGCACTTCGCTATGCGTAAATTCTTTTGTATATTGACCGGATTCAGACAAACGTCCTTTTTGTCTTTTTTGTCACCGTCACCAACCAATTGGCACCGGCTCTTCCAGCACCCCCCGTTATCACAGCATTTCATCGCGCCATTGACTGCGAGAAATCTGTGGTGTGGATATGCTTCCCATTGGACAGGCTCACGGCCCCCTGCAATAACGACACAAGGGCGGTTAGGTGTGTGTGGTGATTCTATCGCCGCCGCAAGGTGCATGGCTAAACTCACGCTCGTAAGAACTCCAACAGAATGATATATCAGTCGGATCAACTGCCGCAAATCAGTCTTGCCGATGAGATTTATGACACCCTCCAATTCAGGATGCCAATGATCCGACTGACCTACTTGCACAAATGTAATTCTGTTCTTGAATCTATTCACGACCTGCTGAAATGCATCGGGATTCCACCACTTCGCCGTAAAGTCGTACTTACCCCCGGCGTTGAGAATCCAGAATTTCTGCTTGATTCCCATTTCTTCTACTTGTGAAATCCAGCTTTTTTCTTCACCTGAAATATGAATATCGCCCTTGAATTTAGTGGGTTTGATTCTCACATTCAGTTTATTCTCAAGGAACTGCCTGAATCCGTGGATGAAATGGTGCTGGCCCTCATTAGAATCATGCACTAGGGGATAATCGGCCTTGATTACCTCGCCGTCTATTCCCTTTGTAAGGTAAGGATTATTCTCCCAGAGTTCGGAACACGCTGTATCAACATCGACCTCAATATCCGGGTGGGACAGTTTCAAATCTCGCACCGCTGCGGTCAGCATTACAATGTCACCGGGACTCTGATAGTTTTTCAGGATGTATTTCATGGTGATTTGTTTGCTTTTATAGCAATGAGAATTTCTTCAAGCTGTTTAGAACTATCTTTGTGATAGGCGCTCTGCCGAACTTGAATAGTTTCCATTTTTCCATCCATTTTGGTTATGGCATTCTCGATCTTACCCTCGATTTCGATAATAGCATTCTCGTTGGCGTTGATCGCTTCGCATTGCTCCTTATCAGCGGCATAGAGGGCGGGAATATCTTTTCTAATAGCCTCACGCATTACGGCGCCTATTGCAATCAAGCTAGCAATGAGTAGAACTATCTTCAAGTTGTTGCTAATCCATTTGTTGCCGTTCTTTCCCATCAGAAGAAACTCCAAAACAATCAGAACAACTCTTTCCAGTTCATAGATATTACACTATCAACATTTCCACTTAATGACTCAAGGCTAACAGTAATAGTTTCTCCCGGATTGAGTTTATCCATTACTTTTGTGAAATCAATCGGTGGGGCTGCACCTTCGGTTATAATCTGCCCATATATCAACTCACCGCCACTGACTGCGGTAGCAGCTACGTCCGTTCTGACAACAGATGTATCGGCGTCAACAGCCGAGAATGAGGCCCCGGTAAGCGTGGGATTGAGCCTTACTCTGATGGTCGAAGGCTTATTCGCGGTAACTGAATCAATCGAAGCGGTGAAGGTCCTAAATTCTATCCTTACGCGGTTGATCTTGCTTTGATATATTGTATGATTGTGAATTGAAAATATAGGAGTCTCGTCTGTCCCTATCCCTGTATCCTCGGCGATAAGACTATTTACAATACCTTCTTCTAAGTCTTTCCCCTCAATCGCTCCCATCATCGAAGATGATTGAAGCACTATATCGGTTGTGTTGCCGGTGTTTGCTACCGCCATGCACACAGGTAAAGTTGGATTATCCAATGAAGGAATAGTGTTAGCGTTGGCATATTCTATTTTGTGGACTAGGTGATAATCTCCATCATCAGGGTCTTCTATGAAAAATGAAATCAGCCCGAATCCCAACCATTGGTATCTAATCTGATAAACATTTCCCTTTGTGGGATCTAAAGTAATCCCCGAAGCACCTGAACCGTCAAACTTATCAGTATTCCACGATGTTTGAGCAACAATCGTTTCGGTAGGGGCAACCCCAGCTACGCTTTGTGCAAACGTCCCTGCTACCGGGGCCGTTCCACTCAAAGAATAAGCACCTGTTTGTGAGGCGGCATTGTAGGATTCAAATACCACATTTGCTCCCATTGAATGAGCCTTCCATCCTTGACCAACATCCGAGTAGTCATGGGCCGCTATTTCGTTAGCTGTTTTCGTGGTATCTCCCGTGTTCGTGACCGCAACTGTAGCTTCGGCATCATCGTCAAGTGTAATAGTGATATTCTCAGCCGTCGTAGCACCGGCCGAAATCGTAAGAGTCCTGATCTCAGGCGAGCCGCCCTGTCGTCTCATTACCCCAAACGCAGTACCATTGTAACCAACGAAATAGCCCTCAGATGCCGTTCCAATTCCAAGATACTGCGTCGAGTTAGCAGCACCCGTCGTAAAGACGCCCGTTCCTCTCCATAATCCTCCCTGACCTGCGTTATATTTTACGGCTATCCTTGAAAGCAAGGATGACGACTGATTCGCAGCGGCCCCGGTAGAGACCTTAAACATATTATTAGCAACGGACGATGAACCGTTATTGTCTCTCGCTTCCAGGATTCTCGTGTTGATATTGTAGGCAGAGTGAATCTGAACAATCGGAGTCAGCTCTGCATTAAGCAACTCTCCGAAAGCTGTCTTTTGATCTTCAGCCGGTTGATCGGTCCTGATAATGCCGTTTAGAATCAGCATAAGAATATTCTCTCGTCATTCTCTCATCATTCGCTAGTACAGAAACCCGAACAAGTAAATCGTGTTCGTAGCTCCGCCCGATTGAGTTGCGATAACCGCCTCGATCACAGTACCCGCAGCATACGCCTTAGCTTTTACTGGCGGGTCTGCCGGTATCGGTTCAATCTTCACTGAGTCATCAGCAACATCTAAATTGGATAAGACTATTCCCGTTACAAAGTCTGTACCGGCAGCAGCCTGCCCTATGCTAAGATCAGTCGTCGCCCCTGCATCATCCCCCGCTACAACCACTGCGTAGGACAGAACACACGTATTGCCTACAGGCACCGTATAAAGCGTCGTATCCCCGTTGGCGTTAAACGCAACCGTCGTCGAGCTTAGTAAAGCTGCTGCTTTTTCTTTGAGGTCAGCCATTGTTTTTTCCTTAATCAGTAAATGTCACGATGTCATTCTCATAAGAGACAGGGTCATTTTCCCAGCAGACAATATTTATATTCGTCCCGTTCAGAGTCCCCTGTATTTCAACGTCGCCCTTGAATATTGCATCCTGATAGACTTCTGTTGGCACTCCGTTTAGTGTCAGCATCATGCGTTCCTGTAAATCACTTCAAGGCCGTAAGTTCGACTGTTACTGTTTGCATACGCAAAATCAACCACGTCGCTATTCACCACAGGTATAGGCTGATCCGGTAGCCACATCAAATCCTGCACGGTGTTCATGTCCTGTGAGAATATAATTGTGTCATAGACAGAGTCCGTAGCCGAATTGATCGTGACAGTGAAGTCCTCGGCGGCACCGCCCGTAGCACTTAAATTCAGCTTCACGGATACTAGAAGCACCGCCGTTGTCGTCGGCGGCGTCAATGCCGTTGCTATCGCTGCCGCTCCGGTAGCTCGGATGACTTTATTTTCTCCAATTCCCATGATCCTTGCCTTTCTTATCGTCCTTCCCCTCGTTCTTTGCTTTAGCTTCTGCGTCAGCTTTGGCTTTGGCCTCGTTCTTGGCCTTCGCCTTTGCTTCGGCGTCGGCCTTCTCATCAGCCTCAGCTTTGGCTTTAGCCTTGGCGTCCGGGCTGGCCTTGGTATCAAGCATTGCGTTCTCAGACTTCGGAGTGTGCATGGCTGTCTCGATCTTAGTGTTTTTCTTTTCGGGGACAGGATCATTCACGGCCTGTTGCTTCTTCACGAGTTCACCATCACCAGAAGTAATGCGTCCCTCGCCCTTTGTCCGGCTGAAGCGAACAACATCGCCTACCTGGAATCCGCCCCACTTTTTCAGCATCTTGAGATAGATATACTTTGAGTTGAACATAGCTTTACTCCTTAATTTTTGATCTGTTTCGGGATGTAGTCCTTACTGACTTTACAGTGTTCTGGTATGCCTTTCTTTTCCACGTTATTAAGATACTGATGGACCGGCTTTGATCCTCGTTCAAATTTGCCCGGCCACGTAATCATCAACTGCATGTGACCGATTGATACCTGTGGAGTGAGAGAGATGTTATTGCCGCTTTCCCTCCAATTCTTCCAGAAGTACATATCTTCGTCTACTCTACCATCGCCCCATCCACCGTCTTTATCGGGAATAGGCAAGAACCACGGCTTCTTCAATTTCTCAAACGCTGAGAGCCTAAAGAACGTACACCCGAAATGCCCTGTGTCAACCGGGATCAAGTCAGTAGTTGCATCGTACTCGCAATTCGCCTTCGCAGTGTCATTCACGCCAGCCAATATCGTATCCTCTTCACGCTTTATTTGGATCGGCATGATACAATCCTTTTCAGGATACTCACCCATAAGCCTCGCCAACGTGAGGAAGTGCTCTCTCAGGTAATAGCTATCATAGTCAAGAGTAACGATCCATTCGATTCCCTTGTCTATTTGTTCTTGGAACATCCTACTGAGTATTTGTCCCCAGAATACACCATACCCAACCTCGATCTGAATGCCGAGAGGGACCAACGTCTTCGCTGCAATCATCAGGTTATTCACAAAGCCTATTCTCGGTGCTGACATTATCGCAGTGATACTCGCACTGACTGTTACCTGTTCTTCTTCGTCAGGATTTACTGCCGGTACATGTTCCGTATGCGGTACATTGCACCTGATGTTCGAGCCAGCGATATCTTCGTGATCTTTCGTCGCCTCAAAGATTGAACTATGTAGCATAATTATATTGACCGGCGTAGTTATACAAGCACAATAGCCCTTCGAGCTACCCATCCTAATCATCGCCGTCTGACCTGCTTGGTCTAACTGATGATCCGTAGATGGAGTCCCATGCTTCGGAATATATTCTGATTCCGCCTTGGGATTGTACTCGGCAATCATAACTCTAGGCGAGTAATCCATCATGGCATTCCAGACGTGGTAGTCCTGACCGTCAATATCAATTATCATCAGGTCCAAATGCTTCGGGGCATTATGTTTGCTCAGTATCTCGTCAAGTGTGAAGTCCACTCCGACTTCTCCTCTTACTGGAATTGCATTCGGATAGTCCTTGCAGTTATCTACCAACCGTTCGTACGCGAGTTTCTCTGACTCGATTAGAATAGCGTGCCATCCTTGCTCTACATATTGTCGTGAATTGCTAAACAATATCCCGTCCGAAGCTCCAACTTCAAGTACCCATCGTTCTTCAGCACCAATTCTCTCGAAGATAGCCTCAGTAATTCCGTCTTCACCGTACTGCGAATACTTATTACTCTTTTTTGCTGTAAATCCGTCTAGTATCTCTTGAATCTCCGGATTGCCGTTGGGCTTTGTACCTTGCAGGTTAAGGCTCACTGGCAAACTCGAACAATCTTTGACCTTGCTATCCCAATGCTTAATATCCACTAGCCCGACCTTTTCAAGCAATGAAGTCAATGAACGTCGGTCGAAGATGTTCTTGTGTAAATCATGTTCATCAACCTGTCCACCGCACAGATGGCCCACTGCTTGAGGCTCGCCGCTCTTGTACTCATCCACGATCTTAGCGAAATCTGGAACGGCAATTTTGAGAGTCCCCGTCGGCTTCAACTTCCGCGTCCAATCCTTCAACACATCAAGCGTTTCACCTCGCCCGAAATGTTCAAGAATATGAGCCGCCCTTATTTCGTCGATAGACTCATCCTCATAGTCTAACGGATATGCCTTTTGTCCGTTCTTGATCTCTACATTCTCATAGCCGTCAATCGGGCAGTTACCACTACCGAGATTTAGTTTTACTGTTTTCATGTCTTTTTCTCTCCTGTTTAACTGCTATCCCGGCCCCGCTGTTTACGGGGCCGGGATTTGTTCATCTTCCTACTCAGTTGTCACGAGCGTCATACAGCCAGTCACGGCGGTGTCGGCCAGATTTTCGCCGTCCTTCAATGCTGCCGTTGTCGGAGACTCTTCCGCTCGCGACAGCGTGGCAATGGCACATATCTGAGCCGAAACTGCAGTGGCAGTAGACGCCAGCAATGACAATCCGATATACCGTTTGCGGTTCTTGAGGCCAAACTGCAATGTGATGACGCTACCTATTGTTGTTGCTGATAACGTCCCGATGACGAAGCCATAGGTCGCATCTGTCGCTGCACTGCCTGACAGGGCGACAATCGCCGTCATGCTAGTGGCATCAGTTGTCGTATCATGCTCAAGAACTCTAACGGTTTGGAACACCTGAGTTGTAGTAACATTCGTACCACCGATGACGTCGATAGTGCAGTAGTCGAAGCCTCTAGTATCGAACGACATATTCTGGACCATTGCCGCCGTCGTATCAATCGGTGGTAGCAATACCTTTTTTGTATTCGTGTAAGGTATCATGTTTTACTCCTTTCACTCAGTTGTGACGAGCGTCATGCAGCCGGTTACGGCTGTGTCAGCCAGATTCTCGCCGTCCTTCAGTACGGCCGTTGTCGGTGCCGTTTCTGCTCGCGATAGTTTTGCAATCGCACAGATGACGCCCGCGCCACCAGCAGCAGATGCCAGTAACGACAAGCCGATGTACCGCTTCTTGCCCTTGAGGCCGAACTGCAACGTGATAACATGACCTATCGTTGTTGCCGACAACGTCCCGATAGCAAAGCCATAAGTCGCATTCGTGGCAGTACTACCAGACAGAGCGACAATCTGCGTCATACTCGTGGCGGCAGTCGTGGTGTCATGCTCGAAGACCCTGATGGTATCGAACATCTGAGTTGTAGTGACACTCGTACCACCGATGATGTCGATGGTACAGTAGTCGAAGCCTTTAGCATCAAAACTCATGTTCTGAACCATTGCTGCCGTCGAGAGAATCGGAGGCAGCAATACCGTTTTTGTGTTTGTGTGCGGAATCATGTTTTACTCCTTTGAAACAAAGTTCACTGTTATTTCAACAAAACCACTCAAATTGAACTACTCAATTTTAAGTGGTTCCAACGGATGCGACTATCGGACCGGCATCGGTATTGTCACCGAGATCGTGGTTGACAATGACGAACCGCTCCGTTGCCTGAATAACGATCTGGTCAAACTCAATGTATCTCTCACTTGAGGTTTTGATCGTAATCCCTCTTCGATCTCCCAACGTCGAGGACATAGACAGGTCGCCAAACAGGAACGCCACGGTAGCGTTCGTCGGAACCGCTGGCATTACCGCCCCGGTGACTATCGGAAAGCCTCCAAATGAAGGCTGAGCCCCGGCGGCAATTTGCAGCGTAGTATTACCGCCAGCTTCCAAGGCAATTCGGTCCAGCAGTCCTGCTTTACCGGCTTGACTGATATAGAACTTCGCCCTCGGCAAAGCATACGCAGGCAGCAAGCTCATCAGTGTGGTGAGCTCGTCGGCGAGTGTTCCATGAGCCCATGCAGTAAACGGTGACGTCCCGGCATCCTGGCCGGCAGTGTGATTGCCATCGACAAATATGGTCCTGATACCGCTCATTCCGCCGTAAGTTGAGGTTCCATCTCCGTCGATACCGCACTGGTCTTCCTTGACCGCGAAAGCATACGCCATCTCATTCGCCAAATCATCGGCGATATTGATAATCGCATCTTCGTTCAGGTCCGTACTCATTCGCGTCAATGCTCCCAGCTTCTTCGCAGTCAGCTCTACCTGATTCCAACTTTTGTCGGAGGCCGTTATCTCGTCCGTTTCGCCAATGAAGTACGCCGTAACACCGCCCGCACGTCTTGGAATGTTCATGTGGTCGCTGCTCATTGGCAATACTCTCGCGTTGGCCCGGAACATGCCATAGGTCTCACGCAAGTCGATAATCGCTCGCTCCATCTCATCCGGAACAACGAAACCGCCAGCGGTATTGACGCCCTCAGTCTGCACGCGAATTTCCATGCCCTTGTCACGACACCATTGCCGGGCTGCGGCGTCGCCCATAATCGTAGCCAGTAGCCACTTGCCTGAGTAATAGGCATTACGTTCGGCATTTTCTCCCTTGAAAGCTCTCAGTGTGCCCATCCGGAACATCTTCTCGCTATTGGGCGTTGACAGCTTGTCTCCGGTATTGATTGCCGGTGTGGATTTCTTCTCGACTGGCTTTTGAGTCTTGGCCAGCGTTGTTTCAACTCGTTCCTGACGATCTGCTTCTAATTCATAGCGATCGGCTTCACGCAGATGCTTCTCGAACTCATCCACTTCTTCCTGTGTCATAGACCGATTCTCTTCCGTGGCCTTTGCTTGAATATCGGCAGCGGCCTCGGCCTCATCGGCCCACTTTTCTCTCAATTGTTTAACGGTCATAGTATTGCTCCTTACAAATCGTTTTTAACTTCTGGGTGCCGGAAACTCGGCCCGGCTCAAATCAGGCATTGGCTGACTTGCTTGCTTCTATTCTCATTTTATGTCTACCGAGCTTGCGGGCGCTACGGGCGATCCGCCGCTTAGTCTCAAAATCTATTTCCTTTTGTCGCTTTTCTTCATCCTCTTTCTTCTGTTGCTCTCGCTTTTGTTGTCGCTCGCTCTTCTGCTCCTTATTTTGCTCTTGCTTTTCCTCTTCTTTGATTCTTGCCTCTTCCTCTTTCTTCTGTTGGTCGCGTTGCTCTTTTTCTGCTTTCTCCCTTTGTTCTTTTTCTCGACTTTCTTTGAAAGCATCTAACGAGCGTGCAGCAACAGTCGTATCCGGATATGCCGGATAGGTGACAGGCCCCACATCAAATAGCTCCCCGATCTTGTCAATCGTCCGCTCGACTGACCCATCATCCAAATATTTCCACGAGTCTTCGTCTACGGTAAAGGCAAACGAGCAGCCGGTAATATCACCACGTCTGACTTCCTCTACTGTGTCGCTACCAGTTGTCGTATTGGGAACATCAATATCGAATTTCAAGCCAGTCTTATTCTCAACTAGGCTCAGCGTACCTGATGAAGTTCGTCCCAATATCAGATTCGGATCGTGGTTCTTCAATGCCCGAACGTCACTGGTCTTGATCGCATCAGCAAATGCACCGGGAGCAATCTTCTCTCGGAATTTCTCCCAAATGCCGAGGTCTACAGACCAACTATTGAACTTGGCTGCGTATCCGACGAGCCGTTTTTCATTGCCATCACCTTCAAGCCGCATCTCAATGTTTTCACCTGAGATTATCCGTCTTTCCAGGCGGGTATCTGGCTCTTTTTTGTCTTCTTTTGACTCTTTAGGTATCGGCATGATTGCCTCCTAATTCTGTAATGATTCTATTTGCAAATATATCAGCGTGGCTATCTTCTAAAGGCACGCCCTTACACACGTATTCATCAAGCAGTAATCTCAACACATCACGAGCTTCCAAAATATCAGTGCCACGAACACTTGCATAAGCATCAATCGTTTCGACCATTATCATTTCGGCCCACGAACGCCTACGCGGTGTATATCCCCCTTTTCGGCAGGCTGTGATAACTCGCTTGAATTGATTAGAGATTAAAATCAAATGTGCCCGGTCTGCATCGTTGTCAGGCGGCTCCCGATCAGGGTCATCTTCACCTGCGGGCTTCATGTTCAAAGGCTCAAGATAAATGTCGCCTTCTGGGCCGATAGTATTCATGTTTTCCAATCGACGGATGTCATTTACACTCAGCCAACCCCATTGCCTTGCGGCGGCATAGCCTTTGTTTCTTTGCTCGGCCTTGCCCCTCAATAACCCCTCGGCGAGAATTTCACAGAACATAGTCTTGCGTTCTGATTCCTTGAACAGTTTGAAGTTGCACTCCTCTTCCCACTTGCGGAACCAGTACATCATAGTTGACGATATGAAGTCAAGATTCTGCTCCTCAATATTACTGAACGTCGCCCGGTCCATACTGCCTAATTTGTGCGGAGGGATATTGAATATTCTCGCACAGTCATCGACGGTATACTTTTGAACTTCTAACGACTGAGCCTGTTCTGGGCTGACTCCGATGGGATTGTATTTCATACCCTCTTCAAGTATTTGCAGGCGATGTTTATTGCTCAGTCCGGAATGTCGACTATTCCATGAATCGTAGAGATTATCCCTTGCGTTTTTAGTTAAAGTTTGCGGATGTTCCAATACCCCGCCCGGCGTAGCGTCACCACTAAAGAATCGTCCCGCATATTGCTTTACGGCAATACCATAGCCGATAGCTTCTCGCTGCATTTGCACGACGTTGTATCCTGTATACCCATCAAAGCCCAGCCCCTTGATATGCAAGACATTCTCATCGAGTAATAGAAACGTCTCGCCCTTCTGCGTTCGCACCTCGTAAAACAAAGTCCCGTCATCGGCTACTCTTCGCCAAGTCCTGTCGGGCAGCAGCGGCCACAGTGCTACAGGCTTCCCGGCTGCGTTGCGTTGGATTTCGGCATAACCATTACCGTAAGTCAGAGCGTGGGCCTGCCGAGTTTCCTTGAAAGTCAGAGCGTCCATGAACTCATTAGGTCTATTATGTAGCAATTCGTATGCAGGATGATCTGTATTACGCTCTTTTCCTTCTTTTTGCTTACGGTAGACCAAAAACGGCAAGAATCCAAGCGTTCCCGAGATAATTCTAACAGCCGCCCAGAACGGCGAGTACATCAGCGCAGTTTTTTCACTCACGCTCACACCAGACGAACTCGGCTCGCCGCCACGCACCCAGTCTATGAACCACTGACTCGGACTGGAACTTGTAGATCGTTTTTCAAATAGGGTAGCGATTCCGCCCATGCTTATTTCCTAAAGCTGTCAATAATTAAACCGATACCGGCAACCAATAACGCAACACATACGGCAGATTTGAGATCGAGAAAATACCATGCGCCGGCAAAGCCACTCACTATCGACCCGATAAGTCTGAATAAATCTTTAATCGTCATCTCCTAACGTCGTCAGTCCTTGAGTTTCGTATATTGAAACTTGTTTCTTTTCCTTGACCATCGCTATACCCAGTGCCATGACCGTCATTACGATGCCGTCGATCTTCTCGATAGATTTACTCTTGGAAGGCTTGAGATTGCCTGCGGGATCCATTTCATAAGCCAAATTTGACGTCATCCAGCGTAGAACCGGGTGTCCACCGTGGGCAATCTTCTTTGCAAGCAACAATTTCTCCAATTCCTTTGTCGGAGCCGACATTGAGGCATATCCCTGCCCGAACGAGACGAACATTTCAGGGTCAATCCCTTCGGCCAAGAACTGCTGCCGCAAAGCCTCGAATTGCCAGCGGTCGAACGCCGACTGTTCAACATTGAACTGCTCAACATCCCTCTCAAAGTCTGCCTTGATTACAGAGTAGTCAATTACGTTGCCCGGCGTGAGCTTCATAAATCCCTGCCGATGCCATGTCAGGTACGGAACCCGATCACGGACTTGCCGCTTCTCTGCGTGGTCTCTAGGAGAGTAGAATCTCGGCAATAGTCGATATAGCTCATTTTCATCGTCTGGGGGGAAAAGTAGCATATATCCAGCTATATCTTGCGTTGTTGATAGGTCAAACCCCACAAAACACCGTTTTCCGATCAATTCTGACTCAATTACAGGCCCATCACAAGCATCCCAAACTTCAAGCGGTATAGCTCGGATGTCCTGTTCAGTCCGGATGTTCAAGTGGAGCCGCTTGAAGATATTTTCATAGGCGGGAGTTTCCTGTGCCCTCTTGCATTCCCGCCGCAAGAAGTCAATCGAAACGCTAACGCCCAAATTGGGATTCGCCTTGAGCCAAGTCTCCTCAGCCTTCCAGTCATCTTCCGGTGAAGCCTCGTAAATCACCGGCAGGAACGCTGGGTCGTCTATCACCCCGTCACGCACTTTGCACGCATATTCGTACTTTTCATTGCAAATTGACTCCCTTTTGTAGTCTGCGGTCGTCAAATATAGCGTTATCGGCTGGATTCTGTTAAGAGAAGCCATTGCAGTCTGAAATACGTCAATCAGGTCACGGTTCTTTTGTACGTGAAGTTCATCCACGATGACAAAATGTGGATTGCCGCCGTGCTTATTGTCCGCTTCCGCGGACAGGACTCTAATGTATGACCCATCCTCTTCTCGAACGATACGCCGACGTCCTGTGTACTCTCGTACTTTGTTTCTCATTAGCGGTTCATGTTTTATCATCCCCGCAATATGCCGGAAGCAGAGTCCTGCTTGCTCTGTTTCGCTGGCTGCACAGAAATTTTGCTGCCCTTTTTCATCGTCCAGAAAGAAGCAGGTGTTCATAAGTGCTGCGCCGAAGGGAGTCTTACCGTTCTTGCGTGCAACATAGATAAAACCCTCTCGATACCTGCGAACCTTGCGCCCGTAGGCATCTTCTTTCATCCAACCGAAGAGATTTCCAACAATCGCCTTCTGCCAATCTTCTAACAGGAATGGCTTGCCCGCCAATGCACCCTCAATATGCGAACAGCACTCTTCGATGAATCCGATGTAGTGCTCCGCCCGGTCCTCTTCAAACCAGCAGCCCTCGGCAGATACGAAGGGGTCGTATCCCGGCAAGCAGCATAAGAGCTTTTTCCACTTCTTCGAGACTGATTGTTCAATTGTTGCCGTCATTTTCCCTCTTGGTTTGTCCGTCGCCAGTGCAAACTGCACGCTTGCCGTCTATTGAGAAATGCTTTCTTCATCGGGCCTTTTATCTCAGCCCGCAGCCAATCAGAGACCCGCCAATACAATAAGCGGCCTCGCAAAACACAAGCCCCTAAGACCGAAAAGAGCCTGAGACGACATTTACGAATATACTCATTCCGTACTTTAATACCTACTGCCGCCGTCCAACTATTAACAGAACACCATGTATCACGATATCTGAACGTTCGAGATGTTGAAGTCGAAAAATTCAACCATCTACCTTCTAATCCGTCATTACAAGTGCCAGAATTCCCGATGCTATCTATATCCCATGCTGCCATATCTCTAATTCTCCCCGACGATAACTAGGTCCACGTCCATCGTGTCGCTGCCGTCGCCGTTATGCAGAATCTTCAGATCCTCGTTCGTCGTTACGTCAAGCCCCGCGGCATTGGGAGCAGCCCAGAAGAGCTCGCCGAGAGGCAGAACGAGCATGGTATCGGTTGCCGGAGTGCCGAAAATCGCAAGCGGCGTAGCGGCAGCGGCGCCCACGATACATGTAGCGTCTACGGAATTATTCTTGATGTACAATCCCCGTACGATGTCAAATGAGACCGCATCGCCCAGAGAATCAGTTAGGCTGCCGTCGGCCAGTTGAATTGTCTGAGTGCCAGCCGCGTTCGCCAGTGTGTACGTGATATCGAACAACGTCGTCCCTTTGTTCGCCCCGGTCCCGCTAACCAAAGTGATACCACCGCTGAACTGCAGCGGGTAACTCGCCGTCCCCAAGTCCTTAGTGGACGTGTAATCCATTAGTATGTTCATAATCATTTTTGCTGTCAGTGCCATGATTTACCCCTTCATGCTCTGTTGCTTGTGAATTTCTGGTTGAAAAACCGATCCTTGCCGGTATCTGACTTGCCTTCTTTGATTTGAGCCAGGCCAGTTCTTGCCGATGGCGACATGCCAAATTCGCTACATACTCTCTGTAATTGAGCCCACGCTTTCCTCCGCTCTATCGCAGCGGGATGGGAAGCCATGACGCCGCGACTATTGATTTTCAGAGCAGAGCCACCGCTGGCTTTGATTTCATCATCAGCACGCAGCCATTGCTCGAACAGCATGCAATACCCCAACAGCATAGTCCGGTCATCTTCGGCCAACATGCCCCTTTTTGAGAGAATTCTGACCATTCTCCTCCATTCTCTCTTGCCATTCCTGCCTAATCGAGCTGGAGGCTTTGGCTCGTACTCAGGCAGAGGCTCTTGATCCGGTCTTCCTTCTGGTTCCTTGCGGTCAGAAATACAACAGGCATATCGGGATCCAATTTGCGGATCTGCCTGGCCAGTTCCCATCCGTCCATCACAGGCATCATGATATCGAGGATACAGAAATCCACATGTTCGCTGCGGAAGGTCTCGAGTCCGGCCTTACCGTTTTCGGCCTGCAGGATTGAAAACCCGTTTATTTCCAGGTACTGCGAAAGGATGCTC
>SDBV01001121.1_pt1 | contig 39827 bp, 29 predicted proteins | sample 2277081 | NCBI WGS metagenome assembly SDBV01 (sample SAMN10402039, study PRJNA504765) | marine sediment metagenome | isolation source: marine sediment core GS10_PC15, 223 cmbsf | place: Arctic Ocean: Southern Knipovich Ridge | collected 2010
CCGACGGTGATCTGGATCTGTTCATGACGCATATCACCACCGAAACCAACACGCTCTATGTGAACGACGGCACGGGGATGTTCGAGGACCGTACGTTGGAGACGCATTTGGGCATGGCGAGCAACCCCTACACGGCATTCGGCACCGGCTGGTTCGATTACGACAACGACGGATGGCTCGATATCCTGACCGTCAACGGCGCCGTGCATACGCTCGAGGATCAGGCCCGTGCTGGGGATCCCTATCCGTTTCATCAACGCAACCAGTTATTCCGCAATCTCGGTCAGGGGCAGTTCGAAGAAGTGACCGAGAAAGCAGGGACCGAGTTTGCTCGCTCGGAGATCGGTCGCGGTTTGGCGTTGGGCGACGTGGACAACGACGGCGACGTCGACGTGCTGGTGACCAACGTTAACGGCCCGGTACGGTTGCTGATTAACCAGATCGGAAACCGCAACCCCTGGATCGGTCTGCGGTTGGTGGATGGGCAAAGCGGAAGCGATCTGCTTGGCACGCGCGTGGCCGTCTATCGGCCGGAAGGTCCCGTGCTGTGGCGATACGTCCACACGGCCGCCAGCTACCTGTCGGCCAACGATCCCCGCGTGCTCGTGGGGCTTGGCGAGGCGACGGAAGTCCCTAAAGTAATCGTTCATTGGCCCGACGGAACGGTCGAAGTGTGGACATCCCTGCCGGTGAACGCCTATACTACACTCCGTAAGGGAAGTGGTGCAACGGCCCAAGAGGTAAAGTCGCCGTGAGTCAACGTTCCATGACATCGCGAGCTTGGATTGGACTAATGGCCGCGATCGGTTTGTCGGGGCTTGGATTGATCGGGGCGTGCGGCCGGTCGACGCCTCCGACCGAGAAACATTCGGCGCCGGAGGAGGAATCCGCCGGGCTGGTCCCAATCCCGATTCCCGATCTTTCGACGCTGGACAAGCTGGTTCAGCAACAGATTCACGATCGCCAGGCGGCGCTTCGAGCAGTTCAACAGAAGCCCGATGTCCCCGCCGACAAACTGGCTTCCGCCTTCGGCGACATGGGCATGTATTATCACACGTATGAGTTCTATGATGCGGCCGAAGCATGTTACCGCAATGCGCACCAGTTAGCGCCGAAGGTGTTCGCCTGGTCGTATTATCTTGGGCAGCTTTACCGCCACGAGGCGGAACCGGAGAAGGCCGTCGCGATGTTCGAAAGCGCGTTGGTGCAGAAGCCCGATTCCGTCGCGGCGCTGGTGGCCTTGGCCGAGACCCATCTGTTGGCCAATCAACCGGACCGTGCCGATACCTGGTTCAAGAAAGCCCTGGAACGGGACGCTTCCTGCGCGGCCGCGATGGCGGGTCGGGGAAAGATTGCCGCGTCGCGACGCGATTTCGCCGCCGCGGTCGAGCATTTCGAGGCTGCGCTGAAGGCCCAGCCGAACGCCGACGCGATCCATTATTCACTAGCTATGGCCTATCGCTCGTTGGGTAACCGGGCGGAAGCTGCCGCGCACCTTAAAAAGCGCGGCAAAGTCGCCGCCCGAGTGGCCGATCCGCTGATGGCCGAGTTGAAACGATTGCGGACCGGAGGTCGGTTCTTCGAGCAGCGTGGCGTCTCCTCGGGCGAGGCCGGTGATCTCGCCGCCGCCATGCGCGATCTGCACAAAGCCATCGAGGCCGACCCCGAGAACGCCACGGCCCGTGCAAACTTGGGAACGGCCTTGGGCCTTTCCGGCCAAACGGAGGCCGCGATCGAGGCCTTTCGCGAGGCCTTGCGACTTGACCCCAAATATGTCCTGGCCCATTTCAATCTGGCCGTCCTTCTGAACCGACAGGGAGCGAGTGATGAAGCGGTGAAGCATTTTCGCCAGGCCATCCAGAGAGATCCGCAGTACCTGGACGCCCATTTGGGTCTGGCCGATTTGTTGGTCACCCTCGAAGACCACGAGACGGCGGCCGAGCACTACGCCCGAGTGATCAAGATCGATCCGGCCCATGCCGACGCTCGGCTGAAGCAAGCCATTGCGCTGAGCCGTGCAGGGCGCTACGCCGAGGCGCAGCAGCGACTGCTGGAAGCTCGCGCGGTGCTGCCGGAAAGCATGATCCTTGCCCACGCCATGGCTCGGTTGCTGGCCGCCTGTCCCGATCAGAACATTCGAGACGGCCCCCGCGCGTTGCAGTTCGCCCTGGCTGTGTTCAAGAACCGCAAGAGCGTGAAGCACGCCGAAACGGTGGCCATGGCCTATGCCGAACTGGGGAATTACGCCGAAGCTAAGCGTTGGCAGATGCAGGCGCTCACGGTAGCCCAACAGAAGCAGGTCGACGCGCTGCCCCGATTGCGCGCGAATCTGGCCCTCTACGAGGATGGCAAACCGTGTCGATCTCCTTGGCCAACGAACGTTCAAGAACAATAGCGACCCCGACAGAGCGGCTAAGGGCTCTTTTTCCCGGACAAAGTTCTGGGAAAAAAAGACGATTTTCCGGTTTACGAGGGGGAGGGGGGATCTGATATGCTGGAGATAGTTGGCAAATAATCCGATCACCCCTTGAGATCGCCATGGAAGACCGGCAGCCGAGATTATCCGACCGCAGCGGGCCTCAACGCGTCGATTGGGCGCATGAAGCGGCGCCCACGGGCAGTGGCTGTCGGTTCGTCGTCTGTGAAGACCTCGAAGCGATGAGCCGCACGGCGGCCGACATGATGGCCGACGAGATTCGGGCCAAGCGGGATCTCTCTATCAGCCTGGCCACGGGCGGTTCGCCGACGCGCAGCTATCAACTCCTTGCGGCCCGGCAGGCCGAGGAACCCGAGCTGTTCTCGGAAGTTCGTTTCGTGAAGCTCGACGAGTGGGGCGGATTGCAGCCCGACGATCCGGCCACGTGCGAGCATTATCTTCGGAAGCATCTCGTCGATCCGCTGGGGATTCCCGAGGAGCGGTTCATCGCGTTCCACTGCGATCCCCATGACGATCAGGTCGAATGCGATCGGATTCGCTTGGAGTTGGAACGGCTGGCCCCGATCGATCTGTGCGTGTTGGGGCTGGGTATCAATGGGCACCTGGGATTCAACGAACCGGCCGATTCCTTGCGTCGTAATCCTCATGTCGCCAAGCTCTCCGAGGCGGCGATGTCACATGTGATGCTCGACGACTCCGACGAGCCGGACGCCGTGCGTTGCGGTCTTACACTCGGCATGGGCAACATCATGCACGCGAGGAAGGTCATGCTGCTGGTCACCGGGGCTCATAAGAGACCGGCCATGCGGCAGTTGCTGGCCCGACGAATCACCACCCAGTTTCCCGCCTCCCTGCTCTGGATGCACCCGGAAGTCTGGTGCATCTGCGACGCCGATTGCGTCGAAGGGCTCGATATACCGCAGACATGCATCGTCGACCGAAACGACGCGGCCCTGCGGCAACGAAATTGAGTTCATAGTTTCCCACCCATTGAGCACTCTGCCATCAACGCCAAAGGAAGAGAAGGTACAATGCTCAGTTTGCGAACCACTCGACGAAGGTTCTTGAAGCACAGCCTCAACGCGGGGATCGGCGCCGCGTTCGTGCCCGCGATCGTCTCGGCACAATCACCCAACGGAAGACTCCAACATGCGTCGATCGGGATCGGCGGCATGGGTGGCGAAGACCTGCGGCAGTTCAGTTCGAACCCCAATGTGGAGATTGTGGCGATCTGCGACCTCGATACGGTCCGCTTGGATGCCGCGGCCGAGAAGTTCCCCCAAGCACGGCCCTATCAACACTGGCGCGAACTGCTGGAGGCGGAAGGCGACAAGATCGATTCGGTCAATGTCTCCACGCCCGACCACATGCATGCACCGATCACGATGAGCGCCATCAATCGGGGCAAACACGTATATTGCCAAAAGCCGCTGGCCCACGACGTCTATGAGGCGCGGCAGTTGGCCGCGGCCGCCACCAAGGCCGGCGTGGTCACGCAGATGGGCATCCAAATCAATGCCAGCGTCGGCTATCGTATGGCCGTGCAGATGATTCGCGACGGGGCGATCGGCAAGGTCCAGCGGGTTTACGCCTGGTCGAACAAGCCGCCGTACAACTATCGTCCCCTCGGCCCCAGGCCCCAAGGCGAGGATCCCGTGCCGGCGACGTTCGATTGGGACGAGTGGCTGGGCACAGCGCCCGTACGTCCGCACAAGCTGGGCGTCTATTATCCTTCGTTGTGGCGCGGATGGCAGGACTTCGGCGCCGGCTGGCTCGGCGACATGGGCTGCCATATCATCGATACGCCGTACCAGGCGCTCCGGCTCGGGGCCCCGTTGTCGGTCAGCGCCGAGGTCGATCCCCAGTGGCGAGATTCGTCTTTGCGCCGGGCGGAGACGTGGCCGATTTGGCAGATCGTCCGCTACACGTTCCCCGGCAACGAACTGACGGCCGAGCCGACGCTCGAACTGACCTGGTCGGACGGCGGGAAGTATCCCCCGGACGACGTGCGTCAGCACATCGGCGGCCAGGGGCTTCCCCCGCAGGGATCGTTGCTGCTGGGCGAGGCCGGGGCGCTGTTGCTGCCCCACGTGGGCGGCCCTCAGTTGTTCCCGACCGAAAAGTTCAAAGATTACCCTCGCCCCCAGATCGAGCTGCGGCACCATTACGGGCATTGGGTCGATGCTTGTCGGAACCAGGGCCAGACGGCGGCCGGATTCGATTACGCCGGCCCGCTGACAGAGGTCATCCTGCTGGGAACGGTGGCCCTGCGTTGTCCCGACAAGCAGTTGACTTACGACGCCGAACAGATGAAGATAACAAACCTCCCCGAAGCCAACCAATATATCCGCCGCACCTACCGCGAAGGCTGGACCGTGACGGGATTGTAGCGCTTCTGTAAGATGCAAATACAACCTCCCTCTCCCTTTGGGAGAGGGGAGGTTGTTGCGGAATTCCGGGCAATATGGCCGAACTATTGCTTCCCGCCAGAAGGAGAATCCAACATGGAACGAGTGATCGACACGAGAAGTGGATTGGCAACGGTTGTATTGTGGGGAACGCTCGCGGCATTGCCGGCTGTAGCTGCTGACGGTTCGTCCCAAGAGGCGGCTATTGATATGTCGAGCGAGGAGCAGGCACAGGAAGTTCGGGAATTCTGGCTGCAGGAACTGACTACCATCAAGCGGGATATGCAGCGGCCCTGTTGCCAACTCGAGCAATCGCAAGACCGGGTCGTCAATATCCATTCGCTGATCCATCCGGCTGACAAGACGCCTCTGGACGTGATCCTTCGTCGTACGGAGGCTCTGCTGGGGGATTCGAGAACGCTCGACGGCGCGGCGGATCTTTCTTGGGCGAATGCGGCGCTGGCGAAACTGCGCGAGCAGGCGAAGCCTTCCTTGAGCGAAGAGCAGCAGACGCGGCTCTTTCTAGACGTCTGTGCGATCCGACGGCGGCTGGCCCTGAGCAATCCGCTGCTCGCGTTCGAGCAGATCGTTTTCAGTCGTGGCGTGGGGTACCGAGGCTGCATACACATTGCACCCTGGGGTAATGGAGGATCCCTTGAAAACAGCCTGGTCCGCAACTCGCCGAAAGAGTCTGATTGGCCCGAGCTGTTGCATCGGGTGCCCGAGGGTGAATCGGAACCGGACGGCGTGGCGCGGTCGGGGTTGTTCATACTGAACGGTTACAAGACCGAGACGCCGCATATCGAGCCACTCTTGACCGACGCGGTCATCGGAAACGGTCGCCATCGTGGCAAGAGATTGGTCCACTTTCCCGGCGAATATCACTTCGCCTTCGACCTAAGCTACGACGGTCAGTCGGTGGCGCTCGCCAAGCGGCTTGGTCCCGAGGCACCGTATCACATTTTCAAAGGCAGGATCGGCGAGGCCACGGTGCAACAGCTTACCGACAGTTGGTTCCCGGACGTCGAACCGTGCTTTTTGCCGAATGGGCGAATCGCGTTCATCTCCTTCCGTCGCTGGATTTCGGCCCGCTGTCTTTCGTTCGTTCCCCAGGCTTGCGGGACGCTGTTCAGCATGACGGACGACGGCAGCGACGTGATCCCGCTAAGCTGGCACGAGACGAGCGAACTGTTTCCCACGGTCGACAACGACGGTCGATTGGTCTACACCCGCTGGGACTACGTGGACCGCGACTTCTCGGCCGGTCATCATATTTGGACGAGCTATCCCGACGGGCGCGACCCGCGTGCGCCGCACGGGAATTATGCGTATCCTCATTCGACGTTGGACCTGACCGAGAACGCATACGACGGCCGTGCGGATCGACCTTGGGCGGAGTTTCATATCCGCGCGATTCCCGACGCGGCCGGCAAGTACGTGGCCGTTGCCGCCACCCATCACGGGTCGACGCCCGGCTTGCTGGTTGTGATCGACACGTCGATCCCCGATGACAACCGCATGTCCCAAGTGCGTCTGATCCGTGGCGCGGAGCTTTCCCATGAACTCCAGGGCATGTATGAATCGCCCGACGCGGAATTCGTGACGCCGTGGCCGCTTAGCCAGTCGTACTATCTCGCCTCGCACAAAGGCAGCGCGGTGGTCCTGGTCGATGTCTTCGGCAACATGGAACTGCTGACGGCCCAGGGCGGCCAGAGTCCGCGTCCGCTTAAGCCAAGGACGACACCGCCCGTGATCCCGCCCGGTACAACGCAAGCCTTGGCAAACCAAGCCGATCCATCGCCGCCGGCCGTAATCAGCGTCCTGGACGTCTACAATACCGACCAGCCATGGCCTGCGGGGACGAAGATCAAGGCCCTGCGGATTCTCCGGCTGGTGCAGAAGCCTTGGAGCAGCGGCACAGATCACGCAAAGACGGTCGGCTATTCGCGGGGCGGACTGCCGCGGATCGCGTTGGGAACGGTGCCGGTCGAAAGCGACGGCAGTGCCTATTTTCATGCGCCGGTCGGATGCGAGATCATGTTTCAGGTGCTCGATGAGCGGGGTATGGCGATCCAATCGATGCGCAGCGGCACCTATGTCCACCCGGGCGAGCACCTCTCCTGCGTGGGCTGTCACGAAGACAAATCAAGAGCGCCCCGCCGATCGGCCCCGAAGTTGGCCTTCCAGCGCGCGCCGTCGGTCATTCAGCCCGAGACGTCGCTGGGAACGGTTCCGGCATCCTACCCGTTGCTGGCCAAGCCGGTTCTGGAAAGAACGTGCATCCCCTGCCATGAGGCCGAAGACGCAGCCATGCAAAGCGCCAGGTATGAGGATCTGGAGCCCTACGCCTTCTATTTCCACGGCCATTGGGACGCGTCGGGCCTCGTTCCCCGTCACGGCGGCTATCGAACCGTTGCCGGACGCTTCGGCGCACGCGAGTCGCGCATGGGCAAAGCCCTGTTGGACGAGACGCATCAGGAACTTCTCCAGACCGGAAAGATCACGGCAGACGAGTTCCGCCGCGTGGTCCTCTGGTTGGACTCGAATTCGCTGAACCTGGGCGCCTACCACAACGATGCGGCCCAGCATCGCGGCGAGATTGTTTGGCCTTTGCTGGAATTCGACCCCCAGAATCCCCTGGCTATCCAGGGAACCAGCGAGCAACAAACACCGTCATTTTGAATAGCGAAGGCGTAGGTTGAAGTATTACCCACTTTCTTTAGACAAAACAAGAGCAACAACGAAATGAAAAGCAACATCAACAGAATAACCTGTTTCGTATCGATGGTCGCCGTTCTGGCAGCGGGTCGGACTCGGGCTCAAGCGGCGGACGAACCGATCTTGCCGTGGTTGCCCGACAGTTACGTCATGGGGACCGGGTGCAGTTGGACGCAATCCGGCGCATCCGTGGAGGCGTTGACGAGAAACGCTCATTATTTGGCGCCGCCTAAGCAGGGCCAGGATTGGCACGAGTGGTTCAAGCTGCTTCACGCTTACCGGCGGCAAGTGCGAGGGCAACTCCACAGGTTCGGCGAGGAATCCTCTATTCACATGCGGTTCGACGGCGTTCGGGCGTGGGTTCGCGCCGAGACGAACTGGGCCCGGGCGGCCGATTTCGTCCCCGCCGAGCGGATCGTGATTCGCGGCCAGGCGAAGTGGGTCAGCGGCAAGGCGACCTTGTGCCTGGCGCTGGACTATCATGACCGGCAACGCGGACCTTGGCAGAATTGGTCGACCGTGATCGCTTCGACCACGATTGCGCCGGACGGCCAATGGCATGACTTTCAGATCGACGCCAAGATTCCCTCCTTCGACCGCAAGAACACCTGGGCCCGACCGATCCTGGGAATGGACGGCACGTTCGACAAGACGAAGGGGACCGTGCTCTTGCGGCAAATCGAGGTCCTGGCGCCTGAAACACCCGAGCGGGCCGAACGGCTTGCGGCCGTCGACTTGAAGCCGGCCCCGCAAGCCCGGTTCGACGACTCGATCTACGGCCGTGACGACCTGAAGTGGATGACGCGGAACTTCGTCTGCGGATTCCTCTTCATGTACGACCGAACCTTCTGGGATCCCGAGCGCCAGGAGTTTCGCATCGAAGCACTCTGCGAAGACGCGCGACACGAGTTTGGTGGCTACGATTCGGTCGTACTATGGCACGACTACCCGAGAATCGGCGCCGATGAGCGCAACCAGTTCGACTTCTTCCGCCATATGCCGGGTGGATTGGATGGCGTGCGCGAGGTCGTGCGGCGATTTCAGGGCCAAGGCGTGAAAGTCTTCATCCCCTACATGCCCTGGGACACCGGCACGCGTCGCGAAGGGGTTTCCGACGAACAGGCGTTAAGCCAGATCATCGGAGCCATCGAAGCCGACGGCGTGTTCTTGGATACCATGCAGCAATCGCCGCAATCGCTGCGGCCGACGGTCGACGCGGTCCGAAAAGGCGTGGCCTTCGCGCCCGAGGGGCATCCGAAGATCGCTGAAATGGAACAATGCAGCGGCTCCTGGGCCCAGTGGCTCAGGCCGTTCCCGGGCATCGGCGTATTGCATCTGAAATGGATCGAGCCGCGCCACATGCAGCACCAGATCCGTCGCTGGGACAAGTCGCACCAGAACGAATTGGCGGCCGCCTGGATCAACGGCAGCGGAGTGCTGGTCTGGGAGAACGTCTTCGCCTTCTTCAATCCGTTCAATGCCGAAGATCGGGCCACGCTCCGGCGGATGACGCCCGTGCTGCGAGCCTTTGCCGGGCTTCTAAGCGAAGGCGAATGGCTACCCTACATTCCCGTCTCTTCCAAAGGAGTGGCGGCCACCTGTTGGAAAGACGAAAAGGTTCGTCTCTGGACGATCATCAAAACGGACGACGCAGCGCCGGACCTTGCCCGACTCGACGTCGAGGACAAAGGGCAGAAATTCTTCGATCTCTGGCAAGGCCGCCCGCTTGAGCCTCAGCGCGTAGACGGTAGAGTTCGGCTAGAGATCCCGCTAAAACGGTTTGGCGGGGTGGTCGCGCTGGACGACGAAGCGATCGACGATTCCTTTCTGAAGTTCATGGAAAGACAGCGCAAGGAGGCGGCGCGACCCTTGCCGGAGGATGACCCGCATGTCCGGGCCCTTGACGTGACCGAGCCGAAGGCTCCGCCGACGGTTCGACAAGCGGCGCCCGTGGCCGAGGGAATGCTCTCGGTCGCCGGCGGCAAGCACGAGTTCACGTTGCGTCACATGCGGCGTGAATGCGGCTGCTACCCCGACCCGGGCACGCCGCTGCAGCGCCATTACGACTTCCTAAAATGCTTTCCCCACGATGAGACGATGGAGCATCACGTGACGACCAGAGTCGGCTCGTGTGCAATCGACCCGCGACCCGTGACCAACGGCCAGTTCGAGGCCTTCTTGAAGGCGACCGGCTACGAGCCCGATTGTCCGGACCGGTTCTTACATCATTGGGGCGGGGAGAGTTGCCCCGCGGCGTTGCGCGACGAACCGGTTGTCTACGTCGATCTAGACGATGCCCGAGCCTATGCCGCATGGGCCGGCCGACGTTTACCGACCGAATGGGAATGGCACCTGGCAGCTCAGCAGCACGGCGACGCCTTCGCTCGCGAGAAGATCCACGAATGGACCGAAAGTCAACGCGATGACGGGCACACCCGCTTCGTGATGCTCCGCGGCGGGTGTGAGTATAAGGCCGAGGGTTCCATCTGGTACTTCCCCGGCGGCCCGCAACCGATCGAGAGCCACGCCAAGTTCCTGCTATTGCACCCCGGCTTGGACCGTTGCAGAACGATCGGCTTTCGGTGCGTAGCGCCAACCGAACCGGGATAGTTGGAACCCCCAAACTTTGATTGCGGCCTTGCCTCGCTAGGAAACACTGGCCACTAACCACTACTGCTTCCCCCGCTTCAGGAGCCGCCTCATGAGCACCTCTACTCGACGTCATTTTATCAAGCAAACGGCACTGACAGGTGTTGCAGCTTTTGCTGCGCCCGCATTCGTTCGTGCCACCGGAGTTAATGATACTCTTAACGTTGCGGCTGTCGGTCTTTCTTGCCAAGGTTACGCAAACCGTTTTAATCTTGAAAACAGATACAAGAAGCCCAATAATCTTCCCACCGATCTTCCCAAGGTAAGGATCAATGTGACTTGCGATACGGACCGGAAGCACGGTCCGATGTATCAGGACTATCGCAAGATGCTCGATGAAAAACATCGAGAGATCGACGCTGTGGTTGTCAGCACGCCGGATCACATGCACGCTCCTATCACTTTAGCTGCGATGGATCTCGATAAACACGTCTACTGCGAAAAGCCATTGACATGGAGTATCGAGGAGGCCCGACGTGTTGCTAAGGTTGCCAGGAGCAAGAGCCTTGCCACCCAAATGGGAACACAGGGCATGTCACACCCCAATATGCAGAAAGGGATTGACTTCCTGCAAAGCGGCGTTCTCGGCGATGTGACCGAATTGCACGTGTGGTCGGATCGCGCCGGTCGATGGTGGCCTCAAGGAATACGATTGCCAAGCGAAGCACAGCCGGTTCCAGGCAATTTGGACTGGAACAGTTGGCTTGGCGTTGCGGCCGATCGTCCTTATCGGGATGCGTATCAGCCGTTTCTTTGGCGAGGTTACAAAGATTTTGGAACCGGCGCCATTGGCGACATGGGCATTCATATCACAACCATGCCCTATCTCGGCTTGAAGTTGACCACCCCGACATCCGTCGACATCGTGGGGGTAAGTGAACTCGACAATGGCGAGTCTTCCCAGCTCACAAAGCTCGAGTTGACGTTTCCATCTCGGCGAACGCTGCAATACTACGAGACCTCGGGCTTCGATGGGCCGACGTATCCAAAGTGGACCATCCTTAAACTGACTTTCCCAGCGACCGAGATTACGAAGACGCCCGTGTCGATGTACTGGTACGACGGCGGACAAAGGCCGTCTGCCGATCTGATCAACGGCGATGACCTTGGTCCCAACGGTGCAATTGTCGTTGGGTCTGAGGGGACGTTTCACGCCATGGGTGAGTGCAATGATGGGTTCCGCACCTATCCGGACGGAAAGTTTGAAGGCGGAATCGTGCCGCGATGGGGTCGAGCAGGCGCCGACTTATTAAACCTTAAACACCGGATGGATTGGGCCCGTGCCTGCATGGAAGGCGGGGAAACCTGCTGTGCATTTGATAAACACGCCGCAAAACTCACCGAATGTATGCTCATCGGAGCTTTGGCACTCAAAATTGGAAAAGGCTTCAAGTGGAACGCCGAAGAGATGATTGCCGAAGGATGCCCCGAGGCTGATTGTTACATAACACGTGATAAACGCGACTATTGACGGTCGTGCCCGACCGGCACGGCGTATTTTCCGAAACCATTGTTGTAGACCGCTCTTTTGTTGTTGAAAAGGAACTTTATGATGAAAACGACTCTGCTCACGTTGCTAGGTGTTTTGTTGCTCGTACCGTCCGCCGAGGCCGCCGAACCGGCAGCGCCGATGAAACTCGACAATGTTTTCTTCGCATTCGACAACGGCACGGGCCGCGGCGAGTTGCCGCTTGAGGAACAGGCCGCGATGGCCAAGGAACTGGGCTATGCGGGGATCGGATACTCGGGCACGGCACGGATTCCCGAGATGCTTGCCGCCTTGGACGCCCACGGCTTGAAGATGTTCAGCACCTACGTCTACGCGGAGATCGCGGCCGAGCAGCCCGAGTATAGCCCGAACTTGCAACAGGCCATCGAGCAACTCAAAGGTCGCGATACGGTGATCTGGCTCACCGTTCGGGGTTTGCCGGACGATGGCAAGCACGACGACGGCAAACACGACGATCGCGCGGTGGCGGCCGTCCGGCAGGTGGGCCAATGGGCCAAGGCGGCCGGGCTGCGGGTCGCCCTGTATCCGCACGGCGGTTTCTACGTGGGCCGATTCCAGGACGCCATCCGCGTGGCCGACAAGGTGGACATGCCCAACGTCGGTTCGTCATTCAACCTGGTCCATTGGATCGCCGCCGAGGGCAACCGTGACTACGCCCCGTTTCTGAAGCAAGCGATACCTCGGATGATTCTCGTCTCGATCAACGGCACCGACGTCAACAGCGGAACAAGCAAGCTGATCCAGACGCTCGACCAGGGCAAGTATGACGTGTTCGCCGTGTTGAAAACGCTCCGGACGTTAGGATACGACGGACCGATCGGCCTGCAATGCTACAACATCAAGGGCGACCGGCGAGAGAACCTCAAGCGTTCCATGGACGCATGGCGTAAGTTCGTCGAACAAATGGAGCAGTGAAAAGGCGTGCAGAATCTCCCCTCTCCCTTTAGGAGAGGGGACCAGATTTCAAAAGTCCAAACTAATAAGGATGAGGGTTATGAACCAAACAGACACGAGTCGAAGAGAGTTCTTGAAAAAGACGTCATGTGTAGGCGGGGCCCTTTTTGCAGCGCCGCTTTTCGTTCCACGTTCTGTATTGGGCGAAGATGGTGCTCCGGGCGCCAATGACCGCATTGGAATTGCGGCCATCGGTGTTGGCCGCCAAGGGAGCGTCGCTTTCAAGGCTGCCGCAGACAGCAAACTGTCGCAACCTGTTGCCGTATGTGATGTCTATCTTCCTCGCGCCGTGGGTATGGCCACAAAGCTCGGCATTGACCCCAAGAACACCTGTCAGAATTACCATGAAATTCTCGAACGCAAAGACGTCGACGCCATTACTTCGTCGACGCCCGAGCATTGGCGTGCGCTGACCTGTATCCATGCCTGCCAGGCCGGCAAGCACGTTTATACGGAAAAGCCCATGTCACTGACCGTCGTCGAAGGAAGGAAAATGGTCGAGGCTGCCCGTAAGTACAACCGGGTTTTCCAGAGTGGTTCGCAGCAACGTTCCATGCCGGCGAACATCAGCGGCTGCAAATTCATTCGCGAAGGCGGGTTGGGGAACATTCAAGAGGTCATTGCCCGCAATTATCAAAGTCCGTGGTTCGCGAATTTGCCGGCCGAGACGATTCCTGAGGGACTCGACTGGGAAATGTGGTGCGGACCGACCAAAAAGGTTCCGTTTAGTTTCGGAATCTATCAGCCCCGTTCCAGCCCGGGCTGGATTTCTTTCCGCCCGTATTCCGGCGGCGAAATGACAGGTTGGGGAACGCACGGGCTCGACCAGATTCAAAGCGCTCTGGGTATGGACAATACTGGGCCCACCGAAATCATCGTCGAAGGCGAGGCCCTTGAGCCGCCGACATACACCAAGGCGGAATCCCGGACGCGCGGAGAAGAACTGGGCAGTAAGCCGTACCTGAAATTCAAATATGCCAATGGCAACACCGTGATCCTCGATAGCACCTCCAAACAACATGGAGCCGGCGGAATATTCATCGGCGAGAACGGCAAGCTCGAGATCAAACGGGCTGGGCTTGCCTCGAATCCGGAAGAAATCTCGCAGAAGCTCCTCAAAGGCCAACCGTCACAAGATCAGCAAAATCGTTCTTCCATGGCGCTGCACCTTGGCAACTGGCTCGAGTGTTGCATAACGGGCGACGAACCCATTGACAGCGTGGAGTCAGGGCACAGAACGGCTTCGCTCTGCCACATTCTCAATATCGCACGGTATGTGGGACGCAATCTCAAATGGGATCCGGAAAAAGAACTTTTTGCCGGTGACGATGAAGCAAACTCCTACCTCAGTCGCGAAATGCACAATGGCTACGAATTGCCTGATGAGGTCTAATGTACTACCATGAGCTAACCCACTTATTTCTAAAGGAGGAGCACCGATGCGTTTTTCATGTTTTGTTACGCTGATCTTACTTTGCCCCGTTATGACGCTTGCCGAAGAAGGTTTTGTTTCTCTGTTCGACGGGAAGACCCACGACGGCTGGCAGGGCGACATCGAGGGCTACCAGATCAAAGATGGCGTGTTGATCTGCGACCCCGGCCACAAGATCTTCACAAAGAAGGAGTATGCCGACTTCATCTTTCGCTTCGAGTTCAAGCTACCCCCGGCGGGCAACAATGGCGTGGGAATTCGCGCGGCGACCAGTGGCACTCAGGCATATAACGGCATGGAGATCCAGATCCTCGACGACGGACACGAGAGCTACAAGAACCTGAAACCCTATCAGTTCCACGGCTCGATTTACGGAGTCGTGCCGGCCAAGCGCGGAAGCCTGAAACCGACTGGCGAGTGGAACTGCGAAGAGATCCAGTGCCAAGGCAGCCACGTGAAGGTCACGGTCAATGGCAAGGTGATCGTCGACGCCGACTTGAGTAAAATCGACAAGACCAAGACGCTGGACGGCCAGAACCACTTCGGCCTGCACAACAAGAAGGGCTACATCGGCTTCCTGGGCCACGGCTCGCCCGTCGAATTCCGAAACATCCGCATCAAAGAACTGAAATGAAGGTGTAGGGTGGGTCGAAGGTGTAGGGTGGGTCGAGGAACGAAGACCCACGCGAATGCTGCCGAAAGAACCGAATAGAACGAGAACCGTCATTCAACGGAGGAGGACCTGCGATGCAATGTCGAACTCAAATGCTGATCGCTTTCTTGTTCTTGGGGCTGCTGGCCCGCGCGGCCTGGGCGGCAGAACCGGAAAACCTGGCTCGCATGGCCAAGGTCTCGGCCAGTGCGGAACTCGACGGGCGGTTCCTGGCGAAGTTTGCCGTCGATGGCAAGACGCCGATGCCGTTTTGCAGAGAGATGAAGACCTGGCCCGGTGCGTTCCAGATAGATCAGAACATTGCCTGGTGCGTTCCCGGAGAGCGGACGAAGTTTCAAGGATGGTTAAAACTCGAATGGGACCAGCCGGTCGACGTGGCCGAGATCGTCTATTTCGGGCGGACGGCCATGGCGCTGGAGGAGTGTTTCAAAGACTACGAAGTCTATCTCGATGAGTATCCCGACGAGCATGCGGCCGAACCGGTGGTCAAAGGGACGTTCCAATTGACGGGCGAGCCGCAGCGGATCAGGATCCCACGGTCGACGGTCAAGACGGTCACGCTGAAGTTCCTCAATTCTTATACGACGGCTTACAACCCGGGCGCGTCGGAGATTGCCGTCTATTCTTCCAGTCCTTCCAAGAAGGGGCTGTACGCCTTCCAGACGGAAGAACGCACGCCGGCCGAAGAGCAATTGGCCGAGGACCTGTACGCCGGCAAGTTGGGGTTCCGCGACATACTGGTCATCCAGCGGCATCACCTGCGGATATCCCACGTCTATACTTACCACGTCGAAGGCTATCGGCCGGGCGGCGGGTTATATGTCTACTCCCCGGGTGCCGACGGGGGAACGATGCGGCAGTTGGTCGACTCGTCCGGCGGAATGATCATCGATTGCGACCTTTCGTATGACGGAAAGGAAGTCATCTTTTCCTGGAAACGGGGCGGCATGCAACTGGCCCGGCCGCACTTCATGCTGGAAGAAGTCAGTCGCGACAATCCGAACGAGAACTACCAGATCTATCGGATCAACATCGACGGCACGGGCCTGACCCAGTTGACCGACGGTGCGTGCAACAATCTGAACGCCTGCTGGCTGCCGGACGGGGGTATCGCGTTCACCTCCGACCGCAAGCCGGCCTATGCCTATTGCTTTGTGACCACCTCGCCCGTGCTCTACCGGATGGATCGCAACGGCGAGCACCAGAAACGGCTCTCGGCCAACTACTTGATGGACTTTACGCCTTCGGTGTTGAATGACGGGCGGATCATCTTCACGCGTTGGGAATACGTCGACAAGTCGGCCGTCCCGATCCAGAGCCTTTGGGCCATCAACGCCGACGGGACCGGACTGGCCGGCTACTACGGCAATCGGGTGATTTCGCCCGGTACGTTCATGGGCGCGCAACCGATTCCCGGCACCAACAAGATCATCGCCTTGGCCACCAACCACAGCGCCGAGCCTCGGGGGGCCATCTGCGTAATCGATCGGACCAAGGGGGCCAACGCGCGGGAGGCCGTCCGGAATGTTACGCCCGAGGTGGATATGTATCGAGTCCACGAGCGCTACTGGGGCAACGGAGTGGACGGACCATACGCAGCGCCTTACCCTATCGATGACCAACGCTATTTGGTTTCCAAGATGGGCACGCTCGAATTGCGCACGCTCGACGGGGACCGCGTCTCGCTACGGTATCCGGAAGAGGGGCTTGGCTTCTACAGCGCGCAAGCCATCCGCCCGGTCGATACGCCGCCGATCATGTCGACCGTACGGCTCGACGATTCGGTCAAACTCTCCGAGGACGGCAGCGTCTCCGGCTCCTGGGCTACCGTGATGCTGCAGGACGTCTACCAGGGACTACTGCCGCACGTCAAACGGGGCGAAGTAAGCCAGATTTGTGTGGTGCAGGAGATCGAAAAGGGGACCTTCACGCCGCTGATTCACGAGGTGCCCACCGGCAAGGGCTACGCCGCCAACACCTGTTTCGGACATCAATTCCCGTTGGTCTCGTGCGGGGCGACCTACTCGCCGAAGAAGGTTTGGGGATTCGCCGACGTGGCGGCCGACGGATCGGCCTGCTTCAAGGTGCCCGCAGAAGTGCCGATCTACTTCATGGCACTCGACGCCGAAGGTCGGGCCGTGCAGCGGATGCGCACGTTCACGCACATGATGCCCGGCGAGGTGCAGGGCTGCATAGGATGCCATGCCGATCGCAGCGAACTGCCACCGCACCCGATCAGTGACTTCGTCCGCTCCAGCCAACCGCAAGAACTTCGCCAGCCCGAGTGGGGCGTGAAAGGGTTCAGCTATGCGGAGGTCGTGCAACCCGTGTTGGATAAGTATTGCGTCGAGTGCCACAACGCCTACGAACAGCCGGCGGACGTCGATCTGTCGGGCGACAGGACCGACTTCTTCAACGTCTCGTACGACATCCTGGCGCGGAAGGGCACTTTGGGCGAGTGGTCGCCCCACGTGCATGGTGTGGCACGGGACAGCGGCGAAGAGGGCAGCAGCCCGTACACGAGTTGGATCTGGACGATCAACGGCACGGAACGCAACATCTACCAGATTCGACCCAAGCAGTGGGGTTCGCCGGCCAGCCTGTTGGCCGACATGATCCTTGCCGGCCATCCGGATGAAGACGGCAACCCGCGCGTGGCGATGGACCAAGCCAGCCGACGCAAAATCTTCTTATGGATCGACTTGAATGTGCCCTACTACGCGACCTCCGCCGGGAACCATCCTGGCCGGATGGGATCCCGACGGATGAAACCGGGCAACCTCGACAAGGTGCTGGCTGAAGTGAGTGGACGACGCTGCGTCTCGTGCCATGGCGATAAGCTCCCCAACAAGTTCTACGTTCGGGTGACCAATCCTCAGTTGAACAGTTTTCTCTTGGCCCCCTTGGCCCAATCGGCCGGCGGGACCCAGCGATGCGGCAAGCCGATCTTCCAGGACACGACCGACCCCGACTACCAGGCCATCCTGGCCACTTTCGAGCCGATCGCTCGACTGCTGGAGCGCCGTCCGCGGATGGACATGCCTGGGGCCGAAGTCGATTGCGCGGTCGATCAGCAAGCCCGATAGGCCATCCTACGGGATCGTATCGCACCGAAGAAGTTTGGAGGTTATTGAAAGACAGCGTATGCGAGGGTGACCTACGTGCTAACAAGCCGATTGATGCGAGAACATCCGCCGGATACACCATCGCGGAGGCGAACAAGTGGGTAACGGCCAAGAAAAAGAGTCTGGACAATCATCGCGAGCTAGGCGTTGGGCACACGCGATGTTAGAATGAGGTGCGATTCAAGCCTGGAGCGGTTCCAGGCTCAACCCAAATGGAAAATGTCGGCAATAGGAGCATATTATCATGTCACGCAATGTCTCACGTCGTTGCTTTATTAAGCGGTCTGCAACGCTTGTTGCCGCGCCGATGTTCGTCAGTTCGGCCACACTGGGTCGGGCGGCGGTCGCCGCGCCCAACGAGCGCATTACACTCGCCTTCATCGGAACCGGCTTTCAGCAAGTGCGAGCCCATCTGAGTTCGCTGCCCCGATTCAACGAACTCCAAACGCTGGCGGTTTGCGACGTCGACAAGAACCGTTGCGAAAACGCCAAGCGGCGTGTCGACGCTTACGAAAAGCGCAAGAACGCCGACTACCCCGGTGCGGATATGACCGACGATTATCGTAAGATCCTCGAGCGCAATGACATCGATGCCGTATGCATTGCCACGCCGGACCATTGGCACGCCCAGATACTCATTGAGGCGTGCCAGGCCGGGAAAGACGCCTACTGCGAGAAGCCGCTGACGCTCACCATCCGCGAAGCACAACTATGCGTCGAAGCCGCCCGAAAGCATCAACGCGTGGTGCAGACCGGCAGCCAGCAGCGCAGCAATGTGTACGGGCCGTTCCGCAAGGCGTGCGAAGTGGTTCGCAGCGGTCGACTGGGGGAACTAACGAAGGTGACCGTCGGCGTCGGCGCGTCTAGCCGCTGGTGCGACCTGCCGGAGGAGACGACGGAGCCCGGCTTGAACTGGGACCTTTGGCTCGGACAAGCGCCGATGCGGCCTTATAACTCAGCGCTGAGCCCCCGCGGCGTACACGAACACTTTCCCGCCTGGCGCGCGTATCGCGAGTATTCCGGCGGCAGCCTGACCGACATGGGCGCGCATCACTTCGACATCGCCCAGTGGGCACTCGGCATGGATGAGTCGGGCCCGGTCGAAGTCCATCCGCCGGAAAATCCGACGGCAAAGTCGGGGGCTCGACTGGTTTATGCCAATGGTGTCGAGATGTTCCACGGCGGGCCGGGCGGTTGTACTTTCCACGGTACGAAAGGTACCATGCGCGTCGACCGCAACCACTTCTCCAGCAATCCGTCGGAACTCACCGAGACGCCGATTGCCGAGGACCCAAGTGCTAAGGATTGGGTGCATCTGTACAACTCGACGGATCATCATCGCAATTGGGTCGATTGCCTCATTTCGCGAGAGCGAACCGTCGCAGACGTCGAGATCGGCGCCCGCTCGGTGACGGTCTGCCACTTGCTGAATCTCGCCTACTGGAACCGGAAATCGTACAACTACGATCCGGTGAATTGGTGTTTTGACAACGACGAAGACAACAAACAACTCGACCGCGAGCGTCGCGGACCGTGGCAACTGCCCACGGTGTAGAAGACATTTTCATCACGGGAATTCCATGCGTTTCTTCGTCCTACTTCTTGTAATCGGTATGCTGCTATGGACGGCGGTTGTCGGTTGCCAACCCGCAGAGCGTCCGTCGCAACCGAAACCGGATTCAGGCGATGCGGTGCCATCTGATCTAGCCCCCCGGCAAGACGCGGCACGGCAAGTGCTGCAGGAAATCAACGGCACGTTGAAGGAAGACGCCTCGGGCAAGGCGGTCGAACTTAACCTTGCCGGCCGGCGTTGGGCAAGCGAGGCGCAGGTGACTCAACTGCTCGACACCTTCGCAGAGATCAAATCACTTACGCTGGAAGGCCGCGAGCTGACCGATGCACTGGCCCCGGCTCTGGCCGGCTTGGAGAATCTCGAAGCCCTGGCGCTGCGTGAAACAATGGTCGGCGACGCCACGTTCGTCAAACTGGCAGAGAAGCCGACGGAGCAACAAAGGCTGAAGATCATCGACATACGGGTCGGCGCCAACTTGACCCAAGTCGGCATCGACGCCTTGGCGAAGATCAATACCTTGCGGGCGATCCGCTTGATCGGGTGCGAACTGACCGACGCTCAGCTCGCCACGCTGACCGACAACCTGACGCGGCTCTCGGAGGTCGACCTTCGCGGCTGTCGAGGGCTTACGGTTGCGGCGATCGAGAACATCAAGGAAAAGAACGACGGCTCGCTGAAGACTCTGAAACTTGGCGGCGTTAACGTGACCAACGAAACGCTTCAGCCGGTTGCCAAGATGCACGGCCTCACGAGTCTGACGCTTGAAGAATGCGAAATCGACGATGCGGGCATCGCCCTACTGGGTGAATTGCCGCTTACGAACCTCGTGTTGTTGCAAAGCCTGTTCGTCGGCGACGAAGGACTGAAGGTTCTGAAGAACTACGGCCAACTGAAAACACTGAACCTTCAGGACACCGGCGCGACGGCGGCAGTGATCGCCTTGCTGCCCAATCCGGAAGTTCTCACGGCGTTGAACATGAGTCAAACGGGCATTCAGGATGCAGACGTTGCCAAGCTGCTGCCGCTGATGAATGTGAAACAGCTCCGCCTCAGTTCGACGCAATTGACCGACGGCGCCGTAGCGACGCTTGCCCAACTCACGTCGCTACAGTTGCTCACGGTCGACGGCACGGGGATCACGACACAGGGCATCGAGCGGTTAAAGAAAGCGCTGCCCGAGGCTCGTATTGTTAGCAATTAGAGATAATGTCAGTTTGATCGCTTGGCGGTCAGGGTAACCCGATCCACGGTGACGCGCCTGCGAAGAAATCGCCTTCATTCAACAGGAACGCACCACTTAGCCCCCACAATTCACCTGAAGGAATTCTGATGACTTGTAAGTATTCACGATTGTTGACCGCGATGTTGGCCGTTTTGGTTTTCTTTCCGTCAGCCAGAGCTATTGCTCAAGAAGCGGCCCAACCCGTCAAGAACAACAAGACGGCTAGAGTCAGACCGGAGTCCCGCTGGCACGGCCCCAGGTGGATGGAACGTCACGAGAGTATTAACGCGCGCGTGAAAAAGGGGAACGTCGACCTGTTGATGATCGGCGACTCGATCACCCACTGGTGGGACACCGACGGCCGAAAGGTTTGGGATAAATACTACGGCCATCGCAACGCCGTGAACCTTGCGATCAGCGGCGACCGCACGCAACACGTGCTCTGGCGGCTGGAAAACGGCAATCTCGGGGGTATTTCGCCCAAGCTGGCCGTCATCATGATCGGCACGAACAACCACACTTTCGACCACAAGGAAACGGCCGCGGATATTGAAGAGATCGTCGAATTGCTCCGCACCAAGTTGCCGGAAACGAAGATTCTCCTGTTGGCTATCTTCCCGCGCGGCGACAATGATACCGACGGCGCACGGCAAGTGAATATGAAGGTCAACCAGCAGATCGCCAAACTGGGTGACCGCGAAATGGTCGAGTTTCTCGACATCAACGATACGTTTTTCAAAGAAGGTCGACGTATAAGACGCGACATGCTGCCGGATGGCACGCATCCGAACGAGAAGGGATACGCCGCCTGGGCGGAGGCCATGGAACCGATGGTGGCGAAGCTGATGGGAGAGAAGTAAGACGAGAACCAACCACGGATTTCCGCCAATCGCCGACCGACGTATGAGATAACTAACACGAACCAAGGAGGAACACGATGCACATCAACAAGTATTCTTTGCTTATCACTTTGGCATTGGGAATTCCGGCGGCCGCTTTGGCTGAAGACCAACCGGCGCCAACGTTGCAGATTACCGAGGACGCTGCAACCGTGTCCATCGCTGCGGCGGAACGACCCGTGCTGCATTACCAACGCACGATGAAACCGAGCCGACCCTTTGTGCGGGAACTGTTTACTCCCTCGGGCCTCAATGTGGTGCATGATGCTCCGAGCGATCACATCTATCACCACGCCCTGATGTGCGCGGTGTATGTCGACGGGATCGATTTCTGGTCGGAGACGAACGCGTGCGGTCGCCAAGTTCCGGCCGCTTTAGACATCGCGGCGATCGAGTCGTGCGAGCGTGGTTGCCGGGCCGGGTTCACCCAAAAGATCGAATGGATCGCCCCCGACGGCGACAAGAAACTGGTTGAGAACCGTACGATCGAAGTCGTTCAGTTGAAGGGGCTCGACGTGCCCGTGGTCAATTGGCGAACGCGCATGGAGGCGCCTGCCGGGAAAGAGAAAGTCACGCTTAGCGGCGCCCCTTACAGCGGCGTGGGGATGCGATTCGTGGAATCGATGCACAAGATAGGTACGCACTTCAACGCCGACGACAAACTCGGCATATTGGTGCTAACCGTCGCGCGAGTCGCGCCGACCAAATGGACCGCCTACACGGCGCCGGTCGACGGAAAGATGGTCACCGTGGCCATGTTCGACCACCCGGACAACGACTATAAGGCCCATTTTTTCACAATGTCGAAGCCGTTCAGCTACATGTCGGCCACGCTGAACCTCTGGAAGGAGCCGGTGGACATCCTCGCCGACAAGCCGTTGAACCTCACTTACGCGGTTGTTGTCTGGGACGGTGAAACAAGCCGTGAAGAAATCGAGGCCGTTTATCAGCAGTGGATCAAGCCGTAGGCCGCAAGCCTGTTAGCCAAGACCTTGCACGGAGACACTCGGATGCACTCGCGGGAAATCGTTCGCCGAGCTATCGAGTTCGACAGTCCGCCGCGTCTGCTGGGATCCTCAAAAGAAGATCTTCCCCGGCGACCAGCAGGCCACACAAAGCCGCTGGATCTCACGCCCCAGGCGAGAAGGCTACAAATTACCGACGGACGCATGAGATGACTAACACGAACTAAGGAGGAACACGATGCACATCAACAAGTATTCTTTGCTCATCACCTTGGCATTGGCAATCCCAGCGACCGCTTTGGCTGAAGACCAACCGGCGCCAACGTTGCAGATTACCGAGGACGCTGCAACCGTGTCCATCGCTGCGGCGGAACGACCCGTACTGCATTACCAACGCACGATGAAACCGAGCCGACCCTTTGTGCGGGAACTGTTTACGCCCTCGGGCCTCAATGTGGTGCATGATGCTCCGAGCGATCACATCTATCACCACGCCCTGATGTGCGCGCTGTACGTCGACGGGATCGATTTCTGGTCGGAGACGAACGCGTGCGGTCGCCAAGTTCCGGCCGCTTTAGACATCGCGGCGATCGAGTCGTGCGAGCGCGGTTGCCGGGCCGGGTTCACCCAAAAGATCGACTGGATCGCCCCCGACGGCGATAAGAAACTCGTTGAGAACCGTACGATCGAAGTCATTCAGTTGAAGGGGCTCGACGTGCCCGTGGTCAATTGGCGAACGCGCATGGAGGCGCCTGCCGGGAAAGAGAAAGTCACGCTCAGCGGCGCCCATTACAGCGGCGTGGGGATGCGATTTGTGAAATCGATGCACAAGATAGGTACGCACTTCAATGCCGACGACAAACTTGGCGTGTTAGTGCGAGGTGACGAGCACGTTACGCCGACCAAGTGGACCGCCTACGCGGCGCCGGTCGACGGGAAGATGGTCACCGTGGCCATGTTCGACCACCCGGACAACGACTATAAAGCCCATTTCTTCACGATGTCCAAGCCGTTCAGCTACATGACGGCCACGCTGAACCTGTGGAAGGAGCCGGTGGACATCCTCGCCGACAAGCCGTTGAGCCTCACTTACGCGGTCGTTGCCTTCGACGGCAAAGCAAGCCGTGAAGAAATCGAGGCCGTTTATCAGCAGTGGATCAAGCCGTAGGCCGCAAGCCTGTTAGCCGAGACCGCGCATGGAGACACTCGGATGCACTCGCGGGAGATCGTTCGCCGAGCTATCGAGTTCGACAGTCCGCCGCGTCTGCCATTTTGGCAGCACGTGGCGCCGGCGGCTCCGGACGATGTGTGGGAAATCTGGGAGATGGACCGCAGTGAGGCCGGTTGGTTTTTCGATAACGCCGTGATGGACGATTGGGGATGCCAATGGGCCAAAACGGATCAACAGAACATGGGCCAGGTCGTCGGTTACCCGCTGGAGGATTGGTCGGCATGGGACTCGTATCGACTACCCGATCCGCGAAACCCATTCTATTTCAAGAATGTCGAAGCGAAGCTGGGCGAGTCGGGCGACCGGTACGTGATGATCACCAGCCACTTCAACCTGATCGAGCGGCTACACATGCTCCGCGGCTTCGCGGCCGCCATGCAGGACTTCTATCTCGAACCGGCCCGAGTGGAAAGCGTGTTGGATAGGATCCTGCAGTGGAAGCTGGATCATTTCGAGGAGGCCGCCCGCTGGTTCGGCGATCGGGTGCACGGGATCTTCCTGACCGACGACTGGGGAACTCAACAAGGAACGTTCGTTCGGCGGCAAGTCTTCGACGACTTTTTCGCCAAACGATACGCCGCGATGTTCGAGGCCGTCCACGGCCACGGCTGGCACGTCATTCTGCATAGTTGCGGACGGATCAACGATTTTGTACCCTGTCTGATCGAGGCGGGAGTCGACGTGTTGAACATGCAGCAGCCGCGAGCTTATGACTTAGTGGAATTCGGGGAGCAGTTTCGCGGCCAAGTCTGCTTTACGGTCAACGCCGACATCCAAAAGACGCTACCTGCCGGTGATGAGCAGGAAATCCGCGAAGAGGTCGGCCTGCTTGTCAAGCATTGGGGGACGCCCGAAGGAGGCATCCTCGTCGCCGACCCGGGCGAACCGAAGGAGTTGGGAGTCGAGCCGGAAGCCATACAGGTCATGTTCGACGAGTTCATCAAGATGCAGAATTACTGGCAGCCCGCCGGCCAATAAGTGCCGTTAACTTGGGATGCCTTTTAGGGAGACACAACCATGCCCAAGAAGTTTGCGATCATCGGATCGGGAAGTCAGTTCACCGAGTTCTTCTTTCAGGAGTTCTTCAAAGGCGATGCTTTTCGCGGCTGTACGCTCTCGCTGGTGGACCGCAAGCCGGATCGCTTGGAGCACGAAGTCGCCCTGGCCAGGATGCTCAACGAATCCGTCGGCAGCGAGGTAACGATCGAAGGATGCTCGGACCGCGAACAGGCGCTGGTAGGGGCCGACTTCGTCTACTGTTTCGCCGCGGTCAATCAGGCCGAGTGTTGGAAGAAGGAATTCGAACTGGCCAACAAGTACGACATTCATCCGCTGGAAGCCTACACGGCCGGTACAGGCGGGCTGGGGATGGCCATCCGCCATGTGCCGCTGATGTTGGACCTCTGTGCCGACATCGAGCGCATCTGCCCCGACGCCTGGCTGATCATGGAGAACAACCCCCTGGCTAAGTTGGCCGCGGCGGTCGAGAAACACGCCAACGTCAAGTACATTGCCTACTGCAACGGACACGAGCTTCTCGAGATGGCCCTGGAGCAGATCCTCGACTTGACCGACCGGGACCCGGCTTTGCGCAAGGCCGATCCGCTTCAGCGCGAGTTCTTAGTTCCCGCGGGCAACGTCCAAATGACCTTGGGCGGTGTGAACCATTGCACGTGGATCCTCGATCTCCATTGCACGGCAACCGGCGAGGACTTGTATCCCCGATTGCGCGAGTGTGTCGAGAATCCCGAACTGGTTCCCGAGGGCTATCAGTACTCGGTCGAGATCTTCAAGCGGTTCGGAGTGTTCCCCTCGCCGGCCGACAATCACCTGGCCGACTACCTCTGGTGCACGGACCGGAGCGTTCACCAGTGGATGGGCATGGGGCCTTATCCAGTGGATAATTGGTTCGGCAACCGCGACGCCCGTGCATGGGAGAAATTGCGGGCCAGCGTGGTCGATTCGGAGTCGGCGAAGCAGTTCGTTTCCAGAAGGCGGACCGGTTGGCGCCATCTGCAAATCGCCCGGCAGTTGCTCTCAGCGAAGGCATCCTGTTTCCCGGCGTTGAACTTCCCCAACCGCGGGGCGATCGAGAATCTACCTTCCGAGATCATCGTGGAAGTTCCGGCTGTGCTTTCGGCCCAAGGCGCCCGGCCGGTGCAGGTCGGCCCGTTGCCCGAGGTGATCGCCGCCACGTGCTCCTTGCACGGCACGATCACCAACCTCGTGGGCGACGCCGCGGCCACCGGCTGCAAGGAGAAGGCCCTGCACGCGCTGTTGTTGGATCCGTTCGTGCACAGCATGACGGTTGCCGAGAAGCTCCTGGAGGATATCCTCGAGTACAATAGCAAGTACGAAACTCGCTTCTGAGCAGTCATTGGGAGCAATACGATGCGAAATGCGTTCCACGGTATTCTGCTGGCCTTGGTAACATCGGCGTCCAGCGAGGCGGCTTCGCGTGATTACGAGATTGTGATCTACGGCGGCACATCGGCCGGTGTGACGGCGGCCGTGCAGGCGACGCGGATGGGAAAGAGCGTCGTTATTGTCTGCCCGGACAAGCATCTCGGTGGCCTCAGCAGCGGCGGGTTGGGTTTTACCGACACGGGCAACAAGGCGGTCATCGGCGGACTGGCTCGCGAGTTCTATCACCGGATTTGGAAACACTACGACAACCCCGAAGCCTGGAAATGGCAAACGCGCCAACAGTACGGCAACCGCGGCCAAGGCACACCGGCTATCGACGGAAAGCAACGCACGATGTGGATCTTCGAGCCGCACGTGGCCGAGCGGGTGTTCGAGGACTTCGTCGCACAGCACAAGATCCCCGTCTACCGCGACCGCTGGCTCGATCGCCAACGGGGCGTGGCGAAGCAGAACGGTCGGATCACGGCAATTAAGACGCTTTGCGGCGAGACCTACGCGGGCCGCATGTTCATCGACGCAACCTATGAGGGCGACTTGATGGCCGCAGCAGGCGTCAGCTACCAGGTGGGCCGTGAATCGAAGGCGACCTACGGCGAGCAATTCAACGGCGTACAGACCGGCGTACTGCATCACCGGCATCACTTCGGCGCCGTGAAGCAGAAGATCAGCCCTTACGTCGTTCCCGACGATCCTTCCAGCGGCCTGTTACCGCGGATCAGCCCCGATCCGCCGGGCGAGTACGGCGCGGGTGACAAAAGAGTGCAGGTCTACTGTTTTCGCATGTGCCTGACCGATCATCCCGAGAATCGCGTGCCGCTGCCCAAGCCCGAGGGTTATGATCCGACGCAATACGAACTGCTGGTGCGCATCTTCGACGCCGGCTGGCGAGAGACGTTCCAGAAGTTCGACCCGATCCCCAACCGCAAGACCGACACGAACAACCACGGCCCGATGAGTACCGACAACATCGGCATGAATTACGACTATCCGAAGGCCGATTACGCGCGTCGTCGGGAAATCATCCAAGAACACGAGACGTACCAGAAGGGGTTGATGTATTTCCTGGCCAACGACCCGCGCGTGCCGGGGGAAGTTCGCAGCAAGATGAGCCGCTTCGGACTGGCCAAAGATGAATTCGTCGACAACGGCCATTGGCCGCATCAGATCTACGTCCGAGAAGCCCGGCGTATGGTTGGCAGCTTCGTAATGACGGAGAACGAGCTGCGAAAACGGCGTCCCACGCCCGATTCGGTCGGTATGGGGTCCTACACGATCGATTCGCACAACGTACAGCGCTACGTCACGCCGGAAGGCTACGTGCAGAACGAAGGGGACATCGGCATCTCGACCAAGGGACCGTATCAGATCGCCTACGGTTCGCTGGTTCCCAAGCGAGGTCAGGCCGAGAACCTGCTGGTGCCGGTCTGCGTTTCCAGTTCGCACATCGCCTTCGGTTCGATCCGCATGGAGCCGGTCTTCATGATTCTCGGCCAAAGCGCCGCGACGGCTGCCGCCATCGCGCTCGACGACGAACTGCCCGTGCAGGACGTGCCTTACTCAAGGTTGCGGGCGCAATTGCTCAACGACGGCCAGATTCTAGAAGCAACCGGCCGGACCGAAAGCGGGCCGCGCGGTGGCGACCTGCGGAATTAACGAAACGGCTCGCAAAGTGCGTCGGATGTCCAGGGATCAAGCGGTACTCTTGTCGAGTCGCGTGGTGTTGTGAAGGCCGGTTGAGAAGTGCGCCGTAAGCCATGAGCCAATCTCCACGGCCATCCGTTTTGTGCGGGATAGATTGAGATCCGGGTTTTCACACGAAAGCGTGGTTTGACGACCTTTGTGGACGCAAAAGTCACGGAGTTGCGCCGGTCGATAAACTCGTTGCCAGCAAGGGGGTTACGAAGACGTAGGGACCAGGAATACGTCCCATCGAAGGGCCCAGCCCGCGCCGTGCTGAGAACCAGCGCGGCGCGAGCGGGCAGCGGCTACCTCCTTGGGTTATCGTCCTCGGCCAGTCGGCCTGATCCCGCCCTCGTAAAAGGCACAGATCAGTAACACGCCTCCGGCGATCAAGAACACGGCCCACGACCCTGTCACCCAGCCGACGACTCCGGCCAGGATCAATACGCCGTAGATGTTTGCCACATTCAACTTCTGTCTGGCACCCACTCGATAAGTCCTCCTTTGGGGTTGTGATTTCCACGGGCCACCGATCAATTCGGCGGCTTGCCGTTCATGTCGATAGCCGCGGCGTCTCCTGGCTCACCGCCGACGGGCTGCTACTCGACGGCCGTGTCGACCGTCCTTGCGGTGACGCGCATGCCGTCCGGACCGGTCTCGGAAGACAACCGCGGTGCGAGGACCCAGCTGATGTTCACGGCACGCAGATGCATGGCCTGGCGGCGGGTGATGGTAATCAAGGTTTCGTTTTCCTTTCATCTTGGGGGATTCTCCTTGGTTTACGCAATGACCTACATTCGCCGATTTCGTGTGGGGAACATGCTCACACGACGGGCATCGAGTGCGTCCCAATCGATGACACGCACGCTCGGATCGCAAGGTTCCGGATCGTGGCGGACGACGGTCGGGTCGGCGATACCGAACCCCAACTCGGCAATGGTTTGGACGGTTTCGCCAGTAGCGACGGCTACGGCACAGTTCAGTTCAGCTTGCGTCATAACTTGGTCCTTTCGGTCGAAAAAACGGCCGCGATGCACGCGCGCACCGCGGCCTGGGGAATATCACGCGAAAAACGGCAAGTGGTGCAGCCTTACCGGGCTCGAATGGCTATGGGGCTCAAGCGGTCACCGGTTCGCCGTGAAAGCTCTGCCACGAGTCGTGCAACTCGCGGCGAAGCTGTGAAATCCTTCCAGAGCTGAGCCCGAATCGTCCGGCGACGTCACGAGTGGAATATCCCTGTGCCAACAGAACTGTAATCTGCCGGTCGCGGCTCTTGAGCGTGTGCAGCCATGCCGGGACATCGCAGCGAAAGCAGACCTGGTCCGGGATGGACGTCTTCGTGTTGTCTACCAAAGCCTCTCGCCATGGCCCCTCCGTCGCGATTCTCTCCACAGCAACGCCGTGGCGATGTCGTGCTTTGCGCGAGAGGACGTCGCAGCCATTGGATCGACTCCCCACATGTCGGTCGCTGCGAACATGCTGCACGGCACGAACGGCGATTACCGAGGGAAATCGAAACGGATCCTTGCCGCGACGTTTGAGGCTGATAAAACTCACCAGTGCGGCCGCCACTGCTTCGGCAATCGCCTCTTCACGATGATCCGCTGGCCAACTCCGAAAGAAGAGCTGAGCGCAGCGCTGGACCACCGGCATCAGCCTCAGGAAGTCGTCATGGGGGCGCTGCGCACTACTGCTTGGCTGATGTTCTTGAAATGTGATCATGCTTTTTCCTTTCTGCTGAAGGTTTCTTGGTGCCCCGGTTGTCCACGAGGGCCCGATCGTCGACTCGCCTCGGCGATCGCGATCCGAGCCACCGTTTGGCCAGGGCGTGGCCGACCAGTTCGGCAAGTTCCGTGAAAACCTCGTTCATCTCCGGTTTCTCCTTTCCACAAAAAAAGGGCCCGACGTAATGCCGGGCCCAGTAACAGGGGTAAACAGATAGAAATGCCGTCTTAGGCGGCCTCGGGGGCTTCTTCGCACGGGTCCGCCGAATCGGCCTCGGCAGCCTCCGCCTGCTGCGCATCGACGTACCGCTTCCAGGCAACGTACGCGGGACCGCTGCCCAGGCCGGTGATCTGCTGGATCTCCTTCCAGGGCACGCCCCGACTCCGCATCTCGGCGATTTTCGGGCCCCAGCGATCCATGCGACTCGGGCCGCCCAGATCGAGGCGAAGCTCCTCCGAAAAACCGTCCTCAAACTGCCCATCGGGCAGCGTTGAGCTCGGGTCGCCGATCGGGCATATCTCGGCCAGCACGGCGTTGAGCATCTCCCAGCCGTTGACCCGAAAACGCAACTGGATATACCCGCGACTCTTGCCCGGGGGGAAGACCTGGTAGGCCTTCACCTGACCGAACAGCTTGCGCAGCAAGATCGCCATACGTCGTTGATCGTCGCGAAGCAGCGAGGCCAAATCTCGGAATTGCTGGGCGATCCACGCATCGTCCGGCATCTCTGTCGGCATGGCCAGCCTCTGGCGGGCCCGCTCGATCCGCCCTCGAAGCGACGCCGCTTCGGTTTCCGATCGGTCCAGGCGACCTTTGACGGTCTGGCTCTGGAACTGGCCGTTCGCCAAGCAGTCGACCAGGTTGTCGATCTGCGTCTGCAACTCGGCCAACCGGCGTTCGTCCTCGGCAATCTCCTTGGGAACGCGAGTGGCGGTCTCGGTGATCGCCTCTCGCATTGCGGATACGGCCTTCTGGATCCAGTCGGGCCAATTCGTGAGAATATCGCCCAGGAATCCCAAAATGGCCTCCTCGGCCTTCTTTTCGGGGACCGTCGTGACCATCGGGCATTCACCTTCGGTACGGCCGCGTTTCGGGCACATATAGTACCAACGCGGCCCGCTGGCCTGCCGCCACATCCGCGCGCCGCACTGGCTGCAGAAGATCAGCCCGCCCAGCAGGCTGCCCGGGTACAACTCCGTATGATGTACCTTCGGGCCGCGGGGTTTTTGGCCGTCCTTTTTGCCAAAAGTATCCTTCAACTGCCGAAGCCGTTCTTGGGCCTTGTCCCAAGTCCGCTCGTCGAGGATCCGAAGGTGCGGCCGCTCGACTACGACCTGCTGCTCCGCCGCGACGGGAACCTGCCGCTTTTGACCCTTCGAGTTGCGGATCGTCTTGGTCTCGCCCCAACGCCACACGCCGACGTATTTCTCGTTGCCGAGAATCTGCCGCACGTGCTTGGCGGTCCAGCGGGGAGTGCGGCGTCGCCGGCCGTGCGGAACGCCCTGACGAGTCAACTCCCGAGCAATCGCACCGATCGACCGTTGCTCGTTGAACCAGTCGAAGATCTGACGGACCCAACGGGCCTCATCTTCATTGATCCGGACCGCCTTTTCCGGCTTCGGACCGCGCCGATCCAGAGAAGCCGTTTCCGGGTTGGCCAGATAGGTCTCATATCCGTAGCAGTGGTCTCCGGCACTCAAGCCCGCCAGAACGCGGCCCAATTGGCCCCGCCGAACCCGTCGGCCCAGTTCGCGGATGGTGGTCGAGTTGTGCAACTCCATCACCTTCACCCGCAATTCCCAGCCCTGCTGGGTCGTGTCGATGCCTTCGCCCGTGGAAACAAACCGTCCGCCCGAATAGACCAGATCGGTGATAAAGCCGAAGGCATTATCCGCCCGGGTCAGCCGAGCCTGATCGTCGACCGCAAGGATGGCAATCTCCTTGCGACGGACCATCTCGTCGATCCGTTTAAATTCGCCCCGAAACGTCTTGGTACCCGACTCCGCCTCATCGTGGATCACGACCGCCCCTTGGTGGTCGATCCCCATCTTCGACAGGGCCTCGCGGACTTCCCGTTCCTGATCCGTGCAACTCTTCGGAGACTGCATGTCGGTGGAATACCTAGTGTAGATAACGACTATACGTCGCATAGCAAAACCTCATAATTAACGAGGACACATTATCCTCGCCAACGAGGGGTCGTTGCTTGGGATTGCTCACAGATAGTCGGATTACCGGCTCAAAACCGTGTTCTCCGATCCGTTCTTTCGACTAGCTTCAGCAGCGCATCCCCAGTAAAATCAACAAGTTGGGGAAACAACTGCCAAACCAAAGCAATCCCAGCCGAATCTTTCAGAAAGGCCACGGTCGGCTTGCCGACCCTTGCCGCCAACTTGCTGATTTCAGTGGCGGGCAAGCCGCCACTGGCACCCATCTGGCGGGGATTTCGTTGCACACTAATTCAACAAAACACTAGATCGCTAACTGCTGACGAGTCTCAAGGACGACCATGGACCCCAGCATGAGGGAGATTAAGACCTAGTTGAACCCCCCGGATGATCATTCCCAACGAATCAAGCGATACATTCTGTCTATTGGGGGGCAAATAGGTTTGCTGCCCCCCGTTTACATGCTAAGTTTGGGGGAACGTAGTCTAGCACGTATGCGTAAGGATTCCCCGCGCTGAGATCATTACTGTTACTTCAGATTTTGTGGACGATGGTCACACGTTTGGCTGTAGCCGACTGACTGCTCGGAGGAACGTTATGGGGTCCTAGGAGTTGTGCGGCCAAATTGGGAGAGCGTGATGCATACCGTGATTTGAAGCAAACAAGCATTGACCCTTAAGGGGGTACCAGCAGGCAAGAGATGTCCCGGCGATCCGGCACAAGAAAAGAAGATGAGTTGAATAGGAGCAGTCCATGTCAGGAATACAACTAGCCCAGTCGCAGTCCCCGCCGACGCTCGATAGTGTAGTTCGCCGGATCCAGGACATTTCGACTCTTCCACAGATCGCTTTGCGGATTATGGAAGTGGCCAACGACCCGAAGTCGGGGGCGTATGAGTTGAAGGAGGTGATGGAGGATGATGCTGCGTTGAGTGCGCGTGTGTTGCGGAGCGTTAACTCCTCGGGTTATGCCACTCGGAGCAAAATCACGAACCTTCAGCAGGCCATTGCCTATTTGGGCAGCCAGCAGATTCGCAATCTGGCGATCGCCGCCAGCACAAGCAAGCTCTTTGCCGATGACAAGTCGATCGGATCCTATAATCGTGCGAAGCTCTGGCGACACCTGGTATCCGTGGGGATTTGCTCGCGGCTGATCGCCATGAGGCTGAACTTCAGCAACTTCGAGGATGTCTTCCTGGCCGGACTTCTGCACGATATCGGCATCATTTTCGAGGACCAGCAAGTCCACCAGTGGTTCACTAACGTTGCGCAATCGTTGAAGGAAGGATGCACACTCTCAGAAGTCGAGCGTACCTGCTTAGGGTTTGATCACATGACTTTAGGTGAAGCTATTGCCAAGCACTGGCGGTTTGCGGAGAGCGTGACCACTTCCATTCGCCACCATCATAACGCCTCGGGTTGTCGTAGCGAGCACGTCAACATCGTACGCTGTGTCGAGATGGCAAACCTGATTTGCTCGATCAAGGGCATGCCTTCGGTGGGGTTGAATCTGATCAAGCTTCCTCGGACCACAATGAGCGAGTTGTCTTTGGGCAAGGAGGACCTCGTGGTCCTGGCGGCGGATCTCGACCGCGAGCTTGCCGCCAGCCAGACACTGTTTCAGACGTAGGTGAAAGTGATGGACGACATACGCGATCGCATCGAGCAACTCTTCGAAGAAGAAGATTCATTCTTGGACCAGACGGGCTGTCTGGCTACCGCGGCCCGGCTGCTAGGGTTTTGCCGCCCGTCGTTGCTTCTGATTGCCGATCGCCATGGGAAGATCAAGGCCGCGAGCGGTGTAGATTGCGAGATGGACCCGGTCCAGGCAAAGGACGTGGCAGGCAAGCTTTTGGTCGGTCTATGTCAAAGCGACATAAGCGTTCTTGATGAGGTGTCCGATTGGCAACCAGGGTGTGCCTTCGGAGTGCGTTTGGGTGAGGCGGCGGATGGGGGAATCCTGGGCGGTCTTGCGGAGTTGGACGATGGTGCGAAGGCGCAACTGAAAGACATGGGCGAAGTGCTGGCCGTCTGCGGCGAAATGGTCTGGTCGGCGATTGACGCGGAATCACGCATCCGCATGCTGTCGACACAAGTGCGGCACCTCTCGACGGAGCAGCAGACACTCAAGGCGGCCCATACCGCGGAGACTGCCCAAACTATCGAGGAAAAGGAAAAGCGGTTAAAGGAGGAGCGGGACAAACTGGCCATGCAGAGGTCTTGTCTGGCAACGGAAGCCGCCAACCGTGCCAAGAGTGATTTCCTGGCCAACATGAGCCACGAAATTCGCACTCCCTTGAATGCCATATTGGGTTTCACGGAGCTGTTGCGCCGAGGAGCCGACGATGGCGACGAGACCGAACGGCAAGACTACTTGGCGACGATCCACGACAGCGCCAAGCACCTGCTGGATCTGATCAATGACATCCTCGACCTCTCGAAAATCGAAGCGGGGCGGATGGAAATCGAGCGGATCCAATGTTCTCCCCAGGAGATTGTCTCCAGCGTGATCTCGGTAGTGCGTGCCCGCGCCAAGGAAAAGGGATTGAATGTGTGGTTCGAGTGGCCTGACGGAATTCCGGCCACCATCTGTACCGATCCGGTACGTACAAAACAACTGTTGCTGAATCTGGTGGGCAATGCGGTGAAGTTTACGGAGTCGGGTAGTGTGCGCATCGTCTCGCGGATTTCCCGAGCCCGGAAGCGACCCATGATGGTTTTCGAAGTGATTGATACGGGGATGGGGATCTCCCCGGAGAAGCTGGAGACCATCTTCGACGCGTTCGTCCAGGCAGACAACTCGGTCACCCGCGAATTCGGCGGCACCGGCTTGGGACTGGCCATCAGTCGGCGGATCGCCGCTTCCCTGGGCGGGGAACTGACCGTTCGTAGCACTCCAGGCAAAGGCAGCACGTTCACAGCAAGCATTGACATCGGATCTTTGGAAGGCGTGGAAATCCTGGATAGCCCTGCCTCCGACGCGATGGAGTCGAAGGCTTCTGACGCGGGTCCTATTCAGGAGACTTTGCTGCAGGCGCGAATCCTGCTGGTAGAGGACGGCAGTACGAATCGCAAACTGATCAGTCTCGTGCTTCGCAAAGCGGGTGTGGAAGTGGCGACCGCGGAGAATGGCGAGATCGGAGTCCAGTTGGCCAGAGACAATACCTTTGATTTGATCTTGATGGACATGCAGATGCCGGTGATGGACGGCTACTCGGCAACTCGGGAGATTCGGGAATTGGGTATTGATATACCGATCATTGCCTTGACCGCCCATGCCATGTCCGGCGACCAGGAGAAGTGTTTGCGAGCGGGCTGTTCCGGGTACCTGACCAAGCCGATCGGCGCAGACGAGTTGTTACAAACGATTTCGAGTGTTCTGACAAACCCGGAAGCTCCCCTAGCTACCCAAGGTGAATCGTCACCGGAAACCGACCCGCTGGTTTCCAGCTTGCCCACGGAGGATCCGGATTTTCGGGAGATTGTTGAGGAGTTCATTGAGAAACTCCACAAGCAGTTGGATGCCATGGAGCAGGCCTGCGAAAGTGACTGCATGGAAGAATTGGCCTTTTTGGCCCATTGGCTCAAAGGATCCGGTGGCACGGCGGGTTTCAAGGCATTCACGGAACCGGCAAAGCGATTGGAATACTTTGCTAAAGAAGGACAAAAGGACAACCTTCCGGCAGCCCTGGCGGAGATTCGGCAGTTGTCGGCAAGCATTGTCACTCCCGTCGCGACGACCTGAACCAATCCAGACCACTGAAACACCTCGTTCCACAAAAGTCGTTCAATGCAAGCCGAATCACCTTCCTGTGAGCGGAGTAGAAAGGACCTGATCTGATGAATCCTTCAGATTCGATATCGTGCCCGACGGCAGACCTTGCTTTGCCGACGGGTCAGGCAGAGCCGGAGACAACCATGTTCGGCTCTTCGCAGATGCCGATGGCACCCGTGTTGCATGGTTCGCCTGTGGATGAAGTTGTCACCAATCCTCGGATCGCCATCATCGACGACGAACCGATCAATATCAAGGTAGTACAAAAACATCTACAACTCGCCGGGTACCGGCAGTTTTTCACGACCACCATCAGCACACGTGCCTTGGAGTTGGTCCGCGCCGAGCTTCCGGACGTGGTGCTGCTGGACGTGATGATGCCGCATATCAGCGGGCTGGAGATTCTCGAACAGATTCGAGGGATCGAAGAACTTGCCGATCTACCGGTAATTATTCTCACGGCGGCGCACGACCAAGAAACAAAACTGGAGGCGTTTCGGCTCGGGGCCACCGAGTTCTTGGAAAAACCGGTTGATCCCACAGAACTGGAAGCTCGTATGCGCAATGTTCTGACGTTGAAGGCCCATAAGGATCGCCTGAGAAACTATGCCTGGGAACTGGAGCTTGAAGTCGCGGCTCGCACCGCCGAATTGGCGAACGCACACGAACAAGTAATCCACTGTCTGGCAAGGGTCGGTGAATACCGCGACAACGAAACCGGAAATCACGTCATCCGTGTGGGGCGCTATGCGGAGATCATTGCTCGAAGTCTGACTCTCGACGAGGAGTTCGTGGACAGAATCAAGCTGGCCGCGGGTCTGCACGACATCGGGAAGGTCGGTATACCCGACTCCATACTCCTGAAGCCTAGCAAGCTGGAGAATGCGGAGTTTGCGCAAATGCAGAAGCATTGCATTTACGGTAAGGAAATCTGCTCTCCGTCAACTGACGCTGGTTGCGACGAAGCGATGCCCTTCGATCTTCACGCCAGCGTGGGTAAAACGATTGCCAGACTAGGGAATTCGCTGATTCTGAAGTTGGCCGCTTCCATAGCCTACACGCATCATGAGAAATGGGACGGAAGCGGGTACCCTTGCGGCCTATCCGGCGAGGAGATCCCCATCGAAGGCCGAATTGTGGCCGTCGCAGACGTGTTTGACGCCTTGACGAGTGAGCGCCCCTACAAAGCCGCTTTTTCCTTCCAGAAATCGCTTGGTATTATCGAGGAGGACCGAGGCGCTCACTTCGATCCCACCGTAGTCGACGCGTTCTTCGCAAAAACGGAAGAGATCTCGCAAGTTTGTGCTGAGCACTCGGATCGCTCGGAAAGCACATGCCCTGCTGTCGGGGACACGTAGGCCCCTTGCACAATCAACAGCGCGGAAGTCCGTAATTATCCTTAGAAAAGATCCACGTCGAATGGCCGTACAAATGAATTCTACTGTCACAGGTATCAGGGAACTTGTTACACTGCAAATGGGCGATGGTCTGGCCTTGCCGTCGTCACAAGTGCTGGTCGTTGATGATGATCCGGCCACTTTGCAGCTTGTGAAAAACATCCTCGAAGGCAGTGGCTACCAAGTCGAGGTCGCCAGAGATGGAGAGGAGGCCATCGAAATGATTCGCACCTCGCCTCCCGACTTCCTGTTGACCGACTGGGATATGCCTCACGTCGACGGAATCGAATTATGCACTTGGGTGCGACGAGAGTCCTTTCCAAAGTATATCTATACCATCCTGATAACCGGACACACCCAAACGAAGCACATGGTCCAGGCGATTTCGTCTGGAGCCGACGACTTCTTCTCCAAGCCGATTCGTCCGGGCGAACTCCTCTCCCGCATGCAGGCAGGTCTTCGAATTCTCGAATTGGAACGCCAGTTGCGTCTGCTTGCCAAGTCTGATCCGTTGACCGGCCTGCTGAATCGTCGATCGTTCTTCGAGCTTCTGCACCAACAGTGGGCTCGCTCGCTGAGGAACAACACTCCCATCTCTTGTGTGATGATCGATGTGGACCACTTCAAGGCAATCAATGACCGTTACGGGCATCTCGTGGGGGATGACGTATTGAAGACGATTGCCAGAACACTCAAGGAGTGTTGCCGCGAGAGTGACCATGTCTGCCGTTATGGCGGAGAGGAATTCTGTGTGCTACTGCTCGATTCCGGCGAGGAAGAAGCCCTGCGTTGGGCCGAACGTTGCCGCACAACGCTTGCCGACACGGCGGCAGAGACCAAAGCCGGGATCGTCAAGGTCACAGCAAGCTTTGGAGTCGCAGGAAGAGTTGCCACTACGGGGAGTCCGGAAGAGTTTGTCGACATGGCAGATCAAGCCTTACTTGTGGCAAAAAACTCCGGAAGAAACCGACTGATCAGTTGGAGTTCGTTGAAGTCATGAAGTCCGACATCAGCGCTGACCATCTGCATCTTCCCCATGGGGACCAAGGAGCTGGCCTGGCTTGCCGCAGGAATTGTCTACTGGTGGCAACACCGGTAATCATGATCTTGGTGCATCACCCAGAATACTATCAGAAGCGTTGAGGGATGCAGCACCGATGTCAGTGCACAGATCATTACAATCTGATAAGCATCTTAGCTCATGTAAAACGTGCGGCCAGATGCTTCCGTTGCGTATGCCCTTGGCCGCCGAGAAGCCCATAGCCTGGATCTGCGTCAGTTGCGGGACCCGCTACGAGGCAGTGCTGGACGCGTCTTGCTCGCTCGAACACCTGCAATTAGTCCGCCCTGAAAGAATCGAGTTCGACAAAAGTGATCTTATTCACCCACCCGAGGTGGTCTCTGAACTTATTGCTCGAATGTTTCCCGAGGAGGAATATGAAGCACATGAGAAGCGCCACAACAAGCGCCGCAACATCGGCATCCCCATAGTGGCCGTCTCGCTGGATCATGGATTTCGGCCCACGGAAGATGTCCGACTTGTGATCACTCGAAATATCTCCCAAACCGGAATAGCTCTGATGTCGACCCGGGCAACACGCACCCCCTACCTTGCCATAGAGCTGCCAACCTCTCCCGACAAACCAACTCAAATGGTCATGCGACCTTTGCGCTGCCGCCCTTTGCTTTGCTTCTACGAAATTGGCGGCCCCTTCGTCACCAAGGTACAAGCGTAATCGCCGATAACGTACGGGATGCTGCACTCTTTCGAACACCATCAAGCCAGGAACGATAACCTTTACAAACAGAAAGAAAAGTCCATGACAAACGCATCGCTGAGAACCACACAATTGCTCGTAGTCGATGACGACCCGAGCATGGCCCGTTTGCTGGCAAAGGTCATTGAGCGGCAGTTTGCGGATGGAATCGAATTAACGTCCCTTACCGACCCAAGAGAGGCACGACGACAGATTGAGGAACATATAGTCGATATCCTCATCACCGACTTGGAAATGCCCGGTGTCAACGGTCTAGAGTTGCTCAGGTGTGCCAAGCGTAGAAACGCTAGCACGCAAGTGCTTTTCTTGACGGGCCATTCAACTTTGGACGCGTTAACCGACGCCTTGGAGTTGGGAGCCACCGACTACCTGCTCAAACCGCTTGACCAGGCGCAACTGATCAAGCTCGTCGGTGACGCGCAGGAGCGGCTGCTGCGGTGGCGAGAGGCCCTGGCGGGCACGTTGTGTGCCCGTGGCGGTCGGCAAGCCGTGTCGACAGGATAATAACGTACGGAGCATTGCGCCCTTTTGATTTCATTGCCTTAGAAGCAAAAAGCCCCCGGGACGCTTGGTCCTGGGGGCTTTTTTTGAATAAATCCGGCAACCCCTACTCTGGCTGTTGGCGATACCCTCGTTCTTGACCGCTTGTCTACTGTGTTCCGGACAAATTGGACATGCAGAGAAACACATAAGTTTTACAACAAAAGTGGTTTATATTTCCCAATTACACCTTGCAAAAGGAAGATTCACAGCTATAATATAGAAAACAAGACTGTTTTGGAGGTTGATATGAGTGAACTTAGGGACTTTACGGTCGGAAGTGCGGCACGCGAAGATGACTTCTTCTTTCGCGAGGCGTTTATTGATGATCTGTGGGATTCGCTTCGCAAGGAGCATATCTTGTTGCTTGCCCCCCGGCGGATGGGCAAGACAAGTGTGATGATGCGGCTCCAAGATGAACCCCGCCAAGACCGACTCGTCGTCTTCTTGAATGTCGAGGAACTCAATACGCCGGCGGAATTCTGCCAAAGCCTGATCGGGGCCATCCACGATCAGCATCCGGAGTACCTCCGCCAAGCGCT
>SDBV01001122.1_pt1 | contig 39826 bp, 40 predicted proteins | sample 2277081 | NCBI WGS metagenome assembly SDBV01 (sample SAMN10402039, study PRJNA504765) | marine sediment metagenome | isolation source: marine sediment core GS10_PC15, 223 cmbsf | place: Arctic Ocean: Southern Knipovich Ridge | collected 2010
AGCAAACACACAAACCTTCCCGCCTTCACTGCTGCAACACTTCACAACCCTGCATTGCGTCACGGGCTGCTCTCCCGGCAGGGCAACCGCTCCGGCTCTCCCTTCACCTGCCGCCGCAGCCCCATTATTTTTCCGCCCCTGCCACCCTGCCCGGGCACATCGGTCGGGCAATCCACGGCTTTGGCCTCCCCAATGAAAAAAAGCAAGAATATACAGAGCGATGCCAGCGCTGCACCAGTGCCTGTCAGCCTTCGATCCCTCGGCGAATAAGGCACAGGATGCAGCGCCGCACACGGGTAAGTGGCGCCGCTTTCTCTCCACAGCCCACAGAAGGCTAGTTTTAGAACTTTTGGGTTTCATATTCTTGATATGTGCCATCGATACCTTGCAGTCAATTCTAAGAGCTTTGGTTCGCCTTTTCTGTGGTTCTGTTCCGTTCCATCGTCACCACCCACCCGTTTTCCACCCCGGATCGTTCTTGCTTTTTTGCCTGCCCTGCCTTGCCCTTCTCCCGATGGCCCGGTCAGTGAGGGCGGTGGGCATACTCCGTAAATTAAACATCTGTCATCGGGGGCGGAATAAAAAAAATCCGAAATTTAATCAGGCTCCCGCAAGCCTCCGCGCAGATTAAAAAGCAAGGGCACGATCAAAATTCCGCTACGTTTAAACACCAGGCCCTGTACCCTTGCTTTTTACCACCGCCTGATTGATAAGGAACTTTCTTTTTTTTCTTTTTTTCTTTTAAAAATATGATTAAAAAGGTGTGGTATTGGAATGTATTACCACTGAATAGGCTTTCGCTGTGCATTAAGCATGGAGCCGAAAAATAATACCATCTCAATTAGTAGATGCCTGGCACAATAATTCCGAAATCAGTGGCACAAAATGAACCGGAATATCAAAAGCCTAAAACAACTCAAACCTTCATCAAAGCTTCGATGAAAACACATGGCATTCAGAATCCAATAAAGAGTCAGTCAAATCAATCTTTCAAACCTTGTGTTAAGTTAAGTATACTGTGTCGGATAAATCGCAGTAATTTTTGTTCTGGACAATGCAAAAAATATGAGCATAGCCATAGCTATTCGAGTATTTTTTAAAGCAGTCCAGGGCAATAAGAACAAGACTTGGTTTGGCTAAAGTATGCTTAACTTAACACTAATTGGTCATCAGGCTCAATCATCCCACTTCGCCATTTCCGTATTCAACAATTGATCCACAACCTTAGCATAAATTTCCGTAGTCTTTGTGGCTGTATGTCCCAGGACATTACTGACTACAGAAAGACTAATTCCTTTAATTAAGGAGATAACTGCAAATGTATGCCGCCCACAATGATAGGTGATGTGCTTATCAATACTGGCCAATTCCATAATCTCGGTCAGATCCTGATGAATCCGATGTGTTTTTTGTTTTAGATTTTCTTCCTGAATGAATGGTACCAAAGCCTTTGCTTTGTTGCTTAACGGTACCATCACAAATTCACCAGTCTTTCCCCTGTTGAACGTGACGGTCTTTCCATCGATTTTAAGACGCTCCTTGTGTTTCATATCGTCTGCGGCTATTCCAGTATAGCATGTGAACAAAAAATTCCCAAGTGTCTTTTGGAGCTTTTCAGATAGCGTTTTTGAATCAAATAGCTCCTGAAGTTTTGTTAGCTCAATTTCGGTCAAATGCTCCCGTTCTACTCTTTTTCCGGAAAATTTAAATTGTCTAAACGGATAATTTTTTGTAAGTCCATAATTTATGGCAAGATTTAAAAATTTTCTTATAGCTGTAAAATTTCGTACTCGGCTATTTTGATTTCGATGCTTAACAGCCTTAAGCCAAACTTCAAACCTGGTCAAAAATCGATAGCTAAGGTCATCGAATGTCAGTTCCGCATTGAACTCCTCAAGATTCTTAAGCGAATAATAATAATCCAGATAAGTTTTTTTTGCCAATTTTGGCTTCAGTAGTTCCAATTCTTTATAGGCAAATTCCAGAAAATTTTCTGCCGATGAAGTATTACAGTATTTGTGTATAATCTTATCAAATGTAATTACTTCATTCTTGTATTGTAAATCCAAAATAAGATCGTTAACCTTATTCTTTTCATTTTCCAAATATGTATTCAGTTTACCATGATTCCTTTTTTCAATAATACCTCCATATCCACTATTATTAAAAAGACCAGGATCAATATACTTGCCCGTGGATAGTAGTTTTTCCTTGATACCGATCCGAATCACTAGGTAAATTAAAGTCTTACCATCTTTATTAATATTTTTCTTTTTGCAGTATAGTTTGGCGTAGCACTTCATAATTCCAATAGTTAGAGACTAACATGCTTGATGTTGAGAAGTAGCAGGAAGAAAGTATAACAATTTCAATATACTTTAGTCTGACAATAGTCTGAGTAACCTGCTTCTCTATACTAAATATAAGGAATTGGCGGGAAATAAACAAGCCTAAACCATCTTAAAAAGACGATTTAGGCTTATTACTATGTGATTCCAGAAGGATTCGAACCTTCGACCTACTGCTTAGAAGGCAGTTGCTCTATCCAGCTGAGCTATGGAACCTTCGCACAAAAGATTGATTCTTTTGATCTTGATTTGGCAGCTAAAATCCGTATGATTCTCATCATATCCCGTCATGCTCTCAAATCAGGCTGCAAATTTAAAAATATTTTATTGAAATATAAATGAATTGAATATCTCTTTTTAAAAAATACAAAAATATCCCTACTTCATATGCCTGCCTTTCAACACATCAACTACATCTTCCAGCTTAACATCTTTGGCCTCCAACAACACCAGTAAATGGAATAGTAAATCTGCAGCCTCATTTTTAAATAAATCATCATCAGAGTCTTTGGATTCGATCACCAATTCCACGGCCTCCTCCCCTACTTTTTGGGCGATCTTATTGATACCTTTATCAAAAAGCAATTTAGTATATGATTTTGCTGCGGTGCTTTTCTTTCGTTCCACAATAACATCCTGCAAAAAATGAAGGAACAAAGCATTGGTATTGTTCGACTCTTTGAAACAGGTATCTGAACCGGTATGGCAAGTTGGACCATCAGGTTGCGCTTTTATCAAAAGTGTATCGTTGTCACAGTCAGATATGATCTCTTTGACATACAAAAAATTTCCAGAGCTTTCCCCTTTGGTCCAAAGTCGCTCTTTTGTTCGACTGAAAAATGTGACCTTCCCTTTCGCTTTGGTAATCTTCAGCGCCTCCTCATTCATGTAGCCCAACATCAACACCTTATTTGTTGACCAGTCCTGAATAATGGCAGGAACAAGACCATCCCCTTTTTTAAAATCTATTTTCATTATCTATATTTTCTTAAATATTCACAATCAATTAACCTTTCAGCTTTTACCTTTTACCCCTCCTTCGTAAAAAACTACGGAGGGCAGGCTTTCAGCTTTTTTCTGCCACTACTTCCTGCCACTACTTCCTGCCACTACTTCCTGCCACTGCCTTCTGCCACTACTTCCTGCAACTACTTCCTGCCACTGCCTTCTGCCACACTTCCTGCCACTTATAGCTCCGTTCTCATCGGAATCCCCCGACCATGCAGGTAATTTTTCAACGAAGGTATGGGTATTTCTTTGAAGTGAAAAATACTTGCCGCCAAAGCAGCATCTGCCGCTCCATCTGTAAACACATCGTAGAAGTGCTCCATATTTCCTGCCCCACCAGATGCAATTACAGGTATTTGAAGTTTCTTTGATATGTTGGATGTCAATATATTTGCAAACCCCGCTTTGGTGCCATCATGATCCATGGATGTAAGCAATATTTCTCCCGCTCCGCGCTCTTGCACCTCATATGCCCATGGCTCAGTCACGATCTCTGTTGGTGTGCGCCCTCCATGTGTATGCACCATATTTCGATGGCCATAATTTTTGGTGTCGATGGCAACCACAACACATTGACTACCAAACTGAAGCGCCAGCTCATCGATCAGTGCCGGCCTGCGTACTGCAGCAGAATTTATGGATATTTTATCCGCTCCTGCATTGAGCAAAGCGCTGACATCCTGAACAGAGGAAATACCACCGCCGACAGTAAATGGAATATTGATTTGCCTGGCAACATTGCGCACCAACTCGACCAATGTTTTCCTGTTATCGACAGTTGCCATAATATCCAAAAATACCAATTCGTCAGCTCCTTGTTCGGCATAGATGGCTCCCTGCTCCACCGCATCTCCTGCATCACGCAATTCCACGAAATTCACACCCTTTACAGTGCGTCCGTCTTTGATGTCCAGGCAGGGAATTATTCGTTTTGTTAACATCGATTGTTCATGTTTAACTCTATTGTATATTTTCACTTTTATATTTACAGGAATATCTGGAATCAATACAAGGTACTAGGTTCTTGGTACTGGGTGCTGGGTACTGGGTGCTGGGTGCTGGGTGGTTTGTCCCATAAAATATTTTCTCTCGCACTCATCTTGTTTCTATTACTTTAATAAATTTATTGATCATTTTTCCCAGTTGAATGTATGATTCATTGAATTCGTTAAACTCTGGTATTTCCGGATAGAGTTCATTGATCATTTCAATTTGGCTTAAACACTCATCACATGAAGCCTGCGCATAAACAAGAAACTTTATGTAATCTGCCTTATATCTTCTCCTGCCATATCCTTCTGATATTGTATCTTTAATGCTTTTACTCGATCTTCTAACCTGACTCCCCTGTTCATACAATTCAAATTTCGGTAGTTTTAGGGAGGCTTTATGAACCTGAATCGCTAGTTGATATGCGATTTGATATATTTTCAATTCCTTGTAAGCACTCATAATATTTGTCTAAATTAAAACAATGAAATCTCCACAAACCCTAGCGCCCAAAACCCAAAACCCAGAACCCAGAGCCTAGCGCCTAGAACCCAGTACCTACCACCTGGCACCTAGCTCCCAGCGCCCAGCACCCAGTGCCTAGCTCCCAGCAAACCCCTCAATTTCCTTCATACTTATCCTGTTTTCATAGATCGCTTTTCCGACAATCACACCGTGAAGAGGCAGTTTATCCAATTCATGTATGTCATCCATAGAAGAGACTCCCCCACTGGCAATGATTTCCAGATCGGGGAAGTTTGCTGACATGTCCTGATAAAGATCCGTGGCAGGCCCTTCTAAAACGCCGTCCTTGCTTACATCAGTAGAGATTACGTACTTAATGGAAAGGGCAATATATTTCTGCAGAAAAGCATCCAATTCCCACGAGCTATCTTCCTGCCAGCCGCTAATGGCTATTTTTCCATTCAACACATCCGCTCCGAGAATGATCTTATCGGCCCCATATTTATTCAGCCAATCCTCAAAAAGACCTGGATTTTTGACGGCAATGCTGCCTCCGGTAACCTGTGATGCACCTGAATCAAAGGCAAGCTTTATATCTTCATCTGACTGTACCCCTCCACCAAAATCAATTTGCAGATCTGTGTTTGATGCGATGCGCTCAAGCACCTTTTGATTCACAATTTTCTTCTGCTTTGCTCCATCCAAATCCACCAGGTGCAAGCGTTGTACACCTGCTCCTTCGAACATCTTAGCGACCTCCAGTGGATCATCATGATATATTTTCTTTTGCCGGTAATCACCTTTGGTAAGCCGAACGGCCTTCCCATCGATAATATCAATTGCAGGTATAATGAGCATAGTTTATATTTTCAAAAAGTTTTCTAATATATGTTGACCAACTTGTCCGCTTTTTTCCGGGTGACCCTGAATGGCGTAAAAATTATCCTTATTCAAGGCCACACTAAATTCATTGATATAATCAGCTTTGGCAATGGTTTCCGGGCCAATTTCACAGTAATAGCTATGGACAAAATAGATATAAGCCTCATCGGGCAATCCAAGGAATAGTTCCCCTTTTGTGTCAATAAGCTTGTTCCAACCCATGTGAGGGACCTTTAGCTTCGGCTCGAAACGAACGACATTCAAATCAAATATACCAAGGCAATCCGTATTGTTTTCTTCGGAATGCCTGCACATCAGCTGTTGGCCCAGGCAGATGCCAAAAAACGGTTGCTTGAGATCAACAATGATTTGATCCAGTTTCCGCTCCTTAAGGTATGCCATGGCCGTACTCGCTTCTCCCACACCGGGAAAGATGACCTTATCAGCTTTTTTAATCAGATCAGGATCATCGCTCAATACAGGCTCTACACCAAGTCTGTTCAGCGTATTGGCCACGGAAACAACGTTGCCTGCATTATATTTTATGATTACTACATTCATTTGGTTCTATTGTTATTTGATTCGGGAATGAGGGAATGTGCAAATGTTTAAATTCAATAAATGGTTTTTAAAAAGAAGCAAGCAACTCATAGGTTGCCCTCATTTTATTGCAAAGTTGTTCAGATTCCCTGAAATCCAAAGTCTGCTGCCCGTCAGAAAAGGCTTTGGATGGATTTGAATGTGTTTCATAGATAATTCCGTCGGCTCCCGCCATAATCGAAGCCAGCGCCATCGCCTCAACATGTCGTCGTATTCCGATACCGTGAGAGGGATCTGACACCACAGGAAAATGTGTCTTTTCTTTTAGGATAGGAATTGCGTTCAAATCGAGGGTATTTCGGCTTGCCTTTTCATAGGTCCTGATGCCACGTTCGCAGAGGATCAATTTTTCATTTCCACCGGAAAACACATATTCTGCTGAATAAAGCAATTCATCGATCGTTCCTGAAATTCCTCTTTTAATCATAACTGCTTTATCGATTTCTCCTAAAGCGTCAAGTAAATTGAAATTTTGCGTATTCCTCGCTCCCACCTGAAAAATATCTACATATTCCAGCATGGGTTCAATCTGAGAAACCTGCATCACTTCCGTGACAATTTTTAAGCCTGCTGCTTTTGCATGCTTGTACCACAACTGCAATCCTTCGATTCCCATTCCTCTAAAAGCATAAGGCGAACTCCGGGGTTTGTAAACACCACCCCGCATGATTTTTATACCATTTGCTTTAAGATGTTCAATGGTCTCCACAATCTGCTCTTCACCTTCAATCGAACACGGGCCGGCCATCATCGCCAAAGAGCCTTCGCCAATCGTCACACCATCGCCAAGATCAATGATTGTGGGTTTTACCTTCCATTTTCTGGAGACCAGCTTATAACTATCAGAAACGATATGGATATCGGCAATTCCCGGCATGTTGCCGATCTGACGGATATCAAATTCTTTAGTCCCGATTCCAATGAGATAGGTCGCTTTCTGGGTTTTTACTTCATTTGCCTCATACTTGAAGCTATTAACCTTTTTTATAATTGCCTTTTTCTGATCAGAATCAATATTGTTTTTTAGTTGAATAATCATTTTATTGAATTCCTTTAATTGATTTTATAAATGCTAAAATATCCTGCTGGAGGTTATTTGCTTTTTCTAGTACGTTGATAAAAGCAGATCCGATTATTGCTCCCGAGGCATGCTTGCAGGCCCGATCAAATGTCTCTTGATTCGAAATCCCAAAACCAATCAAGGTTGGATTTTTCAATTGCATGGCTTTTACTCTTTTAAAATAGCTGACCTGATCTTCAGAAATATTGCCCTTGGCTCCTGTAGTACCTGCCAGAGAAACCATATAAATAAATCCTCTCGAATTATTGTCTATCTCCCGGATCCGCTCTTCTGAGGTTTGGGGCGTTATTAAAAATATGTTGAGCAACCTATGTGCTTCAAACATGCTTTGATACTCATCGATATACTCCTGCATGGGTAAGTCAGGCAGGATTAATCCGTCGATACCAATCTCCTCACATCTATTACAGAAATCTTCCACACCAAATTGCAGTACAGGATTAATATAGCCCATGAGAATGATAGGTGTATATACCGCAGATCTGATTTCAGCCAGCTGCTCAAATATCAACTTAAGCGAAATGCCATTATCCAGCGCACGCTTATTACTTTCCTGTATGGTTGGGCCATCAGCTACAGGATCGGAAAAAGGGATTCCCACTTCTATGATATCTGCGCCAGAGCTTTGAAGGTGCTTTACAATATTGGCTGTGTCGTCAAGATTTGGGAATCCTGCAGTAAAATATACGGACAAAATGTTGTCTTTTTTTTCTTCAAAGAGTTGCTCTATCCTGTTTTTTGTACCTATCGCCGGCATTGTTATTTCTTTTCTAATCATTTAAATTCATACAGATCAATATCTTCCCCATTTGATATAGGTTTCCAAATCTTTATCCCCTCTGCCGGAAAGGTTCAACACCACCACATCATCTTTTGAAAATTTCATCTGCTCCAAAGCTGCCAGGGCATGCGCAGACTCAATTGCCGGAATAATCCCTTCCAACCTACTTAACCGAATGCCGGCTTTCATAGCTTCCTCGTCTGTAGCGCTGTAAAATTTCGCCCTGCCAGACTCAAATAGATGTGCGTGAAGCGGCCCTATTCCAGGATAATCCAAACCCGCTGAAATGGAATAAGGCTCAATCACCTGCCCATCATCGGTTTGCATCAACAAGGTTTTGGAACCATGCAAAACCCCGGGTTTCCCAAGTACTGTTGTGGCGGCTGATTCGCCGGTTTCATTGCCGTGCCCGGCAGCTTCCACGGCAATCAACTTTACTTCATCGTTATCGTAATAATGATAAAACGCTCCTGCGGCATTACTTCCTCCTCCTACGCAAGCGATTACATAATTCGGATCTTCGATCCCTTCAACTTCTTTTAATTGCCATTTTAATTCCTCGCTAATCACAGACTGAAATTGCGCCACCATGTCGGGATATGGATGAGGGCCAACTACAGATCCAATAATATAATGCGTATCCACAGGATTGTTGATCCAATGACGCATCGCTTCGTTGGTGGCATCTTTCAGTGTTTTACTTCCGCTCCTTGCAGACCGGACTTCGGCGCCCAGAATCCGCATCCGCTCGACATTTGGCTTTTGCCTTTCCATATCGATTTCACCCATATACACGATACATTCCATGCCCATCAAGGCGCATACCGTAGCGGTGGCCACTCCATGCTGACCAGCTCCGGTTTCAGCTATAATTTTCTTTTTGTTCAGTTTTATGGCGAGCAAAATTTGTCCGATGGTATTGTTTACTTTGTGTGCTCCTGTATGGCATAAATCCTCCCTTTTTAGGTAAATTTTCGTCTGATACCTGCTTGATAGTCGCTTTGCATGATACAATGGAGTTGGTCTTCCCACATATGTTTTGAGTAAATGTTTGAAGTCCTTTTGAAATCGCTTATCATTCATGATGGAAAGGTAGTTTTGCCTCAATTCCTCCACATTCGGATATAGCATCTCAGGGATGTAGGCGCCTCCATAATCCCCATAATATCCCCGCTCGTCAACTGCTATTTTCATTCTGCTTTTATTTTTTCCTTTTTTAAGCCCATCAATTTATCTTTCAATTCTTTCAGCATCACAACATTTTTCAATCCCGGCGCAATCTCAAATTTGCTATTTACATCCAGGGCATGGATTTTATTCAAATCCAAGTTCGTCAATTCGTCAAAATTTTCAAGACTTAATCCACCACTCAAAAAGTAGTTTTTCCTTATGTTGTATTTTTTTAAAACATCCCAGTCGAATGTTTCGCCTGTGCCACCATAGTTCTTGCTTTTGGTATCGAACAGAAAAAAATCTGTCACCAATTTATAGGCCTCCAATTGCTTAAAATCAAAATTCTCATCCACCTGAAAAGCCTTAATGATTTTTACATTTTTCTCTATTAAATCTGCACAATATCTTGGTGACTCATTCCCATGAAGCTGCACATAATCCAGTTGATAGGTAAGCGCTGTTTTATACACAAAGTCCATTTCCTCATGTACAAAAACCCCAATTTTTTTGATGTCATGCCCATCAATTGTTGGCATGGTGAAATCTTCACCAACATACCTGGGCGATTTTTTATAAAATATGAATCCAATATAATCAGGTTGCAATGCGACCACCTCAGCAATATTGTCTCGCAATCCGCAAACCTTCAATTTGATTTGACTCATATTTTCCACTTTATTGAGCCTTTTTAATTTTCTGAATAAATTCCGCACAGGCTGCCCCGGGCCGACTATGCGACATGAAATATTCGCCAATCAAAAATCCCTGAAAACCATGCTTCATCAATTTTATCACAGATTCAGGATTGTTGATGCCACTTTCAGAAATTTTCACAAATTGATCCGGGATTGATTTTGCCAATTCAATTGAAGTTTCTATGTTTACTTCAAAGGTCTTGAGATTTCGATTATTCACCCCTACAACATCCAAATGTTCATTAACATGCGTTGTCAGCTCTTCCAAGTTGTGTACTTCCATCAACACTTCCAATCCAAAGGATTTGGCGAATGAGGCAAGCTCTTTTAACCTCTTGGGAGAAAGCACTGCTGCAATTAACAAAATCGCATCGGCGCCAATGGACTTGGCTTCGACAATCTGATATTCATCAATCGTAAAGTCCTTCCTGAGAATCGGACAAAAATTAAACTTTCTGGCAGTAGAAAGGTCTTCGTTTTTACCACCGAAAAACTCCGTATCGGTCAATACAGAAATGGCAGATGCACCGCCCTGCATATAACTTATGGAAGTACGCTCAACAGATACATGTTCATTGATCATGCCCTTGGAGGGTGATTTCCGTTTTATTTCAGCAATGATCCCGGCCTTATCCTCGCGCAGTAAATATTTTCGTAGCGAAACGGTTTTTGATGGGAAATAGATGCTTTTCTCCAACAGCTTGGCAGGATAAAGGCTTTTCCTTTCAGCCACTTCTATTTCCTTATGAGCGATTATTTTATATACTATATCCATTAAATATTTATTAATGTTTTAAAGCTACGTAAGGCTTTCGCTGATTCCAATGACTCCCTGGCTTTCTCGGTAGCTCCTTGCAAACCCAATGAATTATCTGCGCAATATAGCGCCATACCGGCATTGGCGATGGCCACTTCTTTTTGCGCCCTGGTTGACTTGTTTTCCAATACAGACAAAAAGATTTTGGCCGCATCTTTCACAGTATTACCTCCTGATAACTCCTCTTGCTCAAAGGAATGTAAACCTAAATCCGACGGACTTACAATCTGCTCGTCATTTCTTGTCAGGATTTTGAAATCACCTGTTAGGGAAACCTCATCATATCCATCCAGCGCATATACCACCATAAAATCAGTATCTGTTTGCTGAAACAAATAGGCATACAGCCTGGCTAATTCCAAACTAAAAACACCCGTCAATTGCTTCTTTGGGAAGGATGGATTTACCAATGGGCCAAGCATATTGAAAAAGGTTTTAACACCCAATTCCTTCCTGACGGGGGCTACATTTTTCATTGCCGGGTGAAACAAAGGTGCATGCATATAGCAAATGCCACATTCATCCAGTGAGCGCTTGAGCACATCCGGGTCGTTTGTAAATTCATATCCAAAATATGCCAGCACATTAGAAGACCCACATACTGAAGAAACACTGTTATTTCCATGCTTAGCAACATTCTGACCGGCACCGGCAACAATGAAGGAAGCAAGGGTTGAAATATTAAATGTGTCTTTTCCATCACCACCTGTCCCGCAAAGATCAATGGCGTCATATTCTTCTATTTCTATAGGAACGCATAATTCCAGCATGGCCTCGCGAAAACCGGTCAGTTCTTCAACCGTAATGCTTCTCATCAGATAAACGGTCAGAAAAGCTGCCATTTCAGAGGTGTTATATCTCCCCTGGGCAAGATTGCTTAATATCTCTTTTGCGGTGGCCCGATCGAGGGATTTATATTCAAAAAGCCGATTTAATATATCTTTCATATAATTTAATTAAAAAATAAAATCAGAAGTCTGGTATTCGAAGGCCGAAGTTTAGCTTCTGTTCTATTTCTGTTCTTTCGATTATAATTTTTTCTTTTCATCATGTTCCAGCCAATTTTTAATTAGCTGTTTTCCATTTTCGGTCAGGATCGATTCGGGATGAAATTGAAGGCCGCGCACATCATATTCCTTATGGCTTAATCCCATTACGATGCCATTATCATCAACAGAGTTAATAAGCAATTGTCCATTGACCGTATTTCCTTCCACGGCCCATGAGTGATATCTGCAAACCATAAAATTTTCCGGAATTTCATTAAATAAATAATCATCAGGTTTCAACAAAAGCACACTTGTGCCAACGCCATGAAGCACTTCTTTCATGTTGTACAATTTGGCGCCATAAACCTCTCCTATCCCCTGATGTCCGAGGCAAATCCCCAATATGCTTTTCGTTGGCCCATATCTTCTTATCAAATCCAGCATTATCCCCGCCTCTAATGGAATCCCCGGACCAGGCGAAAGCAGAATTTTGTCATATTGATCCACATCATTTAACTCAATTTTATCATTGCGAATTACATCCATGGAATCCCCATAACCAAGATCCCTGATAATATGCACCAGGTTGTAAGTGAAGGAATCGTAATTATCTAGAACAAGGATCTTCATTTAAAACTCCATTTTATCTGCCTGCTCAATCGCAGTTCGTAATGCAGCAAGTTTATTGTTTACTTCCTGCAATTCATTTTCTTCTTTTGACTTGGCTACAACCCCGGCGCCCGCCTGATAATAAAGTGTATTGTTCTGGCTGAGGAAAGACCTGATCATGATGGCGTGGTTGAACTCGCCATTAAATCCCAGGAACCCAATGGCACCCCCATAATAAGCTCTTTTTGTATTTTCATAGGTATCGATCAACTTCATGGCTTTATGTTTTGGAGCGCCTGAAAGTGTTCCTGCAGGAAATGTATCCGCCACCATTTGAATGGTATTTGTTCCTTTTTTAAGTTTTCCTACCACCTTTGAAACCAAATGAATTACGTGAGAAAAGTATTGTACTTCTTTAAACGTTACTACTTCCACATCCGAACCATTTCTGCTCAGATCATTTCGGGCAAGATCCACCAACATCACATGTTCTGAAGTTTCCTTTTCATCATCGGAAAGTTTCTGTGCCAGTTTGGCGTCCGCCTGGTCGTTTCCTGTTCGCTTAAACGTGCCGGCAATAGGATAGATAATCGCCTGGTCTTCCTTTATTACGATTTGGGCCTCAGGAGAGGACCCAAATATTTTAAAACTTCCATAATCGAAATAAAACAAATATGGCGAAGGATTTACAGATCGCAGCGAACGATATACATTGAATTCATCTCCCAGGAAACCGGATTTAAATCTTCTGGAAAGAACAATTTGAAACACATCCCCTCTAAAGCAGTGCTCTTTGCCCTTTGATATCATTTTTAAAAATTCATCATCGGTAACATTTGAGGTTTCATCATCATTCCAATTAAACTGATAATCAGGATAATTTTTACTTTTTACCAAATCTACAATTTCCCTGATATTGCTCGTTGAATCATCTGCACTTAGCTGATAATCAAATACATACATTTCATTTTTGAAATGGTCGACTACAATAATATTTCTGTAAACTGAATAAACAATATCCGGAATTTTGTATTCATCATTCTTAGCGTCAGAAAATTTAATGTCTTCAAAATACTGAACAGCATCATAGGCCATATAGCCAAACAAACCATTGGTAATGAACTTGAATTCATTGCTTTCAATCTCAAAAGATTTCATGAACATATTGAGCTCCTCAATGGCTTGCTTCGGAATATCAAGTTCCTTTGAGTTGGTCTCTCCATCCGGGGTAGAAATTTTCAAATTGCTGTTTTTCAGCTTAAAGGTCGCTATGGGATTGCAGCAAACATAACTGTAGCTATTTTCATCACCATGATAATCGGAACTTTCCAAAAGGATGGAATTCACATACTTATCCCGAAGTTTCAAATAAATGCTAACCGGCGTTATTACGTCGGCAAGCATTTTTATGTGCGTACTTTTAAGTTTAAAATTTTTCAATGGTTTATGTTTTAAAGCAAAAAAAAGACCCGCCGAACGACGAGTCTTTTTATATATTTTCCATATAAATCTCCGTTCAGCCCAGCTTTATCCGCTTATGCCACCACCAAAGACCAATATGATATGTTCCTTTTTTCATTGAATTGCAAAATTAGAAAAGCGAACAACAATAGCAAAGCCTTTTTTATTTTTTTAAATATTAAGCCGCCGAATGAATAAATTGTCAGACTGATCATTCGCAACATATAGATATTGAAATGGCCCTTTTAATCAAATATTGGTATTATAAGAAATAAAATATTGAATTATGATATTTAAAAATAGGTTTTTAGTAAATTGACGCAGTTTTTAATCCATAATATAAACCCGTATATCAATTGACTATTTTTTAACTTAAAAGAAATATAATACCATCATGGAATTCACCTACATTAAGTTTTTAGCAATTTGGCAAATCATCGTTTTGAGTCTAACAGGGATATCTGTATTAACTGGCATACTGATCATTGTGATTCACCGGCTCAGGATATCTTCTATCACAAATTATAAACAAAAATATGACTATCTGGGTGCTTATGATACAAAAATGGTTTTTTATACCATCGTTTCTTTTGCCCTGGCACTAATCCTATTTATTAATTCAGTTTATAATTCAACAGTCGAATTAAGTTATGTCTGGTTTTTAGTTCGAATGTTTATAGCAATTTGTATAGGAACACTGATTATTTATGTCTCTTATCTTATGATGAAGTTTGCATATCCAACAACTCTGGAGAAGAAGATGAAAAAATGGAGATACAAGCCAAGAATCAATAAAAAAACCGGCAATGTCATGAAACTACTAAGTGAAGAGGAAGAAGATGTACATCTTGATGAAGGCATGCAAGCTGAAGAAAATGTATTTTCTGTTGATTATGATGTTTGGGTAGACGAACAAACTGAGGATATTCAGATTGAAAAATATCCCGGGCACCTAATTGCCAGTGAGTGTAATTCCTGTGGTTTTAAAACCATGAAACTTTTAAAAGAAGAAATCATCAACGCCCCAACACAATATTTAGAGGGTGAAATGATAAAGAATTATAAATGTACTTTTTGTGACGCTACGAGAAGTAAAACTGTAAAAATCGCCAAATTATCGCAGACTGAATCTCACTATAAACTTCCTTTGGATTTGCATTTTAAAGAAGAAGAAAAAGTGAATATGGTCACTTTGGAAATTTATATCAGTAGTGGAAAAACAAAGCGCCTGGAGTTCCCCTCTACCAAGCAAGCAATTGAATTTTTAAAAGAATTTAAACCGGGAGCTTAGATTTTTCCAGTAAATCACTTACAAGAGCCTGAATTAAGGCTCTTTTTGTTTAAGCTTAATTGAAGCCTCTCTTTTCGGTTAATCCTAAATTGAGTCCGTCTATAAAGTCAGAGTTTGTTCAGAATGTTCGAGATCAAGCCTCGCCTTACTTAGGGTCTGCTCAAAAATAAATTACATTTATGATGTATAATTATACCACATCTTTGAAATATTTTATTCTCCAAAATCCTCACAATAACTCGCTATTGTTGTGGTTTTGAATAAAAAAATATTCCAAATCTGCGGCATACTTACTTTTCAAAATAGCAATTTATTTTTGAGCAAACCCTTAGTACAAAGTACGGTGGACAAGGGCTTGTGTAGTTTCTTAAAAACGCCTGCCTGCCGCCGAGGCAGGTGGGCGTAACGCAGAGATCGGACATTATGGACAGACTCTAAATAGGAATCATATTTATTTAATTAAATTTGCGCCTTCTTTTTTCAGCAAACATGATAATTGAAAGCGAAAAACTTTATACCTACAAATTCTGGCTACTCTGTCTAAGCTCATTCTTATTTTTCGCAAGCTTCAACCTCATAATACCTGAGCTTCCGGATTACTTAACCTCAATTGGAGGAGGCAACCATAAAGGCCTTATCATTCCATTGTTCACCCTAATGGCCGGACTCTCAAGGCCTTTCAGTGGCAGGCTCACAGATACCATTGGTAGAATTCCTATCATAATTTATGGTGTACTGGTCTGCATAGTCTCCGGATTTCTTTATCCCATATTAACTTCGGTTGCCGGATTCTTTTTATTACGTCTCATCCATGGCATGTCAACAGGATTTAAACCTACAGCCACTTCCGCCTATGTTGGGGATATTGCGCCGATAAGCAGAAGAGGGGAAGCGATGGGCATACTTGGAATGTTCGGAAGTTTGGGAATGGCGGCCGGCCCTGCTCTTGGAAGTTGGGTAGCAGCAAGTTACGGATATGACTGGATGTTCTACTGCTCTTCCGGATTTGCCTTACTTTCAATTGTTGTGGTAATGAAAATGCCAGAAACACTCATCAAAAAGCAGCGATTTCGCTGGTCATTACTCAAATTAAAAAGAAAAGATATATTTGAGCCAAGAGCATTGCCATCCGCAATCACCATGGCATTGACAGCTTTTTCTTTTGGTGTTGTTCTTACCCTAATCCCTGACCTGAGCAAGCATCTGGGAATTGTAAACAAGGGTATTTTCTTTAGCATCTTTACTATTTCTTCCTTATTAGTAAGAATATTCGCCGGAAAGTTAAGTGACGTTTATGGCCGGGTTCCAATCTTGATGATCGGCAGTGTGTTATATGGAATCTCCATGATTACCACAGGCTTTGCTACTGAAATATGGACATTTTACATTAGCTCTTTTATATTTGGTATTGCAGCAGGATTAAATTCACCCACTATCTTTGCCTGGACCATAGACCTGGCTGATGAAAAATATAAGGGTAGAGCGATGGCAACGATGTTCATAGCTCTGGAAGCAGGCATTGGCCTTGGCGGATTGGTCGCAGGTTATACCCACAACAACAATCCGGACAACTTCGTGATTTCATTCACTATTTCCGGCATACTTGCCTTTTGTGCTGTCTTGTATTTGGTGTATTATCGCATATCATCTAATGGACCAGGTTCTAGGTTCCAGGGGCTGGGTTCTGGGTACTAGGTTCTGGGAACTAGCGCCCAAATCCCTTTCACTCGTCACCCTTTATCAAATCGCTTGCATTTCTAGTTTTCTCGTTGTTTTGGGCGAGGATAAAAATGACAATTGCATACACACCTATAAATGTCCATATTGGAAATCCAAGAATGCCAATGATGCCAATGATAAATGCCAGGGTTAGCGCCCAATCTTTTTTATAAAGCAGCCCTACTCCTGCTATAAATGCCGGAGTTGTAAGAATCAGTGTTAAGGTAATCACTGCATATTTAACTATTTTCACAGCCAGCAATACCTCAAATTCATTGATATGAATTGGTATGAACGCCGCAGCGACCAACGCAACTAATAACACAACTACAATATTTAACGAACTGAAAACAATCAATAGCATGCCTAATATTTTCTTATGCTGATCTATGTTTACTTGATTTTTCATAATTATTATATTTTATTAACCAGTACCTTGCATTAAAAGGTACGAAAAATCCATAGACTTGTATCATTATTTTCTTTAAAAGGATTATTATTAGTATAATTGGTAAACATATTTTTATTCTACAAAGGTGCCCTTCATGAAAAAGCAAATTTTTATACTCTTCTTCCTTTTCATTGGAATTACCAATACCAGTTTTGCGCAAAAAAAACTCGACAGTTTTGAATCTGCCATAATAAAATATGAAGAGGAAGATCAAAAAAATGGATATCAACCAGGAGCAATTCTATTTACCGGCAGTTCGAGTATCCGAATGTGGAAATCGTTAACAGATGACATGTCTCCTATGCCAGTTATTAATCGCGGTTTTGGCGGATCTACCATTCCTGAAGTCACCTATTATGCAGACCGGATCCTCCTGCCACACCATCCAAAGTTCATTGTTTTTTATTGCGGAGAAAATGACCTCTCGAATGATGAAGCAAAATCTGGCTTGCCATTAAAAAGCTTTAAGCAATTTCATCGTTACATGGAACAAAATTTACCGGAAACCAAAGTATTTTTCATCGCCATTAAGCCTTCAATAAGTCGATGGCACTATTGGCCGAAAATGGCGGAAGCCAATGAGAAAATAAAGAAATTTATTAACAGCAAAGACAATTACTATTTCGTAGATACCGCTTCCGGGATGTTGGATGAAAACGGAACAGTTCTTCAGGATATCTTTATCAAAGACAATCTTCATATGAATGCCAAGGGTTATGCGATTTGGACAAAGGTCATCAAACCAATACTAGAAGAGCATTATAATGACTGATTTTTCTTTATGGAAATAATCCATAATCCAATAAAAGTGAGGATTCCATTCAGGATTAAGATCTCAAATCCAAACTTATAACCGCCCAGCCATGCCTCGGAATTGAGATTTATGATGTAGGATAATAATGGTGAGACAAGACAAATTAAAGGAGTCCATTTATCTTTGATATTTCTTGTGGTAAACATGCCAAAAGCAAATAAACCCAGCAAAGGGCCATAGGTGTATCCTGCAGCTTTGAATAATGAGGTGATCACACTTTCATCATTTATGATACTAAAAATCATAATTACAATGAATAACAGAACTGAAAACCCCACATGAACTTTTATCCGGGTCTTTTTCTTATAGGACTCTTCCTGATCTTTGAAATTTAGAATATCTACACAAAACGAGGTAGTCAGTGAGGTTAGCGCTGAATCAGCGCTTGAATAGGCCGCAGCAGTAATTCCCAATATAAATAAAATCCCGGCAAAAGGACTAAAATAATTCAAGGCAAGATGAGGAAATAAGGCATCACTTTTTTCTGGTATAGCCACTCCATTTTTAGCCGCATAAATATAAAGTAGCGCTCCAAGCGACAAAAACATAAGGTTTGCAAAAACTAATACCACGCTAAACCAAAATACATTTTTCTGTGCTTCCTTTATATTTTTACAGGTCAGGTTCTTTTGCATCATATCCTGATCTAAGCCCGTCATAACTATGGCTATAAAAGCGCCTGCAAAGAATTGTTTGAAAAAATTATTCCCCGGCTTCCAATCCCACACGAACATATTGGAATACTCACTTTGAAAAATTATTTTTGGCAAATCCAGCAAACCACTGTTAAGTGATTTTAATATTATAATAATGCATAAAGCCACTGCCGTCAACATAAAAAATGTTTGAAGGGTATCAGTCCAGACAATGGTTTTGATTCCGCCTTTAAATGTGTAAATCCAAATCAGCAAAATAGTAAGTAAGACAGTTACCCAGAAAGGGATTCGCCATTCATCAAAGATCGCCAATTGCAGCACACCTGCAACCAGGAACAGTCTGAATGAAGCCCCAATCGTTCGTGACAATAAAAAGAAAAAGGCTCCGGATTTATGAGACCAAAACCCAAATCTGCTTTCCAGATAGGCATAAATCGAAACCAGGTTCAATCGGTAATAAAGTGGTAGTAAAAAAACCGCAATCACAAAATAGCCAAGTAAATAGCCAAGAACCATTTGGAAATACCCAAAATTACTATTGCCAACTTCTCCCGGAACGGAGATAAATGTTACGCCTGACAATGAGGCTCCGATCATGCCAAAAGCAACTATAAACCATGGAGATTGCCTTTTAGCAGTAAAAAATACTTCTGTCGTAGCTTTTTGAGAAGTGACTCTGGCGATCACTAAAAGCAAAACAAAATAGAGCGATATAATAGAAAATACTAAACCTGGCGTCATAAGCATCTTGTCAAACATCAAAAATGGATATTTTTTTTTAATATTGTATACAAATTTACCGGTGATGAAATTTAGCTATCAAGAAAAAGAAGATTTTGCCTTACAAGAAGAGGTAATCATCAAAGACCAAAATGATCTTGTGGTGTACAATGATGACTTCAACACCTTCGATCATGTCATCAACACCTTAATAAAAGTTTGCAAGCACTCCACCGAGCAGGCTGAACAATGCACCTACCTTATTCATTATAAAGGAAAATGTGCCGTAAAGAGAGGGACTTTTGATGAATTACGTCCTATGAAGGATTCAATATGTGAGGCAGGGATTGACGCCAAAATCCATTAGTTCAGACAACGGGTACAGCTTCTTTATTGAATTCTACAGTAAATTCCGATCCTGTTCCAACTTTGCTCTCGCACCATATATTTCCTTTCATCACCTCTACATATTTTTTTACAATAGACAATCCCAATCCAATAGATTGTTCACCTGCAGTAGGCCTGGGAGACAGCTTATGAAACTTTTTATACAAGTTGATGCACTCATCTTCAGGAATGCCAGGGCCTTCATCTTTCACGGAAATTCTTACCTTTTCTTCATTTTCATATACCCGTATAAATACATTTCGATGAGAGGGTGAAAATTTTAAGGCATTTGAAATGAGATTTTCCATAACCTGAATCAGGTAGTTCCGATCTGCTATGATGAGTGGTTCATCACATTCACTAGAAAAATGTAGCATTATCGATTTGCGTTCAGCCTCAAGGGCAAATATTCTTTCCAATGGCCGAATCAATTCGTTGGTATTGAGTGTCTCAAGGTCAAGATTGATTTTCTGGGATTCAACAGCTTTAATGTCCAGGATTTTCCTGATCATGTCATTCATCCTGTTCAATCCCCTCCATATAATTTCACTTGCCTGATACTGTTCGGCAGATAAATTTTCCTTTTCGTATCGTACCAACTCCGTCATACTCATGGCTGTAGCCAATGGATTTCGAAGATCGTGTGCGAGAATATTGATAAGATTATTCTTTTCCAGATTTATACTCACCAACTCCTGATATTGCTCTTCAATCAGCTTATTCTGCTCTCCGATGCTCTTATTGGCTCGTTTTAAACTTGATGATTGCATTTCCAGTTTTCGATACACATTGGCATTTTCCAGTGCAATTTTGGTATATATGCCAATATTTCGAATAATATTAATTTTATACTCATCGAAAGCCTTATCATCAAAACTTTGCACCGTTAACACACCAAGCTTTTTATTGCCGATCGAGAGCGGAATGTAAACGATTGAAGTTGAATTACCATCTCCCGGAACAGGTTTTATTTCCGGCTGAATGAATCTGGCATAGGATTCATAATAATTGTCGAGTATGATCTCCTGCTGATGGTTAAAACAAGACGCCGCAAGCGATTTTTCCTCCGTCAAATCAATATAAATATCGTTCAGGCGGAGATGCCGTTCCCTGACGCCAGGAAAATGTAATAGATTTTTTTTATGCTCATATACTCCGATTCCAAGCACTGAGGCATCCATAAGCCTGTTTAAATTCTCATACACCGTTTCAATAATTTCTTCAATGATCAATGAAGAAGTAATATCCCTGCCTATAGTACTCAATAATTCAAGGTTTTGATACGCTTGTTTTAGTTTCTCAGATTGCTGAGCTATTTTCTCATTTTGTTTTTGAAGCTTTTTATTTGCTTTCCTTTTTTGGATATACACCACAATAATGAAAAATAATATAAGGCTGATTAAAATGATTGAAAGCATATAATAAGCATGTTTGGAGTTGGCCAGGGAGTTTTCCTGTTCAAGAATTTTAATGCGTTGCTTTTTATTTTGTTGATCTGCCTCTTTGTTTTTCAACAGTAAATCCTGATTTTTTCTATCAAAATTCAATTGTTCAATTTTCTTTGCATTTCTTTCATTCTCCAACTGTTGTTTTGTCAGCAAATAGTTTCTTATTGCACTTTCCTCAGCCAATTTTTGATTTTGAATCAGCATCTCTTTCAAGGCCACATCCTGCCTATACAATTCCAATTCACTCTCCAATGCTACATTTCTAAGTTCCTTTTCTGCAACTGTTAATTCCTGTCTTTCCTGATCCTCTATCATATTCAGGATTTGCCCTACCTTCAAGTTCTCCTCTTTATTATCTTTTGACAATTCTGCCAGGGCAATTCGTTCCTTTTCGGCATTTAGTATGATAGAATCCTTATATGCTGCATGCAATTCATAATGTTCTGTTGCTTCTTTCCAATTCTCCAATCCATCATATGCACGAGCAAGCAAAATGTGGTTTTCACTAATAAACTCAAGGTTCCTTTTTTTATTAGCATAATACAAAGCCAAATCAAAGTAGGTGAGGCAGGTTTTGAAATCACCATTTTTGAAATACATTGATCCGATCCGATTCAGCAATTTAGAAGCCAGATCTGGATATAACAGATAATCGGTATATTTTTGAGCATCATTATAGTAGCGGATGGCAGTTTTATAATCACTCCAATAACCGTTAGCCATACTCCACGAATAGATGTCTCCTTCAGTAATCAGATTCCGGATATATCGCAATGAAGCTACTTCGTCTGCCAAATACTTTTCATCCTTTTTTACCAAACTAAAATAGCTTTTAAAAGCCTTATCGGCTTGATAATTATTCCCTGCCTCATAACTAATTTCTCCAAGGCTGCTTAATAACGATATCTGATTGGGTTCATCATCTTTAGCTTGGTAATATTTTAGTATTTCCTTGGAAGCAAAAATGGCATTATCATAATCTTTGTTCTCTTTATATAAATCAGATATTGTCACCAATACTCCAATTCTTTCCGCTTCTTCTTTTAGATTTTGATGTATAGTATACAACAAGTTATAGTATTGAATGGCCGCATCAAGATTTCCCAGATCGTAGTTCAGAGCGGCTATTTTCGCCGTAATTTCTTTTTGAAGATCGTAATTCTTACCATCAATAATCAGGTTGAGCGCTTTGACATAGTTTTCAATCGTTAATTCTGTCAAATTTAGTTTTGCATAAAAATCCCCATATTCTTTATAAATATTCGGTAGCATCCAACTCGATTCGGAAGATTCTAAGGCGGTAATGGCTTTCATATAATACTTTAATGTATTATTGAAAGCAGATTGGGCATTATCAAGAAGATGAATATCCCGATATGATCGTGCGAGTAACAATACACTTTGAACAGAAAAGTCTGAATTTGGAAATTGTTTGGAAAGCTCAAATGATCTTTCGGCAAAATCAATTGCCGTTTTATAGTCATTATTAATAAATGCTATTTTTGCTGAATCCAGATTTAGTGCGACAATTGCTGAATCCGCTTTCATTTTTCTACTGTACTTTTCCAGGCGTTCCAGGCGCATGTCTGGACCGGCAATGTCTCCATAACCCGAAAAAGGCAGGAGCAACAATAAAAAAATATGGCATATTCTTCGTGCAAGTATCATGATCAGGGTAATATTCGAAATGATCACATCTTCATGCGATTCTATTCCAAGCAATAATTTAACCCAATTCAGGCAATCTCAAGGTATTATTTGAGACGAATGGTCATATAACTTTATGACCTGCATAATTATTTTATAATTATTTTAAAATTGATAAAGCAGATCGTCAATTCTTCTTAATTTTACCCCTGAATTAATCATTCTTTAAATAAAAATAACAAATGAGTAACCTATCTAACAGAGTCAATGCATTAGCAGAATCTGCTACCATTGCCATGGCTCAAAAAGCGCGCGAATTTAAATCCCGCGGTATCAACGTTATAAGTTTAAGCCTTGGCGAACCTGATTTCAAAACCCCCAAACACATTCAGGAAGCTGCTAAACAAGCAATTGATGAAGGGTTATATTTTTCATATCCCCCAGTGCCCGGTTATCCGGAACTCAGAAAAGGAATAGCCGAGAAGCTTCAAAAGGAAAATGGCCTGACTTGTACTGAAAACAACATCATCGTTTCCGGAGGAGCTAAACATTCAATTTCAAATGTTTTTCTTGCCACGCTAAATCCTGGTGATGAGGTGGTTATATATGCTCCATATTGGGTGAGCTATGTAGACATGGTAGTGCTTGCAGGAGGAGTTCCGGTGATCATCGAAGGTGGTATTGAGCAGGACTTCAAAGCTTCAGCTGCCCAACTCGAAGCTGCTATCACAGATAAGACAAAGTCAATTATCTATTCTTCACCATGTAATCCGAGTGGCGCTGTCTTCAGCAAAGAAGAATTGCAAGGTATCGCAGATGTGGTTTTGAAACATGATAACATCATGGTGATCGCAGACGAAATCTATGAATACATCAATTTCAGTGGTGAGCACGTAAGTATTGGCGCCTTCCCGGGAATGTCTGAAAGAACCATAACGGTGAATGGATTTTCTAAAGGCTATGCCATGACCGGATGGAGAGTAGGGTATATTTGTGCTCCGGAATGGTTGGTAAAAGGAATTAACAAACTTCAAGGGCAAACCACTTCAGGAATTTGTTCTATCGCTCAACGCGCGGCAATAGGGGCAATTAATGGAGATATGGAGTCGACAAAAGAAATGGCTGCCGCTTACAAAAGAAGAAGACGGCTGGTTTTGGATCTTCTGAGTGAAATTCCCGGCATTAAATCAAATGAACCGGAAGGCGCATTTTATGTGTTCCCTGACGTAAGTTCCTATTTCGGAAAAAGTAATGGAGACGCCACCATAAATGACTCTGGAGATCTTGCACTATATTTACTGGCAAATGCGCATGTTTCAGTAGTTGGAGGAGGAGCCTTTGGTTCTCCTAATTGCATCAGAATCTCTTATGCAGCTTCCGATGAAAATCTGAAAGCAGCTTTAGCTCAAATCAAAGAAGCTCTGGCTAAACTTAACTAATAAAATTTGAAATCATTAGATGAAATCTTCGACAAAATATCAGGGCTTAAAGCCCTGATTGTCGGGGATGTCATGATCGACTCCTACATTTGGGGAAAAGTAGAGCGTATATCGCCTGAAGCACCAGTCCCTGTTATATCCATCACAAACAAAGAAATTCGTCTTGGTGGCGCGGCTAATGTGGCCTTAAATATTGCAGCGCTTGGAGCAACTCCACTTTTGTGTTCGGTTGTTGGTAAGGATCATGACGGTAAATCCCTTTTAAATTTGCTGGATTCCATGAAAATGGATCATCGCGGTATAGTGATGAGTGAGGAACGGATAACCACTGTAAAAGAACGAATGCTGTCAAGCTCCCAGCAATTGTTACGAATTGACAGGGAAACCACCAAACCCTTAAATGATCATGACAAATCAGCTATGTTCAGTAAAGCCAAAGAGCTGGTAAATGAGGCTGATGTAGTGATATTTGAAGATTATGACAAGGGTGTGCTCGATAAAGAATTGATCCAATATATCGTAGAATTAGCTCATAAAAAAGGTATCCCGACTACTGTAGATCCTAAAAAAGAAAACTTTCTGAGTTATGAAAATGTGACGCTTTTCAAGCCAAATCTCAAGGAGATCAAAGAGGGATTGAAGCTTGAATTTGATAATGATGATGAAATTGCCATTGCTGAAGCATCTTTAACCTTGAGGAATAAAATGGCGATTGAGAAAGTATTCATCACGCGTTCTGAATACGGAGTGTATATCTCATCAAACCAACACCAGCATTTCATTCCTGCACATGTCCGATCCATCTCAGATGTGTCTGGCGCAGGGGATACGGTAATTAGCATCGCCTCACTTTGTTTAGCCCTGGGACTACCCGACAAGTTTATTGCTGAATTATCAAACCTTGCCGGAGGGCTGGTGTGTGAGCACTTGGGCGTCGTAAGCATTGATAAAAATCAACTTCTCGCTGAGGCAAAAAAGTATGATCTTTGATCCGTATGCCTAAACTTTCACCATTATTCAGCTTCCTGTTTATCTATTTAGGGCTGATTTTATTTAGCTTATCAATACATCAAATCTTCTTTTCTGAAGTGATGGATTCGCTGCCCTTTTTCAGTACAGCGATAGCACTTCCTTCACTAACTCAATTCAATGGCGACCAACTAATTGATAGCCTTCCTGTATCCTATCTCGTCTTTTCGGGCATCATTACTCAGGTCAGTGGAATTGTGCTCCTCTCCTACTTATTATGGTACTACAGAAAGCTATTCGGCACGAAAAAAGAGCAAGAAACCGGGTTAGGAAATGCATTTAAACTCACGATCATAGTTTCATTAATTTCAGAAACCCTATTCTTTCTATTTTTCGTGTACTCGATTCCTGCCGGGTTAAGTGATTATAGTGTTCACAAAAAAATCATTACCGCTTTATCTTTGGCAATAAATTCATTCAACTACGCCGGTGCAGCACAGTTATTTACTCCGGCGGTTTTAGAGCAAAACTTTATTCTTCAAATCGGAATAATTGGCGGATCGACCTTGGGAAGTTTAGGGATTTTTGTGATGTATGAGTTATTTTCGCCCATCAAATTGCGGGAACGATTAAACGATCCTACCATCGACTGGTCCTTTATTACGAAAATTTCCGTTTTCGGAACTGCCTTGGTTCTCCTTTCAGGCTCTATAGCTTTCTACTTCATAGAATTAAAGGATTTTTTAGCCGGCAAAAATCTAATGGAATCCGTGATTGCCAGTATCTTTGAAATTTCCAGCGCCCGGGGATTTGGGTTTTATTTGGCAGACAACACCTCGGCTTCAGTCCTGAAATCACTTATTTCGGCTATTGGTTCCGGCCCTTTTTCAACCGGCGGTGGGCTAACCCTTCTAAGTTTGATTTGGATATATTCCTCAATATGGAAGCATTCCGCTAAATCTATCCACTTTATTTTAACGAATTCAATACTAAAAAACCTGATCATATATAGCCTGATCACCTTTAGTATTCCTACAACCTTACTTTTAATCATAGATTCAGACACTTCAGTTTACAGTATATTCGTAAACCAATTTGAGCTTTTCACCACGAATCGCTTAACGATAACTACATCATCAATCTTGTTTATTGATTTGATCAAAGGCACTACCATCATTGCTGGGAGAATAGGCTTTATCACGGCATGTTATCTAACATTGAGGCAACAAAGAGATAGTTTGATCAAGGATTAATGGAGAATATCTTAATTACAATTAGCAAGCTTCAAATCAAAAATGATTCAAGTTAATAAAATACAGTATTGAGGCATTACTGTTTGACTATTGATAGATTGGAAATTGTTTGAGAATTGTTCATTGTTTTTTGTAATTTTTACAATTCATTTGAATTAGATTAACGATACAACAGACTAACTTATATGCATCCAATATTTTTTGAATTCAATGTTCCTGAGTTTTTACAAGGTTTTTTGCCCGGCACAATTACCATCTATTCCTATGGCTTTTTTATTGCATGTGGAGCAATTGCAGGCTTTGCATACACAGCTTACCAGGCAAAAAAGCAATTTGATGTGAAGATGGAAACTGTACAAATGCTTATTATTCTCGTCATCATCGCAGCGGTAGTTGGCGGTAAATTTTTTATGATTTTTGAAGATCCGAAAGGCTACCTTAGTGAACCTTCAAGACTTTTTAAAAATTTCAGTACAGGTTTCGTTTTTTATGGTTCTCTTATCTTTGCCATCCCTACTATGCTCTTGTTTTTCAGGAGGCATAAATTGCCTACACTGGCCATGCTCGACATTATGGCTGGAACTGCCTGCCTGGTTCATGCATTTGGTAGAATCGGTTGTTTTATGGCAGGCTGCTGTTACGGTACTCCGCACGATGGTTTGTTAGCGGTCACCTTCACTAATCCTAACTGTGTTGCAGAGCCATTGAATACTCCTTTGCACCCTACACAATTGTACAGCTCAACGGCAATATTTACCATATTAGTTATCATCTTATTCATCAGTAGAAGAAAACAATTTGACGGCCAGTTATTTATGCTGTACCTGATGTTGTACGCCATCGCAAGATCAATTTTAGAGCTATTCAGAGGGGATTTGGCAAGAGGGTTTTTAATTGAAGATATGCTTTCTAATTCGCAGTTTATATCACTTATAATTTTTTTAACTGCTTTATTTTTCTATATCAGATTGGCAAGAAAGGCTAAACCGGCGTCCTGATTAAAAGCGCTTCTTTTTCAATAGAAATTTCAAATGGAGGATGACCTATATACTCTCCATCCAAATGAGCAACTAGTTGATCTGTTGCTTCGATGGAAATAGTTGATGCCAAATGAAATTCAGTCTCTTTCATCTTGTGATGTGCCCCGGTTTTTAATTTTGGTAAATGCCAAAAACGCATGAGTGGAGCCACTTCATTAAGAATACAAATATCGAGCAAACCGTCATTGGTCTTAGCGTAGGGATTGATTATAAATCCGCCACCAAAAGTTGTTCCATTAGAAATAGTCATAATGAGAATTTTCTTCTGATACGGCGCCCCATCCATAGAAAACTTGAGCACTTTTTCCTTAAAACCGGCCACGATCCTCAAAACTGTCAAGAGATAATCAAGGTGCGTTCCGCGTTTATTACCACGTTCGACCATCTCTTTAACCACCTCACCATCAAATCCTATTCCCACTCCATTTACAAAATATCTGTCATTACATATTCCCAGATCAAATTTCCTGATGATGCCATTTAAAGCGATGTCCACCTGCTTTTCAAAATTTAATACTCCGTGTAAAGATTTCACGGAATCATTGCCCGTTCCATTGCTGACAATGCTAATAATCAGGTTTTTCCCTTGCAATTCATTAACTACATAGTTCAGGGTTCCATCACCTCCCATTACGAATACTTCATTAATAGATGGATTCTCACTGATTAATGCTGCTAATTTTCCATGAGCTTCATGTTCGGTATAAAAATTCCGGTATTGAATTTTAGCAGTATTGAGCCTTCTCTCCAATAAAAGCCACATTTTTTTATAGGAAGATTTCCCTGCAACAGGATTAATGACAACGAGTATATTTCTGTTTGTTGACAAATTTGCGTGCTTTTGATTTTATCAAAAATAATGATTTATTGGGATAGTTGGGCTTTATCCTAAAAATTGGATTTATGGAAGTATTGGGATGTGTATATGTTGCGAGTCTGGTATAAAAATCCTCAAAAAAGTATTTTTCGCTCGCGATAAGGTGCAAAGTGTTGAATAATGAGGACTCTCCGAAAAGTAAAAACCCCCTAATTTCTAAAAAGGAGATTACATATCAACCTGCAACTAAAGAAAAGTATAAAAACTTGTGAAACTTTTGAATGGGAAATATTGAATACGAAGAAGTTATTAACGGTTTGGTTTTACGTTCAACAAGAATTCTCTACGTCACAGGAGTACTTGCCACACTTCGACTATAATACCGATAAAAGCCAAGGCATTAATCTACGATGTCTTTATTGGATAGAAAGCAGTATTATCTATCGCGAACAAGTTCTTCCAGGTCTACAAATTCATGATCGACCAGTGAAAGATTGATAAATGCCTGTTCAAGCATCTCAAAATAGTTCTCCCTGGATTCATTGTCAAAAGACCCTCCAGATTCAATATTACTTTCATTGTTTGATTGAGTCATAGTTTCCATAACTAAACTTATTAATATTAACTACTCACATTTCTGTATTAATGCCACAACAATAACATTTTATTCAGGGATATCCTGATTAAACTTGTTATTATTCATATGAATTTCGGCTTTATCACCTTTCTTCATCATTTATTTATAAACCATTTTCATAGGGAACAATTTATTTCCCTTTAAGTTTTAAGAATCCTCTACAATTACTCAAAAACTCCATTTTAACCTTGTATAAAGCGCTTTTGAAATCGCCCGGTAATCCCCTGACAAATTTTCACCATAAAACACCTGTCCTGTTAAATCCAAGTCCAGGTTATCTGAAAGTGAAAAGGTCACCGTCGGGTTGACAAACATGGTTTTATTTCCTGGGAAATTCATGACCGCCAATGATCCATTAATTAAAGGGTGAAATGGATAAGTTGCCATTACAAATGTGGAATGCATGTAAGGCGAAAGATTTCTCGCCGTCAATTCACCATAATAAAATTCCACAAATCCCCCGGAACCGAGGTCTAAGGCCCCATCGCTATTGAACAAATAGGAGACATTAAAGTAAAGGCTGTTTTTGAAGGAGTAATCATAGGACAAGGTGCTTACAATAGCATTGTTTTTTTCGTTCCCTGCAAAGGGAATAAAATAGGTAAACTCTCCTTTAAATCCTCCTTGCTTAATATTCCCTGCCCAGGCTCCACCAATAGTCACATCTTTCTTTGCTACTCCACCAATGACCTGGAAATCATAATTCCATTTGTTTGTCGCCCACTTTGCTGCCCCTACCCAGCTCTCAAGACTATCAGCGAGGTTGACCGCTACCTCAAAACTACTGGCAAAACCAGTAAATTTCTGAATTCGCAAGGCATCCGAACCGGGCCGCTCTTCATAGTCAAAATCAACAAAGGAATAGGCATTGAACAAATCATTGGGATTCCAAATCATACTTACTCCCCAATTGATCCGCTGCCTTCCCAGACGTACATTCCAATCATTTGACTGATATTCCATGTATATCCGATCAATCATGGAATGCAATACATTATTTTCATTGCTGGCAACCGTCCATGACAGATCAAAATAATCTTCTGATGCACCAATCTGATCCTCAAATCCAGGAATTAATTTCACATAATCTCCTGTATACCACTGATTACGCACTTCTACAAAAGCTGAGAATTTATCGTTGGGATACCATTTGAAATTCAAACGATTATGCACCAGGTTGGTCCACAGGGTGTTGTCTGATATAGAAAAGTCGGTGATGACCATGTCTTTCAGATAGCCATTCATCAACAATTTCGGCTCCTCATCCTGAGCAAAAACGGAATAAAAGGAGCAAGACAGCGCACTAAGTACCAATAAAAAATGTTTTGCTTTCTTAAACATCAACTTTCCTAGGCTTTTATTTCATCTGATTTCACTCTGCCATCTTCAAGGGTAATCACTCTTCGCGCCTTGTCGATTACACGCTGGTCATGGGTAGAAAAGACAAAGGTTTCATTTTCCTCCTTGTTCATCACCGCCATCATGTCGAGCAAATTGGATGTAGAAACGGAGTCAAGATTTGCTGTAGGCTCATCGGCAAGAATAAAGTTGGGTTTTGAAGCCAATGCCCGTGCTACTGCTACGCGTTGCTGCTGTCCTCCTGATAATTCGGAAGGACGCTGATTGGCTTTGTCGGCAATACCCATTTGCTCCAAAAGGTTCATCGATCGCTCTACCCGTTCCTTTTTGGCAACCTTTTGTAGTAGCATGATAAACTCCACGTTTTCAAGGGTAGTCAGAACAGGAATAAGGTTATAAGCCTGAAAAACAAATCCGATATTATTTAATCGAAAATCAATCAGGTCTCTGTCTTTCATGTCGGTAATGTCGGTATTGGCAATTTCTACCCTACCCTCCGTCGGGTGATCCAATCCGCCCAGGATATTCAACAGGGTTGTTTTTCCACAACCAGAAGGCCCAACAATAGCTGTAAATTCCCCCTCTTGAATTTCAAACGAAACTCCATTTAATGCATTTACAGGGACTTTTGTTTCATTATATATTTTTGTGATATTATCTACTTTTATTATACTCATGACAATCTTTTTATAGCTATTTCTTATTTTATTTAAATTTTATGAAGCGCCTCAACAGGATTCAATTTAACCGCTTTCCATGCCGGATAAATGGCTCCGATAATTGCGGTTACAACCACACCAATAGCAACTACAATGTAGGCATTAGGCTCAAGATAGGGATATAACATAGATGAATACCCGAACGATTCAAGACCCTCTGAATAATTAGTCAAATCTACACCCGTATTCTGAAAATACAAGATTGTGAGCCATCCCACGAGCATGCCAAGCGGCGCCCCAATAATGGATAAATAGATCGTTTCTACCATGACCATAAGGAATACGCGAAGTTTATTCATACCGATCGCCATTAACATCCCTAATTCACGCATACGTTCCAGCACGGCCATGAGCATCGTATTTACGATTCCAAAGACCAAGGCCAGCATAATGATTACCAGCAATATATAAAGCATCTGGCTATACATTTCCTGCATAAAGGCAAGTTCCGGAGCAATGATCCGCCACGACTCAGCAAGGTCTCCCTTATATTGCTCATTGTATTTGGCCACAAGCGCCTCTTCATCCACCTGGGCTTCTGTAACTATCGCCATTTCATGAACCTGGTTGCCATTAGCTAATATTTTATTCAGGTCTGCCTTGCGCACGAAGGCATATTGCCCGTTTATTTTGAGCGAAGAACTTTTAGCAATCCCAACAATCCGAAATGCGGCTGATGTGATGTCGCCATTGCCATCATTAAAGGTGATCACCACTTTCGACCTTAATTTAACCTTCAACTCTTCCGCCAGTTTCTCACCAATCACAATCGGGTTTCTCTTTATTCCCTCAAAATATTTGCCTTCCGAAATCAATGAATCGAGCTGGGTAACAATAGCTTCATTTTGCACATCAATTCCCCGGATCTGTGTGCCCGAAGCTTTACGTGTAGAGGCAATCATCCCATTCACAATTGTTCGTGTGGCAGCCCCTCTTACTCCCGGCCAAGTCCGAACTTCCTGTGCTTTCTTTTCCCCGTCAGGGATAAAATATTTTATATCGTAGTCTGTATTAAAATCGGGATGATGGACTTGAATGTTCGAAACATCATGGTTGATGATATCTGCCATATAGCTGACCATAAAGCCATTCATAAACCCTGTCCCAAACAAAAGCGCCCAAATACCAACTACAATGGCCCCCATTACCACCATACTGCGGCCACGGCTTCGCCAAACGTTTTTCCAGGCAATTTTAAGTATCATATTATTTTTATTTAAATGTTTTAATATCTATTCCAATTGGAATTATGGCAATTTCGTTACCCAACCCCAATTCATTTATTATATCCCTTCCCGCATCGCTTTTACAGGCTTCAGCTTCCAAATCACAATTAATGGATATAAGCTAAGGATGAGCGCCATGAAAAAGATGGCCCATGCCTGGTTATAAAATAAGGAAGCCTGAAGCGAAAAGAAATATGCAGCCTCAACCCCAAATGTCTCCATGGCCTTGGCAGATTCCCCACTCATAAATATGGGGTTGTTATAATAATAAATAAGAATCGGCAAACTGATAGCTACGCCCATGAGTACACCAATGGAGGTCATCATTGCCATCTCAATAAATATTGTGAATTGCATAATGAGCCGCTTCATGCCAACACTCATCATGACGCCAAATTCATACATCCGCTCGGCTGTCATCATTAAGAAAGTGCCAAACATTCCAAAACCAATCACAGCATATAACACCCATAGCATGACCTGACCGCTTATGTTATCGATCTCAATACCCTGAACCAGGTCTGGCATCAGGTCGCGCCATCCCATCACTTCAAGTGCTTCGGTATCGACCTTGCTACTAATATCGGCCACTATCCGATCCACATTTTTGGCTTTATCTACAACAAGAGCTATGCTTGTAAGTTGACTTTCCAGGTTATAAAACCATTGAGCCTCTTTCAATGGAAGATAGATGGTGCCATTATTTTGTTCCGGAACCGGGAATTTCACAATCCCTTTAACAGGATATATCCCCGCAGCATTTGCGCCATGGTATCCCTGGCTGATGAGTATAATGGTATCGCCAAGGTTCATTTTCAGGTATTTGGCCAAACCCTGGGAAATGACTACGGATTTATCATCATCAGCTAAAAAGGAACCTGCTACTAACTTATCCTGCACCAGGGTCAATTCATTTTCCTTGTCAGGCAATACGCCCATCACCATAGCCCCTTTTGTTTTTGAACCGTAGGCAGCCAGGGCAAAAGATTCAACGCGGGGCACGGCAACCAGGACACCAGGAGTTTCTTCAATACTTGAAATCAGTGAGCTGTTGTAATCAAAGCTATTATCGATGGTTTTATCATCCCAATATCCATTTTCATGAATCTGGATGTATCCGGTATAAAACCGTGCAGCATTTTCGATCATCCGTTCGTAAGATCCAAGCTGCATCGAACGCATGATACAGGCCAGAAAAACGGCAAATGTTATGGAACCAATGGTAATAAAGCTTCTTCGTTTATTCCGCCATATGTTCCGCCAGGCTAGTGTTAAGTACATGTTATTAGTTATTTTAATGTATAATATCAGTTTCTCCTGAGGAGTCTCGAGCTGAGAGTTTTGAGTTTCGAGTAAACAAAAGACAGCTAAATATTTTGCGCTACTTTTTTTATAAAGCTCATCATCATTTTTTGTTCCTCATCAATCAAATTCAACAGCTTGTCAAGTTCTTCATTTTTATTTTGGATAATTTCAATTAGAATAATTGCCTGAGTTTCCAGCTCAAAAGAAGACCCTAAAGCAATCTCCAAAAAACGCTTATAATCTTTAGCGCTTGATCTTGAGCTTCCTTCAGCAATGTTGGAAGGAATTGAGATTGCTGAACTAATCATTTGAGATCCTAATTCATACCTCGCGTTTCGAGGAATTTTTTCCAATTGTTGAAATACCAATTTTGTGATCTGAATTCCATTTTGCCAAATAAGTAATTGCTTGAAATTTTTCATTCTATTATAATTAATGTAAAACTTATAACTCACCTCTCATAGCTCGAAACTCTAAACTCATAACTCCCTACCCTTATCTTATTCTCTTCATATTCTGGATAGAGAAAAAGTTCGGTTTTAAGTCAATATCAAATTCCATTGCTTTGTAAATGATTTCTGTTTTTTGGTTCGGATTTTCAGCAGGAATCATTTCAAGATGGGTGGGGATCACCCTGCCTCCAATTTCCTTGATATCTGATAACACCATGGTATTGATAAGAAAATCATCCTCGTCATAATATCGAATCAGTAATTGCAGATAATCTGCTTTGGTGATGTAAGCTTCAATTCTTCCCCAGACTACTGCGGCATCTTCATTAGGAATTAACACGATCTTCCAAGTGTCTCTTCCATTAATCGTTGAATCTCCATCGAGGGTATGGGTATAATCCCGTACAATTGAAGACTCCTTCACGAGGTCGTCATTCGTAAAGTCGGAACCCATCCAGGATTGCAACATCATGGAAGGCGGAAGCTTAATCACCCTGTCAATCGAAGGTTGCCAATTCCAGATTTCATTTTCACGTTTGAGGGTTGCGAATCCTTTGTCCCGTGCCGGGCTGGTAATGAGCATCATGCTATATTCTGTGCCAATCGCCCAACCTTTGATGCCTATTTCCCGCGTCCAATCAGGGCGGACAATGCGCATGATCATCTCAGATTTTGAAGAATTACCCTGCATTTTTTTGTCTGCCTTGTCAATAATCTCCCGTGCCGTCTGCCCCCAACTTACAGATGCAAACAACACCGATACTACAATGGTCAATAATGATTTTCTCCAATTATTCATGTTTACAGTATTTATCTATTAAATATTTCTCCATTTCATCTAATGGATATTCCTTGCCAATCACCATGTATTGAACGCCGATCCCATCAAAAAGACCTGCAATCAATTGAGCCTCTTGTTTTGCATTCTGAAAACCTGCCTCCTCCAATAGTGTAGAAATAAAAACAACATATTCCTTCATTTTTACCCTGGCCATCTCTTGCACAAAATCAAATTTTCCGATTTTCAAAGTAAGCTCGGTGAGGAGTCTCCAATGCTCCGGACGTTCCCTCAATTCATTAAAAAACCACTGGAAAAGATTTCTTAATGTTTCAGCAGGATCAGAAGTAATAATCTCAGAAATCAGTTTATCCCCTTCGGCCATAGCATGATTGAGAAGCGCTCTTAAAAGATCCTCCTTGCTGTCAAAATAATTATACATCAAGCCTTTGGACACACCCGCCTCTTTGGCTATTTGAGAAATACTGGTTGATTCATAGCCATTTTGAGCCATAAGTTTAAAAGCTGCTCCCAAAATATTTTGGATGCTGTTTATTCTTATTTGTTCGATTTGTTCTTTGCTTCGTGGACTCATTATTTTTTATGACTGAACGGTCGGTCAATATTAATAACGAGAAACTACAATTGCAAGTTTTATAAATAAGAAAAAAATATAATCACTGGGTTTTCTATAAAATTTGATCCGACACTTCTGTTTCAAAACTAGAACCCAAGCATTTCTTATAGATCAATCTGTTGATTTTATCGGAATTCTATTATTTTTGAAAGTATAAATTCAGAAAATTCATATCAAAAAAATATTAGCATGGGATTTATACCAATTTCTATGAATGATTATGTGAAAATGCATGTAAAAAGCAATCCTGGCGTCAGCAAAAAAGAAATCAGGAAAAAACTGGAAGCTACTTTAGCCTATTACCTTGAGGGACAAAAATGTTCATGTGGTGAAGATATTTGGGTAATTGGTTCCTCCGTAGTTGGGAATAATTGTTTTACCTGCATTACAGGAGAAAGTCATCCTACAGATGATTACGAAATTGATTCTGCCATTAAGAAACGTAAAAACAGAAAGGGGCAGAAACATATTGATGATATGGATAAATCACACATCTCAGGAATATTTGATGACGATGGATACGAGGTTAATACTGATTTGATCAACAAACCATCTTTATGCTTAACATGTGTCAACGATGATGATCCGACTGAAGAAATCCTGTGTAATTTGACACGCCACGACCAGCAAGATGAAGCAGAATTTATATGTTTTGCCTATAAGAAAAAGACTTTTTGATGGATAAATTCTGCCATAATCCTACGAAAATAGCATGGACATATTAACACATACCTTATCGGGAGTTGCGATTGGTACTGTAATGGCTAGCTTTTCGAAAGGAGGCTTTAGAGAGAAAATGGGAATAATTTCTATTGCTGGATTTGCAGGCGCTCTTCCTGATATTGACGCAATCAGTCTCTGGTCAAAATTCGACAACACCATAGTCCGGCTTTTTGGCCTTCACAATTCAGGAAAAGAAATATATTTCTTAAAATTCTGGTATTCACATCACGGATTTTTGCATTCGTTTTTCGCAAGTTTATTAATCGCCTTTGTTATTGGGCTTTGTATCTACCTGATTAATTCCCGCAAAAAAAATTTATCCATCAGGTCATTATTTATAAGTTTCAAAAATCAACGACTTTTCTTAATCAGCTTCATGCTGGGATTTGTAATACATCTGATAGAGGATATGCCGACGCCCGCAAGCGTTTGGGGAGGTGTGAATTTCCTATGGCCTATGAAGTCCTATATTGGAGGAAGTGGAGACCTTTGGTGGTGGAACAATTATGATCTTTTCCTAATCGTATCCGGTATAGTACTATTGAATGTATTGGTCCTTTTTATAAGCGGAATCCTGAAGATTAACTCAAGAAAACTAACAACTACGATTTTTATTGTTGGCCTGACGCTTTCCCTTATTCAAGTGAAAACCAGGGGATTTGATTTTAATTATACAGGACATACGCTAAAATATCAGGAATATGAGCAAAAATCCAAGGAGATACAAAAGGAAATCCTGGGAGGTACCGTTTACAATTTGATGCTTGAATTTGATAATAAAATGAGCCTTAATTTTTAAGTATAGTTTACTTCTCTTATCGATTTGTCTTGATTCTGACCCATCAATTATCTTCTACAAATTATATTTTAATTCCTTATAATATCACATTAAGAACTATTTCATTAAATTGTTGTTGTATATATCAATTGATGAATTAATCTGTGATCTCAACTATTCTTTTACAAACACTTCAAGAATGCCAACAAATAAGGGATGCCAAGATTTTTATCGATCATATTAAAGTCCTTCATGAAGTATCCAGTTCACTGCTCACCTGGGCTATGTCTATTTTTGCCGGTTCTATACTACTCATCACAAGTACTTCCTATTTCAGACCTGCTAAACTTAAAATAAGGCTACTCTATTTATCCTTTGTTCCAGCCTGGATATTCGCCTTTATATCCATTTATTATGGAAATTCAATTTCAAAAAGAGTTCCTGCCGCTGTACTTGCAGGGAAAGGAGGCACAAAACAGATTGAAATACTTAAAGGAATAGCGAAACTGACAAACAGCGAGTATGGATCACAATTAGTGTATTTTCAATTGGCCCTATTCTTTCTGTCTATTTGGTTAGTCTGCTATTTGATTTGGTGGATTTATACAGACCAAGGATTCTTAAAATAATAGTACTATGAAAAAATTATTTTTAATATTTACATGCGCTTCAATCTTCCAATTCGCCATGTCGCAATCTGATTGTTCAGTTAATGACTGTTTAAGTTCACCCATATCATCGGATTGCATAGAATATTGCCAATCAATTACTGCCATATTAAACAGCGCTACTGAATCTGAATTAAAATTAATTGGAGGGTTTGAAGGAAAAGTTGTTATTAAAATCATGGATGAAAGAAAATCAACAGAAATATTAAATCCTAAGGAATTTGAAATTGCACTAAATAACCAGGAAAAAGAATCGTTTTATGGAAGCCTAGCTTTTTTAAATGATGATAGAATAAACTATTTCAATCTTTCGGAAAACAAAACGAAACAATTTAAGAAAAAGCTAGACAAAATTATGATTGAAATAGAACAACCCTAACTCATATCTATTGACCGGATAGCTTCAACAAAGATTCGATTAATAAGTGTCACGAACACGACTCCCTGCAATAAAAGAATCAATATATGTTGAAACTGTAAATGTCAATAATAAACACCCTTGATGCATCTCTTTTGCATCAAGAGTGAATTAATTCAGAATTCATATTATTCCCCTTTATAAACGGGCTTTCTTTTTTCCAAAAAACTACTTATTGCTTCCTTGAAATCTGCACTTTTCACAACATTCATTTGTAGCATATTCTCAAATTCAATGCTCTCTTCCAGGGTAACTTCGGGTAATTTTTGAATGAGTTTTTTATTGGCCTGTACAGCCAAAGGTGGCATGGATGAGATATACTCATTAAAAAACCTGACCTTTTCATCAAAACTTCCGTCAACCAACCAATTGATTACCCCCCAATTTTGCATCTCTTTTGCAGGAATAGGATTCCCTAACAATACCAGCTCTTTGGTGCGGCACTCTCCGATTAACTGGTATACGCGTTTCAGTCCAAGGTTAACCACCAAACTTTGCTTCACCTCAGGAAAACCAAATTTCGCTTTTTCATCAGCCACACGAAAATCAGTAGCCAAGGCCATCAGCAATCCACCTCCAATACATGAGCCTTGGACCATCGAAATAGATGGAATGGGGAGGGTATACAAACGTTCCAAAGCTTCGTTGCATGTCGAAAAAATATTTTGCAAAAACATAGGGTCGTTTCCATCGGCAGCGAGCAAAAAGCTAAGGTCAAAACCCTGGGAGAAATCATCTCCTTCAGCATCCAGAATCAATCCCCGAACATCAGAAAAATCCAAGCCCTGAAGCGCCTCATTAAGTTCGGCAAAGGTTTCCGGCGTCAGGCGGTTGCCCTTTTTACCCGTATTTAAAGTCAATCTTGCTAAGCGATCTTCGACTTTTAAAATCCAATGATTCATTGCATAATAATGATTTCGTCCTGATCAAACCATGTTTTATACTGATCTTTATATGCTTCATGTATTACATTACGCTTTATCTTCATGGTTGGGGTCAACATTCCGTTTTCCACTGACCACACATCAGAAACACAAATTAATTTTTGAATTAATTCATTCCTTTGTAATTGTGCATTCACTTTTTTAAGCGTATCCTCCAAACTGCGTTTAATCTCATCGGCATCCATGTCTTCGCAAAATTCTGACAGACGGATGAGTCCCAGAGGCTGAGGCATGCTTAAACCTACCAGGCAAAGCTGCTCGATCAAATTGTTACTTGCAAATCGATCTTCTATGGGTACAGGCACAATAAACTCTCCTTTATCAGTTTTAAAGGTGTCCTTCACCCTGCCCTTTACTTTAAGGTAACCCTCAGCATCAAGGTCGCCTGTATCTCCTGTTTTATAAAATCCGTCAGCATCAAAACTTTCTTTGGTCAATTCCGGTTCGTTGTAATACTCATTGAACATCCAACTATTTTTGACCAATATTTCATCTGTTTCAGGATCAATTTTTATCTATGACCGCCAAATTAGGGTGTTTGCTGAATATCAACATGTTATGCTCTGTTTTTTTAATAAAATCCACAAAAAAGGTTGACATTTGCTCAGAAAACGCAACATTTCAATTGATAT
>SDBV01001123.1_pt1 | contig 39810 bp, 27 predicted proteins | sample 2277081 | NCBI WGS metagenome assembly SDBV01 (sample SAMN10402039, study PRJNA504765) | marine sediment metagenome | isolation source: marine sediment core GS10_PC15, 223 cmbsf | place: Arctic Ocean: Southern Knipovich Ridge | collected 2010
CGTTGGCATGACGAAAGTTTGGGCTCGGGAGCTAGGGCGTTTTAATGTGCGGGTGAATGCAGTTGCCCCTGGATTGATCATGACCGAAATGTTGAGCACCATGCCCGAACCCCAACTTGCAGAATTAAAAAAACACCAGCCTTTAGGTCGGGTCGGGAAACCCGAAGAAGTCGCCAATGCCTACCTGTTCCTCGCTTCTGATGAGGCCAGCTTTATTTCCGGAACAGTGCTCCGGGTCGATGGTGGTCTGGTAGTAGGTACGTAAACTAATTAACTAAGATGAGTTATTCTAGTCAGGGCTCCGTCGGATTCATCAGCGCAAGCATGTATCTTCCTGAGCAGATAGTGACTGCTGCCGATATCGCATTGGAGAGCGGAATCGAGGAATGGGTGATCCGCGATAAATCCGGGATTACTGAGAAGCGCATGGCAGGTCCTGAAGATCATCGTCGCGGCGAGTGTCGATTATTTCTGGGGTGCGACTTGTGGCTTGTGAGGATCAGCTGAGGCTTGAGTGATGATTAATCCAGAAAACCTCAATGTCGTACTCACCCAAGATGAAAAAGATATCCTCAGAGGCTCTCAAGGATCAGTGATGGCGAAAGTGATGCAATCTGTTGTTTTGTATGCCGAAGCCTTGAGCGCTGAGAGGTTAGCCGATATCGAGGGTCCGGGCCACTTTGTCATCCCCTGGGCTTCACCCGGTATCGCTCCACCGATAGAAATGCTGGAAGAACTGGTGGCTGCCGGATTGAAGACGAAATTCCCTTTCACACTTGATCCACGCCCACCCTTCGATTTTGATAACTTAAGTTTGAGCACTGAGGAACAAGAAGCCATCCATGAAATGTATAAAGATCAAACTCGTTACGATGAGTTGATGGTCGCACTCGGTTTGCGGGATGAAGATGCATATACATGCAACCCTTACCAACCAGAAGTTGGCAACATCCCCGAACCTTGCACTGTCCTGGCCTGGTCAGAGTCAGCCTGTGCGGTGTATGCAAATTCGGTGTTAGCGGCGCGCACCATACGCAACGGCGCCATCATGGACATGCTGTCAAACATTGCTGGCAAAACACCCTTTAGCGGCCTCATCACCGACCAGGGTAGGAGAGCGGATTGGCTGGTTGAGTTAAATAGTGAAGATCTACCCAACCCCCAACTCTTAGGGGCTTTTATCGGGGAGAAGGTTCAAACCGGGGTGCCGTATATTGTTGGTTTAGATCGATTTCTAGGCGCTTGTATATGTGATGAGAACATCGATTATCTTCAGGAGATGGGCGCCATCATCGCAACTTACAGCGCAGTGAATTTATTCCATGTTGAAAACATCACCCCCGAGGCAGTTGAATATAAGCGCGATTTACTTTTACCGGCTCATTCGAAATTTACAATCTCGGATAATGAGCTGTTCAGCTATTTGTCAGCCTATCCACTTCTTTGGTCAGATCATGGGCAGTTACCGGAAAGATGTTATATCGGTTGCCCCCACCTTAGTTTGCGCCAATTAATTTGGTGGTCTGATCATCTTTACAAAGAATTGCAAAACCGGGATCAGTCAAAGGTTTCCGTCGAGACCACCCTCTATGCTGCCCCACAAGTGTTGAGAGAATTTGAGTCTGAAGGTCAATCATACGCTAAATTGGTGCACAGCGGTGTCAAGCTAAGCCCTGCTTGCAGCGAGACGATATTCGAAACCGGGCTTTGCACTGGTAAACCGATCATCACCAATTCAAACAAGCTGCGAGCTTACACCACAGCCAGATTTTTTGCTGATGAAGATTTGGTGGATATCATCGTCAGGGGAGAGATTCCTGGAGGTGACAGAGGTGAGTAGAACATTCCGAGGTCGAGCAATTCTTCCTGGAAATGTTGAGGGGAGAGCTCTTGTCACCAGAACAGGTTTCAATGCTTACGCTTGTTTTTACAACAGCTTGCTGGATGGCGTGATTTATACTGAGTGCGCCGATCCGGGTAATCAAGCTCTATTTGGGAAACGGTTAGATAGCGCGATCATCTGTCTTCCCAATACAATTGGCTCGACTTCGGCCGGAGCAGTGTGGCAGCGCGTCGCCAGGTTAGGCGTTGCACCAAAAGCCATGTTGTTTTCCTTGCCGATCGATTCTCTGGCTGCTGGGGGTTTGATCATTGCTGATTTATGGGCGGAGAAGCGGGTCGTTACCATTGATCGACTCGGTAGCATGTTTCTAAACACAGTAAAAGAGGGTGATTTGATGACAGTACAAGATGATGGTGTTGTGATTATCAGTTGATTGTTATTGGTAGAAAAATGAATTCAGCTCTGCCAAATCCAAATGAAACAAGAAGAAGATAATGTGGCACCCCGTGCAACTGGTCCTGATACGATCCATGTAGGATACTGCCGAGTTTGTGAATTTTCTTGCCTTGTTGGACATTGACCAAGGAGTATTCATAATATGAAGAGCAGCGACCCAGAAGAACTAGGTTTTTCAGCGGAACGATTATCCCGCATCCACAGCCTAATGAACCGCTATGTGGAGAGCGGAAAACTGGCTGGGATAGATACATGCGTTGTACGGTTTGGTCAGATCGTGCATCGCGAAACTTTCGGACATCAAAATCTTGAGACAAAAACGCTCATGTCGAAAGATTCGATTTTTCGTATTTATTCCATGACCAAGCCAATTACATCCGTGGCGTTGATGATGTTGTATGAAGAATCGCTGTTCAACCTCACAGATGCGGTCAGTCAATACATTCCTGCATTCAAGAAAGCTAAAGTCTGGGGTGCAGATGGCACATTAGAAGCTCCGGTACGCCCAATGACGATTCAGGATTTGTTGCGCCAAACAGCTGGTCTGAGCTACGGAGGTCACGCAGAATCGCAATCCCCCGTAGATAAGTTATATGATGAAGCGGATCTTTTCAATCCTAACATCACAAACGCAGAGTTGACCGAACGTATTGCAAATCTGCCGCTAATGTTCCATCCAGGAGAAAAGTGGCATTACAGTGTTGCCACGGATGTCGTTGGCTACCTGGTAGAAGTGCTATCGGACAAACCGCTAGCGGACTTCCTGCAGGAAAGAATCTTTGATCCATTGGGGATGGTAGATACTACCTTTCATATTGACCAGTCCAAGTTGAGTCGTTTTTGCACCCTTTACGGCAAAACATCTGACAGTGAATTTGGTGTTCTCGACTTGCCAAATTCCAGCGAATACCTTCCACCAGTGACAACATCCTCCGGTGGGTCCGGTTTGGTATCCACAACCACTGATTACCTGGGATTTGCCCAATGTATATTGAACAAAGGTGAGTTGAATGGTTTGAGACTGCTTGGTCCCAGAACGGTTGCGTTAATGACCTGCAACCACCTGCCTGCGAAACTTCTCCCCATTTCGTTTGAAGGTATAGAACCAATGTTGGGAATGGGATTTGGATTGGGATTTGGAGTGATGTTGGATACGGCACAAACCGGTGTGATGGGTTCGGTGGGCGATCACGGCTGGGGCGGGTACGCAGAAACCTTCTTTTGGATCGATCCACAGGAAGATATGATCGCAATTCTGATGAGCCAATATCAACCATCACAAACGTACCCGATCCGCAAAGAGTTTAGAACAGCAGTTTACCAGGCGCTAATCAGTTAAGGAATTTATGACGGAAAAACCTGGGAAATCCAAAACTAAAAGCAAGAAGCCGAAATTGTATAGCTATCGCATCCGGAAGTCTCCTTATTTTGAGGCTACTGAGCGTTACGGGTGTAAATCCTATACGACATACAATAACATGTACCTACCGCTGGTATATCATGACCTGGTGAGTGATTACTGGCACATAAAGAAGGAGGTGACTTTGTGGGATGTGGGCTGCCAACGACAGGTTGAAATTACTGGTCCGGATGCCTTCAAATTCCTTCAGCATTTAACTCCTCGAAATTTGATGAACTTTAAGGTTGGCCAATGTAAATACACGGTTCTCACTACGGAGGATTGCGGCATTCTCAATGACCCTGTAGCCCTGCGTTTAGGAGAAAATCATTTCTGGTTATCGATAGCGGACCGGGATGTCCTGCTCTGGGCGAAAGGACTCGCTGTTGGTTTCCAAATGCAGGTAGCTATTCAAGAACCGGACGTTTCCCCGTTGGCAGTGCAGGGACCTAAATCATTCGATGTCATGGCCGACTTGTTTGGAGATTGGGTCCGAAAATTAAGATACTTCTGGTTCCGGGAGATAGAATTTAGAGGTATGCCGCTCGTTGTTGCCCGATCAGGATGGAGCAAGCAAGGTGGTTATGAACTCTATCTCCGTGATGGAAGTTATGGCGACCAGCTGTGGGAAATCGTAATGGAAGCTGGGAGGTCTTATAACATCCAACCTGCCACTCCATCATCCATTGAACGGGTCGAGAGCGGATTATTAAATTATTGGGACGATATGACCGAAGATACCAACCCCTACGAAGTTGGTTTAGGAAAGTTTGTCGATCTCGATCAAGGAGTCGATTTCATCGGAAAAGAGGCGTTGAAGGAGATTAAAGCATCCGGGATAAAACGTAAATTGGTGGGATTGGAAATACACTCGGAACCGCTGTCCCAACAAGCGCAGCCCTGGTCAATCGAATGCAATGGCCAACCAGTTGGCGCGATAACCAGTGCTGTCTATTCACCAGATTTGGATAAAAATATCGCTTTTGCATTGGTTGCTGTTGAGTGTACCGATGTGGGAACACGATTAGTGGTTGACATGGGACAGAAAAAAGTAGATGCAACTGTTTCCCACCTACCTTTCATCGATAACCGGGAAAAAGTATGGAGAGGAATTATGGATGATTAATAAAATGTCTGCACTGCATCATGAATTTACTGGCAAAATATCAGGCATCGTAATTTTGACATCCGCAATAGATGCGATATTTTTAAAGTCAATCAAGACAGCATATTAGTTAGCTCGACGAATAAACAAAATCTTAGCGAGGGTCCAGGAGGCACTAAAATGATCGACTTTACATTCACAGAAGAACAAGAGCTGTTCCAGAAAGCAGCGAGAGAATTTGCGGAGACTGAAATCGCTCCCCATGTACCTGAAATGGAAGAAACCGGTCAGGCATGGGACCCAGTGATCAAAGAACTGGGAGAGGGCGAAATGATGGCCATTACCATCCCTGAGGAATATGGTGGTCTTGGTTTAGGCTATACCGTCAGGATGATCGCATTGGAGGAGATCGCGCGTGTATCCGTCGCAACGGCCATGATGATGCAGGTGGGCGGACTCGGTATTGATCCAATCATCTTATTCGGCACGGAGGAACAAAAGGAGAAATACTTGCCCGGATTGGCTTCAGGTGAGCGATTTGCTACTGTGGCTGTCACAGAACCTACCGGAGGTTCCGATCCGAAAGGCTGTCGCACGACCTACAAGAAGCAAAATGGGTCATACCTTCTCAATGGACGCAAGTGCTTCATCACCAACTCTCACATTGCCGATACCCAGGTGGTGTTGGCTTTGGATGATGATAATCCTGAGGCTTACTCGACTTTCATCCTCGAAAAGGGGATGGAGGGTTTTGAGCCAACACACATAGAGCACAAGGTAGGTATGCGGGGCTGCAATACCGGTGAGATTGAATTGAAGAATTGTGAGGTCCCCGCCGAGAATTTACTGGGACCAGAGGGTAAAGGGATGCGGGTATCGATGACTGCGATCAGCGAATCAGGTCGCGCCGGCATGATTGGTTGTTCATTGGGACTGCATACAGCCTGCCTGGAGGCTTCCGTAAAATTTGCCAATGAACGCATTCTTTATGGTAAACCAATCAGCAGATTACAAGCCCAACAATTCAAGATCGCAGACATAAAGATTGAACTTGAGGCAGGTCGCCTACTCGGGTACCGGGCAGCTGCAACCCAAGATAAAGGTGAGCGCGCCGGAAACGAATACGCCGTGGCGAAGTACTTCACCACCGAAGCTGCTCAAAGAGCAGCCAAGATGGCTGTTGATATCCATGGCGGTTATGGCTGCATGGAAGAATTCCCGGTCACTCGCTATTTGCGTGATTCTTTTGTGCTTGGCCCGTCCGCTGGTACATCAGACATCATGAAGGTAATCGTATCTCGCTGGGCGCTTTCTTAACCCAACGAGATACGATTTCCAAAATAATACTCCTCATGACTAAGGTTTTCTATGCTTAGGTTTGTGGTTTGTGTTAAGGCAGTTCCTGAACCAGAAGCTGCTAAAGAACTTAAAATCGATCCGGTCACAAAATCACTCACCAGATTGGATATCCCTCTGGTGATCAACCCGCTCGACAGGAATGCACTGGAGGCTGCTTTGCTGATAAAAGAGCAATCCGCAGCTCATATCACTGTGATCAGTATGGGACCGCCTCCTGCCGGAGATATTGTAAAGGAATGCCTTGCTTTAGGTGCAGATAATGGCATCCTTTTATCCGATCCATCTTTTGCGGGAGCAGATGCATATGCCACTGCTTACACCCTTGCCAAGGCCATCGAAAATGTTGCCGCGGTCGATGTCGTGTTGTGCGGCAGGGCGAGCAGTGATGGGGCGACCGAATGGGTTGGCCCTGAGCTGGCAATATTCTTGGATATGCCAGTAGTGACAATGGTGGGGGAGTTTGTCGAATCTGAGGGAACTAGTTGGAAGGTTAAAGCAGACCTTGAGAATGGATATCGATTGGTTCAGGTAGAACTACCAGCAGTATTCACAGTGACCCAGGACGTCAATACACCCCGCACGCTCAGTTTCTCAGGGATCATCAAAGCTAGAAAGAAAGAGATCACTACCTGGGGCTTAAATGACCTAGCTTTGCCGGCGGAGTCTGTCGGTCTAAAAGGATCTCCAACGATCGTATCGAAACTGACATATGTAGAGAGTAAACGGGAGTGTCAGATTATTGAAGGCACATTAGATGAAAAAGTGAATATTCTGATCAATAAATTGGTGGAAGCGGGGGTGATATGATGAGTGATCATAAAGATTCTGTGTGGGTGATTGCAGAACAGGTTAGGGGAAATATACCTGCTGTCTGTCTCGAAATAATCGGCCAGGCTCGTAAGCTAGGGGATGATCTAGGTGTCCCCGTCGAGGTGGTTCTACTTGGGAACGGTATTAGCGACCAAGTGGACTTGTTGTTCTTTGCGGGAGCAGATGCAGTCCATCTAGGCGATGCCCTTGATTTTGACGGATACCAGTCCGAGATATTCACGGAGAGCATTGTTTCGCGTGCTAAAGAGCTAGAGCCTCAAATCATGTTGATTGGTTCAACCTTTATGGGACGAGAATTGGCCCCATTGATCGCCGCCAAACTTGGTACAGGTCTAACAGCCCATTGTATCGACCTGGTTTTGGATGAAAAAGGAGTCCTCGAGCAGCAAATCCCGGCTTATGGAGGGATGATGTCGATCATTTGCCCGGATAAACGCCCCCAAATCGCCACTGTTGCCCGGGGAGTTTTTCCAATGCCAGCATTGGATGAGAATAGATCAGGAAAGATCCTGCCAGTTGAACCCCCTCAAGGAATCAATAATCGGGTGCAGACTCTCGAAGTAATCCATATAGAACCCAAATGTGTGCCTCTAGAATCCGCTCCAGTTGTGGTCGCCGGCGGCGCTGGCGCAGGATCGATCGAGGGTTGGCAGGAGATTGAAGCTTTGGCTGAGACTCTCAATGCAGCTTTGGGTTCAACGCGACCTGCAGTTGATGAGGGTTGGACGGAATTAAAAACCATGATCGGGCAAAGTGGGAAAATGGTAAGTCCGGAGCTTTATATTGGAGTGGGCTTATCAGGAGAATTGCAGCATATGGTGGGCATTGTTGGGGCAAAAGTGATGATCGCCATAAACAATGACGCCAAGTCACCTGTCTTCGAGCAGGTGGACTATGGCGTGGTTGAAGATTGCCGGGTCTTTGTGCCAGCTTTAGTGAAAAAATTGAAGAAAAATAAATCTCACACCAGGAGGGCAGCACATGTCATTTGAGCGTCTTTTAAACCCGCGTACAATAGCTGCTTTTGGTGGTGCGAATGCCGCGGAGGTGATCCGCCAGAGCGACCGCATGGGATTCAATGGGGAGATCTGGCCGGTCCATCCCAAGAAAACGGAGATCCTGGGTCGGAGGGTCTACCGCTCGGTGGAAGAGCTGCCGGGAAGCCCCGATGCGGCCTACCTGGGTGTAAATCGTCACCTCACTATCGACATTGTCAGAGATCTCGCGGTGCGGGATGCGGGCGGCGCGATCTGCTACGCCACCGGCTTTATTGAGGCGGGTGAGGAGGGTGCCGACCTCCAAAAGCGGCTTCTGGAGGTCTCGGGGGAGATGCCCCTGATCGGGCCGAATTGCTACGGGCTGCTCAACTATCTCAACGGGGCGATGCTCTGGCCCGACCAGCAGGGCGGCCGACGGGTCGACGAAGGCGTGGCCATCATCACCATGTCGTCGAATGTGGGTTTCAACCTCACCATGCAGCGGCGCGGCCTTCCCATCGCCTACATGATTTCACTGGGGAACAAACTGAAGTTCGATCTCCATGATGCGATCCACACTTTCGCGCGACAGGATCGGGTCACCGCACTGGGACTCTTTGTGGAAACGATGCCTGACCCGAAGGCCTTCCAGGAGGCGGTCAACGTCGCTCGAGAGCTGGGCAAGCCCATCGTTGCCATCAAGACCGGTCGCTCCGAGGTCGCCCAGAAAATGGTGGTGTCGCATACGGCGTCGCTCGCCGGTTCCGACGCTTTGGTGAGTGCTCTGTTCGAGCGCCTTGGCGTGGCGCGAGTCGATTCTCTGGAAGCGCTAATGGAAGCGCTTAAGGTACTGCATATTCTCGGCCCATTGAAAGGCGGCCGGATCGGGGCTATGAGCACCTCGGGCGGTGATCTCACGCTTCTCGCCGATGGCATGGGTCCGAGCCTGAGCATGCCCCCGCTGTCCGAAAAGGTGACCCAACATCTTCGCGCGACGATACACGAGCGGATAGTAGCTGCCAATCCGTTCGATTTCCAGATGTTCGACTGGAATGACGAGGAACAGAACGCTAAGAACTTTAGCGCCCTTTTGTCAGAAGACTTCGATGTTGCGCTGTGTTTGCTCGATTACCCAAGGGAAGACCTTTGTGACCAGTCGACCTGGAGTGGTGCCGAGAGAGGTTTTGTCCGGGCAGCACAGCAGACCGGCACCAAAGCCGCAGTTCTGGCGACTTTTTCCGATACGATTTCAGAGCCGGTGGCGGCGCGTTTGATGAAAGAGGGCGTTGCAATGCTGGCCGGGATCGATGCCGGACTCGCAGGCATCCAGGCGGCGGTCGATGTGGGTGCTGCCTGGAACCAGCCTCCCAGCCCACCGCTGCTCACGACCTCCAGTCAACAGCCGGACGAGCACATCAAGGTGTTGGATGAGGCTGAATCCAAGAGCCTTCTCGCCCAGAGTGGCATACCGGTGCCTGCGGGGCGAGTCGTTCGCAGCGCCGAAGAGGCGGCTACAGCGGGCGAAGCATTGGGCTATCCGGTCGTCGTCAAGGCATTAGGCGTCTCGCACAAGACCGAAGTCGGGGGCGTGAGACTCGACCTTGGCAGCGCAGACGAGGTATCGGCGGCGGTGATCGAGATGTCGGGTCTTTCCGAGTCCTATCTGATCGAGAAAATGATCGAGGGAGTCGTGGCGGAGCTCATTGTCGGTGTGGCCCGTGACGAGCAATTCGGCCCGTATCTTCTGGTCGGAGGCGGTGGAATTCTGGTCGAGATGATGAAAGACAGCGCGTCACTCCTGATGCCAACCACCAAAGAGCAGGTGCTGCATGCGTTGGGTAAGCTGATGTGTGCACCTCTATTCAACGGTTTCAGAGGGGCTCCGCTTGCCGATCTGAACGCCGCCGCGGATATCGTCCTGGCGGTTGCGGGCATGGTAGAGAATGACCCATCGTCCATTATCGAGCTCGATATCAACCCACTGATGCTCTTGGCCAAAGGCCAGGGGGTAGTTGCGGCCGATGCTCTGATCAGCCTGTACGCGAAACCAAAGTGATCGAGTTGGTGAGGGAAAATCCGAATGAGTGACCTCCTCAAGATCAACAGAAATGGTCAGATTCTCGAGGTCACCTTGGACCGACCAGAGGCCAAGGCGCTCAATGCCCCCTCAATTCGAATCTCGGGCTGGAAGGCAGGATGATGTCGCCAGGGTGTTACAGCCCGGACGAACTGCTCCTCGCGTTGGCACCGGATCCCGCCATGCCTCTGTTCAGCATTGAGGGTATGCACTTATACACATTCAACCAGATCGAAAGCGCCGAGAAGTGACGAGCCGAGATGGTGGCTCGGGTCCGTGGTGGAAAGGAACCAAGCACATGAAATCCGACGGCAATAAGATCGAAAAAACTATCGTCGAGAAGGCGAAAGAGATGAGTGCGTCGTTAGCGGGAATCGCGACCGTCGATGATCTGAAGGCTTCCCCCTCCTATGAGGTCTACGACAAAAGGCCGTTCTACGAAGAATACAAGGGTGTGGAATGGCGCGCAGAGCACAAATCAGTGCTGGTGTGGGCTTTGGTCCATCCAGCATCCGAGCCTGTACTCGATTGGTGGAGCATGAAGGTCCCGGGTTTTACCCCCGGCAACGGTATAATGCGGATGCAGTCAAGAAAGCTCCGCATCTGGCTGGGTGAAGAACTCGGAATCAACGCCCTTTCGCTGCCATACCAGATCGAGTACGGTGGGGCTTTCCTCAAGGATTCCGCAACCCTGGCTGGCCTGGGGGTGATCGGCAAAAACAACCTTCTGGTCACGCCGGAATTTGGAACACGTGTCCGTCTCCGAGGGATCTTCATGGAGGCTGAGCTCGAGCCAACCGGTCCTATCGACTTCGACCCGTGCAATGGTTGCGACATGCCCTGCCACCGATCCTGTCCGAGAGGGGCGTTCCGAAGCGGGGCCTACGAGAGGGCGCTGTGCAAGATGGAGAATGACCAACGCGAAGCCGATGTGGAAATACTCGCTGGTTCGATCATGGGGATCGAAGAGGCCAGCGAGGTCGTCAAGCCCTGCCGGTACTGCGAGTTCGCCTGCCCCGTCGCGCAGGGTGCCAACCTTTGAAGCGGAGCTCCACCATTCGAGCTCCGGCTCCCTGGGGGAGAGTTCAGCTGCAACCAAAATGGCCGATCTGACACTTGAAGGACAAATCACGGGTCCAGCACGTCCTCTGGCTGTCGTGCTCTGTGGAACTGCCAGCAGTGATATACGCAACTCTGTTAGCCATAATGCACCCAAAACACCGATCGTCACTCCAGATTAGGGATTTGTACATTCCAAACATCTTCATTCACAGTTTGGATTCAACCCCACTCGCTCTATAAGATCAGTGAAATTAACCACTCCCAGGTTTTCATATGAGTTTCGATCCAGATTCCTATCCCGAGAAATGTACTCCTAATCAATCCCAGCAGCGATGTAACTAGAAACTGTGCTCTCTGATTGCTTTGCTTCGGATAAGATCGAGGATAAAATATGCATCATGTAATTGGACGCCCGTGCTGCTTATCCAAAAGTAGGAGGAGAATCATGGATCTTCCAACAAAAAAGACAAAAATCGTCTGCACAATAGGCCCAGCTTCCTGGGACCAGGAGGTTCTGGAAGAAATGATCCTGGCTGGGATGAACATCGCCCGCATCAACTTTGCTCACGGTGATTTTGATGGTCACCGGCGGAGCATTGCAAATGTACGAGCTGCTGCGCAAGCTGTCGGACAGCGTGTGACGATCTTTGCCGATTTACCAGGACCCAAGATGCGCATCGGTCAATTGGCTCAGGAGGAGATCTTTCTGGAACGCGGACAGCCTTTTATTCTGCAAACCGAGGAGATCATGGGGGATCAAGGGCGAGTCTCAATGGATTTTGAAGGTCTCCCACGAGCTGTCAAACCCGGTAACAGCATTTACATGAACGACGGTTACATCGAGCTCAAGGTGGATCGCGTCGAGGGACAGGAGGTGCACTGCACGGTGAAGGTGGGCGGTGAACTGCGCTCAAACAAAGGGGTAAACTTTCCCGGTATCGACCTGGGCATCAGCGCTTTCACCGACAGGGACAAAGAGATGCTGACATTTGCTGCGGAACAGGAATTGGATGGAGTTGGCGAGTCGTTCGTCCAGGGACCGGAGGATATCCAAGCGGTACGCCAGGCAGCTGCTGATTTGAATTATGACCCATTCATCATCGCCAAGATCGAACGGGCCACGGCTTTGGAAAACATTGAGGCGATCCTGGAAGTGACCGATGGCATCATGGTCGCGCGCGGTGACTTGGGTGTTGAGATCCCGATCGAGAAGATCCCGACCGCCCAGAAACAACTTATCCGGCAGGCAAATCTTGTGGGCAAGCCCGTCATCACTGCCACACAGATGCTGGAATCGATGACGCACAACCGGCGCCCCACCCGATCTGAAGCCACCGATGTGGCCAACGCTATCTTGGATGGAACCGACTGCGTGATGTTATCCGGAGAAACCGCCATTGGAAGCTACCCGGTAGAGACTGTTTCCACGATGGCCAACCTGGCCCGGGAGGCAGAAAGCAAGGTCGAAATTATGGGCATTGCCGATCTTTTTAAATTACAGCAGAGACTGGGAGAGATCTCAAATGCAGACATAGTATCCCTGGCTGTTTACCTGACCGTGGAAACCTTGCAACCTGCACTGGTGATCATCCTGGCTAAGAGTGGTGCGACAGTACGGCGCGTTTCTCGCTTCGGACTGAGCCAGTGGATTGTCGCACCGAGCCCTGTCGAAGCCACCTGCCAGCGACTGCAATTTTCCCGAGGTATCTACCCAGCACTGGTGTCTGACGAAGCTGCATTGGCGACACTCGACGCCCGACGAAATTACGCTTTGGAAATGCTTCGACGACTTGACGTGGACCATGGGTTGGTGCTGCTGGTTGAAGGATCCGGGACACTGAAGGCTGAGGATACAAAGCGGATCGAGATCATCAATCTCGGTTAATTATGTTTGAGTGGCTCCAATCAGGTCTCGTCTACCCATGGCGAGCGCGAAAAATTATTCAGGGTAGAGATAGATGACCTGCAGAGAACGGGTAGAGCATAGGATCAGGATTCTTCGGTTGCTATTCTCCCTCAGAATGAAGAATCTGACTCACACGATGTAAAGATAAAGGTATGAAAAGATTAGTGAACCAATTGGAAGCAGGAGTAGCGATGATCGCAACAGATTCTGAACCAAAGGGAATAGCAAAGTTCGCCCACGATTACCATGCTCCAGAGCTGCATCCCCATGCTCCCGCTGTTTCTTCACCAATCGACGCACTTGCCAGATCGATAAGCTCAGATTTTCCGCGTCGCCCTTGGCATTCATCCAGCTCACATTGATCTCCTGTATCACATACACTCGTTTCAGTTCCTTAATTGTTATTGTCACTTTCCTTTCGAGAGGGTGACATATTCACTTAACATTCACAGACCAACAAAATGTACTTGTTCGTCGTATCTACGAAATGTCAAATATAATTAATCCGATCATCAGCATGGATCTTTACAGATTGGCAGATGAGTATATTCAATACCCAGAATTCGGATAACCGGAAACAGGCATTACAATAATTCCATTATATTGATTCCAGGGTGTATACAAATCCTCACCGTTTGTTGATAAGGTAATTCATACTCACAAGGATTGATCCGAGTTGAAATCATTCACTATCATGACCTGCAATGTAGGCAACGATCGGGCAGAACCGGAGCAATTGATCCCTGTTATACGAGAATCCGGTGCTGACCTGATTGGATTTCAGGAGCTCAGCGACGCCCAGGGTGAAGCTGTCGCCAATGAACTCGGTAAAGAGTATCCCCACCAGGTTTTGTATCCGGGAGGTTTTGCCGGGAAAGCTGTTCTCAGCCGTTATCCAATCAAGGACTCAGAACAGCTGCACCTATCAACGGTTCGCCCAGACTTGCAAGCCAAGATCGATCTCGACGGCTCGGAGATCACGTTTATTGTAGCTCATCCACCGCCTCCGCGACCTCATTGGAAAGGTTTGAAGTTTGATCGGCAGACCTGGGAGCAAATCATATCCTTAGCGAATTTAGCTGTCAATCAACCCCCTGCAATTTTGTTGGGAGATTTCAACCTGGCCGATTGGTGGGGAGAATACGCCTACCTGCACAGTACTGGTTTGAAAGATGCATTCCGGGTGGCTGGCAGCGACCTGGGACATACACTCCCAACCCGCATCGGTCCGTGGAAGAGGTTGTTGGCCCTCAACCGATTATTACGCGGCCTGCCTCTCGTGCCAATCTTGAGAGTTGACTATATCTGGTACACCGAACCCCTGCACTGCCAGCAGGCCTGGGTTGGTGAAGATACCGGTTCTGACCATCTCCCGGTGTTGGCCAAGCTGGTGATAGAAGTTTAAACGCTTATATCTTGGGATCAAACCATTTGGTGAACTTAGACCGCGGCCACGGATTGGACATCCAGGACGTATCCGGCAAAGGAAGGTTTAGAGACTCTTTCACTGTCAACCACCCGGATGGCAGAGACAGGCGTTGGGGGCGACCACTGTTGCTGACCCAACGCAGCTGTCGCTCCAAATCTATCGCATGAGCTAATTCCAATAAAGTGCTCACATCCTGTTGAACGTAATCCAAAACTTGCTGATACTTGCCTTCTGCCCACATCCTGGGCGCCATCTCACCTGTGACCCCAGGGGGCTTTCCCTGTAATCCCATTCCCTTAGCTGCTTTATCCAGACCAAGGGGATAGCCTTTCAGACAAAATATATGAAACATCATATCTGTGTGATCCAGAGCGAGGTCTTTACAAACAGGACTCATACCGCTCTCTTCAGCCAGGATATCAAAATCAAACCCCAGTCCGTTCCAGGTTAAGAGCATATAGCCTGCCTCAACCTGGTTTTGGAGGTGCTGGACAAGTTCTTGAGTCTCATCAACGCTCATTTGTGAGCTGTAATCTCCAGAGAGTGTCTTGCCATACCAAAACGCAGCTTGCCCATCGCTGGGTACAGCAGCTGCACACGAAATCCCCAATGGTCGATATTTTGACCAGTCATCGACGCCTTCTGGCATGATGCGGCAGATTTCAATATCAAATGCCAAGAATTTCAGGTGTTTATTCATGGGACCTCATTTCTGAATTGTCGCGGAGGATAATGGACGATATGGATAATCCAATTTATTAAGGGGATAACGTACTCAATGTTGCTACCACCAACAAATCATCCGATGAGTTAGTGCAGCCACCCGGTTAAAGTCTGCCGATGGCTGCCATCAGCCGTAATAATCTACCATCTTGATCTACCTTTCTACCCCTTGAACCTCAACCAGTTAACAAAAAAACGGTTTCAGGCAATGGTATCACAATCGACTTACTAATCTTGACAAACCGAGGTAATTCTTGTAAACACAATTAACGGTTAAGCACACTCCGCTCATTGAACCTTGAACAGTTCATCAATTGAGTATTATAAGTATTAAATGGTCAATCGATTCTCAAAGAATTTGAAAAAACGCGGCAGAGGGTGAATGCAGATACCAGAATATTTTCTCACAAGGCATCCAGCCAATTTGGAGAGGATTGGATTCACAGATTACCAGTATTTCTTGACCGCTGTCAAATAAAGTGGCAGCTGACGGATTGCATCCCCACTGACAACCTTTCGATTAACCAGGTTTGCTATGCGCAGTCAGACATTTATGGCGATGTGGTGCTCAAGATCGAGGGACCGCATGACGAACGTCATACAGAGAGCACTGCGCTCCAACTTTTTAATGGGCGACACACCTGCCAATTACTAGCCGTGGATAATGGAGCCGCCGCTTTGCTGTTAGAGTGAATCACGCCGGGCAACAACCTGAGATCTTTTGTTGTTAGAAGAGCGCAACTCGAGATCGGCGCCGAATTGATCGCCAAGCTTCCGATTCCAGTCAATAAGACCCACGGACTGCCGACCTATCGCCAATGGATTTCGAAAGCGATCGAAACCACTCGCCTGAAGTTCGCTCCAGATCTTCGCCTGGTGTCCCTCATGACTAGCGCAGATGAACTCTTCGGAGAAATTTACCCAGCAGGCTCTCCCCAATATCTGCTGCATGGCGACCTGCATCATGACAACATCCTCCAAAACAAAAATGGCGAGTGGAAGGTCATCGATCCTCAAGGCGTGATCGGTGTGCCCTTCCTGGAGTCGGCGCGCTTCATTGAAAATCATATTCTTTCTGAGCATGAGCCCCTCCTAAAAGGAGGATTTTGACTAGACTGTGGCATATATCGCCAGACTATTAGATCAAAACAAGAACATTATCGGCAGCTCTGTGTTCATCCCGCACGTTCTCAGCACTTGCTGGGGTTTAGAGATGAATTACGAGAAGGCGCGAATTACATGTCAAATCGAGGAGAGTGAAGAAATTCTTAGCAATGTAAACAGTCTCCGAAGGATTTGTTATCCTTAACGATTGCATGATGCACTACCCAGGACCGAATTTCAAGGTGCTTGTCCGATGGATCTCCAGCATCTGGACCGAGAAACGAATATAAATAACATTGCACAAAGTGATCATGAGCTGCTGGACCATATTCAGGCAAGCTTTTATTTGTTTTCTTGACATTTGAGTGTACCAGATGAGCGGAGATAATTCAGCGGTAATCACGTGCATTTCCCTCCCCCAGCAAAAAAACGCCTTTATAACTAATAATTTGTGAGCCCCAGAATCACCCGAAAATCACTCTATTTCTTGACATGACTTAAGTCCTACAAGTATAATAATTTTCATCATATTTATCATATTCTCAATAAACACAGTTATTTCATAATTATCTGAGCCAGGAAAGAGGGCGATGGCTAGTGATTCCAAATCCATCTATAAGCTAATTTCCAAGGATGGTACTAACCCAAAGCAGGAATTTGAGTTAACCAATACTGAGATCATTATCGGCCGCGATCCGGGCGCAGACATCATACTGTCAACAGCGGTTGTCTCACGCCGTCATGCCCGAATTACCCGTCAGGGGGAAGATTACATTATCGAAGATCTTGGCAGCAGTAACGGGACTTTCGTAAATAATCGGAAACTAGATCAACCATATGCACTCAAATCTGGGGACCAGATTTCCCTGGGCCAAACAACTAGATTGATTTACGAAATTTCGCCAATTCGTGTGTTTGAGCCCCCTTCTGGGATTGCAGAGACAGGTATTGGGCAGGAAATTCCGATCGCGAGTTTAGGAAGCTCAGCCCAGCTGGTGGTCACCATTGCAGGAGATAATACTCGAACATATAACCTTAAACAATCAGAAATGTCAATTGGCCGTGCAGAGGATAACCATATCGTTATCCTTTCGAGAATAATCTCTGGTTTTCACGCTGTCCTTAACCAAGTTGACAATCCTTATCAAATAACTACCATACCAGGGGCAAAAAATCCAGTTTATTTGAATGGGCGGGCGATCAGCAAGCCAACGATCCTGGAAACCAGGGAGATTTTACGCATTGGAGGGCGTGATCCAGGAGTGCTTTGTGCCCAGTTCTACCCGAAACGTCACCGGATCGACATTGGAATCTGTGATATGGGGCGAGGCATAAAAGCCTCACTGCAAGAATCGATTCCGATCTGGGGTGGTCATGGGAGTGCGATTTCGAAAGCGCTTGGTCGTGGTGTCACACTTGATAAGGACATTGGACAAGGAAACGGATTGGCAAGAACATTGGAAATCACGCGTCCGAACCGAGAGGATTCATGTTCTGGAGTGGTGACGCGAATTTTACGATTAAGAAAGATGAGGATAAAGGCTTTTAACAAATTCCCCTGATGCCAGGAACCGGGCTTTTCTCAGTCTTAACAATGGCGACCTGAAACTCTGTCATTGAGAATAAAAGAGTTATGAGTGTTCCAAAGTTGCATCTGAAGCGCAATTAATGTCTAGTAGAGCATCGTTTTCCAGAATATAATACTATTTCTTACTCGCTCGAAGGAAAACATAATGATGACGAAAGCAAATATATTTCTTGTTGCTGATGAAGAAAGTCCAACCCTAATGAGCGAAACCGCCTATGAAAATGAAGACATACTTCAATTACTTCTTACTCTGTACCCAGATCGTCCCCCGTACGATTAACTACAGGGTCCCAGATCCAGCCTATGACCTGAATTATGTGGTTCCGGAAAAGCAGCCGCACAAGATCCATAATTCCCTCAACAATTCCTTTGCCTTTGGCGGTAGCAACTCGTGCAGATTGCCAGCAGCACTTCTGCCGGGAAGGGTCAATAAATTTGCCATTCTTCCTCCATCCTCGTAGAAGAGGGGGCGACACCCATATCCTTCTGGTCGCCGCGCTTACCTTTATGCTTGTGCTGGGGTTCTATTTTTACACCCTCCAGCCCTCCCTCGCTTGGGGGGATGGAATGAAGGTTCAGTTAGAAACCATCACGGGGGAATCGTTTATCCAATCGGTCCTTCCAGATGACCTGTTTGCGGATGACCCATTTCCATTCGAAAAAGTAGGCGTCGCGGCCTGGGATCACCCCCTTTACATCATTATCGGGCACACGCTGGTGCAGTTGGCTCCCAACATCCATACCCCCTGGCTGGTTAACACCATATCCGCTGTGTTTGGTGCGGCCACCATCATCGTTTTATTTCTGCTCTGTTTCGCCCACACCCAATCCTATGCCGCTTCTTTACTGGCCGCGCTCTCCGTCGCGGTCTCACACACCTTCTGGTTCCATTCGGTTACGGCCGAGGTTTACACGCTCTACGCGTTTCTCCTATTATTGGGCCTCTATTTATTTGACCGTTTCGAAAGAACTGGCCGATTCAGCGTGCTTGTTGGCAGCGTCTTTGTTCTGGGATTGGGGGTCTCCAATCATTTGATGACGATTTTGGCGATCCCGGCTTTCCTGATTTATCTAACTTTAACAAAGGGCACCGGCTCCGATAAGAATTTATCGCCTGGAAAGATTTTGATATTGGGGCTGGCATTCTTCACCGGGTTTTCCCCATACTTAATCCAATTCGCCCGGATGCTCCGGGTATTTACCATCTCAGAAGCAATGGGACCGATGGTTGGATCCGTGTTCTTGCAAGAACTGCTGGCGACCACACCCCGTATTTTCCTGAACAGTCTATTGACCTACTTCATGTTCCTGGCTTATCAGTTTAATCCAGTCGGCCTGCTTATCGGTGGTTATGGCTTCCTTCGAGCCCAGTGGGTTTCCGGCAGCCTCTGGCCCAAGTTGCTTGCGTTCTACCTGGTCTACACCGTATTTGGGATCTTTTATCGAGTATCCGACCAATTCGCCTTTTTCTTGATCTCGCATGTGTTCTTTGGGATCTCAATCGCGCTGGGCCTGAACGATCTCATTTCAAAATTCTCACCCCCCCGACGCAAGGGCCTCTCCGCCGGCTTTGGCCTGTTGATCCTGACAATGCCGCTGCTCTACAGTCAATTACCGACGGTTGCGAAATATATAGGGGTCACGGACCAATCTTTGGGAATCCCCCAGATCGGGACCGACACCCGCTATGGCCTTGCCTATTACATGGATCCGAACAAGCGCGGGGATACGGAAGCCTACCTGTTTGGGCAAGAATTCTTCCTGCGGGCGCCGCAAAACGCGCTGATTATCGCGGAATGGTACACCGATACGGACGAGTTCTTTGTCCTGCAGTACTTTTCTATTGTCGAGTCATTACGTCCTGACATTGAAATTGTGGGTTGGCCTATGGAAGACCCATTTAATTTCAATGCGCACCTGGCGGTGCACCTGGTCGAAAAGGAAGTCCACAACCGTCCCGTTTATCTGGCCTCCCTCAGTGAAGAGTTCTATAACACCGGTTTCTTGACGACCAAGTACTGTATTGTACCCGAGCTAAATTTTTATCGCGTTTATCCCAACGGATCGAATTCCCAGATCATGCGGGAAGACGCTTGCCAGACAGGCTGATGTCGAGACAGAGATAGAGACACAAACCACTATCGAGTTGGTCGGGCTCCGAAGTCCGTAGCATACCCCTCCGAGAGCGTGATGAACAGTCGTTTAAAAAAACAAGATCTTTTTTATACGTTTCAACCGGCTGGTTTTCCCTTGTTTTACGTGGGGCATTGGAATAAAGAAACCGTGGTGGTCAAGGCCGGGGAGCGCAACCGATTCAGGGTCCGCGTCAATTCATCGGACATTTTTTTAATCTGGGAAATCTGGAAGTTCCGGGTATATGAAGACGCCCGATTCCCTATAAATCCCCAGGATATCGTTGTCGATATTAGGGCCCATATCGGCGTCTTGGCCGTCTGGGCTGCGCAACGGGCTCATCTGGAAGCCGTCTATGCAGATGAAGCGTCTCAGGCGAATTATGAACTACTCGTTGAAAATCATCGTCTGGATCAGGCGCAATATCTGCAAGTCAAAAACCTGACCGTATTCGACAAACCGGGCGAATATGATTTTTACTAACCCGGCGGAAATGGTGGCTTGGGCTCTTTGCTACAGGATCAGCGCGCCGCTAAAGAGACCGATCCGGCCATTACGCTCGAAAGCCTTTTCAAAGAACACCGCCTCGATCATATCGATTATTAGAAGCTGGATGTAGAGAGGGCGGAATACCCGATCTTGCTCAAATGCCCTGCGGAGACTTTACGCCGGGTCAGGCTTCTGGTGTTGGAATACCACGATTCTGAAGGCGCGCCCTGGGGGCCGCAAGACCTGGAAAGGCAGCTGCGGTTGCACGGCTTTCAAGTCTCCAGGGATCCAGGGCTTCTGGGTCAAAATAAACAGGAATTTTCAGACCCTTTTTGCTTCAGGTCGCAGTGGTTTGGGGACAAATTTCCAATAATAAATTTGTGCCGGGTGCCCCTCAACAGCAAGAGCGGCCTGATAATCTTCGCAAAGATCGACATTGTATAGCGACCAACGGGACGCCTCCTTGGGATCATCCCTCGTCGCCAGCAAGGCGGCAGGGACTTCGGGATCGAGCGTCACATCAAATTGATCCAATGGGATCGATAACCCCCCTCCGCGAGCTTTAATATACGCTTCTTTGCGAGTCCAGCATCTAAAAAATGCGGCTGGGCGAACCGTATCTACGAGCGCGAATAACCCCTCCACTTCACCTGGCGAGAAAAAGCGGCGGGCAATCCGTTCCAGGTCGATTTCGGGACGGATCTTTTCAACATCCACCCCAACCTCCCGATCGCGCCCGACTGCGATCAGGGCAAATTCACCAGAGTGCGACAAATTAAAGGACAACCCACCACACATGAGTATAGGATCGAGATTAGGCTTTCCGTGCGCCCCGCGGCCGAACTCGATCGCCATAGGCGGCAGATCAAGGTATTGACCGAGAATTACCTTTAACGACCTGCGACCCACAATAAACCGGTAACGGTTTTGATCGAAATAGTAACGACTCGCTCGTTCCCGCTCCGCATCGGATAGATGCGTGTCTGCGAGATCGATCGGCGCGGCCAGAGGGGTCACATGAACGCGCCAGACATGCACCTCATCTAGGCTCAGTGACAGCTGCGCGGGCGGTGATTTCCAGATATCACGCGACAAATGAGTCATTCATCTTTCATCAGCGGGAGAGAGTGTTCGAGGGCCTCTCCAATGGTTTGCAGAATTTGCGGTTGTGCCTGGTGGATGAAAAAATGATCGCCCGGAAACATCTCCAATTTGAACCCGACAATTGTGTGTTCAGCCCAGGCCCGCAGGGAATCGCGGTCCACCCGATGGTCCGCCGCGCCGCCCAGCCCAAGAATTGGACATCTGAGGGGCGTCGCATCTGAGTAGACATAGGTCTCCAGCGCCTCAAAATCCGCCCGGAGGGCCGGCAATAATGCGGATACCAATTCTTCGTTTTCGAGCACTGCTTCTGGCGTACCCCCCAGGCGGCGGACCTTATCAATCAAGCGCGGATCCGGCAGCATATGGATGGACGATCCATCAACGAGAAACTGAGGGGCTTTCGCACCTGACACGCACAGAAGAACTGGTATCGGCACCAAACGATTGCGCAGTTCCCGGGCCAACTCAAAACAGACCAGGGCTCCGAAACTATGACCGAATAAAGCGCAAGGCCGATCTAAATATGGCAGGATCGAATCCGCGAGCGCGTCCACAAGCGATCTGAGACAAGAAAAGGGGGCCTCTTTAATTCGTCTGCCGCGCCCCGGAAGCTCAATTGCACACACCTCCACATAATCCGGCAAATCCTGCGGCCAGGTCCGGAATATCATTGCGCTTCCGCCGACGTGCGGCACGCAAAACAGTCGCAGATCGGCATGCTCGTTCGGGTTTGGACGTACAATCCAGGTGGATACAGGGTCGATCATCGATTCAGACCACCAAAGAATTAACTGCCATACTCACCCCCGCCATTCAAAGGGCGCTGTAACCTACCAGATTCGATAAAATGTCGGAAATAAGCGCTCAGTAGTTCGGGGCTTAAGGGCGCACTCTGTATCGAGGTGCCTTTGAGCCCAGCTTTGGTATTCTCCTGGCCAAATCTGGGCATGTTTAATACCTGCGCACCAACATCGGCAATTAAAGGCAGATATACATTCCAACCTTGCTGCGGATTTTCCTCGGCTAGTTCGAACAAATCACGCTTCCACTGGTCATACGACACTGTCCGGAGCGGATACCCCTGATCCTTAATGTAGGTTAGCAGATCCTTGTAGTTTGTCTGTTCCTCAGCAGAAAGATGATAAATTTTCCCAAAGGGATCCGGTTGGCTTGAAATGTAAATGACCGCATCCGTAACATAATCTACGGGAACAATATCCAGAATGACATCGAGATCCGGGGCTGATCCAAGGGTCAGGGTCGCGTCGAGCAGGCTAAACATAAGATCATCTTCGTTCCAGCTACCGTTTTGACTATGGCCAGAAATAAGGCCCGGCCGAAAGATCGTGAAGGGGATACCTCTGGCACCTGCCTCCTGGACCAACTTTTCCCCGACCCATTTACTCTGGGCATACCCACCCAACGGCACCCCATGGCCATCGAGATCTTTATCTTCTCCGATGATGTCCTCACGATGGGCATCCGGGGTATGGAGAACGGACAGCGAGGAGATGAAATGGAGCGGTTTGATCCGTTCCTTGGCAGCGAATCTCAAGACCTCGATGGTCCCCCCCACATTGGTGGGTTTATGGGATTGGTACGGATATACGAGATTCACCATGGCCCCGTTGTGATAGATCAGATCAACCGTATGGGCTAATTCCTCCACTACTTCAGCCGAAAGGCCCAGCCACGGTCTCCCCAAATCGCCCGACACCGGCACTATCCGATTCTGATAATCATCATTCCAGAGCGAGTACTTTAAGAGGTTGTTCCTGAGTCTAATTGCGGCTGCCTCCCGATCCACTGCCCGTACCAGGCAATAGATTGAGGCGTTCGTTCTATTCAGCAAACCTTGCAGAAGATGAGCGCCTAAAAAGCCCGTCGCTCCCGTTAGGAAAATGTGTTCGGGGTCTTCGACCGGTTTATAGTTCAGGTCATTGACTGCGATGGCTGGATCCAGGTGTACTTCCCCGTTCAACTCCGCAATGGAAACCGTACCGAATATTCCGGTGCTATCATTTGGCGCGAGCCTGGCTTGTTCAATCGCCTGGGAAAGCCCGACGATGGTGGGTGTTTCGAAAATTTTGATCAAGGGCAATTTTACGTCAAAGATTTCCTGGATCTGGAAAATCAACCGGGTCGCGGAGAGAGAGTTTCCACCCAAGTCAAAGAAATCATCATGGATTCCGACCCGTTCCAAACCAAGAATCCGGACGCAGATGGCCGCGATCTCCATCTCCTGTTCATTGCGAGGGGCGACATAGGTCTCCGCCAGGTTCGGTCGTATTGCGGCAGGCGCCGGAAGGGACTGACGGTCCAGCTTGCCATTAGGGGTCAACGGGAGCGCATCCAGAGTCACAAACGTCGCCGGTACCATGTAGTCAGGCAGCCAACGCCGAAGAAAATTGCGCAACTCATTAACCTGCGGTTCTGTCTCCTGGTCGTTTAGCACGCTATAAGCGACCAGCCGGACCTCGCCGGGCGCATCTTCATGGGCAACAACGACGGTTTCCCGCAACGCCGGATGTTTTATCAGTGCGGCTTCAATTTCGCCCAGCTCGATCCGAAAACCGCGCATCTTCACTTGGTGGTCAATACGCCCGAGAAACATCAGGCTGCCATCGGCCCGCAGACGGGCAAGGTCCCCCGTTTTGTAGAGACGGGCTTTTTTATCCGGCCGGAATGGATCATCTACGAATTTTTCGGCCGTCAGATCGGCCCGGTTCCGATAACCCCGGGCGACCCCATCCCCCCCAATATAAAGCTCCCCGACCACACCTACCGGCACCGGCTGCATGTCAGGATCCAATACATAAACTTGAGTGTTCCCGATCGGGTGCCCAACCGGCAATGGCCCATCCCCTGTATGTACCTGGTAAATGGTTGACCATACCGTGGTTTCCGTTGGGCCGTACATATTCCAAACTTTCGTGCCGCGTTCCAGCAGCTTTTCGGCCAGGTCCCTCGGCAAGGCTTCCCCCCCACAGAGAATCGTCAAGCCGGCACCTGGGGCTCCCGGGTCTTGACCCACCGTTGTGCGGGAGTCCCTTTGCCAGCCTGCCTCCATCATCATCCGCCAGGTTGTCGGGGTGGCCTGCATCATGGTCGCTCCCGAATTCGCTAATTTCTCGACCAACCGGGCGCCATCCGAGGCGACCTCCCGGCTGACCACCTCGACGCTCGCCCCAACCGTCAATGGCAAGAAGAGTTCCAACACGGCAATATCAAATGACAACGTGGTAACCGCTAAAAGCAGGTCTTCAGCCGAAAGGCCGGGTTTAACCCGCATGGAGTTCAAGAAATTGACCATCCCCCAATGCGTGATCTGGGCTCCTTTGGGGACCCCAGTGGAACCCGAGGTATAGATGACGTAGGCCAAATTTTCCGCGGTGATCCCGCTGGTCGGGTTCCTAGTCTCCCGGCTGGTGATCGCTTCCCAATCCCCGTCCAGAGAGACTATCTGAAAATCCTGCTCTGGCAAAGAGTCTTTAAGCCGGTCCTGAGTCAGAATAACCAGGGGCTGAGAATCCGCCAGCATCATCCCCAGGCGCTCCTGCGGGTAATCGGGATCCAGGGGCACATAAGCACCGCCGGCCTTATGCACGCCCAACAGGCTGACCACCATCGCCGGGGAACGGTCGAGATAGATTCCGACAAGCTGCTCGGGGCCCACACCCAACGCTTGGAGGTGATGCGCTAATTGATTCGCTTGTTCGTTTAACGCCCGGTAGGTGAGGTGCTCCCCTTCAAAAATTACGGCCGTGGCATCGGGTGTCTGAGAGGCCTGCACCTCAATGATCTGGTGGGCACTCTCCACCGGTGGATATTCTAATTTGGTCGCATTACATTGCACCAGAATTTCATTCCGTTCCGCCGGGGTCAACAAAGAAATACTCCCGACCGGTTGATCTGGATTGGCTAGGATGCCTTCGATCAACGTCTCAAAATGGCGCAGCATCCGGGAAACCGTACTGCTGTCAAACAAATCTGTGTTGTAGTGCAGGTTGGCCGCAAGGCAGTCATCCATCTCTGTCATCATCAATGTCAGATCAAATTGGGCCGGTTGATTTGTGATCGGTAGCGATTCAAGCACCAGATCACCCATCTCCAACTGCGCACCAGCGATCCCTAACGCAAACGGGCTCAAGGCCGAAACCTCGGGCAATTGGGCTTTCTGCATGATGAACATAGTTTCGAACAACGGTGGCCGGCTGGGGTCCCGCCTGAGCGGCAGATTTTCGTACAACAACGCCGGAGGGTAATCCTGGTGTTCAATGGCACCCAACACAGTCTGCCGAACCTGCGTTAAGAGTTGGTTGAAGGAAGGATTCTCAGAAAGATCGGCCCGGAGGGCCAGAGGATTGATGAAGTAACCGACCAACCCGGTTAGATCGGGTTGGCTGCGGCCGGCGGTGACGGAACCCACTAAAAACTCGTCTTGCCCGCTGAACCGGTGCAACAAAACCTGAAACGCGGCCAGGAGCATCATAAACAGGGTCACATTCTGGGCGCTGGCCAACGCTTTAATACTATCCGTCATCCCCTGGTTAAGGGTGATCGATTGAGAATCTCCCCGGTATGTCTGCAGGGAAGGGCGAGGGCGATCCGTAGGCAGGTCCAGGAGGGGGAGACCGGCGCGTAATTCGTTTTCCCAATAAACCAATAAGCGGTCTCCCGCCGGGCTTGCCAGCATCTCGCGTTGCCAATGAACGTAATCCGTGTACTGTAATTTCACCGGCTCAAAGTTTACCGGGAGACCGGTTGACGCCTCCTGGTAAAAACCCATAACCTCCCGCACGAGCACGGCTATTGACCAAAAATCTGATACCATATGGTCCATGGCCAAAAGCAGAACAGATCCCTCCGCCGCCAGCTCTTCTCCAGATACGATGTGCACCTCCGGCTCGTGGTGAAGCAGGATCACTCGAAAAGCCGGGGAACGCTCCAAATCAAAAGACTCATGGGCTTTTTGGATTAAAAATTCGTGGCGATCTGACTCGGTCCAGGTGGAGCCATCGATCAACTGCAGGGGGACTGGAAAAGTTTCATGGATTCGTTGGACCGGCTGTCCATCCACCACCGGGAAAGTGGTCCGTAAGGACGCATGGCGCGCCATTATTTTTTCTAGCACATTTCGGAGGTGGGAAATGTTTAATTTCCCATGAATACGCACAGCCCCCGAAACGTTAAATGAGACATTTTCTGGCGTCAGCTGCCGCAGGAACCACAACGACTGTTGATTGTAAGCCAGCGGATGATCCTCGCCAGGATCAGCAACCGCTCCTAATTTGACTCCGAAATCCTTCGTGGGGGCGGTTAATTGATCAATAACCTGAATACTGAGCTGAGAAATCGAGGGGCCTTCAAGAAAGTTCACGATCGGTAAAACTACACCCAGGGTAATCTCGAGCTTATTCTTTAATTCGATCGCCATAAGGGAATCCAACCCCAACCGGTCCAGGGGCTGGTCCATTTGCAAACGATCCGGTTCAAGCCCCAACACCCTCGACACCTCGTCTCGCAGATGGATTTCGATAAAGGATCGCCGGTTTTCCGGCTCAATATTTAGAGCCGACTCCCGAGTAAGTTGACGCTCCAATAGGGGTTGATCCTGAATTTCTTCAGGGGCGAGGCCCACCGCCTCGCGAGGTTTTCCGGGAGAAATTTCTCCTCTGGCCAGCAAACCCCATTGTTCCTGATCTCCCGATAATGTGTAAATCTCAACCACCGCCGATCTGGTAAGCACCGATGTAATGATGGTCTGGGCAGTAGAAGCGCCGTCCGAAATGTCCGGGAGGTCAAAGACCGCAAAATCGCCATTTTGATGCCCCCCCTCCCCATATACCTCAACCGCGGCCGCCACGACCATCTCCCGCAGCACCTTTTCTTGACCTGACAAATCCGTCAAATCAAGGATGGTTTCATAGATCTGAAGAGGCGACCGCATGCGCTGACCCAATTTCGGGTGCCGGGCGACCGGTCGAATTGGCGTGGGTGAAGCGTGGGTCGTCTGAGGGGTGAGCCAATAGCGCTCGCGTGCAAATGGGTAGGTCGGCAGCGCCACCTTTTGCCGGCGGTTGTCACGATCAAATCCTGCCCAATTTACATCGACACCCCGTACATACAGTCCCCCCAAAGCCTTCAACATCATGCCCCAGTCATCTTTCCCCTGCCGTAAGGAGGGAAGCCAGGTGATTTTCACTGCCGGATCTGACGGCTGCCGGCTCGCTAGAATCCGCCTCCCCATCCCTGACAAGACCGGGTTGGGGCCGATCTCCAGGTATATCTCAAATCCCTGGTTCGCAAGGGCGTCGATCCCCGCGGCAAAATCAACCGGCTCACGCACGTGCCGGCGCCAGTACCTGGCGCCAGGGACCACATTGGTGCCCAGGAGATCTCCGGTCAGGTTTGATACCAGCGGAATTTTGGGAGACGCGTACTCCACCTGCTGCGCAGTGCGCTCGAAAGACTCCAAAATTGGATCCATAAGCGGTGAGTGGAAAGCCTGGGAGACATTTAATTGTCGGGCTGCGATTTCCATCGACTCAAGATCAGCCAATACCGCGCGCACCGCTTCCTGTTCACCAGAAATGACGATATTTTCCGGCCCGTTCCTCGCCGCGATGACGACCCGATCTTGGTAAGGATCCAGGATCGATTCAACCTGCGCCCTGCCGGCGAACACTGCGGCCATGGCACCCTTCTCCGGGACCGCCTGCATTAACCGCCCACGCTCCGCAATTAGCCGGAGACCAGCCTCCAGACTGAAAACACCGGAGACGCACGCCGCGACGTACTCGCCAACACTGTGACCCATCACGGCTGCCGGCTCGATTCCCCAGGAACGCCACAGCTCAGCCAGGGCATATTCCAGAGCAAACAGCGCCGGCTGCGTATACCTGGTTTCACTGAGCGGAGAATCTTCATCCGGGTCAGGATAGAGGACGGACAGTAAGGGCCGGTCCATATACGCGCTTGACATGGCTGAGCATTTGTCCAATGCCTCCCTAAAAACCGGCTGGGTATCATAGAGCTGGCGGCCCATCCCTACATATTGCGCCCCCTGGCCGGTGAACAGGAAAACGATCCTGGGTTTTGTTCTGGCTTGAATTTTTCCGCGAATTAAATTCTCGGGCTGCTCCCCCTTCCGGAAAGCGTCCAAAGATGCCCGAATGTTCTCAGTCGATTCACCGATGACTGCCAGGCGGTGGTCAAAATCCGACCGGCTCTGATTCGCAGTAAAGCAGACATTGGCGAGCGCATCCTTGGGCAGCCCGGCCAGGTGACGCTCATAGCGAACGGCGAGCGCCTTCAGGGCATCTTCACGCTTCGCGGACAGGTTGAGCAAATACAGCGGCTGGTCGATCTCCCTGGCCGAATCTTGCTGAAGAACTTCAAAGGCGGGGGCTTCCGCAACGACTAGATGGGCGTTTGTGCCGCCAAAGCCAAAGGAGCTAACCCCGGCTATTCTCGGCACAGGGCCCCTTTCCCAGGGGCGTAGTTCTGTCACGATCTCTAGGGGGGAGCCAGCCAGAGCAATGTATGGATTCACTTCCTCCAGATGCAGATGAGGCGGGATTTCCTCATGGGTCAGGGAAAGGACGACCTTAATTAATCCGGCAACCCCGGCTGCCGCCTCCAGATGGCCGATATTGGTCTTCACCGACCCGACCGCATAGGACTGATTTGCGGGCCGGTCCGTTTCCAGGACAGCTCGCAGAGACTGGATTTCAATGGGATCCCCCAGCGGGGTCCCAGTCCCGTGGGCTTCCACATAGCTAATCTGGGCCGGCTGGACGGCGGCGGCCTCGAGCGCCTTCCGGATCACGGCCTGCTGTGAAGGCCCGTTCGGGGCCGTAAGCCCATTGCTGCGCCCATCCTGGTTGACAGCCGAGCCCCGCAAAAGCGCCAGAATATTATCGCCGTCCCTCAACGCGTCGCCCAACCGCTTGAGGACCACAACCCCACACCCTTCGCCGCGCACATAGCCATTCGCGCGGGCGTCAAAAGTCTTACAGCGGCCATCGGGCGCCATCATTCGGGCCTGTGAGAAAGTGATCGTCAGCTCCGGAGAGAGCATCACATTTACGCCTCCGGCCAGGGCCAGATCAGATTCCCCATTGCGCAGGCTCTGCATCGCTAGATGAACTGCCACGAGGGAAGAGGAACAGGCGGTGTCCACCGCCATGCTGGGGCCGCGGAGATCAAGTAAATATGACACCCGGTTGGCGGCGATGCTGTGGGCATTTCCCGTACCTGTGTAGGCGTCAATGCTTGTGTAATCGCCGTATTGAATTTGAGAATAATCGTAGCTGCTGATCCCGATGAAAACACCTGACCGGGTACCGGCAAGTTGATCGACGGCCTGCCCGGCGTTTTCCAGCGCTTCCCAGGAAACCTCCAGGAGCAGCCGCTGTTGCGGATCCATGCGGGAGGCTTCCCGCGGTGAAATCCCGAAGAAGCCCGGGTCGAAACTGGCCACATCCTCCAAAAAGCCGCCCCAGCGGGTGTTCGCTTTTCCGCGGACTCCGGCGCTAGGTTCATAAAAAGCATCCACATCCCAGCGGTCGTCTGGAACTTCACGAATGACGTCCACCCCATTCCGCAGGAGCTGCCAGAAGGCTTCCGGGTCATCTGCGTTCGGGAATCGACAGCCTAGCCCGATGATCGCTATCGGATCGTTGAAACCGGTAGCCGCCGGGTTGGGAGTCGCCACCGGTTGGTCAGAAGTCTCCGCTGCCAGATGGCGGGCCAAACTTTCGATATTCGGGTAGTCCCAGGCCAGGGTGGGCGAGAGTCGACGGCCAAGCCAGATTTCCAGATCGCCCGTCAGGCCGACGGCCTGCACCGAATCCAGCCCGTAATAGGTAAACGGCTCCCTGGGATCAATCTCAGAAGGAGGCAGGCGGATGCGGGATGCGATTTGATCGATCAACCAGCCTTCGATGGCTTTTTCGGCCTCAGGTTTAAGGATGACCCTATTGGCGCTCGCAGCCTCTGCCTCGGAACTGGCGGTTTCCGGCAAGCCAGCACGGTCAGGCGCCGGCATACTGGCTCGCCATTCTGCGATGGTTTTGAGCGTTCCATCAAGGAAGCCCGCTTTGCATGCATGTCGTTTAACCTTCCCGCTGGAGGTCATCGGGATGCTTAAAGGCTTCAATAGGACAACCACGTGAACCTGCAATTGGTGAATTTCGGCAATCGCTCTCCGCACGGCCGCAAATATTTCTTCAGTATTGGCATTCCGATGTTTACGCGCTAATTCATGGACGATGACTAACCGCTCCTCGTCGTCCACCTCAACCGAAAAAGCCCCGCCAGAGATGGACTTTAACGCCTTATGGCTCTGTTCAACGGTCAGTTCAATATCCTGGGGGTAATAATTGCGGCCCCGAATGATGATCAGGTCCTTGAGGCGGCCGGTGATAAAAAGTTCGCCCTCCTGCATAAATCCAAGATCGCCGGTACGCAGGAAGGGTCCCTCCCCTGTATCGGCCAGATAGGCTTGAAATGCCTGTCTGGTCTCAGCAGGCCGCCTCCAATACCCCCGGGCCACACTTGGGCCTGAAATCCAGACTTCGCCAACTTCATCCGGCTCACATTGAAGATTTGTCTCGGGATCGACGATCAGGATTCGATTGCCCAGCAGCGACCCCCCACTCCCCACCAGCCGCTTACTGTCCCCATCATTCCCGATCGCTAAGACGACTTTGTTCGCCTTCAGGGCATTCCCAATGAACTTCCGGACCACAGGCACACCGGGGCCTTCGCCCCCCGAAACCAGGAGGGTCCCTTCTGCCAGGCCGTAGCAGGGATAAAACGAATCCCGCCGAAACCCATAGGGCTCGAAGGTTTCTGCAAAATGTTCGAGCGTTTCCGCCCGGATGGGTTCGGCCCCGCAGAAGGCTGTCATCAAGCTGCTGAGGTCCAGACCTTCGCGCTCTTCGGGTGTGGTCTTTGTGACGCAAAAGTCATAGGCAAAATTAGGCGCGCCGGTAATGGTGCCCCGGTAACGGGTGATCGCCTGTAACCAGCGGATCGGGCGCTGCAGAAACGAGATGGGGGACATCAGGGTGGAGGATTCGCCGATGTACAATGGTTCGAGAATGCCGCCGATCAAGCCCATATCGTGATAGCTGGGCAGCCAGAATACGCCGATACAACCCGCCTGAATTTGAAATCCGTGGTTGATAATTTTCAGGTTATGGACCAGGTTTCCATGGCTTAACATGACTCCCTTCGGCACAGAGGTAGAGCCGGAGGTGTATTGTATAAAAGCCAGGGTATCCGCGTTGATCGCTGGTTCCTGCCAATCCGCTTCCAAATTCTCTGGGAGTCCATCAGTGTTCCGCCATTCTAAGGCGGCCAGATCAGGGGCATGCTCAAAACGACTTTCGATATTTTCGAGAATCGCCGATGTGGTGAGGGCTACTTTGGCACGAGAATCGGCCACGATCGCCTGGATGCGAGGCACTGGCCGGTTGAGGCGGGGTGGATAAGCGGGGACGGCCACGACACCAGCATAGAGGCAACCAAAAAATGATGCGATATAGTCCAACCCAGGTGGGTAAAGCAGGAGCGCTCGCTCGCCCTGCATGCCGAGATCCTGGAGAAGCGCGCATATCGCCAGGGCCTGGCTGTCCAGTTCTTCATATGTCAGGTTGATTTCCTGCTTCTCCCCATCCACCAGATAGGTATAGGCCAGTTTTTTGGGCTGGCGGAGCGCCCGCCATCGTAAGAGCTCGACCAGGTTGGTTGGGTTAAAACCAGTAAGGGACTTCTTGACCATGTATCAAATTCTCCTTTCCGCTCCCAATTAATTTCTGCCCCGTGTGCACATTTTTCAATTATGTGAAAAAGATTTGCACATCGAATTTATTTTACCAGTCAGAGAAGATCCAAAAAGGAACTTCTGGCAATTTCCAAGCGTTGATTGATTTTTTTCGAGAATGTCTCCAGTGAGTGGTGTTGTAATCAGGATAAGATAATTAATGGTACTATTTATATCACAAAACTCCATTATCTCCTTCTACAACCTTGCGTGCACACGTCCAAAACGGGGTAGATAACTCGTCTGGTATTGAATTTTTTATATTTTTAGGCATTTATTTTAATAATTGCCCCTATTTAGGGTTGCATTATCCCCTTATATCAGTTTATAATAAGTCTTTTCCAGGGGTTAGGTCAACCAACTCATTTCTACGGACTCACGACAAGCGAACTTTTAACCCCTACAACCTGCACGATCATCCTAATAAACGATTCCGTGAGCTTTGCTGAGCTAAGCCTTCATACCAAGGAATGGTAATAGTGACCCAGATCAATTCCAAAATCGTGGTTCGGGAAGGTCCCAATCCCGGTCAAGAGTTTGAATTATCCCAGACTCTAACCGTGATCGGACGTGTACCCGGCGCACAATCCGAGATTATCATCAACGCCCTCGGCGTATCGCGCCGCCACGCCCAGATCAGCCGCAGAGATAACCAGCACATCATTGAAGATCTCAACAGCAGCAACGGCACATTCCTAAACGGCAAGCGTTTAGCAGGGCCCTCACCGTTGAAATCTGGCGATGTCATCGGACTGGGTCAGGCAGTCAAATTAGTTTTCTCCGAACCCACCGCCCCTGAAGTCCAAGATGTTCGCGATATGCTCCCTGCATCTCCAGATTTACCGGGAGGGATTGCCCAAACGGTTATCGGTGAAGCGCTGCCCACGGATGCCCAACTGGCAACCCCTCCTCAATTCCTGGTAACTGTCGCCGGCGCGTCGCCGGAAGTGTATACATTAACGACCGACAGTATCGCCATTGGGCGGAGTGTGGACAACGATATCACCATCGCCTCAAACATCGTATCCCGGAGTCACGCGCGGCTTGAGAGAGCCGATATGGGCTATCAAATAATCGTTTCACCCCAGGCCGGCAACCCAGTCTACGTGGACGGATATCCCGTAACCACCCCGCGCCGGCTCCGCCACAATGACAAGCTCCGCATCGGCGGGCAGGATCCTGGCTCCCTGGTCACGATGATCTATAACTCTCCTGCGGAGGCGATCACGCAAGAAGCCATGGAGATCACCTTCGAAGAGAAATCCTTGATTTCCATCGGGCGTGATCCCGCCAATGACATTGTACTGGATATGCCCCAGGTTTCTCGCCACCACGCCGAGATCGAACGCGTTGGCCAGCGTTTTCGGCTAATCGATCTGAACAGCTCCAACGGCACTTTTGTAAACGACGAACAGATCGTGGGGGAAGCCTGGCTGAAACCGACGGATACGGTCCGAATCGGATCTTATCGTTTCGTCGTCAGCGAAGAGACTCTGACCCAATTCGACGATTCGCTCAGCCTGCAGGTGGAGGCATTTGGACTGAACAAATGGGTCCGCAAGGACTTAAATATCCTTCAAAATATATCCCTGATATTCCAACCCCGGGAATTTATCGTCGTTGTCGGACAGAGCGGCGGCGGCAAGTCCACCCTGGTGGACGCCCTCGCCGGCTACCGTCCGGCCACCCATGGCCAGGTGTTCGTTAACAACACCAACGTCTACAAAAATTTTGACGCCATCCGCAATATCATCGGCTTCGTCCCTCAAAGAGATATCATCCACATGGAGCTGACGGTCTTCCAGGCGCTGGATTATACCGCCCAGCTGCGCATGCCCCCCGACACCACCAAAGATGAACGGCAAAAGCGGGTTATGGAGATGCTGGATGACCTGGACCTGGCTCACCGCAAGGATGTCCAGATCAGTGGCTTGAGCGGAGGGCAGCAAAAACGGGTTTCCATTGGCGTTGAATTGCTGACCAAGCCCGGGCTCTTCTTCCTGGACGAACCCACCTCTGGCCTTGACCCCGGAACCGAAACCGCATTGATGCAGCTGATGCGCCGGCTGGCAGATCAGGGACGCACGATCGTGTTGATCACCCATGCAACCAAGAACGTGATGCTCGCAGACAAAGTGCTTTTCCTCGCTCGCGGAGGCTATCTTACCTGGTTCGGCCCTCTGGATGAGGCCCTGGCGTATTTTGACCAGTACCGGTCCGATCGTGAGCGCCGGACCCGCCCGATGGAATTCGACCAGATCTATGGCATTCTGGATGATACGAGCAAGGGCACGCCGGAGGAATGGGCCGATCGGTATCAAAACTATCCCGCTTATCAAGAATATATCCGGAAACCCTTAGAAGGCCACACGCCGGAACTTTCTGCGGCGACCCCGGATCAACCGGCCACGGCGCCCGTCATCAGCCAGACTCGGCGCCAGATCTCTTCGCTGCGGCAGTTTATGATCTTGTCTTCCCGGAATATAAATATTTTACTCCGAGACCGCTTCAGCCTAGCTATGATGTTGGCCGTCGCCCCGCTGGTCGGCCTGCTGGACGTGATCCTGGCGACAATAATGGGCCGTGATCCTTTCAACTTCGCCGAAGGTGATATGCCCAGTGTTCTGATCTCCCTTTTCCTGTTGACAATTTATGCCGTAACGGTCGGTGCATTGTCGCAGATGCGAGAAATAACCAAAGAGGCGGATATTTATAAACGAGAACGCCTGGTAAATCTTAAAATTGTGCCCTATATCCTCTCAAAGATATGGGTTGCCCTTCTCCTGGCCCTTTACCAGACAGCGACCTATGTCATCATCCACTATCTCGCTTTTGAAATGCCGGGCGGAACGCTGGAAATTGGGATCATCTATGTGACTCTGGCTCTCGCGACCATGGCAGGGATGATGCTGGGTTTGTTCGCTTCGACGCTTGCCCCAAACCCTAACGCAGCGCCATTGATCGTGATCTTACTGATACTCCCACAAATCGTGTTGGGAGGGGCTCTGGTACCCCTGCCGGAATTCATCAGCGCACCGATGTCCACCCGCTGGGCTTTCCAGGCATTCATGGGCACCGTCGGGGTCGGCTCGGATGTGGCCGCTGACATATGCTGGACATTAACTTTAGAAGAACAGGCCTTGTTGACCCTCGAAGACAAAGAGGCGCAGGGATGTAAATGCCTGGGATTAAATGCCCTGCGTGAGGATTCATGCAATTTCCCAGGTGTAGGAAAATTTTACACGGAGGCCATAAACCGACCACCACCAGATGAACCGCCACCGCCCCCGGACCGTCCCCCTGACCCGGTCATTCCCGACCCACCCCCCGAGCCCGAAGACCAGACCGACACGGTTGCAGTCGCTGATTACCTGGCCGACTTAAAGGAATACCAGAACCTGGTAAAGAAGATTCAGGCGGATTCCGAGGCGGACTTTGCAGCTTACGAAGCCGAGATCGAGGTGTATCAGGTCCAGGTGATCTCCTACCAGGAAGAACTGGTCAATTGGCAAATCACCCGGGAAGCCGCGGCCCTGCCTGCGGAAGGATTAATTGGTACCTTCAACGAAGATTTCCGCTGGACATTCGTTGATAAAGACAACCCGGATAAATTCTGGCCGTTTATCTATAAAACCTGGATCGCCCAAGGTGTGATCATCTCGATCTTATTTTTCGCGATTCTGATTTTGCAAAAGCGTAAAGACATCAGATAGAAAAATGATCATGTCCCGAAATTATCTCATATTCTTTGGGCTCAGTTTTATCGTTCTCTTTGGCTCAGGCTGTAGTTCGAGCGGAGCAGATGAGCAGGAAGCAACGGCGAGAGCCCTTGGCCAGTCGATTTTTCAGACCGCAACGGCCGCGGCCGAGGCCGCCTTCGACCCGCTGGCGAATCAACAAACAGCCGAAGCCGCAGCGACCGCCGTCAGTGAGGCGGCTGCTGCGACCCAGGCTGCCCAGACCGTGGCGGATCAGCAGGTACAGGCCGCTACCGCCACTGCTGTAGCCCCCATTTTGGCCGAGTTGCCCAATTACAACGTTGATCCGGCCGCCGGCCGGGTAGGTTGGATCCACCCGCCCCTGGAAGTTTATACAGAAGGGTATATGCAGTACGACTACGGCAATAAATTCCTGGGGACGGTGGCAGAGGATTTTGTAGTTTCGGCAGATATCACCTGGAACACGCTTTATGGGACCGCGGCGTGTGGTTTCGTGCTCCGCTCCGATGGGAACGAGGAAGCTTTCAACCAGTATCTCGTCCTCGCCACCCGGGGCGGAAACGGGCGGGTGATATTTAACACTATGGCCCAGGGGGAGATCTTGGATGGTTACGATCTCTACGCATATGGGCTGGATCCGGAATTTGATTGGCGAAATGACACCACTAACCGCTTGACAGTGGTTGGACGCGGCTCGACCTTTACCATCTTTACCAACGGGACGGAGATTGGGGTGATCAACGCCGGAGAACCGCCGCCAGCCCCCTATATCCCCACCGCACCCGACAAACCGGCCGAAAACGCGGCCGACGAAACAAAAGAGGCCTATTCCTTGGCGAAAGCGGAGTATGACCAGGCCGTGGCGTCAATTTGGGCGAATTACAACGCCCGCTTGAGCGTCTATGAAGATCACGGAACCGAATTTCCTCGCGGCTTTATCGCCATGGTGGCCCTAAACGAATCTGGCCACACCAATTGTAAATTTGATAACGCCTGGTTGTGGTTGATCAATTGATCAAATTACAAATAATCGAACTTATCTATTGAAATAATCAGCTCGGAGAATATAAATGAGTATAAATGATTGGATAGGAAAATCACTTTCAGGAAGATATCAAATAGAAGGACTAATGGGTCAGGGCGGGATGTCTGCCGTCTACAAAGCGAATGACCCTAACCTTAAACGTGTAGTAGCGATTAAGATGATCCACGAACACCTTTCCAGTGACCCCGGGTTCGTCAGCCGCTTTGAGGTTGAGGCTGCAGCCATCGCCCAATTACGCCATCCCAACATTGTCCAGGTATATGACTTCAACAACGATGATGATAATTATTACATGGTGATGGAATTCATTGCGGGTGAGACTCTCCAGGAACAATTAAAACGACTAAATGAAGCAGGTCGATCTATGCAACTCAAAGATGTCGTCGAATATTTGATCAACATATGTGAGGCGAGTGATTACGCTCACAATCGGGGATTGATCCACCGCGATATTAAACCTGCCAACATCATGTTATCGGTTCAAAAGCAAGCCATTTTGATGGATTTCGGCATTGCTAAGATTATCGGCGGTCAACAGCACACCGCCACTGGCGCGGTTGTTGGCACCGCGCAATACATGTCGCCCGAACAAATAAAAGGCGAACAGCTTGACCGGCGCAGTGATATCTATTCACTCGGTGTGACCTTGTTTGAGATGGTGAGCGGTCGTCATCCTTTTGAGGCAGATTCTGCTATGACATTGATGATGATGCACATCAACGATCCAGTTCCTGATTTGCGGGAGGTCAACCCGGATGTCAACCCTGGGTTGGTTGCAGTGGTCAACAAAGCCCTGGCAAAATCAAGGGAAGATCGCTACCAAACTGCAGGTGAGATGGCAGCTGCGTTAAAGGGTGTCTTGGGACAACCCGTTGAAGTTCCTCCAGTGGCCCCACCAATTCCCACTGATGCTACTATGGTTGAAGAACCACTGCCTTTCATTGTGGCAGAGGAATCTGAAGCGACCTCTATTCAAAAACCGGCTGCAACCATCGCAGAGGTTGCCGTGGTGTCTCAGGCGGTCTCAGCAGCTGGCGGGCAGACAATCGAAGAAGCCCAGCTCCCACCCACATCCCCACCAGCTCCCCCAGAATCAAAAGGGCTTCCGCTGATCGGAAATATAAAACCATTGTATTTATTCATCGCGGGTGCAGTTATTCTGATTGGGATCCTGGCGATAATTTTTGGCGGAGATATTATTTCCGGTTTGACCTCTGGTGACGGAGGTGATGGGTTACCAGTCGCCGCTGTCTCACCTACCGAGGACATTGGTTTGCTCAGCACCCAAACCCCTTCCAATACCCCTACCGAGACCGCAACACCTGCTCCGCCGACGGCTACTTTCACACCCACAACTTCTCCCACTATCACCTTAACCCCCACGGGAACTGTCCCGCCTGGCATTCCGTTTTCTCGCATAAATGACATCACCATCGACGATCAAAGCCGCTATGTCGTTGAGTACGAGACCTTCGAATTCACAGAGCTTATCTCCTCAACCACGCTGCATGTGCATTTCTTCTTCGATACGGTAACGCCCGCAGAGGCTGGTGTTCCTGGCAGCGGTCCCTGGATTTTGTATGGTGGTCCCCGGCCTTTTACCGGCTATACTGCCTCCTCACGTCCCGCAGAAGCTGAACAGATGTGCATTCTAGTGGCAAACCCCAACCACTCGATACAAATGGACAGTGGAAATTGCTTTGAGCTACCTGATGTCACAAATCCATAAGAGAAATGTCTGATCAAACCCAATAGACTTCAGATTATCCTGAGTTCGATTTAAGGGTACCATGCACAAATATGGTCTCCCACGATTTCATCTTGTGCCTTGAGAGCGTTCGTTGAGCGTACTCTCTCACAGACCTCAGTTTTAATAATAAATATCAACAGTTAGTGGAAACCAATCCTGGAAAAATCGTCGCTTTTTTAATTTCAAATCAGTGGATAAACCTTGTGATACAAAAATATATGAGTTAGAATATCTAAATACTGGATTTTATGCACTGCATTTCGATAATCATCCCCGTAGTATAAGCGAACTCAGATGCTCGAGTAATAGCTATTTATAAGCTTTGATCTTGATTACATTGTTCATTATATCCGTGCCCATCAAGTTGATCGCAAGCAACGGTTCTTTTCAGCCGTCTTCAATAAGGAAAATGGTGGGTGATATCCAATCCCAAGTGGCATTCAGAGTCCATAATAGTGTTATGAGTAGAATGAAAGGAGTGTAAAAAGCAATTCAGTTCCCTGCTGAGGTTCCAGATAATCATCATATTTTCAGTTATAAGGAGAAAGGAATGACTAGAAAACACGGTTTAGTACATCACCACGAATCCCACTTTGTGGAACAGTCACCGGTTGAGCCGCGCGCCGACCATTCCGGGTACTTCCCCAACACAGAGTACCTGGGGAAAAATGAGATGCGGGTGATCATTCTGGGCAGCGGTATGCCCAACGCCCGCAAGAGCCAGGCCTCAGCCTCGGTCATGGTGGAGCTGGGCAACGGCGACAAGTTCATCTTCGACTGCGGGTCGGAGTCGGTCCAAAACTTGGGGGCGCTGGAGATCCCCTACGACTGGCTGGACAAGGTTTTCATCACCCACCTGCACCAGGACCACTTTGCC
>SDBV01001124.1_pt1 | contig 39802 bp, 42 predicted proteins | sample 2277081 | NCBI WGS metagenome assembly SDBV01 (sample SAMN10402039, study PRJNA504765) | marine sediment metagenome | isolation source: marine sediment core GS10_PC15, 223 cmbsf | place: Arctic Ocean: Southern Knipovich Ridge | collected 2010
TATGATTTCAATCTCTATTCCACCAAGCCGCACTGATGAATGAGTCGAGCCTACCACTTCACAATCGTATCTGGTTTTAAGTTCAGCAACTCCCCCTGTATGGTCAAAATGATGGTGAGTCAGAAGGATATGCGTTAATTTAAGAGCTTGTTTTTGAATCTCTGCCTCAACAGACCGAGCATCCCCAGGGTCAACAACAAATGCCTTACCCTGTGCGTACCTGCAAAGGTAGATAAAATTATCCCCCATCGCCGGTATAATTGTAATTCTATTCGTCATCCAACATCCAGTATCCAGTATCGAGTATCGAGCATCAAAGATTGATATATTCTTTGGGTTTAAAGTTGGTCTCCATTGTCCAGGGCGTAGCCACAGCGTCTTCTATGCGGTAAACCACGAGCACTTCATAGCCTTCACGGTCAACCCATTCTTTCAGAAACGGGAAGTCCCTGACGACCTGCTTCTTCAGTTCTAAATCTTCAAGGACTTCGACTGTACCACTAATCCGTATTTGCCTGCCCTGCTCGGAACTATAAAAGCATAGTTCAGCCTGTGGATTCCTCTGCAACTGGGCATGCACGTCTTTGTTTTCGCCCGTTGTGAAGATTATCCCGTTCTCATTGGCCCGGTACAGCATTATCATCCGCACAAAAGGCCGATTGTCCTTCGCCGTCGCCAATGCACAAACCGGATTAGCCTTGATGAATTCAAAAACTTCCTCTTTCGTCATTGTTTTATTCCTTCCCTTAGTTAACTAAGCCAAATAATTGGGTTTGTTTTGGGTTTGTTTTTTCAAATAAGGTTTTGTAATTGAATCGCAGATTACCCAGATTAACACGGGTTTAATTAGACGCTGATTACGCAGATTTCGCAGACAGCTTTTTTTTACCACGAAGTCTCGAAGGGATTTGTATTGGCATCTTCGATGTATATCATCCAAAGGTTTTAATCTCCCTGCAAATGCATTTGCCGTACCGATTAAGAACCATTGTCTGGAATCTGTAATCACAGATTAAGCCAAATCCTACACGAAAAAACAGTGAACTGTAACCATGGATTATCACGAAATACTTAACCGCGGAGGCCGCTGAGAGATTTAAGTTCATGGTTTTTAATGGTCTGGGCATTTTTGGGTTGCCTATGTTAACTATTCATTAAACTATGTAGGTATTATACCATAAATTTAACAATAGTCAAGGGGAAAATGCGGTTTTTTGGTTAAAAATGCTGATTTCTCTAGTGCTGCGTGTTTGGTGATGTGCTGAGTTGTGGAATCGCCTTTGGCATAATCTGGCTTGATCCTCAGGGCCTAACGCTCTATTGCCTCGTCCAATTTACCCTGTTCCGATAGGGCTCGCTCCAGGTTCCTACGTGCTTGAACAGAATCAGGCCGGATCTCCAAGGTCCGGCGATAGTGCCAGATCGCCTCGTCCAATTTGCCTTGTACCAATAGCACGCTGCCGAGGTTGTTGTACGCTTCGGCATAATCTGGCTTGATCCGCAGGGCCCGACGATAGTGCCGGATTGCCTCGTCCAGCTTACCCTGTGATTTAAGCGCAACGGCGAGATTGAAGCAGAATTTGGCAGAATTTGGCTTAATCCGCAACGCCTCCAAGTAATGCCGGATCGCCTCGTCCAATTTGCCTTGTGCCGACAGCACGGTGCCAAAGTTGTCGTGTATACGATGGTTGTCCTCAGTTACGTTAAGGGCGTGTTTATACAATGTAAAACTGTCTCTCCAGTAATGCACTTGCTGTCGTGTGCAGATGATCATCAAGCCAATCAACAGTCCCGCCGATATTCCCAAGGCAAGCCTGCAATGTCGCCATCGCGACAAAAGCTGCACCGCGCCCCAGGCAATCGCAATGAAAATGCCGATCGACGGCAGATACGTGTAACGGTCCGCCATGGCCTGGACGCCAACCTTCACCAGCCCGATAACCGGTACCAAGGTACCCAAATACCAAAGCCAACCTGTCAGTATATACCTGCCCCGACGGGCGGTATAAACAGCAAAGACAGACAATGACGCCAATAATAGAAAGGCGCATGTTGGCTGCCACCAAGGCAGACCATTGATCGGGAAAGGATACAAAATCGCCAGATCAGTCGGGTAGATCATCTTACCAAGATAGCTGGCGTAGGATACCAGGGCATTGGATAAGCGTAAACTCAAAGGAGCCACTTCCATCGCAGTCATGGCCCCGCCGCTCTGCTGAACGATGTAGGTTACCACACAGCAAATCACGCTGAGAATAATCAGTGGTATCTTCTCGACCACCGTCCTCCAATTCAGCCGCCGCAAAGGCCAATAATCCAAAAGCAATAGCACAAACGGCAGTGTGACCAACATGGATTTGGCCATTAAACCCAGCCCCAGAAGTAAAACAACCAGCAGATACTTTCGCACGCTCGAGTGGCGGGTATAGCGAACATAAGCCGCCATAGTCAACAGCCAAAACAGCCCGCTCAAAACATCCTTGCGTTCCGCCACCCACGCAACCGATTCGATATGCACAGGATGCAATCCGAATGCCGCCGCCACAAACGCGCTACGCCACATCGCCCCGGTCATGTTATGCAATAACAAAAACAACAGTAAGGTGTTCGCGATATGAAAAAGCAAATTGCTCATATGATGCCAGAGAGGATCGAGCCCGAAAAACTCAATATCCAGCATGTGACTGAGCCACGTCAAGGGATGCCAATTGCCGGCATAACCGCTGGTGAACGCCCAAACCAGAGATTCCCGCGTTATCCCTTCTCGGATATGAGGGTTCTCAGTTATGTATTTATCATCATCAAAGCTGATAAAGTCATTATGACGCAGTGGCTCAAAAACTACAAACGTGGCGAGCACCAGCATTGCACAAATAAATATTACACGTAGTTTTTGGGAGTCTTGCACAGCCAAATGAATCGACCTTTCAATCTGTCATAGTCATTCATGTTAATACCTATCGTCCCGGCTAATCCGAGTTATTGTAAGAGGTTCTTATTATCAATTCCAGCATCAAGAATCCAGCATTGTCATTGCGAGCGCAGGGCGGCAATCTAATGAAGTCATTCGTTCAATTCGGTGAATTTTGCTGCCGGGCCGCCTGCTGTGAACAGAACGGCAAACCGTGTCACCAATGCCCCTAAAAACACATCAGAGCTAATCTGCATTTTAAGCCATCATAGCCGCGGAGGACGCGGAGAAAAGGACGCTAAATAGATAATTAAAACATCTTGTCTTTGGCGGGAATTGGGGTAGTATTAACCACAGATTAACACGAATATAGACTAAATTGTTAGACGCGGATTTACGCGGATTAAAACAGTCGGCTATGTTGGGTAAAAAACAGGTGACTGTCCCTATTTATTTATACATATACCATCTTATTTAACGTATATTTATAATAACAGAACTAATTTATTGTGAAGGGAGTTTATTATGAACAGATTCACTGAGATGCTTAAAAATCATATATGGTGTGTTATTGGTTTTGCTTCCTTATTGTTCTTGTGGATATTAACAATTCGTTTCGGTGAAGATGCAAGCCTGGTAAGCCATTTAGGTTTAGCAGCTTCAGTACTTTCTATCGCACTTGCTATCATTGTTATCGTTTACACTTTCTATCAAACAGAACGGTCTGGTCAAAATTTGACAGAAATGCGAACTCTTATCTATGAAGCTTCTTCGGTAATTACAAGCAAAGCTGACACCATCGCTCAAAAAGCCTCAGACCTTCAAGATGCTCTCGCCACCTTACAGCCACCTAAAAAATTAAATGACCAACAAAATAAAGATGAAACTTTTGAAACAAGGTTGGTGACTGACCAAAATTTATCCGCTTATACGGAGGCTGGTTTAGTCTTGCTTTATTGTCTTTTGAAAGCATACGAGAAAAATAAAGTTGTGCATATTACGAAATTTTCATGGTCTCTTGCAAAGCTTAAAACTGATGCCACTTCGTATATGTTAATTGGTTATTGCGTTGGTGTTATTCAGTCCCTCCAATCCTTTTGGCCGGGAGGCAGTTTGGCTTATATCAGAAAAACAAATTTAGTTACAGTGCTTAAACTACCTGAAAATTTCTCATCTGAGTTAACAAAAGAATTGGAATACCAAATCAAAAAAGAATCCAATTCTCAGCTTGAAGAGTATAAAGCTTCAGCAGACCAATATATCGAAACACTTTAGTAATAGTTATAAAGTAGTTATCTTAATTTTACAAAAAGTAAAAACAAGAACTTAATAGGAACAGTCACCTATTTTTATGCTGATCCCGGCGCGCCGGTAGAAGTTCCGATGCCCCTTATCGGGGCGGAAAATGAAAGAACGAACGGAAAAGGGTGAAATTGTTCAATAACCGCGAAATTGCAGCTGCATTTTGGGGAATAATTTTTCTGGCTTGGATACTCCCCAAAAAAGAAGTGAGGGAATCTTTGCTTCGATTAGTAAAGGCATTCTTTAAACTAAAAATTGTCTTACCTTTTATACTTCTTTTAACTTATTCATTCTTAACTGTCTTCTTCCTTAGAAAAGTCCATATTTGGGAGCTATCGAACCTAAAGGAAACAATTTACTGGTTCTTTTTTTCCGGGATGATTATAGCATTTAGAAGTGTGGCTAATGAGGCAGAGGAAAAACCAATTAGAAAAATTATAAAAGAATTAATTGCTGTTACTATTATATTGGAGTTCATTGTAAATACATATGTCTTTAAGCTACCTATCGAATTAATCTTTGTGCCGACAATAGCAGTTCTGACAGCAATATATACATACGCTTCCTTCAATAAAGAATATAAAATAGTTGAAAAAATTTTTGGTACTCTGATTGCTATGATTGGGATAGCAATATTAGCTCACGCTTTAATCCAGATTTATCACGATTTTAACAAATTTGCACGTTTAGATACATTCATAGACTTTATTATTCCACCAATCCTTACTATCAGCATCTTACCAGCTATTTATTTACTGCTACTTTATACTTCCTACGAAGATCTTTTCATAAGAGTAGGTATACTGTTAGATTCAAAAGAAAAGAAGCGATATGCAAAGAAACTTCTTGTCTTTCACTGTGGTTTTAAAGTTGGGAAGGTGAGAGGGATTCAAAAATTCCGGGTAGGTCGACTTTATAGCTCAGCCTCAAAAGAAGAAATAAGAACTATTCTTCTTCAAGATGAAATTGTATCGGCAAATTAGTTCCCTATTTTATGAATCTACAATAATCCCTGTCCCTCAAACGGAATTGTCCCCGCCCACAGGAGGCGGAGCTATATAAACGAGGTGAAATACACTGTTACGACTTCGGAGCGGTGATTTTTTCTTTACCTGCCATGTAAGGCCTAAGGGCCTGCGGTATTGTTACCGAACCGTCGGCGTTCTGATACAGCTCCAGAATTGGTATAAGAATTCGCGGACTTGCTATAACCGTATTATTAAGAGTATGGCAAAAGATGTTTTTCTTCGACTTGGCATCTTTATATCGCAGGTTCATCCGCCGAGACTGAAAATCATAGAATTTACTGGCGCTGTGCGTCTCACAGTAATTCTCTCGCGATGGCATCCATGCTTCGATATCGTATTTCTTGGCCTGTCCCCTGCCCAAATCACCGGTGCATACCGCCGCAACACGATACGGCAGGCCGAGTGCCTTCATCACGTCTTCGGCGTTGGTAAGAATCTCCTCGTGAAACTTATTGCTCTGTTCGAGACTATTCTCACAGACAACTACCTGCTCGACTTTGTCGAATTGGTGAATTCGATAAAGGCCATACGTATCCTTGCCCGCGGCTCCTGCTTCCCGCCTGAAACAGCCCGACATTGCGACAAATTTCTTCGGCAGCTCTTTGGCTTTGAGTATCTCTCCCATATGGTACGCGGTAAGCGGAACCTCCGAGGTGCCTGCAAGGCTAAGCGAATCCTTTTCCATCTGGTACGTCTGGTCTTCGGCGCCGGGATAATACCCCGTGCCCCGCATCGCTTCATCCTTCATCAAAAGCGGCACCGACATCGGCTCATACCCGCGCTCGACCATAAAGTCCATCGCAAATCGAAGCAGCGCCCAGTGCAGCAGCGCCCCATCACCTTTGAGAAAATAACTCCGCGTCCCAGCCAGCTTAACCCCCCGCTCGATATCTATTATTCCAAGAGCCTTTCCAAGTTGAACGTGGTCTTTTGGCTCGAAGTCAAACTCTCTAATCTGTCCCTCTTTTCGCAATCCGACATTTTCGGTATCATCCGCCCCAACCGGCACATCGTCATCGGCGGGGGCAGCAACCTGCATCATTATCTCGTCAAACTCCGGCTGCAATTGTCCTGTCCGCTCATTCAGACCCGATTCTTTTTCCTTCAGCTCACCCAGCCTCGCCAGTGCGGATTGTTTTTCATCGCCTTCAAGAGTCGGGATAGATTTTCCTACGCTGTTTTTCTGGGTCGCTATATCCTGCAGCTCTCTCTTAACTTCCGCCAGTTCGCCGTCGACTTCGAGCAGACGGTTGATATCAACTTCGATTTTCTTATCAATCGCCGCTTTGTTAAACCTGTTTGGATTTTCTCGTATAAGCTTTATATCAATCATAGTTTGTCATTCTTAATAGTGACCAGAATATCAGGTTATCAGTATAACAGGTTGATTCTACCTTTTTGAACCTTTCTTTTCCCTGTGGCTATTATTCTTTCCATCTCTTTACAATCACTACATCATTCTGACCGCCGAACCCAAACGACTCGTTCACCGCAATATCCACTTTGCATTTCCTCGGCTTATTCGGCACATAGTCCAAATCCAGCGCCGGGTCCGGGTCATTAAGGTTTATCGTAGGCGGCACTATATTATCACGAATTGCCAGCACACACGTAATTAATTCCGCAGCGCCTGCCGCTCCAATCAGATGGCCCATCATACTCTTTACCGAGCTGGCAGGAATGCTCTTGGCCTTGTCCTTGAAAACGGCTTTAATCGCCTTGGTCTCAATCGCATCATTCTCAGCCGTGCTCGTGCCGTGCGTGCTTATATAATCGACATCGGCATAGCTTAACCCAGCGTCCTTCAGCGCTGCCTCCAGAGACTGAATCGCACCTCTTGCATCCTCGTGCATGTCCGTTACCCTGAAAGCGTCACTGCTGCTGCCGTAACCGATAACCTCTGCGAGAATCTTCGCGCCGCGTTTTTGTGCATGTTCGAGAGATTCCAAAATTAGTACAGCCCCGCCTTCACCAATCACAAATCCGTCCCTGCTTGTGGTGAAAGGCCGAGACGCAGTCTCAATTTCGTCATTTCTCGTTGATAGCGCGGTCAACCGATTGAATCCGGTAATCCCCAGCGGATGTATCATCGAATGAGCGCCGCCTGCAATCATCACATCGGCTGCGCCCTTGCGAATCATCATCATCGCTTCACCAGCCGCCTGCGTACTCGCCGCGCACGCAGTAAGACAGCTCCGTGTAGGCCCGCGTGCCCCGGTCAACAGTGCAACATGCGCCGCCGGCATATTCGGCTCCTGCTCAAGTTCTCGCATAGCGGTCATCTTGCCAAACGCGACTTGGGCCCACTTGCTCCAGTCCATCTGATGGTTATTATCGTCCCATGCCTTGACGACTGCATTGAAGAACGCTTCATTGTCCACCGACCCTTCGCCGGCACCGAGATAGATTCCCATTCGCTTTCTATCTATGCCGTCTTTTGGATTATCACTCTCAACTTCAATCCCCGCCTGCTTACACGCCTCGACCGTGGCGCCTATTACAAAACCGCTGCCGCGATTGCTGTGCTCATGCAATTGAGGATTTTTAATATATTTGCTCGGGTCGTAGTCTTTAACTTCAGCGCAGAACTGCGACGGGAAAGTCGATGCATCGAATATCGTCGTCTTTGCAAAACCGTGCTTGCCGGTCAGCATCCCGCCCCAGACAGTCTCCACATCATGTCCCATCGGACAGACAAGGCCGAGACCGGTTATCACAACACGTTTTTTATCCTTGTCACTCATATTTTTTCAATATAATTGCGGCAGTTTGTCCGCCGTATGTATAGCTGCAACAAAGTGCGTATCGAACATCTTTTTCGATTGCTTCAGTAACAATATTGAGATTGCAGCCATCCATCTTTTTATCGCAATTCAATCCAGCGGGAATTTTGCCGTCGCGCATTGCGTGAATCGCAGCTATAATATCAATCGTGCCCGATGCTGCGCCGGTATTACTTACCATGCTCTTGGTGGGCAAAACCGGTACATCTGTGACCGCATCACCGAGAACCGATTCAAGAGCCTTACTCTCGGCCAGGTCATCGGCAGCTATTCCTGTCCCGTGCGGAATAACCAGGTCCAGCTCTTCAGGTTTTAACTCCGCTTCTGTAAGTGCTTGTTCTATAGCGAGTTGAAGCCCTTTGCCATCGGCCTCCAGATGCTCATAGGCGGCATTAAGGTTGTTACTTTCGCCTGCTCCGACGATTTCCGCATAAATTTTTGCACCTCGCGATCTCGCTTTTTCCAAACTTTCAAGTACGAGCAAACCCGCGCCTTCACCAAACACTGAACCCTTTGCATCTGCATCAAAAGGCCGACACGCCTGATGCGGCTTATCATTGTATTCACTGGTCGCTCGTTCCAGAAGCATCTGGCGAATCATCACTATCGGATTGACCTTCGCTTCAGCGGCGCCTGTAAGAGCAGCGTCACTATCTCGGCGCGCTATTATGTCCCTCGCCTCACTAATCGCAAGCAGACCGCTCGCTTCTGCGCAGGTAATCGTATTGCTCGGCCCCTGTATATCGTGAATGATTCCAATATGACAAGCTAACATGTTCGGCAGATACTTCAACAGCCACAGCGGCGTGACAAGCTCTAATCCGTCTTTGCCCCACTTGCATATATCGAACTTCCCATCGGTAACGCTCGCTGCAATAGCAGGCGCCAGTTCTACCAGGTCACAGCTTATCAACCCGGCGCCGAGAATAATAGCAGTTCGCTGCGAATCGAGATTAACCTGTCCTTCTCCGTCAGCCTTGGTAATAATTCCCGCATCAACAAAAGCCTCTTTCGCAGCCGCAATAGAAAGCTCAATATCCCTGCTCATCAGCTTGGTGTTCTTGCGAAGAGCCTTGGGTATGTAATCGCGTATCTTGAAATCTTTGACTTCGCCGGCAATCTGGCAGGTAAATCCTGAAGGCTCGAATGCCTGGATTCTCTCTATCCCGCATCTGCCCGCACACAAACCCTCCCAAAGCTCGGCGCTCGTATTACCGAGCGGCGTCACTGCACCGACCCCCGTAATGACTACTCGAGCCGAGTCCACTACTTACTCTCCGAAATAGTCACCCCCTGCAGCAGCGACCGGAAGGTATCCGTGAAAACGAAATTATCTTCGGGAAATTCCTTGCCCGCCAGGTTCTTATCGATATGACTGAACATCAGGCTGATTTCAGCCACCAGATTATCATCGCAGGTAATCCTGCCGCGCGTACTCGCCGCTTCCGGCGCAATCGAGTCAATCTCAGCTTCTATTCTCAGCGTATCACCGGGACGAACATACTTGTGAACAACACATTTGTTTATCTTGGCAAGTATGACCTTTTCCTCGAAGTTCCGCGCCTGGCCTACAAGTATCCCCGCCGTCTGCGCCATCGCCTCTATGCACAGAGTCTCTGGCATCATCGGAAAACCGGGGAAATGGTCGTGCAGATGCTCTTCAGCCAGCGTTACGTTCTTGACCGAAACCGCCCGCTTACCGCTTTCAAACTCGACGAACTTGTCTATCCATATCCAACGCATAAAGTGCTCTAAACTATAACGGCAGGATGACAAATGGTCACTCCTGCCGTTTAATATTCTCCAGCCGGGCAAACAAATATGTTAAGCCGCGTTGAGCTTCATCTCTACGAAGTTGACGACGGAGTTGACCGTAAACAAGTCGCCCAGTTTATTGATATCCGGGTCCTGCTCAAAAGATGAAAGGTCTGTATGCGGCATTGAATTTCTTAATTCCGTCAGCCCTTTCTCCGTCAGCTTACCGTTCTCCACAAATTCGGAATTATTCATCAGGTTCTCCGCCGGGAAAAGCTCTTCCCGAGGAATCTTTATCCCGAACGTCTTTTCCAGCCGGAACACAATATCCAGAAAGTCAATACTCTCGGCTCCCAAATCACCCATCAGGGTCGCCTTGTTGGTCACCTCATCATCATCAAGACCCAGTGCATCGACCAGCACCTCCTGAATCTGACCGAAAATCTCATACCGACTCATCGCCATACCTGTCTTGCCTCCAGCAAACTACCAACTATCCAATTTTTAATTTAACCATTTAACTGGGTTTTATAAGCTCCCAGTGTTTCTTCAAACTTTCTATTACTTCAGCGTCGACCGCAGCCATTTTTGCGTCATCATCAACCAGGTTAAAATGCCTCAGCCCGAACCGGGCCTCGATAATCGTCCGGCCCTCGCAAACGCCGCTGCCGCTGAAACTACTGATGTTTTCTTCGACCGCCTTGGCCTCGACAGTATACTCAATTTGCCCACCCGGCGCAAGAAAACTTTTATATTTTACGTTTCTCGCCTGCTCAAGCAATACCATGCTGTGGGCAAAGTTTTCGCTCGTGCGCACCAGCCACGATGCAGACTCAATCAGCCCCTCAAGCAGCAAAACACCCGGAAGCACTGGAAATGTCGGAAAATGGTCGGCTAAATACTCCTCCGCCAGCGAAACGTTCTTAATCGCCTTAATCCTTTTGCCCGGCTCTAATTCGACTACCTTGTCAATCAGTATGAATCGCATGATTGCGGCATTGTAGCCATTAGACAAGGTTTTTCCAGCCTTTTTTCCTTTTTCAACCTACCGGCCCAAGGCTGTCCCAACCTGAAATCCGTCTTCCAAACTTACATTCCATCAGCTATACTTACTGCCATGAATGTACGACCTGCAAAAATCGGCGACGCCAAAGCCATAAACGCCCTTATAAATGAGTACGCCGAGCAGGATAAGATGCTCTTCCGCTCGTTAGCTGACATCTATGAAAACCTGCGGTCGTTTCAAGTAGCCGAGACAGATGGCCAAATCACAGGCTGCTGCGCACTGCACATCATCTGGCAGGACCTTGCCGAGATAAAGTCCCTCGCTGTTGAGAAGTCGAAAAAAGGTACCGGTACAGGAAAGGCTCTCGTCGAAGCTTCTCTATGTCAAGCTAAAGAACTCGGCTTGCCACGGGTCTTCGCCCTGACACTGGAGCCTGCTTTTTTCCAAAGGCTCGGTTTTGAAAAAGTTGACCGTGACTCGCTGCCGATGAAGGTCTGGAGCGATTGCGCCCGCTGCCCAAAGCAGGACCACTGCGACGAAACCGCTTTCATTAAAGAACTCTGAACACTGCACGTCGAACTCGGTACGAACTACCACCATTGTCTAACTGTGTACTTTATTGTTTCCGTTGAATCCGCCGGAATCTTTACCTTGAACCGTGCTGTGTATGCATCGTGCTTTTCGTAGTCGTGGCTTTTTTCCAGCACCTTCCAGTTCGCCCAGCGCATAAATTTCTCATCAACACACACCTCAATCGGCTCGTCCTTGCGGTTCCTCAGCTCAACCTGGTGCGTCTCTGTCCTTGTGCGTCTGCCATGCTTGCTGTCAACCAGCTTATACTCCGGAACTATATCAAACGCGTTGCCGATATACAGCAGCAGCTTCTCTTTTCTCGGCGTGTGGTCAATCTCATCCTCACCGACAAACTCCAGGCTCTCATCGGCAGGGTCTTTCTTGAATACCCGTACTTTACCCTTGGGCAGTGCTATCCCAAGCTTGTTTTCCTTGGTGTTAACAAATTCAATCTTGACCTGCATCTTCTCGGCATTCTCCTGCCGGTCATATATGAACAGCTTCTTCGCAGCCACACCCGTAGCAGGCTCGATAAACTCAATCTGCTTGACCTGGTTGTTGTTTATTGTGCTCTTCCTGCCTAAGGTGTACATGTGATATTCCATGAAAGCCTTTTCCTCAAAGCCTAATCCTTCTGTCTTCACCCTCATAGCATAGAGATCTCCTCTTCCTCCCCATGTCGGCTGGGGAGCTTTTACTCTCCTCACGTCCCCTGCTATGAGCTTCAAGGCTGCATCTTTATAAGTCGCTCCGCTTTTATTGTCGATGGTGACCCAGCCGCTGAAATCCAGACTGGTTTCGTTATCACTCAGTACCGCTGAGTAATCTGCCTTCCAGTTAATCTGCTCAGTCGTATATGTCACCTGACAAAGTTTGTTGCCTGCCTCCTTAGCGCTGGCCAGCCAGACAAGGGTCGGCCTGGTGACCAAATCTTCCGGCAGTTCCTGCAGCGAGATTTCTTCGACCCTGCCCCTGTTGATAACCTCTATTCCACCTGTATCGCTCGCCAGGATATACTCACCGCCAACAGCAGCGAGCAGCTTGCCGCTTAGCTCCCTTGCTCCGTCAGAACCGCTTCCTCCGATAATAACTGTCACATCGCGGTCTATATAGCGTTTCAGCAGACTTGCCGAGTTCACCAGGTCATACTCATAATTCTGCTCGAGGATGGAAATCGCCCCCGGTGCCGACAGGCACTTGAAATTCATGCTCGTCGGGTCAATGGCAGCGGCCACGTCGGTAAACTTGACCGTATTTATCCCGACCTCAAAGCTCATCTGTCTGGCCTGCCGCACTACAGCGAAATTGTCGTTATAGATGGTCAGACCGACCCCTTCGGCGTTCTTGGCAGTGCAGGCGCCCATAGAAGCCAGGAAGCAGGCCAGTACCAGAATAACTTTTGTCGCTTTCATCGTAATTTCTCCTTAAAAAATGTTTAGCTTTCCATATAATATGTGCCATGATATTGTCACAATCTTATTAGACACCGTAAAGAGAAACTTGCATGTAAAATATATGTAAAAATATCGTTCTTAACCGTACGAGAATCGTTTTATCAGGAAAGCTTAATATGTTCGAATATCCGATTACAGCAATACTTGCCCAAACCTCTCTTTGGGACAGGACAATCAATTATAAGCTCGTCACCGGTAATCCTGTCTGGCGGTTTGCCTTGATACTCATCGTATTGCTTATTACTCTCGCCGGCGGTCGTATAATTCAGTTCTTTATTGACGCCTACGCCAACCGCCTCCAGAAAAGACGAGGTGATAATGCTCTGAGCATAATGCTGCACTGCCTGACCAAACCGGTGTCCGTTGCTGTCTTTGCCATTGGATTGCATCTGTCCTATTTGTGTCTGGTTTTTGATAATCCCAACACTGAGAGTATCGAAGGTATCGGAATTGCTATACAGGCCGGCTGGATGCGCCTGGCTCATGCCATTGCCGCCCTTGCGATTGCCTACGCCATATATCGACTCGTTGATGTCGTCGAGCACTACCTCATTCGCTGGACAAGCAAGACCCAGACAAAGCTCGACGATATGCTTGTACCAGTAGTTCGCAAGGCCCTGCGCATCACCATTGCCATCCTGGCTGCGATTTTCATTGTGGACAATATCCTTCAACAGGATGTTAAATCTATCCTGCTCGGTGCCGGCGTCGGCGGTATAGCTATCGCCCTGGCAGCAAAAGACTCCATCGCCAACCTCTTCGGCTCGATAACCATCTTCGCAGACCGCCCTTTCCAGGTGGGCGAGAGAATTAAAATCGGCGAGCACGACGGCCCAGTCGAAGAAGTAGGATTCCGAAGCACACGTATTCGTACACTGGACGGCCACCTCATTACAATCCCGAACAACACTATCGCCAACGCCAATATTGAAAACATCGGCAGAAGACCATTCATACGCCGAAAAGCAAATATCACTATAACCTACGATTCGGGCTGCGATAAAACAAAACGCGCAGTAGAAATTATAAAAGACGTCCTGGCCAACACACCTGAAGTGAACACTGACCCGAATTATCCCCCGCGTGTATACTTCAGCGACTTCAATGATTGCTCACTGAATATCTTCGTCATTTACTGGGTCAAACCGCCTGACTGGTGGCTCTATCAGGAAGTTAACGAAAGGGTTAATTTCGAAATCATGAAACATTTCGAAGATGAAGCTATCGAGTTCGCCTTTCCGACTCAAACCCTCTATCTCAAAAAAGACGAATAACAAAGCACGAGTATCGAATAAAAAAGCCCCGGTGCCATCCATCGCCGGGGCTTACATTCAGTCACTATGACTGAAACTATTGTTTTGGACATATTAAGCACTCGCCGTCTTTTTCGCCTTCTGTTAAGTGCGTACACGGTGCTTTGAACTCGGTCTGCTCATAGGCCTTCTTCTCATCTTCGCTAAGCTCCGGCTGTTCAATAATCCAGGGAGTCACAAATATTACCAACTCACTGAAAATCGTTTCTTCCGCCTTGAACTTAAAGAGATTCTCGATAATCGGAATATCGCCCAGCAGCGGGACTTTATTTTGCTGAGCGTTGACTTCTTTCTTTCTCAGCCCGCCCAGAACCATTGTCTGACCGTCAAACAATAACAGGGTTGTTTCTGCCGTGCGTCTGTCCACTATCGGCTGAGAGAACGTAATCGCACTGGTGCCGAGGTCCACATCGCCAGCCCGAAGGCTGAACTCCGGAATAATATGCAGGCGAACCATCCTGTCGCGGGTAACGTGAGGGGTCACTTCAAGAGATACACCGACCTCGCGAAAGTTCGTCGTACCAAGGCTGCCGCCGGCACTGGTTTCAGTAATCTCCTGGTAAGGAATTTCCGAGATAATCTTGATAATAGCCCTTTCGTTGTCAAGCACCAGAATTCGCGGATTCGCAAGCAGCTTGGCGCTTACAATTTCCTTCTGCGCTTTGATTAGCACGTCAATATCAATTGCCGGATTAAGCCAGCCGAACCTGACCAGTCCGGTAGTGTTTTCGGTTTTGCTTATGGTCCCGTCGAATACGCTGCCTATGAACGAATCATCTCGTCCTGCTGTCGGATTCGTTCCGCCAGCCGCAATGCCTCCGCTGTAGGTGGTATTGCCGCCCGCATGCCACTCGACACCAAGGTCCAGGCGGTCCGTGCATGTAACATCATATATCCTGGACTCAATCAGAATCTGAGGTGTAATCCTGTCTATTTCGGCAACGAAAGTATCTATCGCCTTGATCTTGCTCTCTGTATCGGTGACAATAATATTGCTCGTTCCAGAGTTGGAACTTATCGAGCCGCGTTTGCTGATAAACTTTGTGAGCGCTTTTTCAACGTCACCTACATCCGCATACGTTATCCGATATATCCTGTTGACCAGAAGTTCCTCACCTTCGTTGATTTCCGACATCGGTGCTATCCTGATCATATTCTTACTTGTCACGTATCCATAACCGTGCGCCGCCAGGATATTGGTCAATGCCTCCGAAAGCGGAACATCCGTAAGCGTAGTTGTGACTTCCCCGACAACCTCCGGGCTCTTGACGATATCCACATCCGCCTGTTCGGCCATCACGCGGATTACATCGTCAATCGGCGTGCTGCGAAAATTAACGCTTATCCGCTTCTGCATCCGCTGCTCCAGACTGCTGAGCACCTCCTGGTTCGCATAGGGCACCGGCTTCTCAGCAGCACCTGCCGCAATGCAAAGCAGAGCAGGTACAATTGCAATGGTCACTTTCTGCCAAACTTTTAATACCATGGATTTCATAGTAGTCCCTTTCCGATTCTTTAGTCCTGCAATATTCTCATCCTGCAGCATCTGCTGCCCGGTTAATTCGCCACTTTCTGAACCCACTTCTTGCCGTCTTTCTCGAACTCAACACTATCCTCGGTTATCTGCAGGATTTTTGTTCCCTGCACTGTCTGGCCCTGATAAATAATCTGAGTGCCGATAACCGCCGCCGGAGAATCTTCACTCCACACGATTCCACGAACCACGATATCTCCCGCCACCGTTGCCAATGCTCCCGAAGAAGAAAACTTCTTCATTGGGTCTCGCAGATTCGCTGGATATGGCGAAGGCTTTTCCCATTCGATTTCTGTCCTGGTAACGCTGTAGGCAGCAATCGCGCTGCCATCATTTGATTTATTTCCCTTTACCCCTGACTGCAGAAGCGTTCGCCCGAAAACAAACACTACCACTAAAATCAAAACCGGTATCAATATGAGTGTAGCCATATGTTTACTCTGGCTAACACCCTCTGGCGGTGTCAGAACCCTGGCTTTCAGTTCCTGAAGGAGTTCTCCAATTATCTTCTGGAACTTATCCATAACCGCTGTCTTATTTACAATCGGGGATGTTTGAGCCGGTGTAGGAGCGGCCTTGGGCGGTTCTTTAGACCATGTTTGCGGCGGTTCCACCGATGCCGATGGCATCGGCGGCAAATGACCTGCCGTCTTGTCCATCGCCGTCATATCGCTTACAGGGGCTTTGCTATCGTTGCTGTTCGGCAACGGAACCCCGTCGAATATAGACGATATATTTTTATGCAACCCCGATCTGTGCTTCGTGCTCATTGAGTATCTCCTCTGACAGAGCCTTGTATTCAGCCGCGGCTTTGCTGTCCGGCGCATAAGTTATAACCGACTCACCCGCGCCGGGAGCTTCCGCCAATTTGACAGTTCTGTGAATAACCGTATCAAAAACCATATCACCGAAGTAATCACGCATCTGCTGCTGGATCTGTTTGCTCAACATGGTTCTACTGTCAACAAGCGTCAGTAAAACGCCCGCCAGTTTCAGTCTCTCGTTGAATCTTTCCCTGACGATATTGATGGTCTCCAGAAGCTGCTTAAGCCCCTCAATTGCATAGTAGTGTGTCTGGACCGGTATAAGCACTTCATCACCGGCCACTAATGCGTTTAACGTCAGAAGGCTCAGCGAAGGCGAGCAATCAATTATGCAAATATCATAATGACCACTTACAGTACCCAATTGCTGACTCAGTATGTATTCACGCCCATACAGCGACGCAAGTTCATATTCGGCGCCGCTAAGCAAAATGTTGTTCGGAGCCAGGTTAAGCCCCGTTATCTCCGTGCTTACTATCACCCGAAGCATCGGAATCTTAGGATTTATCAGAGCATCATAAATCGTCACATCCAGAGCTTCAGGGTCATGTCCAACCCCAAGCGTAGAATGGGCCTGCGGGTCCAGGTCAACCAACAACACACGCTTACCGCTCATGGCAAGAGCCGCTGCCAAATTCACCGCTGTGGTCGTCTTGCCACAACCGCCTTTCTGATTTGCAACTGCTATCGTTTTCATCTACGCTTTTAGCCTTACCTGTATTCTACAACACCAGCTAACTATCATTACGCTTCTCAACAAAAACCGATAATCCCATATTGACCCTGTGTCCGCTGTCATTCTGACGACTACGTGTGATAGAGAAAGAATCGACAAACACGACAGGCTCATGCCTTTCCAGGGAATTCAAAAACATGGCAAATTGCCTGAAATCACTCATGAAACTTACATCCATGCGATTCTCACTGATTAGGCTGCACTGCGAAACGTCGAAAAAGTTGTTATTAGCCTTCGATTTGATGCTGAATGATGCGACATTATTCTTATTGGCAATTTGACTGATGTCGAAAGTTAAATTCGCAGAACCGTTCGAATCGGCCACATAACTCCGTAGTTTGTCCTCCAACTCTTCAACTTCGAGCAGCAGGCGCTTCCTGGCCCCCTCCTGTGACGCCCCACGCGCCGCTACATAATCCTGCTTTTTTCCCTCAAGCTCGCTGGAAAACTTTTGCTTCATAAGGCTTTGGGGTTTCAGTGCCCATACGTACGTAAATACGAACACCATCAAACATGCTCCCCATATTATTCCCAACGTCATTCCGTATTCTTTGAGCAGTCTTTGCATAATCAAATCACCTATATCTGCGGCTTAAGAATACACCTCATCTCGTACGTAATCACTTCCTTGCCATCTACAACATCGACCTTCTGAGACACCGGGATATCTTCCAGCTTCGGACCAAGTACACTTGAAAACCGCAACCTGTCCCTGAAGTTCTTGACCGCCTGGTCAGATACTTCACCTGCTATGCCACCAAGAGTCAAATTCAGCGTTCTCGCCGGAACCATCTTCTCCACTTTGTTCTGGGGGTTTTCGAAGTCTGGAATCTTCACCTTTGCCGTACGTTGTTCAACTGCTATTCGTCTTAGAATCAAATCCTCTGGTACGTTATGGGCCACTGTTACAAGAATGTCCGACCACTGCTCATGGGCATTTATCGCCCCGGCTGTCTCTGAAATCCGCTGTTTTATCGTGCTCTTCTGTTGCTCATAGGACCTGTGCATCCTCATCGCATCGGAAAGTCTCGCTATCTTCTGGTCGTAATTGGATATCTCCTTCTTCTGGATATTTATCACAACCCGATTGCTGAAATATATCCCCAGCATCGCTATCGCGATTGCCACCGGAACGATTGTCGCTATTGCTATAGTGACAATACCTTCCGGCCTGCTCTGCGCCGGTATTCCCTCACCTTTAAGCAAATCAATAGTAAACATGTTTTATATCGACCTCATTGCAAGACCTGCCGCCACCGCCAGGGACGGTCCTTGTTTCTGTAACATCTGCTCACAACTGGTGCCGCCACGGCATGGTATCTTCTCGAATGGATTCCACAAAACCGCCTCTGCCGGCAGCCGTCTGTCCAGAACATCTACAAAACCTCTGGCTCGAGCGAATCCGCCGCAGACATATATTTTTTCAACGAGTAATGTCTTTTTCTGAGCTGCATAAAATCTTAATGTGCCGGTGACATCGTCGATAAGAAATTCACAAGATGCTTCTAAAGCGCTTTCCAGCAAAGATTGCTCTTGGGCACTGGCGTCATCGTTGAACAGAATTCCAGACACTTTTTCGGCGCTTAGATGAGTCTGTTCGGAAATTTGTTTCATAATGTTAGCACCTGCATTGTTAGTGTCGCGAACAAACGGAAAATACTGTTCCCCAGCAATTACCAGTGTTGTGTATGTATCACCCACATTAAGGACAGCCATCGCCTGGTCCGTTGCACAGTCTTCACACTCTGTCAGACAGTTCAAAAGAGCCAGGCCGTCAACATCCATCAAGACAGGATTAAGCGACGCTTCCTTAACTACCTTTCTCTTGCGATGAATTACCTTATTCGTCGCCGCGACCAGGACCCCGCGAACCGAATCGCTTCCGTCAGGAATCACCTGGTAATCCAGGACACTGTCATCCATACTGAACGGGCAAACCTGCTCTGCCTCTAATGCCACTGCAGAATGTATCTCATCCGCCGCCAAAGTCGGAAACTTAAAATAGCGAACCGCAACATCAGGACCACAAACACTGCAAACAGCATGTTTATTTTCAACCCCTGTTTGTCGGCAGCATTCATTGATTGCCTGCACTGTTCTCAGCTCCCGATCCTGAATACTGTTGTCACCTTCAGAGTCAATTTTCACCATCCCGGCAGCAACCGTCTCGTAACCTTCGCCTTCGCGAGCAAACTGCACAAGCTTCACCGAGGCCGAACCTACATCAAGTCCAAGCAGATCACCAAATTTCATACCTAACAGACGCTTGTAATCCAACTTCCTGCCTTTCAATTTCTCGACGCTTTAATCATGCCTTACATGGCTTTGGGGCACGTAAGGACAGACTATACGCAAGTCCACTACTTCTTATCGGTTCAAAACACATGCCGCTTAGTCGCAAATTAGCACCTTCACAAGGTATGATGTGTATCGATTATTGTCCGATAAATATTGTAGACAAACGCAACAATGCCGCAGTTCTGCTTTGATGAAAATATTCAGGTATGCACAATATTAGATGTCGGGCCGATAATCATGCCAGCCTGCCGGTGCCGGAATAAACTTGCCCTTCAGCCATATATCGCCGGGCAAAATACCCTCTAAAAAACGAGTGTCCATGTAATAGTACTTCAGGTAACCGTCTTTACCGATTAAACCGACCACACCTCGAAATGCCTCTGATAGTGTGCCTCAAACCAGGAGTTTGTCCTGCGCGCCTCCGCTCTCCTTTCTGCCGCCGTAGTACCCTCGACTTACGTTCTCAGCGCCGAAACCGCCGCCGCTGCTCTTCCAGTCTTCCAGAAGTAATTGCGCAGTACGAGTTGCTGTCATCTTAAGCTTGGTGACGCGGGAATGCTTGGCGAAATGATATTGGTAGCTTAAAGCAGCTAAAAGGTGGCTATAGCCAGAACGGCCATAGCCACCATTGCTTCAATCAATGTTACCCCACGCTTATGTCTCTTCCTGACGACAATCCATTGTACGCATCTCATCTGGCGCAACCATTTAAACCGCCAGGCACAGAAGACACTAAGACAATATCGTGAGATTACTGCTTCGTCCAGTCGCCGTTGACCAGCAGCTTATACGAACCGCTCAGACCCGTACCTGCAGTTACTGTTATCTCGGCAATACCGGTAGTACCGTTAACGCTGGAAATTGTGTAGTTACTGGGCGCAAAATAAGTACCGGTCAAATCATTGGCATTAAAGCCCAGAACATTCTGGGTGGCTGTAACTGCCAAGGTGCCGCTCAATGCCGCAGCTAAAGTCGGCCGCTCCGCAAAATACGCCCGAATTGCGGTACGAACCGTACCTGCCGCTGCATTGCCCTCCGACCACTTCGCAGCGTCAATGCGGCCCTGCATCAGCGGGATAGCCACGCCGGCAAGGATGCTGACAATCAAAATCACCACCATTAACTCAATAAGTGTGAAACCTTTTCTTCTTTCCATTTTTCAACCACTCCAAATTAATGTCAATTTTTCTTCTCTAATAGCGACGGATATTAAACTCTCTACTATACTTTTTCGCCATAATCGACCAAGTGCAAATCGCAATTATGCCTAATCTTTATTTTGAGCATCTTATCCCATCGAAAATATCGGCAGATACAATGCAAGCACCACAGTCAGCACAATCCCACCAACAGTAACTATCATTATCGGTTCTAACAGGCTGATTAAGGCACTGACCATCGCATCAACTTTTCGCTCGTAATAATCCGCAGTTCTCTCAAGAACATTGCTTAATGCACCGCTCTCCTCACCCACCTGCATCATTTTAACCACAAGATTCGGGAAGAAACCGCTGCTGGATAAACTCAGTGACAGACTTGAGCCCTCCACTATTCGCTCGCGGGTTCGCAGAATTGCCGATTTTATAATATCGTTATTGGTCATACTTGCCAGAATATCAAATATCTCAAGCACTGAAACGCCTGCGCCTACCAGCGTTGACATGGTCCTGCAAAATATGGCTATGAAACCCTGGCTAAGGACTTTCCCTAACAGTGGAATACCCAGCGCAATTTTCGAGAAAGTTTTATGCCCCTTACGGGTCTTGCTGATTAACGATATGGCAATCGCAAACAGCAGTGTTCCACCGATAATGTAGTGAACGTTAAATCTAACAACGTCATAAAAACCCATAAAGCCGCGGGTGAACGCAGGAAGCTCTCCGCCGAACTGGTCGAATATTTTTCTGAATCGCGGAATAATGAAAGCCATGATGAATATGACGATTGCTACAATGAATACTAAAACAAATGCCGGATAAGCCATCGCAGTGACAATCTTCTTCTTGAGCTTGTCTCGCTCATCGAAGTATTCCGCAAGACGCTTCAATGTCTTGGGAAGTGCGCCGCTTGTCTCACCGGCCATTACCATCGCAATAGCCAGCTGGTTGAAGACCTTTGGAAACTCAGCAAGACTTTCAGAAAAAGGCTGACCCCTGTGCATCTTTTCCAGAACCTGTTTTAGTATCTGCTGTAAGCGAATATTATCTATATCATCAGAAATCGTCTCAAGCGCAGAAGTAATCGTAATCCCGCCCTCGACCATTGTTGTCAACTGCCAACACAATGCGGCAAGGTCTGCAGATTTGATACCTTTACGCCGACCCCTGGGGGTACGCTGCCGCTTGACAACCTCTTGAAGTGCATCCACCGAAACTGGTGTATAACCCTGCTCACGAAGCCAGCTCAAGACATCGCCTGTACTTGCAGCCTGCCTGACACCCTCTTTTCGCTGCCCAGTAACGTCCCTGGCAATATATTTGTATGTGCTCATTCGTACTACCTACCTGTTACTGTCTTAAGTCACCAGGCCAAAGCTCACCGAATTATCACACTTCAGCCGCTATTGAATCGACATGCCCTGCCGCCTCCTTTAGTGGAAAAGCACCGTTAACCGGCTATGCCGTACGCACATATGGGGCTGTAATTCCCAACGAACACCGAATAACATAACCTCTAAACACTAAGAAATAGACCCTCTCCGCCAAACTTAAGGAACATCAAGATTTGTTATCGGAACTAATTGATGTTCTCGGCAAACGTCACGCCAAGAACCTCCTCAGGCGTGGTCAAACCCTGCTTGATTTTTGAGACGCCGCTTTCGAGGACCCCCCCAAACCCTTTGTCCCGCGCCATCTTTCTTATCTGGGCCTCGTTTGCTCCGGAAACTATGGCTTCGCGGATATCATTATCGAGCGGCAAAAACTCAAACACCGGAAGTCTTCCCAGATATCCGGTACCGCCGCACGCCGTACAACCCTTTCCTCTAATGAAGGTAATCTGGCTCAACTCCTCAGGCTTGATATTCAGACGCTTAATCACCTCTTCGTTAAGCTCTATCGGTTCCTTGCACTTCTCACATATCCGCCGCACAAGTCGCTGTGCCACGATTAAGTCCAGGGTCGACGCCAACAAATAGCGCTCCATGCCCATGAAACAGAAACGGCTGATTGCACTCGGAGCATCGTTTGTATGGAAAGTGCTTAGCACCAAATGACCTGTCAGTGACGCCTGGATTGCGATCTCCATCGTCTCCTTGTCACGAATCTCACCTATAAGGACTATGTCTGGGTCCTGTCTCAATATCGACCGCAGGCACGATGCAAATGTAAGACCAATATCAGATCTTACCTGTATCTGGTTTATGCCGGCAAGACGATACTCAACAGGGTCTTCAACTGTCGTGATATTCTTTGCCGGGTCCTTTAAATAATTCAACGCAGAGTATAGCGTGGTGCTTTTACCGCTACCGGTCGGACCTGTAACTACGATAATCCCGTGAGGCTGGTCGAGAGTCTTCTTGAACCTGCTTAACAACTCCGGCTCAAAACCGATTTGGTCAATGTTGTGGTTGACCGCCGAAGTATCAAGTATTCGCATTACAATCTTTTCGCCGTATATCGTCGGCAACGATGATACTCGAACATCTATCGCCCTGCCCGATGCCTTCATCTTGAAACGACCGTCCTGAGGTAAACGACGCTCGGCAATATCCAGCTTTGACAAAATCTTTATTCTCGTAGCTATCGCCGCCTGCATCTTGCGTGCCGGAGGAACCATCTCTCGCAAACGACCGTCGATGCGCATGCGAATCGACATTGAACGTTCCTGGGGCTCGATGTGAATGTCACTGGCTCGGCTCTTTGTCGCCTGGCTTAGCAGCAAATCCACAAAACGAATCACCGGAGCCTTGCTCGCCGCTGCCGCATTCTCTACTGTCTCTTCCGTTATGTCCTCTATGAGCAAATCACCATCTGCATCCTGCTCACCGTCTACGGCAGTCTCTACCAAATCTCGAAGACGCTGTTCTTCAAGGTCAGAACCGTGGTATATCGCCTCTAACGCCTGCTTGATTGCATTGGGAGAACTGATCACAACCTTGATTTGACGCTTGATTTTCAATGCGATTGTGTCGATTGCCACCACATTCAGCGGGTCAGACATCGCCACTATCACCCTGCCGTCAACCTCACCGACCGTGACCAGACAGAAACGTCGAGAGATGCTCTCGGGAAGCATCCGGGCTATGTTCATGTTTATCTTGCTGACGTCATCAAGTTTTATGTACTCGATGCCCAGATGCTCCGCCAGCATTTCTGTCACCTGTTCGGAACTAAGTGCCTTCAGGCGTATTAAAACTTCTCCAAGACGACCCTGTCGGTCACGCTGTTCATTCAGCACCTCGGTAAGCTCACGTCGAGTAATCAAACCCTTGTTTACAAGGAACTCGCCAAAAAGCATTTCCGTTTTGGCCCTTGCGGCAGAGTCACTTCTTTGCGCTGTCGTTTGCATCAGTTCGATTTTCTCCACTGCTTACTGAACTGCAATTCCTGACCTCAATGTACCTGTCACGCAAGGCAACCCAACATTAGGACAAAATATACCTAATGCCCTTCCCCACAGTGAGTCTCGTAAATAAACATTCACCTGAAATCGAACTCCAAAACCAATAATTCTGCGATTTTAATCGGCCCATCAGTCCACCATAATAAGCAAAAACAACGCCCTGAATATCTGACAGGAAAAAAACCGTTGCATAGAAGGCCTGAATCCCGGTTTTTATCAGACCATAGACACCAGTGTCCACCGCTGAACCGACCACCCCCCAGATATATGGGCCTACCCTTAACATGCCCAACGTGGCAACTTTTACATCCAAATTAGTTGTATAATTCCGTCATACCTAACAGCCTGAGGCTCATTAATCTTGACGATTGCACCATAATCCCGTATTATCACGCAAAACCGCGGATGTGGCGGAATTGGCAGACGCGCAGGCTTCAGGTGCCTGTGGGCTTCGGCTCGTGGAGGTTCGACTCCTCTCATCCGCATTACCCTCTATATAAGGGTGTATGCGCCATCCCATGCCTCTCTATATCTAACATTTAAGGCAAATCACACCAGACGGCCGATAATTTACTTACAAGTCCTTAAGGAGAATGTCTCGAACTTTGGGCTTAGAATTCGAGGAAACCTGAATAGATAAGGGAGCCTCTAAGGTGTAAAAATGTATGATGCCGTTATAAATGAAATTCACTTTGCCACCTTGCTGCTCAGTTGGCATGCCCTTCTCGGTGCCGGTATTGCCTGCACTTTTGCAGGGCTAATCATCTGGCTGGCAGGGCTGGGAACGACACGAGTCGCAACTGCTGCCATCGGTGGTTTTGCGGGATGTTTTGTTTTTTATGTTTTCCTCCGTCAGACAACACAGTTGCTTGCACTCGGCGTTTTCGCCGGGGTTGTTGTTGGACTTTTGTTTGAAGTTGTATTGTCCTATGTAGTAGGCTTCGCTACCGCAGGCTATAATGTAATCCTCGCAATTCTCACTGCTGCGGCCGGTGCTGTCCTCATCCCGCTCGGAATGATTTTCCTTTTGTCGCTAAAAGGTGCAAAACCTCTGAGCCATGTGGGCAGCAATCAAAGTTTATATTTAAGTATCGTACTCGCCATGATAGTATTTGGAACTTTTGAGCAGTTGATATTCTGCAGGAGAAAAACTAAATCTGCGCTCAAAAGAAAAAAAGACGCTCTTCTAACTGAAGTAGAAGCTACCGAGAAAAACTCGTGGAGAAGAAGATAATTAACTTGCAGCGGCCAGAACAAATCGCTATCTAAAAAACCCGGAGAAAGATATGGACCCTTTGATAATACTTGCACAAACCGCTGAAGCAGCCGAATCCACTGCTGTAGAAGGAACTGTCCCTATAGATGCAATTTGGAACCAGGTTATTTCGCTTGGGCTCCTCGAAGCTCTTACCTTTATTTCATTCGGAGCCGTTTGTCTAATGTATGGCTGGCGGCTCTTCAAAGTTCTTGTCGTTATAGCCTTCAGCCTTGTTGGAATATTCGCAGGAGCAAAAGCCGCGGCACAAATCAGTGGAGAAAATCATCAAATACTTGGTGGCGTTGTAGGAATGGTTCTTGTTGCTGCTGTTGCGCTGCCTTTAATGAAATGGGCTGTCAGCATCCTCGGCGCTCTTGCCGGAGGAATCGTCACTGCCGGCCTATGGTATGCTTTTGAACTGCCCGAAGCCTACATCTGGGCAGGAGGTCTCATCGGGCTCATCGCCGGAGGAATGATTGCTTTCATCGCACTCAAATGGGCCGTCATCCTCTTTTCCTGCCTCGGTGGAAGCGCGCTCCTGGTTATCGGCATGCTCGCATTGTTGTATCTATGGGAAGAAACCCAGGCACAGGTACAGGAACTTTTTTTCGAACAAAATTGGTTTTTACCTGTCGCACTCATCGTGCCCACAGCTATTGGCTTCATTCTCCAGCACAAGTTCATAAAAAAATCCCACGAATGGTCCCTCTGAAAACACCCACAGTTCATTACCTAACTTAGCAATTGGACTCTTGGGCGCATTTCTGCTATTATTCAACCCCACGCAACCCTGCTCTGCGTAGCCCGCTACGCAGGGCGAAGAAGAGAACGCGGAGTTTTGTTTAGGTTTTGAGTCTAAAAAATGTTTGACGCACTGACTGAAAAATTTAACAACGTCTTTCGCTCACTATCGGGCAGAGGCCGTATCACTGAAGCCAACGTCTCCGACGCCATGCGCGAGGTTCGCAAGGCCCTGCTCGAAGCAGACGTCAACTACCAGGTCGTCAAGCAATTCATTAAAGACGTAACTCAGGCCGCCCTCGGCGCCGAGGTAATAAAATCCCTCCATCCAGGCCAGTTGATGGTTAAAATCGTAAACGAAGAACTGACCAAGCTGATGGGCCCGGTCGACAGCAAGATTTACTTCGTCTCGCCCGGCCCGACCGTAATCATGCTCGCCGGTTTACAGGGCGGCGGAAAAACAACTACCGCTGCAAAGCTCGGAAAATATCTCGTCGCCCAGGATAAACGCCCCCTGCTCGTGGCTGACGACTTACAGAGACCCGCTGCTATTGAACAGTTAAGAATCCTCGGCGAGCAGTTGAACATCGACGTCTATACCGAGAACAGCAAGAACGCAGTCAATGTCGCTAAAAACTCCCTCAAGTTCGCAAAAGACAACGGCCACGACGTGGTTGTGCTCGATACCGCAGGCCGACTTCACATCGACGAAGAGATGATGTCCGAAGTCGCCAACATCGCAAAGGCTGTCACACCTCACCAGATATATCTCGTTTGTGACGCAATGACCGGCCAGGACGCAGTAAACTCCGCAAAGGAATTCAACGAAAGGCTGGAGCTCGACGGCGTCATACTGACAAAACTCGATGGTGACGCACGAGGTGGCGCCGCCCTGAGTGTTAAAGCTGTAACCGGCAAGCCCATTAAGTTCGTCGGCGTTGGAGAAAAACTCGACAAGCTCGAAGAATTTCATCCAGACCGCATGGCAAGTCGAATCCTCGGCATGGGCGATGTCGTAACTCTCGTCGAACGGGCACAGGAACAGTTCGACGTCGAGCAGACCGAAAAAATGCAGCAGAAAATGGCCAAGGGAAAGTTCGACTTCGACGATTTTCTCAAGCAGATGCAGGCAGTCAAAAAAATGGGCGGTATGAAAGACATGCTCAAACTCCTGCCTGGTGTCGGCGGCCAGCTCAAGGATCTCGATGTCGACGACAAAGAAATTCATCGCATGGAGGGCATCGTTCATTCCATGACCAAAACCGAACGCAGCGACCCCGACCTCATCGACTCCTCCCGCCGCCGCCGAATCGCCGCCGGTTCCGGTGTTGCTGCCAACGACGTCTCCGGCCTGGTCAAAACATTTAAAAGAAGCCGAGATATGCTTAAGTCTCTCTCAGGCGGCAAAATGTCCGGTCTCAAGAATCTCTTCTCCGGCGGGATGAATATGGATACTCTTGCCGGAGCTATGAGCCAGGGCAGAAAAGTAAAACAACGCTCCAAGAGAAAACGAAAAATCGTCCGCCGAGGAAAAATAAAACGAAGATGAATTCCTCTATCACACTCGAAGAATATCTCGAAAAAATCGCTCTTTTCACCGACAACGACTACGGAAAGATGGTCCGCACGCAGTTTGCCGACATCAAAGGCTCCGCTGAGCTGGCTATGCTCGCCTCTCCCACCGCCGAGGAGCTGGAACAGCTGAAAAAGGCCGTCGCCATCATGACAATCGACGAAAAACAAAATCCTTGCAATTTGACCGACGAACAGATACAACGTATCGCCTCTGACGCCGGGGTAGACCCCGGGAATCTGGCCATTTTTATCAATGGCTATTGTTTACAGCGTAAACGAGTTTCGTGATTCAAAAGGCAGGAATCGCGGAAATTGACTATAAAAACTGAAAGGATAGAAAAATGGCAGTAAAAATCAGAATGACAAGGATAGGAAGGCGGCACAGGCCGTTCTTTAGAATCAACGCAATCGAATCGCGAAATCCACGGGACGGCCGGATACTTGAAAAGCTCGGCCATTACGACCCGCTTGAAAAAGACAAGGCCAAACAGATTGTGCTAAAAACCGAAAGAGTTAAGTACTGGCTCGACAACGGGGCAGTACCTTCAGATACCGTTTCACAAATTCTTCTTCGCCTGGGAATTAAGACGAAGTATGCCGAAGATAAAGCCGCTCGCATGGTAAAAGCCAGGGCCCAGGCAAGAGCAAAAGGAAAATTCTTCAACAAGGCTGAAAAAATAGCCGCCGAAAAGGTTGTCGAAGCCGCAAAGGCCGAAGCCGAAGCTAAAGTCAAGGCTGTCGAAGCCGCAAAGGCCGAAGCCGAAGCTAAAGTCAAGGCTGTCGAAACCGCAAAGGCCGAAGAGGAAGCTAAAGTCAAGGCCGCCGAAGAGGCTGCAAAAAAAGCAGAAGAAGAGGCAAAAGCCAAACCAGAAGCAGAAGCTAAGCCTGCCGAAGAAGAACCAAAAGCAGAGGACCAAACTCAGCCCGCCGATGAACCAGAGCAAAAAACAGAAGAAGCTCCCGCCGACCAAACACCGGCTGAGACTGCCGAAGCAGCAGAACCTGCAGAAGAAGAAAAGAAAGAACAATAATACAATTACGCAATATTTTTTAGCCCCGCTATCTGTTGGCGGGGCTTTTTTTATTGAATCTGCCCCCTCTATCATATCCTTTCACGGTTTGCATAACTTGCATGGCCGTCGACCACTGATAACTGCCTCATCTCTGCTGCTAAAACCAACTAAGTTTTCAGGGTTTATCCTGTCCGCTGAGCGGCAACCGGCTTTATGAAAAACTTTGCTGTTCTTCGAAGCAATGTAAGCATGCTCAACCTTCTGTTCTGGAGAAACCGTCCTATGCAGTCGTTTTGTCGCCGATATTGTTGCATCTATCTTCGGTTTTTCTTCAGCGGATACTCTGGGCCCATTTGCCCTTTTCCAGTCCGCAACAAAAGCTTCAACCTGCCTGAGCGATTCTGCCCTGACTGCATCGGCGATACTGTTGGCGTCCGCAAAACCTATCGGCACGTCTAACCTCCAGACTTCCGCCTTGGCTGCCGAACGCGGACTGGCCCGCAAATTAACCTTCTTTGCAAACGAACTCTGCACGTGAAAAGCTACAAGCTGCTGTGCATATTTCCTGGTTGAAATCCGCACTATTAACTCGGGAGTATCAATCGACCGCACCTTCACTTTGCCGGCAGTACCGACTTTTTCGTCAATCATCTGGTGTAACTTCCCATCCGCTGCCTTTTGGTCTTCCAGAGAAATCTGTGGGCAAACTTGTGATAAGTGTTCTTTGATTGCTTGCTCGACCTCCTCACCGACAATCCCATCTTTCGAAGCGACTCCCGCCGTCAAGTGCGACAATCACATATAACTTGTCAACATCACTGAGCCCAAGGTTCAGGGTGTACTGTCGCGCGTCCACCTGCCCGACTATTTGTTTCTCCGCAGATGCAAAGGAAATTAAAAATACTCCAATGGCCGCCGCCAACAGCACAATCTTCTTGCTTCTCATAACAGCTCCTTTCTTGTGCGCGAATACCCGTTTAAAACGCTCAGGCAATAATCGCGAACGCTTCAGTAACATCCATACCTTCTTTAATGCCAAGCTCCGCAGCCTTGGAATTAACCTCAGTAACTTTCCTGCCTGGGAAACGCTCCAATGTTTTTATAGGATTGTCCGGTGTGCTTTCAACCAGCGCCGCCGCCACGCCGTATCTTTGACAAGCATTGACATCTATCGCAGGACACGCCAGGAATCCCTTCGAACCCGTGACTATTAGAATATTGAATCCCTCCCATTTGGTCTGAACGCCTTCCACCATGCCGTTGGCCGTCTCAAATGTCTTTGTATTAACCTGCATTTTAACCTGCTCCCAAATAACTGAAGAAACCTCAATTTCTACCTATTTTAGGCCCGGCTGGTTCTCGTGCTCAGAATTTATACTTCATGCTGAGCATTGTATACGTTATGTCCCTATGCTTGGAAATCGACTCATCCAGGGTTGTCTGATGGTAAATCCCCGGTACAAATGCAAGATTCTCGGTGATATCGAATTTGCCTGATAAGCCAACGGTGAAATATGCCCAATCGCTGACCTTGTTGCCAAGACCGTCATAATAGGCGACTTCCGTTGATAACTTAAGGGGGTTATGCAAATCCTGCACTTTCAAAGCATAAGCAAGAAGAAATCGATGAACCCACCCTGAAACATTACTGTTTGTATAACCACTGCCAGCAGGATACTCATAGTGAGCTATGTAGCTTGGAGTAAAACCTTTTGGTAAAATCTTCGGCCATGAAAAACCAAATATCCATTCGTAAGTAGTACCGGCCTTTCTTTTATCCAGACCGTAATAGTATTCATATCCAACACTGATATTGTAATTTGTAGTGTAGGATTCGTCTTCAAAAAGTTTGCCTTTGTAGTAAGGCCTGAAATCGAATCGCTGTTTATCAACATAACCGCTCGACGTGGAATTACGATGAGTAACTTTCACGCCCAGGCCTGTACCAAAATAATCCACATCGATAGTCTCAAAAATCGCGCCCTTTGACCCATATGCTTCGATACCTTTACTCAGCCACTTACTTGTATAGGTCAAATCAAATGTAAAACCTAATTTCTTTTCCTCTTCGGCGCAAACAACGTTCACAGTGCTGAATATTACCGCAATCGACAACAAAACTCTTCTTCTCACACCATTTCTCCTTAAATTAAACTCTGTCATAGCTGCTTTGAACTTCGAGTACACTTCTACACTATTGCCATATAACCCCCGGGCAAAGCATAAGCCCGCTTGTTTAGCAAATTTCAGGCAACGGTACAAGAGCTTATAATACAACAACGGCACGCCCAGCGGCAAAATAGTCGCCTCAGGACACCATCCCCGCTTTCATCAATCGCTCTTTAATCCTCCGCTTGCGCTCATCATCCACCCCCAACAATGGCGGCAGGACCCTCCCACTGCACAGCCCCATCAAACTGGCCCCATATTTGAACTCAGCTACCGACCTGCAAATCGCCCTGACCTGCTCAATCTCCCGGCAAGCCTGCTCAGCCTTGTCCCGTTCACCCCGCCCCGCACAATCGTACAACCTGCGGCAGAGGTCCGGAACCAGGTTACCTACCATCGGCACCCAGCCGTTCGCACCCAAAAATAAACCCGTTACCGCGAACGGAGTGTGGCCGATTAAATATGCGAAATCCTCGCGCCGCGCCCAAAGCGATAAGGCCCTGTGCAGCCGCCTCTGGTTTTTCTCCGTATCCTTCAGCGCAACAATATTCTCCCTTTTGCTCAGTTTTTCAACAACCTCCAGCGGTAAGCTTTGCCCCACCGTCTGCGGGATATTGTACAGTACCACCGACCCGTCAATAGCATCCGCCAGCCGTTCAAAATACCGCAGCATCTCTTCCGAACTCAACGGATAATAGCAAGGCAGATGCGCAACCACAGCAGGAACGCCAAGCTCTAAATACCTGTTGCCCATCTCTATCTGGTCCTCGAGGCAATTGCTCGGTATGCCTGCATAAATCACCGCGCCTTTACCCAATTCATCCAGCACGGCCTTGACCAACTGCTCCCGCTTAGCAGCCGAAATGGAAAACCCCTCACCCGTAGTCCCAAGAACAAAGACAAACGCCCCGGCATCGGCCAGCCTCCTCGCCATTCGCCTCGCTGCACCAATATCAATCGCGCCATCGGCGCTAAAAGGCGTAAGCATCGGGACAATCACACCATGACTGACCATCAGGTTTCCCATTTTAAGTCCTTATTAATAGCACGTCGCCGCGAATCTTTACTAAACACAACTATTATCGTATAATCAATCCTGCTTTTGAACGAAATGTTAACTTAATCTCAGGGATACACAAATGCAAAAATTCAATTCCGCCGATGAGGTGCTCGATTTCGCGATAGAGCAGGAAATTGCAGCACAGGATTTCTATAATAGCCTCGCCTCCAGTTCCGACATCCCCGAAATGAAGGAAGTCTTCGAAGGTTTCGCCAAAGAAGAGAAAAGCCACCAGGCTAAGCTCGAAGCCATGAAATCAAAAGGCTCACTCGCTACAGCCAGCAAACCGGACGATATTCAGAACCTCGGCCTGTCTGATTACCTTGTGGACGTAGAACCTACCCCGCAGATGGATTATAAAGACGCCCTCGTTCTTGCGATGAAAAAGGAAAAGGCAGCCTATCGCCTCTACCTCGACCTGGCTGAAATTACAAACTCAAAGGAAATGAAAGACGCCTTTCTATTCCTCGCCCAGGAAGAAGCAAAACACAAGCTGCGATTCGAAATCGAATACGACGACATCATCCTCCACGAAGACTAAGGACTTAGGGGCTACTTGCGGAAAACGTAATGCAGCAGGACTTCGTCCGACGCGTGCAGGCGGCGGCAGGTTTCCCTGGCAATATTTAGTAACAGGATGCTGAACATCTCGAGGTCGGTCTTATAAAGTGACAGCAGCGTATTGCGTGAAAGTACTATCAACTCACTATCGTCCATAGCAATCGCCGTCGCCGCATGAGACTGAATACCAATCACCGACGACTCGCCGAAGCAATCACCCTGGCCGAACACAACCAAATCAAGACTTGTCTGGTTCTTCTTTGCAGCAAGTTTAATCCGCCCCGACTCGATGATGTAGATATGGCTCGGTTGTTCGCCCTGCTCAAAAATATGTTCACCGGCTTTGTACGTGACTTTTTCGAGCAAACTGACCAGCCCGCATAACTGCTCTTCATTCAGACCTGCGAAGATGCTTATCTTCTTCAGTATCGCGCGCACTTCGTCGAGGTTGACACGCTCGGTATTGGCCTTATCTTTGCTCAACTGTTCCAACTACTCCTCGGCCTCACAGGTACACTCGCTCGTTTTTTTGCCGCAGCCGGTACAGACGCCGTCTTCGACAGGCCCGCCGCATGTTTCGCACGGGCTGCAACCGCAACTCTGGCACATGGTTTGTCCCTTTCCAGGTTTCCCTTCACCTTATCCCAATATCCATACTCCCGACATTCACTTCCTGTGGTTATTATGCTACCCCTGCGACGGTTGCGTGTGCAAGGGAAATTCAGATTTTTTGACAGCCCCCTTTCAAAATTCAGCTTATCGGCTATAATAGCCGCTGCAAATTAAGGGATTTTACCATGACCAAAAGGATTATGACTCTAACACTGGCCCTTGCCCTGGCACTATCGGCTTTGCTCACAGGCTGTGTCGAGCGCAAGCTCACTGTAAACACAATACCCGAAGGCGCCCTCGTGACGCTCAACAACGAAGAAATAGGCTACTCCCCCGTCACAACCGGCTTCAACTGGTACGGCGATTATAACGTGCGAATCAGCGCCCCCGGCTACGAGACACTCAAAACCCACCGCGAACTCAAAGCCCCCTGGTATGATAGTTTTCCCTGGGACTTCTTTGCGCACTTGCTGAACCCGAATCGTATTGTCGATGAATATGAGTGGACGTTCGAGCTTGAACTGAAAAAGGAAATCGACCGCGAAGAACTTATTAAATCCGCTACTGAACTGCGCGACAGTTTGTAAGGCTCGATACTTCTCAGCATAACTGGTGGGATAAACCGTCTGCAATCCCCTGTTTTTCTAATCGGACAGATTAAAGAAGGTTTTAGCATTAGCCGTTGTGGCTTTGGTAATGGCCTCGAAGGTTATGCCCTTTAGACGAGCCAGGAATTTGGCGGTGTGAGTCAGCAACGCGGGCTCGTTGACTTTTTGTTTTCGCATAGGGGCCGGGGTCATATAAGGACAATCGGTTTCCAGCATCATCCTGTCTAAAGGAACGAGCTTTGCTGCCTCGCGGACATTATCAGCATGTTTGAAAGTCACGACGCCGGTGAATGAGATGTACCAGCCTTTTTCAAGTACGACTTTGGCCTCCTCTGCGGTGCCGGTGAAGCAGTGAAAGACTATTTTTTCAATTCCACCCCCCTGCTTCTCTAATATCTCTTTCGTTTCTTCGAATGCCTCCCTGCTGTGGATTATCAGGGGCAGGTTCAGTTTGGCGGCAAGGTCGATGTGTTTTTTGAAAAGCTCTTTTTGGGCTGGTTGCTCTGAGAAGTTGTAATGAAAATCCAGGCCTGTCTCGCCGATGGCGCTGACTTTTTCATGCGTGGCGAGTTTTTCAAGTATAGCCAGATCATCGGCGGTAGCGTCTTTGGCGTAGTGCGGATGTATGCCGAGTGCGGCGTAGAGGTTGTCGTGGTTTGCAGCAATCTCGAGGGACTTTCGGTTCTCAGCAGTATTTGTGCCGACGGTAATCCAGCGAGTGACGCCGGCATCGATACTACGCTGCAAAACCACTTCGATATCGTCAATTAGCGGCTCGAAGACAAGGTGTGCGTGAGTATCTATAAGGCCGTTGCTCGTTGCTCCCCTCGACTCCGCTCGGGACAGGCGTGGCTCGTCGTCGCTTGTGTTTTGCATATAACGTCTCGCAGGAATCAGGGTGTAAAGGCGTTTTCGTAGTGTTTTACCGTTTCCCGGCCCTTTCGGTCAATTTTTATCGTCACAACGTCGAACCGGCAAGGCCGATTCTCGATATTGTGAGAATTTAGAAAGTATTGTGCGGCGCGGGATAGTTTTTGTTGCTTAGAAGAAGTGATAGAGTCTTCCGGCTCGGCGAAGTCCTCGGTTGAGCGCGTCTTTACTTCGACAAAAACGATAGTGCCGTCGTGGTCGGCCATGACCAGATCCAGTTCTCCGGTCTTACAGAGATAGTTTTTGGCGAGAGTTGTGCATCCCTGCTTTTTGAGGAATTTTTGTGCGCGTTTTTCGCCCCATTTGGCAAGTGCGTTGCGGTCGGAAAACAGTTTGCGTTTAGTGAAGGCGAACATTAACTAACCTGCGATAATCAAAACCCCGCACCTATTTTGATATTTCTTGCTGCGCTCGGAATTCCGTTTTTATTTCGAGACGGTGTGGGTGCTGTGCTTCTGGGCGAGCCGGACGGATTTGCCTGTGCGTTTTCGCAGGTAGTATAGCTTTGCCCGTCTTGCTTTGCCGCTGCGAAGCGGCCTGATGTCGAGAACATTGGGACAGTGCAAGGGAAAAATGCGCTCGACGCCTTCGTTGTTTACGATTCTGCGAACGGTGAACATTTCGCTTACGCCGCGGCCTCTGCGGGCGATAACGATGCCGGAGAAAATCTGGATTCGCTCCTTGCTGCCTTCGACAATTCTGCAGTGTACGTCCACTGTGTCACCGATTTCAAAATGCGGGATTTTGTCTTTCAGGCTCTTGCTTTCAACCGCATCTAATAGCTGGGTTTTCACGTTTATCGCTCCTGTTAAGTATACGGGTCAATTCTAAAGCCCAGCAGTATAGTAGAATGGGCGGGTCAGAGCAAGAGGTAAAATCACTAGAAGTCATCCCAAAAACTGCTTTGATGCCGAAAATGAGTTATTTTGGCGACTGGCAAGGCGGCCGACCTGTCCGGCGTAGCTTTAGCGAAGACGGAAGCAGGCATAGTTGTAACTATTCCGATGCAGGCCAACGCAGACCAGGCAGCAAAATAACCATTTGCAGGCCAAATGAGGTTTTGGGATGGCTTCTAATTTTTGAGCAGGTCCGGGCGGTGTTTTTTGGTGCGTTCGAGAGCCTGTGCCCGCCGCCATTTCTCGATTTCGCCGTGATTTCCACTGAGCAGAACGTCTGGTACCTTCATGCCTCGAAAATCCTCCGGGCGGGTATATTGGGGGTATTCGAGTCCCGGCGCGCCGGGACTACTGAAAGAATCGTCCTGGGCTGAATTCTCGTCACCGAGAGCCCCGGGTAAAAGGCGGACGACAGCGTCGATTATGACCATGGCGGGCAGCTCGCCGCCTGAGAGAACGTAGTCGCCAATGGAGATTTGCTCGGCGTCGAGGCCGGTGCGGATTCGTTCGTCAAAACCTTCGTATCGGCCTGCGATTAAGATGAGTCTTTTTTCACAGGTGAGTTCGACGGCTTTTTGCTGGCTGAAGGGTTGCCCTTGTGGACTGAGCAATACCGCCCTGCCCTTTTCGGGGCTGAGTCCCTGGACGTGGTCGAAGCAGTCGAAGAGCGGCTGGGCGAGCATTACCATCCCCGGGCCCCCGCCGTAGGGTTTGTCATCGACTTTGTTGTGCGGAGGCGGCGCGAAGTCGCGGATATCGGTCAGGACTATATCGACGAGACCCGCGTCGCGGGCACGCTTTATTATCGAATGACCGAGCGGCGATTCGAACATTTCCGGAAATATTGTCAAAACATCAATTCGCATTTTTCTGGCACTAATTACCTAATCGCTGATCATGCTGATTTTACATTCTGCGTTTTAAAACAAAAGAGTTTAGAAGTCAAGAACCGGGGCGATAACCGGATTTTATCCCGATGTCGTTTATCGGGACTCGCCTAAAAGACTGACTATCATTGCAGGTATCGGTTGCTTGGCTTCTTGGCCATGCAGATTTACAAATGGCTACAAGATATGTTCAGGATGCTTCCAAGCAAACGGACAGGGTTGTTGAAAATAGTAGAAAGTATGTAATTAGACTGAGACAAGAATATATATAAAAAAAGGGCTGTGATAGATTCACAGCTCTTTGATTTGCCATACAAATTATAACTTATGCTCTGCGTTTTCTTTTTCTGAGCAAAGTTAATCCACCTAAACCAAGCAGCGCTACTGTCGACGGCTCCGGCACACTTGCCTGATGCATGCTGTAATCCCCGCCGCCGATATATTTGACAAATAACGTATCGTGTGTTAAATAAAAGCTCGCGTCCGGAGTCAGCGATTCGTCAAACGCAAAGTGAAACAGGGCCGAATCAAAGACCGCTCCGCTATTCGCATCCGGTTGTGTGTTCAGGAATCCCTGGGCATAATATTCCTGTGGTGCGTAGGAACCGTCGAGTACGTTCATACTTGCGACAGTGTTGTTATTGCTTACATTGTCTGCGTCTCCGGTCATATAGCATGTGTCCATGCCGACACTATCAGGTGCAACAAAATTATAGTCCAAATTCATGATGCCCAACTGTACAGCCGGATTATTGCTGTTTCCTGTCTTGCCCTGTGCAAAGTACGTGCTCGACAGTGAGGACACATAACTGGAACTCTCGTTTAGGGTAAGGCCACTGGCAAATGCAATTTCTATTTCCATTATGAATGGATTGGCTCTTCTACTAGGGTTGGCTAGTACAGGTCCGAGGGATGATGTGTTCGTAAGAAGAACATCTATATAACCTTCCCCGCTGGTGACTTCAGCTTGTGCAGAGGCCATTATTCCTGCGGCAGCGGCGCCACTGATATCTAACTCTGGAAAATATATTACTACTGTGCCGTATGAAGAAGATATGGTAAAAACAGTAATTACTACACTAACTTAGACACACATATAGGGGTCTTCCCATCACTCACTCCTCTTCTACAAGGCTACAAACAAGCGTATCAAAGCTTAGCTATACATATAAAATGCTACTATACTCCATATATGGATGTCAAGGAGTAATTGTAGAAAATGCTGATTTCTTTAAGATTTTTCACATTTTTCTGGACGAATACTGATTTTACCCTAAAAAAACAGCAATATTCGCAAAAAATCCGGATCGACCTTATTTCAAGCCAAGAATAGTCGAGGAACTTATAAAAGGCTGTATTATATTCAGTATTTCCACATTAGCTTTCGTGACACACCTACAACCAAAATACAACCAAAAGCCTAAATAGCGCACAAAACCACAAAAACCGCAAATCCATAAGGTTTGTAATATCAAAGACTTAAATAATTCACAAAAAATAACGTTTTTAATCTGCGCTAACCTGTATTAATCGGTGGTTTTTTTATTGTTTCTCTGTGAACTCTGCCTGTCCGCCATTTTATCCGCCGTAGTTTTAACGAAGGCAGAAGCCTTGGCGTAGGCGGAGCGATAACCGATTTTGAGCGAGGGATCTTTCGCAAATACAATATCTCGTCGCGCAGCGACTCCACAGTTCTTGTCCGCCGAAGTTTTAACGTAGGCGGATTGCGCTTTTCGCTTTAACTTTTAAGCTGTTCTTACCATCGGCCGTGCGGCCTTAGCTTTTTCATACATTTAGATATGGAACAAGATAAAGTCTTAGGTTAAAATCACTGATATTATGAAAGCAAATGCTTCAAAAAAACGACGAAAGAACTGTAAAAAGTCGCATAAAAAAGTAAATGTAAAAGCACTTCCTTCTCCAAAAGCACCAGCGAGGAGTTCTGTTCTCCGCAACAAACTTGCCTTTTACTTTTTTAGAATATTTTTACCTATCGTTACTGTCCTGTCATTTGTCTTTGGAGTAGTACAATGTCACCATAGCTCGAAAAGTGATGAGAAAAACAGGGAGCTAACTATAGCAAACAAGGTCCTAATTGAATACAATAGAGAACTGCTGGAAAATCTCATTACAAACAAATACGAAGAGGACTTGAAAGTCAAATATCCAGGTGGATACGCGTTATTTGGGGTCGATCATTCCCGAACATTCAAAAATGAATCTATTCCACACAGAAGTAATTTGTTAGAACAATATGAATTTGACTGGAGACCAGTTAGAATAAATCAGATAACTGAGACCACTATCACAATTACAATGCCGCATATTTATTATAAACCACTAGATGCTAAATTCATTAATACGTCAATGATTATTCCAAAGCTTCCAAAAGGAAAATCTTGGATATACCCCCCAAACATAAAAGAGATAAAAAACAGGATATTCGTTGAATTCATAGAGCATAACGATTCTTTTTATGTGTTTGCTATCGGCTTAAAGCCAGAATAGCTGCCGTGCTAAACCTACCTGTGCAAAAGGAAAGCCCTGTACCGTAACTGGTACAGGGCTTATAAATCTTGGCTGCCCGCCAAAGCCTTGGCGTAGGCGGGTTATCCTGTCTAAAAAATACAGTGTAAATCTGTGTCAATCTGTGGCTAAGATTTCTTAGTGTCTTTGAGTCTTTGTGCCTTGGTGTTTAAATTCTCTGTGGCTATGCGCAAAGGAAAAGGCCAGCAGCTCTCACCACCGGCCTTTATAATTCCTGGCGATAACCTACTCTCGCCATTGTAAGACTACCATCGGCCTGACAGGCTTAGCTTCTGAGTTCGGAATGGGATCAGGCGTTTCCCCGTCAGTAAAGTCACCAGGAAATTCGTGAATCAGGCCAAGGGCCTGAAAATCTCATATGCAATCTGCACTTTAATAAGAGCGTTTAATTAGTCGTTAGTATTTAGTACCGCCTTTGGCGGCTTCAATTCGCTAACGACTATTCACTATTCACTAACAACTATCATTAATTGCCTCTGGCAACTAATGATTGATATGGTCAAGTATTCGAGCATTAGTACTGGTTAGCTTAATATATTTCTACACTTACACATCCAGCCTATCAACCTGATAGTATCTCAGGGCCCTTCATGACCGAAGTCAATGGAATCCTAATCTTGGAGGGGGCTTCCCACTTAGATGCTTTCAGCGGTTATCCTTTCCCGACTTAGCTACCCAGCCGTGCCCCTAGCGGGACAACTGGTACACCAGCGGTCGGTGCTTCCCAATCCTCTCGTACTAAGGAAACATCTCCTCAAGATTCCTGCGCCCACGGCAGATAGGGACCGACCTGGCTCGCGCCGGTCTGAACCCAGCTCGCGTACCACTTTAATCGGCGAACAGCCGAACCCTTGGGACCGCCTAC